>ERZ840407.12-NODE-12-length-190893-cov-12.597470_pt1 | contig 190893 bp, 186 predicted proteins | sample MGYA00519877_ERZ840407 | MGnify/ENA primary metagenome ERZ840407 (study PRJEB31850, sample SAMEA3708875) | human gut metagenome | biome: human gut; feature: human-associated habitat; material: faeces | place: China | collected 2014 ...
GTGCCAAACACCGCCGTCGATATGAACTCTTGGGCGGTATCAGCCTGTTATCCCCAGAGTACCTTTTATCCGTTGAGCGATGGCCCTTCCATGCAGAGCCACCGGATCACTATGACCTACTTTCGTATCTGCTCGACTTGTCGGTCTCGCAGTCAAGCACGCTTTTGCCATTGCACTATCAGCACGATTTCCGACCGTACCTAGCGTACCTTCGCACTCCTCCGTTACCCTTTAGGAGGAGACCGCCCCAGTCAAACTGCCTACCATGCACGGTCCCCGAAGCGGATTACGCTCCTAGGTTAGAACCTCAAACAAATCAGGGTGGTATTTCAAGGTTGGCTCCGCTAAGACTGGCGTCCTAGCTTCACTGCCTCCCACCTATCCTACACAGATCGGTTCAAAGTCCAATGCAAAGCTGCAGTAAAGGTTCATGGGGTCTTTCCGTCTAGCCGCGGGGAGATTGCATCATCACAAACATTTCAACTTCACTGAGTCTCAGGAGGAGACAGTGTGGCCATCATTATGCCATTCGTGCAGGTCGGAACTTGCCCGACAAGGAATTTCGCTACCTTAGGACCGTTATAGTTACGGCCGCCGTTTACTGGGACTTCGATCAGGAGCTTGCACCCCATCAATTAATCTTCCAGCACCGGGCAGGCATCACACCCTATACGTCGACTTTCATCTTTGCAGAGTGCTGTGTTTTTAGTAAACAGTTGCAGCCACCGATTCTCTGAGGCCTCTTCATGCTCGGAGTGTTTCTCTCTTCACACTACAAAGGCACACCTTATCCCGAAGTTACGGTGTCAATTTGCCGAGTTCCTTCTCCTGAGTTCTCTCAAGCGCCTGAGCATATTCAGCTCGCCCACCAGTGTCGGTTTGCGGTACGGTCAATTCCAAGCTGATGCTTAGAGGCTTTTCCTGGAAGCCCATTCAGTCACTTCAGTTGATCTCTCAACCTCGATCCTTCGCCTTGGAGATTCGTTGACGGATTTGCCTGTCAACCTCCTACGCTCGTAAACCGGGATATCCAACACCCGGATGACCTTCAGGACTCCGTCCCCCCTTCGCACTTGAAATCGGTGCTGGAATATTAACCAGCTTCCCATCAGCTACGCTTCTCAGCCTGACCTTAGGGGCCGACTCACCCTGCTCCGATGAACGTAGAGCAGGAAACCTTGGGCTTGCGGCGAGCGGGCTTTTCACCCGCTTTAACGTTACTCATGTCAGCATTCGCACTTCTGATACCTCCAGCGGTCCTCGCGGATCCGCCTTCGCAGGCTTACAGAACGCTCCCCTACCACTCGCATTGCTGCGAATCCGCGGCTTCGGTTATTGACTTAGCCCCGTTACATCTTCCGCGCAGGAAGACTCGATCAGTGAGCTATTACGCTTTCTTTGAAGGATGGCTGCTTCTAAGCCAACTTCCTGACTGTCTTAGCCTTCCCACTTCGTTTTCCACTTAGTCAATATTAGGGACCTTAGCCGGCGGTCTGGGTTGTTTCCCTTTTGAGTCCGGACGTTAGCACCCGGTGCTCTGTCTCCCGTGCTCAGACTTCCAAGTATTCGGAGTTTGCCATGGTTTGGTAAGACGCCATGTCCCCCTAGCCATAACAGTGCTCTACCCCCTGGAGCCATACACGAGGCACTACCTCAATAGTTTTCGGGGAGAACCAGCTATCTCCAGATTTGTTTAGCCTTTCACCCCTATCCACAGCTCATCCGCTAATTTTGCAACACTAGTCGGTTCGGCCCTCCAGTGTGTGTTACCACACCTTCAGCCTGGCCATGGATAGATCATCTGGTTTCGGGTCTACGCCCAACGACTCATATCGCCCTGTTCGGACTCGCTTTCGCTGCGCCTCCCCTACTCGGTTAAGCTTGCCATTGAACGTAAGTCGCTGACCCATTATGCAAAAGGTACGCAGTCACCCTTGCGGGCTCCTACTGTTTGTATGTATGCGGTTTCAGGATCTATTTCACTCCCCTCCCGGGGTTCTTTTCGCCTTTCCTTCACAGTACTGGTTCGCTATCGGTCGATTACGAGTATTTAGCCTTGGAGGATGGTCCCCCCATCTTCGAGCAGGATTTCACGTGTCCCGCTCTACTTTTCGCAAGCTCAGTACTTTGAACCCAATTTCCCGTACGGGGCTATCACCCTCTGTAGCCGGACTTTCCAGACCGTTCCAGTATCGAATTCAATATCACTTGCAGGCTCTTCCAATTTCGCTCGCCGCTACTTTCAGAATCTCGGTTGATTTCTTTTCCTGCAGCTACTTAGATGTTTCAGTTCGCTGCGTTCGCCTCTTGAAGCTATGTATTCACTTCAAGATACCCTTGCGGGTGAGTTCCCTCATTCGGACATCCGTGGATCAGTGCTCGCTTGCCAGCTCCCCACGGCTTTTCGCAGGCTGCGACGTCCTTCATCGCCTGTAATCGCCAAGGCATCCACCACATACACTTAGTCGCTTGATCCTATAACTCTGAAGCCTTTTGTCTTCAAAGTACAAGACGACCTATAACGCTGTATTCTCTTGAATCATGTCGGTTCTTGAAGAACTTCAATGAATCGGTTCGTGAATGCAATCACAACCCTGAAGCTGCCTTTTTGCGCCTTCAAAGAGCATCTCAACTCTTCGAAAGCAGCAGCTTCTGTTGCTTTACTTTTCCAAATTTTTAAAGATCGGTAAATCGAATTCAACAACTCGATAAGTGTGAACGCCGAAAGTTCTTGTCAGAGCCTTTTAAGGCTGACTCTCTTTAAAGGAGGTGATCCAGCCGCACCTTCCGGTACGGCTACCTTGTTACGACTTCACCCCAGTCATGAAGCCCACCGTGGACGCCGCCTTCCTTTCGGTTGGGCAAACGTCTTCTGGTGAACCCCACTCCCATGGTGTGACGGGCGGTGTGTACAAGACCCGGGAACGTATTCACCGCGGCATGCTGATCCGCGATTACTAGCGATTCCGACTTCATGCAGTCGAGTTGCAGACTGCAATCCGGACTACGATCGGTTTTCTGGGATTGGCTTCACCTCGCGGCTTCGCTTCCCTCTGTTCCGACCATTGTATGACGTGTGAGGCCCTAGCCATAAGGGCCATGAGGACTTGACGTCATCCCCACCTTCCTCCGGTTTGTCACCGGCAGTCTCATTAGAGTGCCCTTTCGTAGCAACTAATGACAAGGGTTGCGCTCGTTGCGGGACTTAACCCAACATCTCACGACACGAGCTGACGACAGCCATGCAGCACCTGTGTCCAGATTCCCTTGCGGGCACGGCCTGATCTCTCAGGCCTTCCTGGCATGTCAAGGCTAGGTAAGGTTTTTCGCGTTGCATCGAATTAATCCACATCATCCACCGCTTGTGCGGGTCCCCGTCAATTCCTTTGAGTTTTAATCTTGCGACCGTACTCCCCAGGCGGTCTACTTCACGCGTTAGCTGCGTTACCAAGGACTATCGTCCCCAACAACTAGTAGACATCGTTTAGGGCGTGGACTACCAGGGTATCTAATCCTGTTTGCTCCCCACGCTTTCGTGCATGAGCGTCAGTCATGTCCCAGAGGGCTGCCTTCGCCATCGGTGTTCTTCCACATATCTACGCATTTCACTGCTACACGTGGAATTCCACCCTCCTCTGACAAACTCAAGTCCTGCAGTCATATATGCAATTCCCAGGTTGAGCCCGGGGATTTCACATCTATCTTACAGAACCGCCTGCGCACGCTTTACGCCCAGTAATTCCGATTAACGCTTGCACCCTACGTATTACCGCGGCTGCTGGCACGTAGTTAGCCGGTGCTTATTCTTCAGGTACCGTCAGCGGAATACGGTGTTATCGCATCCCTTTTCGTCCCTGACAAAAGCAGTTTACAATCCGAAGACCTTCATCCTGCACGCGGCATGGCTGGATCAGGGTTGCCCCCATTGTCCAAAATTCCCCACTGCTGCCTCCCGTAGGAGTCTGGGCCGTGTCTCAGTCCCAGTGTGGCTGGTCGTCCTCTCAGACCAGCTACCGATCGTCGCCTTGGTGAGCCTTTACCTCACCAACTAGCTAATCGGACATCGGCCGCTCTTCCAGCGCGAGGTCTTGCGATCCCCCGCTTTCACCCTCAGGTCTCATGCGGTATTAGCTGCCCTTTCGGGCAGTTATCCCCCACTAGAAGACACGTTCCGATGTATTACTCACCCGTGCGCCACTCGCCGCCAGGGAGCAAGCTCCCCGCGCTGCCGTTCGACTTGCATGTGTAAAGCATGCCGCCAGCGTTCAATCTGAGCCAGGATCAAACTCTTTAGTTCAATCACTGTTTGTTCGCTCTTCGCCGGAATTGAAAGATTTGATTTGATCTCTTCTTTCGGCTTTCGAGAAGTGCAAACTTCGTAAAATTTTTGAGTCTCCGGATCGTGAAATCCGGCGCCTCTTTCGAGGCTCCTCAAGTTTCCGACGTTCACACTTATCGGTTCGTTGAATCTGATTTTTAAAGAACTTCGCTGACCTCGATCAACGCAGAAGAAAGAGTTTATCTGAACTTTCTCTTCTTGTCAAGAACATCTCAACGATTCGTTTGAATGCATCTCAATGTTGCTTGATTTTCTGCCTCTCGTTCGAGGCAGGGAGCGAACTTTACCGATATTTAAATCTTTTGTCAAGGGCATCTTACAAGTCAGTTCATTGCGTGGCGTCACCCTTACTAGCACAGACTACTCAGAGCGCACTGCTCACAGCGTTGATCTCCCCTCATACAATCACGACAAATTTTGCAGGTTGCTCGTTTCAAGGAGTAGTCTGCGCACTATGTCAACGGTTAGACGCTGCAGGAGGAGCTCAGGTCTTATGTCGACAGAACATTCTCAGGCTCTGCCGCGGTCCGTTGTACTGCTTCGCCTGCTGCGTCGAATACTCTCTGTCACCGCCGTCGCCTGTGCTGCTGCCGGCATGATTGCTTCTGCAGATGCGCTCATTTCTGGATTCGGAGACGGCGGAGACAAGCTTTCCGTTGCTGCTGACAACAGCACCGTTATTACAGGCTCCATCTCTTCGGAGCAGGGTAATCGCGGTCTTCAAGTACGTATCGAACCGCCCGAAGACGGCCTCACCGCATCTGATATCCGCGTGAGCAATTCATTCTTCCCCAGCCGAATGAATTGGAGCGCCCTTCTCTACGCAGCACCCAGCGCCTTAGGCAAAAACTTCACGGTTACGGCCGGCTCTCCTGATACGCCGCCGCATGAATTGGACGTTCTTTTCGTTCAGGTTCTGCCTAACGCGACCGCTGTTCGCGCCAATAGTTCTTCCTTTTTAATGCGTATCTGGGGATGGGAGCCGCTTAATGCAGCCTTTGCAGCGCTGATAGTGGCCGCTACTGCCTGTCTCCTCTATTTCGGCCTCATTTACTTTGGCTCTGCATGGCTCGCTAAACGAGGTTTCGTGCGCGTTTATCACACCCGGCAAGAAGGCGACGACACAATGCTCTATTGCATTGATCCTCAGTCCTCGCTCAATGAAGCACAGACTTATCCCGTACTTTCTGCCGCAGGAAAGTTGATGGGCACGGCTGAAGTAACCAGCCGAGGTGCTCGCTACTGCATCTTGAAGCTGACGGCCGCTCAAGCACGCACAGGCTGCCTGGTCGCACTTCCTATTGAAGCGGAAGCTGCTGACATCTAATACGAAGACAACACTCGATAACAAATCCGCCCACTGGCATCACGCTCGGATGCATAAAGCCGGACGCAAACCGGAGAGACTGCAAAAGAATAATTGGCTAAGGGGCTCGATAACGCTTGAGGCTGCGGCCCCTGCCATTGGCGAGCGAGCGTGATATGTGCGCGAAAGGGTTTCCGGTCATAGTGCTGTCCCATATCGTCAAGACACGAACGAACCTGCTCAGCCAACGCATTGAAGCGGTCCGTCTCCGCCAAGCCTGCCCACAAAATCTGCTGACGGCTGAAAACGCCCAGACCTGAAAAACGCCAGCACACCGCTGTCTGCGGCACTTTTGCCAAGGCTGTCGCGACTTTCTTTGCAGTGTCGGGTGTTGCTTCGCCGAGGAAAGCCATTGTGAGATGGAGGTTTTTTGACTGCGACCATCTTCCGCAATCTGAATATTTGCGTCGTAACCGATTGATTTCAGCCTCAAGGGCCGCTCTCGGTTCGTTCGGCAATGCTAAAGCAGCAAAAATTCGCATGGCGGCATCCCCACAAAAAACAAACGCGCCTTGAATGACAACATTCGAAGCGCGTCAGGATAATCGTCGACGAATCGATTGTGCTTAGCGTCCCTGCTTAGCGCGCCAAGCTGCCACGGCTTCAACGCTGTCAGCAACAAGCTTCGGGCCGTTGTAAATGAAACCCGTAAAGAGCTGCACGAGCTGCGCACCGGCTTCGATCTTCTCAACAGCATCTGCGCCGGTCATCACGCCGCCCGAAGCAATGATCGGAATAGCCCCCTTGACATGATCCGCAACGAGGCGAACCACTTCGGTAGAACGTTCCCGCAGAGGCGCACCCGAGAGACCGCCCGTTTCGTTGGCATGATCGAGCCCTTCTACGCCTTTGCGGCCGATCGTCGTATTCGTACAGATCACACCGTCAATGCCGTTGGCAATCAACGTATCGACGCAGCGCAGAATTTCATCGTTTTCGAGATCGGGCGCAATTTTTACGGCGATCGGCACGTGCTTGCCATTGCGAGCAGCTTTAAGCTCCTCACGCTTCTTCACGATCCCTTCAACCAAGTGATCGAGTTCTCCCTTCCCCTGAAGCTGGCGAAGATTCTTCGTGTTGGGCGAGGAGATATTGACAGCAATATAGTCTGCGGCGTCATAAACCTTGTCGAGACACTTCTCGTAATCTGAGAGCGCATTCTCAATCGGCGTGACGGCATTCTTGCCGATGTTGATGCCGAGAATGCCGCCGCGCAGACGAAATGCATCCGCCGAACGCAGGTTTTCAAGCACCTTATCGACGCCCTCGTTATTAAAGCCCATGCGGTTAACAATGCCGCCCGCCGGAATCAGACGGAAAAGACGCGGCTTAGGATTACCAGGCTGAGCAAGCGGCGTGATCGTTCCGATTTCGACATGACCGAAACCAAGACCGCCGAAAGCCGTAACATGCTTGCCGTCTTTATCCATGCCGGCTGCAAGACCGACGGTATTCGGAAAGCGAAGACCCATGACCTCAACGGGATCATCATCAGGCATGTGCGTGATGAGATTCGTCACGCCGAAATTGACCGCCCAATCCAGGTTCGCAAGCGTGACCGCATGTGCCGTTTCAGGGTTCATGGAGAAAAGAATGCGACGGGCGATTTTATAGAGCAACATAATCTCTGCAGTATTGGAATGGTCTGCCGGAGTGATTCTCCAGCGATCGGGTCTGATTTAAAGTCCGGATATTATAGAGAAACGAGTGCTGGTATTCCTTAAGAAATAGCTCGAAAGTATAAGGAAGTCCAGTCCTGCGAACTCGGTCGTCAAAAAACTTTTTCCCAAAGTCCTTGACAAGTCGATCATAATCATTCATAATTCAAATCTCTGCTGATTCAGCAGACCGGATTCATCGCGGGATGGAGCAGTCCGGTAGCTCGTCGGGCTCATAACCCGAAGGTCGGAGGTTCAAATCCTTCTCCCGCAACCAAATGCAGCTCCCGAATCGTTTTGCGGTTCGGGAGTTTTGTTTTTGTCTACTGCATTTGTCAGTCACTCGGCCGTTCAATTAAGCTGCCGATACCCCTGCAAGTCGATTCAGCAGGTTCTGTTTTTGCCTTGATCGGCCATTTAGAATGGCGGCTTCAAGATCAACGCCGCTCATGCGGCGGTTATATTAAACAGACCCAAACTTATGACCGCACCGCTCCCCGCGGATTTTCCTATCCGCCCTGGCTTCTGGAATGTGCCCCTCTGGGGCGAAATCGGCGTCTATGTCGCCGCCGTCATCACCATCGCCCTCTGTGCTTGGGGTGTCTGTAAGAACATTGAAGTTTGGCGCCGCCGCAAGGATGAAAAGCTGCCGAGCGATCCCAGTCGCCGGGATCGCCTGCTCAAAGAGGCTGTCCTTGAAGAAAAAGTGCGCCAGACTTCTGCCGGCCGCATGCATGCGGTGCTGGTCGTCGGCTTTTTCCTTTTATTCCTCGGTACGGCTACGGCAACGTTGGACTGGGATGTTGGGCACTATGTTTTCGGCAAACAGTTCCTTCGGGGGAACGTCTATCTCGCTTACAAGCTGATTCTCGACGTTGCCGGCGCAGCTGTGCTCGTCGCTTTGGCCTTTGCAGCCTGGCGCCGCTGGGGCACCGCCAACGAACTGCCTAAGGACGGCCGTTTTGTACTGGCCTACGCATCGCTGGCCTTTATTGTGATCACGGGCTTCGTGATTGAAGCGCTGCGCCTGGCAGTACAGCAGCCGGCCTGGATGCACTTTTCTCCCGTAGGTTCTGCGCTCGCGAAAGTATTTCTAGCTATGGGCATTTCAACAGCTGCGCTAGAAACTGCACATATCTGGCTTTGGGTGATTCACGGCATTGCTGCTCTCGCCTTCATTGCTGCGGTACCGCTCACTTATTACGCCCATATCTACCGAGTGCCAACCGCTATTGCGGTACGCAAACCCGCTCCCAACGGCGCACTTCCAAAAATTGAGAATATTGAAGAACAAGAGCACTTCGGCATTTCGTCCATCACGGATCTCTCTTGGACTGACCGTGCGCAGCTCGACGCCTGCGTCGAATGCGGCCGCTGCAATGACGTTTGCCCCGCTGTTCGCGCAGGAACGCCGCTCAAACCTCGAACCGTCGTGCTGAAGCTGCGTGATCGTGTGCGTGCAGCCGCGGCTGGCGCCGATGACGCAAATGCTGATGACCTGGCCGGAGGCGTAGTCACTAAGGACGAACTTTTCTCCTGCACCACCTGCGGCGCCTGTGCGGCAGTCTGTCCAGCAGACATCCAAACGCCGGATTTCATCGTCGGCCTGCGCCGGCATCTTGCCCTTGAGCAAGGCGAATTCCCTGAAGGCGCTGCGGAAGCGCTGGAGAATACGGCTTCCGTAGGGAACCCCTGGGGGCTTGATCCCTATGAACGAATGGACTGGGCTCAAGGGCTTGATGTACCAGTCGCAGAGGAAGGGGAAGACTACGATATTCTTTATTGGGTCGGCTGTGCGGCAAGCTACGATCGACGTGCGCGGCGTATCGCCCGCGCAATGGTGAAGATTCTCAAGACTGCCGGCGTCAAGTTTGCCGTCATGGCTGAAGAGCGCTGCCACGCAGAATTCGCGCGCCGCTTGGGCGAAGAGTACCTCTATCAAACTGCTGCTCAGGAAAATATCGAGAACTTTTCGCGCTTTAAGTTCAAGGAACTGCTGACAGCCTGCCCTCACTGCTTTAATACGCTTAAAAATGAATATCCCGCCTTTGAAGGCGGTTCATTTGCTGTCATTGACCACTCCAGCTTCATCAGCCGGCTTTTCGCCGAAGGGAAACTGCCCCGATCGGCCATGCAGTCTGAACGTGTTGTGTGGCACGATCCCTGTTACTTTGCCCGACAAAACGGTATCGTCCGTGCTCCGCGAGAGGTGTTGGCATCTGTTGGCTCTGCAGAATTCGATCCTGCCGAATGCGGTGCCAATACCCTTTGCTGCGGTGCCGGCGGCGGTCAGATGTGGACTGATCAGAAAACACAAAAGAAGCGTATCAATGTGATCCGGCTGGAATCCCTTCAAAATACCGCGTCTCAATGCGGGGCTTCAAAGATTGCCACCGGCTGCCCGCACTGCCTCACGATGCTCGAAAGTGCAAAACCGATGGTTAATGGCGCACAGGAGCTTCAAGTGCTCGATATTGCCGAAGTCGTTGCCGCCAAACTGCCTGACGAAGCATCCCCAACCTAACGGAATATCCATCAATCGAAAGGCCTGAAGCACCAAATGCTTCAGGCCTTTCATTTAGGGGATTGACGAAGCTTGTGAACTTATCGCCAGCAATCAGATGAATTAAAAAATTTCATAGGGCGCCACGTGTTCAAAGTCGCGTGAGAAATCACTTTCGCTTTGCACATAGGCACGCATCGTACGCATATCGTCAGCGCGCTGAGCATTATTTGGGCTATCGAGCACCACCATCACAAGACGACGCTCGCCCACATCGCTCTGCACGACCATGCAGCGGCCTGCAGCGGTCGTGAAGCCTGTCTTTTGAATGCCGATGCGCCACGAGGGATCACCGATCAGGCGATTGGTCGTCGCGAGATTGACCTGCCGGCGGCCCGTGCTGATGCGGGCCATGGAAGTGGTCGACGCATCCCGAATTTCCTGATGCTGGTAGACCGCTGCAACCAGTTTGCCCAAATCACGTGCCGTGGAGTGATTGCGGTTATCCAACCCCGTCGGATCAGCAAAAAAGGAGTTCGTCATCCCGATGGCGGCGGCGCGTTCATTCATTTTGGCGACAAACGCCTTTCGTCCGCCCGGATAGGTGCGGGCAAGAGCGGCGGCCGCACGATTGTCGCTTGACATGAGCGCGGCTTTGAGCAGCGATTCACGCGTCAGCCGCATGCCGGAAATCAGTTTTGAGTGGGCGGTTGAGCGGACATAGTCTTCGCGCGTGATACGGACTTTTTCATCCAAATCGACATCGCTCTCCGCGATAACCAGAGCCGTCATCAATTTCGTCACCGAGGCGATCGGCAGCTCCACATCGGCATTCTTGACGACAAGTTCCTCTCCCGTATCTTGGTCCATTGCATATGCAACGGAACTGCCCAGCTGCAGCGGATCGTCCGTTTGGCGCAGCCCTGCAAGGGTCGCCTGAGAAGGTCCTGTACGGCGTACTACGCGGCGTGCCTTCTGTTTTGGTTTTGGCTTCTTTGCAGCTGCCTGACGCGTATTTTTAGCCGCTGTTTTAATAGAAACCTTTTTCACTGACGCCTGTTTGGATTTGACATTCTTTGTCTGAGCTGTGCGCGCCTTCGCAGCAGTCGATCCCGCCTTTATCGGTACTAAAACCGCTTTTTTGCCGGCTGCTTCAGCAGCACAGGCACTCTCAAGAGGGAGAGCAATAAGGGACGCCCCAAGGGCGAATACGAGAGCGACTTGGCGGAAAGGGAGAAACATGGGACCGGCTTCAAGAACGGCGGACGCACAACCGCTCAGCTTTCTCCCAACAAGAAAGCAGATCAGCCAGACGTCGGAGGGAGCGGTACAGACGGGTGCACCGCTCCGTGGTGTAAACCTTAGAGAGATCTAAATATTGTCACTCATCAATCTTCCCGCGTACAGGGTATAGCGCTTAAGTTTTACAAATTTATGGAATTTTGTCTTAAGCAAACGCCAGTCCCGTTCTTGCCGTTAAAGGCGGGTTATCGACTGCCAAATACGCTCCAAACGCTTAACCGACACCGGCATGGGTGTGCGCAGCTGCTGCGCAAATAAGGAAACGCGAAGCTCTTCGAGCATCCAGCGAAACTCTTCAAGATGAGAATCAGGCTGCCCTCGGCGCGCAGCAACCGCCCGTACCCAAGGGAGCGTAAGACGCTCGACATCTGCCTGCCGTGCAACATCCCGAGCCGGATCACTTGAATAATGCTCCAGTCGATAGAGAACGGCCTTGAGGTATCTCGGATAGTTCATCAGCTGCGACAAAGGCGCAGACAATAGAAAGTGCGGCGGAAAGAGACGCTTGAGCTGCTCAGCGACATCTGCTGAGAGTGCCTCATTTTCTATGCGTTTGAGCTTTAGTGCTGCCGGAGCAGCCTGCGCAACAATTTCAGTGAGGAGCCGCGACACTTCGCCTGCAACCAAGGAAAGTCGTCCCCGGGCATCTTCCCGCCTCGTCTGGAAGGCCTCTTCATTCATCGGAAGCGGATCGACAAGGGCAGTGGCATCCAATACACAGTCAACTACATCGTTTTCCAGATCGTCGATACTTTCGAAGTTCTTGTCGAGCCCCGGCACCACTGACGCCTGCATCTGTACGCGGCCGAGGTCACGCAGGCTGCGCTCAATAAACTTCACCTGCTCACGCAAGGTGAGACGAAAGAGCCTTCTGAGTCCTTTGCGATGTGCTTTCTGTGCTTCGAGCGGATCGTCGAATACTTCGATGCGGCAGGCCTCTCCCACATCCACCAATGCCGGATGCCCAATGAGCGTTTCACCGCGGCGTTGAATTTCCATGAGTTCGGGGAGTTCGCCGAAGGTCCAGTTTGTAACTTCGCCGCCCAAATCCTTGGCAACGGCAGCATCTTGCTGCGCAACGTTGCGGAAAGTTGCTTGAGCCTCTTCGCCGAGTTCTGCACGCAGCTGAGCAAGATTGCGGCCCAGTGCGAGCTGACGGCCATGCTCATCAATCACTTTGAAGTTGAGGATGAGATGCTGGGGCAAACCTTCGGTCTTAAAGTCTGATGGCTGGCAGGGCAGCCCCGTTTCGCTGCGGACGTCAGCCGCGAGCGCATCAACAAATCCTATGCTCTGAGGCGTCCCGTTTTGGGTGCGGGTCAGAAATCCTGCCGCATAGTCCGGAAGCGGCACACAATTGCGCCGAATCTTCTGCGAAAGCATCTTCAATAGCGCCTGAGCCTTCTCCTTCACCATTCCCGGAACAAGCCATTCAGCACGCACAGGATCGAGCTGATTGAGCGCAAAAAGCGGCACAGTCATCGTAACGCCGTCACGAGGGCTGCCCGGCTCAAATTGGTATGAGAGCGTCATATCGATCCCTGCCATTTCCATGGTTTTGGGGAACCAAGCATCTGCGGCAGCAGAGGCTTCGTGACGCATGAGCTCTTCGCGCGAAAGCCGAAGCACCTTGGGGTTCTCTTTTTCAGCCGCCTTCAGCCATACCTCAAGCGTTTTCGTGGAACAGACATCCTGCGGCAGCTCTCGATCGTAGAAAGCGAAGATCATTTCGTCGTCAACGAGCACATCCGGACGACGGGTCTTGTGCTCGAGATCTTCAATTTCCCGCACCAGCCGCTGATTGTGGTGATAAAAGCTCAGTTTGCCGTCGAATTCGCCGCCAACGAGTGCCTCGCGAATAAAGAGTTCGCGGGAAAGCTTCGGATCATGTTTGGCAAAGGATACTCGACGCTGCTGATAAACCGTGAGGCCGTAAAGCGTTCCGCGCTCCAAAGCCACGACCTCGCCGCGGCTTTTTTCCCAATGCGGCTCGCTCCAGGAGCGGCGAATGAGCGGTCCCGCCGCCGCTTCGATCCACTCGGGCTCGATGTCTGCAACGCAGCGCGCAAAGAGCTTAGACGTTTCAATGATCTGGCCCGCAAGGATCCATCGGCCGCTCTTTTTGGCACGTACCGATCCCGGCCAAATCCAAAATTTGATGCCGCGAGCTCCCGCATAGGGCGGTGCCCGACGGTCGCTCTCGACCGTCTTGCTTCCGATATTGCCGAGCAATCCTGAGAGGAGTGCACGATGCACTTCCTCATATGTAGCGGGTGCCGTATTGAGACGCCAGTCCAGATCGTCGACCAGTGCCTTCAGCTGCCCCATGACCTCACGCCATTCGCGGAGTCGACGCGGCGACAAGAACCGACGCTTGAGTTCCTGGTCGTACTTGCGGTTGCTTTCTTTGGAAGCACGCGCAGCCTCAGCCCAATCCCAGAGCTTGACATAAGAAAGGAAATCAGAGCGTTCGTCAGCCAATTTTTTATGTGCTTCATCGGCGGCCTGCTGTTGCTCGGCCGGGCGTTCACGCGGATCCTGCACCGAGAGCCCCGAAGCGACAATCAAGAGTTCGCGCAGCGCACCGCGGCGAGCCCCTTCAAGGAGCATACGGCCGAGCTTGGGATCAATAGGCAGCCTGGAGAGACTGCGGCCGACTTCCGTCAGTTCATTGTCTTCACTGATGGCTCCCAATTCCTGCAGAATTGCAAAACCATCGGCAAAGGCCTTCGGAGGCGGCGCCTGCACAAACGGGAATTCACGCACGTCACCCAAGCGCAGCGCCTTGGCGCGCAAGATAACGGCAGCGAGATTCGAGCGCATGATCTCTGGATCGGTGAATGCAGGCCTACGAGCGAAATCCTCTTCACTGTAAAGCCGAATACAGATGCCTTCCGCTACGCGGCCGCAGCGGCCCGAGCGCTGGTTGGCAGAAGCCTGACTAATGGGCTCAACGAGCAGCTGCTCGACCTTGGAGCGATAAGAATAGCGTTTGATACGCGCGTAACCGGTATCCACCACATAGCGGATGCCGGGAACGGTAACGGATGTTTCAGCAACGTTTGTGGCGAGCACAATGCGTCGCATATTCCCCGAAGGCTTGAAGATTTTGTCCTGATCGGCCGCAGAAAGACGAGCGTAGAGGGGCAGAATTTCTGCCTTGCCAATGCGCGAGCGCCGCAGCTCTTCGGCCGCAGCATTTATTTCGCGTTCGCCCGGCAGAAATACCAAAATATCCCCTCGGCCGCTCATTTCACACTCGCTTACTGCATCGTCTATCGCAGCGAGCATCGTGCGGTCATCGTCTTCATCACGGTCTTCAACCGGGCGCCACCGGATTTCCACCGGATAAGTGCGCCCGGAAATGGTGAGCACCGGCGCGGGTTTGCCGTTGACCGCAAAGTGATTGGCAAAACGCTCGGCATCAATCGTGGCTGAGGTCACAATGACCTTGAGGTCGGGGCGTTTAGGCAGCAGACGCTTCAGGTAGCCAAGCAGGAAATCGATGTTGATCGAACGCTCATGAGCTTCGTCGATAATGATGGTGTCATACGCTTTAAGCAGCGGATCCCCCTGCGTCTCAGCAAGGAGAATGCCGTCCGTCATCAGCTTGATGGTAGCGCCCGAAGCCGTTTGATCTGTGAATCGAACCTTGTAGCCCACCACGTCGCCCAACGGCGTTTTGAGTTCTTCAGCGATACGCTTGGCAATGGAGCTCGCAGCGATGCGGCGCGGCTGCGTATGACCGATGCGGCCGGTTTCACCTCGTCCTGCCATCAAGCAGATCTTCGGGAGCTGCGTCGTTTTACCCGACCCCGTTTCACCGCAGACGATGACGACTTGATTCTCTTTAATCGCCTTGACAACATCGGCTGCGCGTTCAGAAACCGGCAGCCCCGGCATGAGTTCAAAAGGCGGAATGGGATTACGGCGTTCGGCCCAGGAGAGTTTCGGACGAGCTGAACGCTCCGATCGTCCTCCACTGAGAGCACGCGTGTCTTGACGTCCATTTTCAGTTCGTACCTGACCGCTCTCGGGCAGATTGGGACGACGAGGCCGCAGCTGACGATTTTGACGACTGTCAGCTTTTGCCGACCGTCCTGCCGCTGTTTGCAAGGGCCGATCTGCTCGCCCGGAACGATCCTCTCTATGTCCTGCATTCGCCTTCGCTGCAGAGGCGCTCTCAAAACGGGGATGCAGGATTTCGCGTTTGCCGTTCTGCACGGTTTTATCTGCAGATGCGGCTTTATTGGTGAGCGGCGCCTTGCTGCGTTTCCCTGCGCTTTCCCCCTGCAGCGCAGGAGACTCACGAAAAACAGCGCCGGACGCCTGAGCAGCGCCGGCAAGCACCGCTCCGAAAGCACCCTTTGGACTATAGGTACGGGGGGCTCTGACTGCCGTATTTTCTGAGACCCTCGCTGATGCTTGCTTGGCGGCTGAGGACGATGCCTGAAGGGGGGTCACCCGAGCAGCTTTAACCATTGACTGCTCGCTTTTGCTTTCCCTTGCGCTATTGGCTTCCCCCGCAGAAGCTTTACCCGACTGCTTGGCTGCAGCGCTTCCCTGCCGTTTCTCACGCCGCTCCTGAGCACGCTTGGCTTCTTCCGCCGCGCGGGCAGCTTCCTCCTTACGGCGCGTCTGTTCGAGTGCTTGATCCACATCCGCCCGAACTTTCTGAAATGCCGCCATGAGCGCGCGATTGTCCGCCATTATTTTGTCCTGTTTAACTGCAATTGAATTGAACTCAGTCGGTTCACTTTATCTGCCGCCGCTCTGCGCGGCGTCGTTAACTTTGAGAGCAAGTGAGCACGCGGCGGCATTATACGGAGGCGCCGAGATCCGTCCTGTCTCACAATCCGCGCAGATGAAGACAGATTTCTGCTTCGCAGGCTGATGATCCTTCGAGTAGACTTCTGCGCACAAGATCAGGATTGTTACGTCGGTTCGTCGTTAACCCACGGACGATCCTCCCGCTTTCAACATCTTCGCCGCACGCCTTCGCGTTCCGCGGCAGCAATCGGAGACTTCACGATATGGCTCGCATGGTCAACTGCGTCAAGCTACATAAAGAGGCCGAGGGCCTTGACTATCCGCCTTTCCCCGGCGAACTCGGCGTGCGCATCTGGAAAAACGTGAGCAAGGAGGCTTGGGCCGACTGGACGCGTCTGCAGACGATGATGGTAAACGAATACGGTCTCAATCTCGCCGATGCTTCCGCCCGCAAGCACCTCATGACGCAGTGCGAACGCTATTTCTTCGGCGATGGCGAGGCGGTCGCAGTTCCGGGCTACAAACCCCATCCGGAAGAAGATCAGAAATAAGAGCTTCTGCCCTCTTTTATTGAAGTCATGGGCTCGGCTTTTTTGAAAAAAGTCGAGCCCATGGCACATTTGTAACTGCCGCAGCTCACCCGCGCTTAAAGGTCTTAACGCCTTCGGAAGTGCCTAAGAGCAGCACATCGGCGCCGCGAGCAGCAAAGAGACCGACAGTCACGACACCAGGCCAACTGTTGATCTCCGTCTCCAATCCCTGAGGATCTCGAATCTCAAGACCTGCAGCATCGAGAATGCTGCAGCCGTTGTCGGTGACAAAGTCTCGAAGCTTTACGTCAGCGCCCAAAGCTTCCAAACGGCGCTTAATCTCGCGCGCTGCCATTGGGATCACTTCAACGGGAAGCGGGAAACGTCCGAGCACATCCACTTTTTTCGACGCATCGGCAATGCAGACGAAGCGGCGAGAAATACTCGCCACGATCTTCTCCCGGGTGAGTGCTCCGCCGCCGCCCTTAATCATTGCAAAATGGCCGTCAATTTCGTCGGCGCCGTCAATATAAACACCAATCGAATCAACCTCATTCATGTCGAGCACCTTAAAGCCGAGCGCTTCAAGACGCTTGGTCGAACGCTCCGACGAAGAGACGCAAGCCGGAATACGATCGCGAATTTCAGGAAGCTGGTCAATCAGCTGATCAACGGTGGAGCCGGTGCCGACGCCGAGCACTGCGCCCGATTCGACATAGTCGAGCGCGGCACGTGCGACGAGGCGCTTGAGTTCACTTTGAGAGAGCGGACGGGATTGTGTCATGGGAATTTCAATGGAGTCTTCTTTGAATCACGAAGCAGAGCTCTCAAACTGACAGCGTCTGCGGCGCATTGAGTTGAATTCTAAAGGCGCCGCCCATGCGGCGCTTAAAATGAACTGCACACAATATCTCTTCGCAGAAGCTTCTTGCGCCATGCCTGCCGACCAGTCCGAACATCTTATTTCCGACGCATTCCGCCACCTCAACGCTGCAAACAAAGAGCTGCCCGCAAAACTGCCGGCATTTTCTGAACATGGTTTGTGGGCTGCCTGGGCCGCACTGCTGCTTGTCGCGGCGTTTCTCACAGGTGTTGCATGGCTTGTGATTGACTCGGATCGTGAAGCTGAAACCATTCGTTTGAAGCAGACCACCGACCTCGTGGCCCAGTCCATTGAGGCGCAGGTTCTCGGGGTATCCGAAATTCTGCAGAAGATGAGTCTGCGTCTTGTGCGCGGACAGCAGGGCGACTTTGCATCGGCTTCGCTCGACCTCGCCGCGCAAACACTTTTTATTGACCGCCGCGAAGTCACAGAACTTGCGCTTGTCACCGAAAAAGGCGAAGTGCGCCGCGTATGGTCATCGTCGACAGCTCGTGCACCATCGCTTTTTGAGGGCATCAATCAGATCAATGACGCGCATCTGCTTCGTGCTGTCCGCTTGGCCAAGCGCTTTGACCGCTCGCTTTCCACGCCTTTTTATGTCGGTCCCTATTCACAGCGCATTTTTGTGAACATCGTGACGCCGTCGGCCATACCGGACACCCTTCTGATGGCCCGCATCGATCTCACGCGCCTGCTCCTGCTGGCTCAGCAGCGATATGCAGACACGGGGTCATACCTACTGAGCTTCGCACTCAACGGCCGCTCCATTCCGGCTCCCGTTGGCAGCCGCGGACCTTCTAAACCCCCAGTCGACCAACCCGAACTCACCGAACCCATCATCTACGCAACGGACATCACACTGCTCGACGCTGCGCCCGAAGAAGAAATGTCATTGGTCGCCAAGAGCTACGACCACGCACTCTTTGCCAACAACCGCGTGCAGTATTTTTCTGTCGGCGGTCTGGCGCTGATGCTTCTGGCAGCTATCGGCCTCGTTTTTTACTACCAACGCCAGCAGGTTCGGTCGCACCGCACACTCATGGCCGAATATTCTCTTCGCCGCGTCATGTCTGAATCGGCCGTTGTCGGCCTGCGCGTCACCGACCTCAAGGGACGCATGCTCTATGTGAACGACACATTCCCTAAGATCGTGGGTTATCCGGCCAAGGAATTGATCGGGCAGAAGCCGCCCTACCCTTATTGGGCCAAAAACTATGTGGCGGAGCTTACCGAGCGGCTTCTTTCGGCCACTAACCATCCGGAAGCTGAAGAAACACTGCCCGTCGTTACCCGTTTTGAAGCCGTCCGCAAGAACGGTGAGGAATTTTGGGCTGAACTGCGCATTTCCCCGCTGCTTGACGATGACGGGAAACCCTTTGGCTCCATTGGCGCGCTCTTTGACGTGACGAACTCAGTGCTCGCACAGTCACGAGTGGAAGCCGCAAATGAACGCTTCACACTGGTCGTTGAGTCGATGGCGAGCGCTATCGCAGTGCTCGCGGAACCCAACCGCGACGTGCTTTTCTTTGCCAACCGCTCCTACCGCACACTCTTTAATGATCGGCCCAACGGTGCGGCAAAACTCCTTGCCCGTCTGGAAAAAGCGCCTCCCACGGTACAAAGCGACGGCATTTTCGACGAAGAAACATCACGGTGGTTTGACGTTCGTTCGCAGCGTATTGTTTGGACGCGCGGCGAAACCGCTGTCATGGTGATCGCCACCGACATCACCAAACGCCGTGAACTTGATCTTGCCCGAGAAGCGCAGCTGCGCCGCGCAGAGTCCACTCACCGACTGGTTACGATGGGTGAAATGGCGAGTTCACTCGCGCATGAACTCAATCAGCCGCTTGCAGCCATCGCAAACTACGCCAATGCCGCAGCGACGATGCTTGCCAACGGGACGCTTTCCAAAGAACGCGAAGCCCAGAGCTACGCCCGCATTGAAAATCAAGCGCAGCGCGCCGGCCGCATCATTCAGCGCATTCGCGGCTTCGCGAAGAAAACCGACGCCAAACTCGAACCCGTCGCCGTGGAAACGGTTATTCAGGAAACGCTCGAACTCGCCAACATTCAGGCGCGTAAGCTTGACAGTCGAATCAAACTCGTCATAGCGCCGGGGCTCCCTTTGATGATGGGGGACTCGGTCATGCTTGAGCAGCTGCTTTTAAATCTCCTGAAGAACGCTATGGAAGCGTGCGCCTCGAGCAACATCCCCATGGAGGAGAGAACCATCGAACTCCATGCCGATCCTTGGGAAAAGAACCCCGAGCGTCTCCAATTCCAGGTCGTTGATCACGGACCGGGCATTCCGGAAGAATCCCGCTCCAAACTCTTTGACGCCTTCTATTCCACAAAATCCGAAGGCATGGGCATGGGACTCAATATCTGCCGCTCTATTGCCGAACTTCACGGCGGAGAGCTGCGCATGGATCCGACGCCGGGCGGGGGGTCCACCTTCTCCTTCACTGTCCCGTTCGTCAAAGAAGCTGTCACACACGCGCCATCCATTGGTGAAAATAGCTCACAATAAGGACTAACCCGCGAAGGATCCCTAGGTATAACCGAGGATTCAAAAGGCTAAAATGGGGAATTCCTGAAGGAGGAGGAACTTCAAATCATGATGCCAAATTACGATTATTCAAAAGACCTGACCTCAGACAATAAGAACGGTCTGGTATATGTGATCGACGATGACGCCGATGTGCGCGAATCGATCAAGTGGCTGCTTGAATCGACCAACTACCGCGTTGAGGATTATGAAAGCGGTGAAACCTTCATCGCGCAGTTCAACGAGTCGGTACCTTCTGTTATTTTGTGCGACCTGCGCATGCCCGGCATGTCGGGTGCAGATGTGCAAGATCATCTGATGCGCCGCCGCATTGACGCCCCCTTCATCTTTATCACTGGCCACGGCGATGTTCCTCAGGCTGTTCAGGCCTTTAAGAAAGGTGCCATGGACTTCATTCAGAAGCCCTTCCAACAGCCTCAGCTGCAAAAGTTGGTCGATCGTGCCATGCGTACCGCCAAGGAGCTCTTTGCCCGCCGTCAGACACTCGCAGCCAACCGCGCTCTGATTGAAAAGCTCACTCCTCGCGAACAGCAAGTGCTCGAGCGCATCGTCAACGGCCGTCTCAATAAGCAGATTGCCGATGACCTTGGCATTTCGATTAAAACAGTGGAAGCACACCGTGCTTCGATTATGGATAAGACGGCCTCAGGCACCGTAGCCGATCTGATGCGCGTGGTCGTGAAGTCTGAGCTCTATCCGAAGATCAGCTCCACGCTTGCCGAAGCTGTTGCTGCTCTCCCAAGCCGCCTTGCGGAAACGGGACTTCCTCACACGGAGGAGCACGTTGAGCATCTGCGCCGTCTCGACCATGAACTGCGCGAATCTGAGGCCGAACGTGAGCGGCGAGAAGCTGAAGCAGCTGTCACCGGCATCAACAGCTCGATGAACGGCTCTTCGAACAGCCTGCTCTAATACCGCAGCCAGTTCGGCAAACTGCCGAACAAAGACATACCTCCTGAACGCCTGCCGCGATTCTCCCGCGGCAGGCGTTTTCCCGTTTAAAGACTACGATTACTCACAAGGTTGGAGGCGAGCGATGCGGAACGCAGGTGATAATGCTTTTGGCATCGATTCTGCTTATTTAAGAGAACCAGAAGTAAAACGATTCCGATACATTTTTAAGGAGGTTTCCCATGACGGCACGAATCATTGACGGCAAGGCGCTCGCGCGCGAGGTGGAGGCGCAGGCTCGCGCCCGCAGCGAGGCGCTTGCCTCCCGCCCGGGAGGCCGTCGTCCCGGTCTTGCCGTCGTACTGGTGGGCGAAGACCCGGCTAGCTGCGTCTATGTCAAAAACAAAACCCGCGCCTGCGAACGTGCCGGCGTCATTTCAACCGAATACCGCCTCCCGGCCGAAACAACAGAGAAGGAGCTGCTCGAACTGATTGAGAAGCTCAATAATGACCCGGCTGTAGACGGTATCCTTGTTCAGCTCCCGCTGCCCAAGCAGATCAATCCCGATGCTGTGATTCTTTCGATTTCTCCCGAAAAAGACGTTGACGGATTTCACATGCTTTCAGCCGGTGCCTTGCTTACGGGCCGCCGCAACCGCGGCTATCGTCCCTGCACGCCTGCCGGCGTAATGAAGCTTATTGAAGCCTCCGGCGTTAATCCCGAAGGGCTTGAAGCAGTGGTAATCGGCCGCTCGAATATCGTCGGAAAGCCTCAGGCCGTCATGCTCCTTGATGCGCATGCCACCGTCACCGTGGTGCACAGCCGTACTACGAACCTTGCCGACATTACCCGCCGGGCAGATATCCTTGTTTGTGCAGCCGGCCGCCCCAAAATGGTGAAGGGTGACATGGTAAAGCCCGGCGCCGTTGTGATTGATGTGGGTATTCACCGTGACGAGAACGGCAAACTTTGCGGCGACGTGGATCAGCTATCCGTTGAGCCGGTGGCCGGCGCACTGACGCCGGTGCCGGGCGGCGTCGGCCCGATGACGATTGCCATGCTGATCGACAATACGGTGCTCGCAGCAGAACGCCACTTGGCGTGAGATTTTGTAGAAAAAACGCAAATCGGGCAGAGATTGTTCTTGAATATTCTCTGCCCGAATCTTGATATTGTTTTCGAAATAGCCAGAATCAGTTCTGCATACCCTCTCGATCTTCCCACTCAGACAAACTGTGACTGCTGCCGCCTAAATTGAAATGAAGCTGATGTGCACTCTCTTTTAAGGCTGTATTGCTCGGGGATAGCCACAGCGAATGTAAGAAATTTTGTGTAATGACAGCGATTCTCTGCCGTAATGACAGCCAGACAAGTTTATAAAGGGGTGTGTCTAGTGATCAAAAATTGTCAGTTTTGTCCCATGCAAACTGAAGCCGCATTGAGGCGCGATTGCTCATAAACACCCTTCTTCCGCGGGTTCTGCACATCCCGCATTGCGCCGCTCGCGGCCATTGAAAGCGCTTGAACCGCGCACAGTCATGAGCCACGCCCTACAATCAGAGACTGCAGGCTGCAAGAGGCCTGTGCCGAACACCCTACCGCCCGAAGGCTGCGCACGCTTGAAGCGCTCTTCGGGCGCATGTATTTCTTTTCATCAGCGGAGACCAGCCTCCAAGCCTCTCCGCTCTCCGTCCGGATTGACTAAAGTCCGTTCGAAGCGCCAATGTTCAACTTTCTGAAAAAAATCATGCCCACCTCCGACACGACACCTAACCCTTTGCTCTCGATCACGGATCTGATCGACTACGCTTCCGTGCGTCCCGAACATGTCGTGCCGGCCGTCAAGTCGCTTGCCGCTCAGGTTGAAGCGGCGCTTGAAAAAGCCGATGCGCCGTCCACTCCGGCGTCATGGGAAAACACGGTTGAGCCGCTCGAAAAGGCTGTGCTTGCTTTTGGAAGAGCCTGGGGGGCTGTCGGCCATCTGCAGAGCGTTGTAGATACACCGGCGCTCCGCGACGCCTTCAATGAGGCGCTGCCTATCGCCACGGATCTTTTCCTCCGGCTTTCTCAGGATGAAAAGCTCTGCGACAAGTACCGAGAACTCGCCGCTTCGCCTGAGTTCGAAGAGCTTGCCCCGGTGCGCCGCCGCATTGTTGAACGGGAACTGCGAGACTTCCGCTTGTCGGGTGCGTCGCTCCCCAAAGTGCAGCGCGAACGCGTGAAAGCGATTGGACAAGAACTCTCGCAGACTTCGCAGAAATTCAGCGAAAACCTGTTGGATGCCACCAACGCCTACGAACTCATCATTGAAGATGAAAAACGTCTTGCCGGCATTCCGGAGGAAACGCTCGCCCTCTATCGGGCGAGTGCCGAGGCTGCCGGGAAAAAGGGCTTTCGCCTGACGCTGCAGTATCCGTCCTACCTCCCCGCTATGAAGTACTGCGCTGACCGCGGCATTCGCGAAGCGCTATACCGTGCGTTCTCCACACGCGCCTCGGAATTTGACGGCGGCAAATTTGACAACACGCCGCTCATCAAGCGCATTCTCGAACTGCGTGCTGAAGAAGCGTCGCTGCTCGGCTTTAAGAATTACGGTGAATTGTCGCTTGCGACCAAGATGGCCAAGAGCCCTGCGGAAGTACTGGACTTTCTGCGCGATGTTGCCCGCCGCTCTAAACCTCGTGCAGAGGACGACGTCGCTCAGGTCGACGCCTATGCCCGAGACGAACTCGGCATCGACAAAATTGAGCCGTGGGACCGCGCTTATGCTGCAGAAAAGCTTCGCGAGGCCCGCTACAGCTATTCCGACGCGGAAGTGAAGCGCTACTTCACACAGCGTGCGGTCTTCAAGGGACTTTTCGGCCTGGTCGAAAAGCTCTTTGGCATCGAAATCGAAGAAGCTCAGGCTTCCGTCTGGCATCCGGATGTCAAGTATTTTGAAGTGAAACGCAACGGCGAAAAAATCGCCGCCTTCTATGCTGACCTCTATGCCCGAGAAGGCAAGCGCTCCGGCGCCTGGATGGACGGCGAACGTACTCGTCGAATTGAAGACGGCAAGCTCATTACTCCGATCGCTTATCTTGTCACCAACTTTGCGGCCCCGCAGGCAGGCCGTGAAGCCACGATGACGCACGACGAGGTAACGACGCTTTTCCATGAATTCGGCCATACGCTGCACCACATCCTCACCGCTCAAACCGAACCGCAAGTCTCCGGCATCAACGGCGTCGAGTGGGACGCGGTCGAACTGCCCAGCCAATTCCTCGAAAACTTCGCTTGGGAACACGAAATTGTCAAGAGCATCTCCACTCACGTCGAAACGGGTGAAGAGCTCCCCGACGAACTCTTTGACAAAATGATTGCCGCCAAAAACTATGAGGCCGGTGCATTTTGCGTGCGTCAGGTTGAGTTCGCCCTCTTTGACATGCTGCTCCACTCGGCCTTCAATCCGAAGACGGATTCCGTGCAGGCACTGCTGGAGTCCGTGCGCCGTGAGGTTGCCGTCGTCTTCCCACCCGCTTGGAACCGCTTCCCGCAGAGCTTCTCGCATATTTTTGCGGGCGGCTACGGTGCGGGTTACTACAGCTACAAATGGGCGGAGGTCCTCTCGGCGGACTGCTTCAGCGCCTTTGAAGAAGAAGGCGTTCTCAACCCCGACACGGGGCGACGCTACTTGAAGGAAATTCTCGAGCGCGGCTCGAGCCGTGACGCGATCGACAATTTCGTTGCTTTCCGCGGCCGTAAGCCTGAACTCGACCCCTTGCTTCGTCTCTCGGGCATCATCGAGTCTCAAAAGCATTAAGCATGCCGCATTCCCGCCCAATGCCATTAGGGATTGGGCGAGGCATCTCGCTGCAGCGGCAACGGCCCTGCCGCCCTGCCTAGTTCGATCACGGAATGAATCCGCATTGCAGACAGCCAAAAGCCGCCGGACACTCTAAAAGGCCGGCGGCTTTTTATTGGGCTGAAGCGGCATTCAGAGCGCATGATCAGCGCAACTGAAAACCGTCATTCCATACCGTTTATGGATGGAAGGCTTTCTTCACGTCAAACGGAAACGCCTGATAGCCTTCTGCGCCGTGAAGAATGATTTCAACCGAAGGCTCTTTGGCAAGCCACTTGAATTCATCAATCACGGGCGACGGGAATTTCGTATAGGAGAAGGTCTTCCAATCGAATTCCGCACCGGCCGTCGCCGAGTAGACCATGATGGAATCCTTGTCGCCGTAGTACTCCGTCAGTGACGTCACCGGGCTGTACCAAGCGTGGCCGCGCTCCTTGCCGTATTCCCACACTTGTTCAACCGTCATCTTCTTCTGGTCGACTTTGTAGACCACCGCTCGAGAGTACTTCATTTCTGGCAGCGCGGGCTGCTCCATACCGCGGGCATCGCCATTGTCAAAGGCCGAGATATAGATCACATCTCCCTTGCTCAGCTCGCTTCTCACCTTCCAGCCCGTATGCTGCGTCCAAGTCCAGTCGAAGTCGCCTTCACACTTGGAACCTTCGCACTTGATGGGCTTGCCGTTCTTGTCAACCGGCTGCAGGAGCTTATCCTGATAAGGCGTCTTCCAGCCTTCGTGCGAGCCGAGAATCCACTTCACCTTCTTGTCGCGGCCGATTTTGATAATCGCTGACTGATGGCGAGAGCTGATGATGATGGAATCATCGGTTTCATCGTAGTCCACAGAGTTGACGTGCGCCCAGTTGCGCCCGGCACCGCTGCCGACAATGTCGCCGAAGTGATCGTTTTGATCCTGCTTGGCAAGTTCTTCAGCCGTCAGGGTCTTGCCCTGCTTGGCCGGATCGATGTTCAGGCACACCGCACCCTGGTCAATCGCTTTGAGCACGTTGTCGCGGTACGGATCGAGAATTTCAAAGAGCCGGAAGTCGTCAACCACATTGCCGTCGCCATCCACCTCAAGGACCACGTCGCGCACGGTGCGCACAATCTTGTTGTCCGGGCGTTTGTATCCGTCGGAAGCTACGCGCAGCAGATAGTGGCCGTTCGATTCAATCTTTTTCGAAGCATGCGAAAAGTCGGCATACCCGGTCGGCAGACGGCGATTAAAGATCTCGCGACCCATGATGTCATACTTAGCGTAGCGCTGACCGTAACCCCAGCTCATTGCGCCGTCAGCTTCCTGACGGAAGCCCATCATCGTGCCGCCGTACCAAATGTTGTCAAAGGAATAAATGGTTTCGGGCAGCATGTACCAGCGAATTTCGCCCGTCGTATCAATGATCGTGTTCTGCGGCGAATAGTTCCACTGCAGCGCGCCGCCCACAGGGTTATTCCAAACGGTCTTGGTACTGCGTGCGTCAAGCTGCCCGAGGTTGTTGACGAAATAGAGACGATCCTTGAATTCCGGATCAACCTTCTTCACTTCCGGATTAAAGAAACCCGTATCGCGGGCGCCGTAGCCGTCTGTTTCAACATAAGCAGGCGCTGTCCAGATTCGGTACGTCTCCTTAATGTGCTTCATCTGATCGCCTTGCCAGCGGTCATACTCCACTTCCACGGTATTACGCCAGTCAGCATAAAGCCCAAAAACCGGAATGCCGCCATAGGTCTTAGCCTGGTTGTCGCCCACTTTGTAGGCGATTTCCTGTCCGTTTTGTTTCGGGACGATGCGCACTGAAACGTTCTTCAGCACATAACCGCCGTTGTAGATGACCGCAGTGAGCGGCGCGATTTTGTAGGGGTTCACGGCGACAGCACCGAGCTGACCAGGCACTTCATACGTATAGCCCGGACCCGAAGGACCAGCACCTGCCTGAACGGCTGGAGCAGCAAGCGCAGCTGCCGCAGCCATCATCAATACGGCGGTCAGCTGATTGAGCTTCTGATGAGCTTTCTGCTTAGACATTGGATCTCTCCTTGATAGCAGTGGTTTGGATTAATTGCTGAGGAAAAATTCTATTTTTCAAGGCTTGACCGCCGCATTGCGGCTTTCCTCAACGCCCGTTTCATCTTTCGCGTCGGGCCGATCGTTTTTCTTGCATCACGGCGTCTTGATCTCCCCTGTATCTCGCCCTACGATCCGTAGCATTCCATCCGCCGCACGAACAGCGCTTTCTCATGCACATCGACAAACTCGCCATTGAAGAACTCCGACTTCTGGTTCTTCTCTACAAAACGCATTCACTCAAAGATTCAGCCGTTCGCCTGAATGTCAGTACGCCCACGGCCAGCCGCATGCTGGCGCGTCTGCGTGCGGCTGTGGAGGATGAACTTTTCATTCGAAGCGCTTCGGCCATGACGCCTACTCATGCCTGCCGACGGCTCTTCCCCCGCGTTGAACGCATTCTTGCGGAAATGGATGCTTTGACTCACGAACCGCAGGTCTTTCGCCCATCACACATCAAACGGATATTCCGTGTGATGCTCCACGAACAGCTCTTTCTCGCGCACTTTGCAGATGTCTTTCGCGAAGTACGGCGGCTTGCACCAGGCGTGAGCATTGTTATTGAAGCAGTGAGTGATGCGGGTCATGAAGCGCTCAAAACCGGCGAGCTCGATGCGATGATCTTTCCCATGACGGACAACGTATCTCCGGACATCAAAGCTCAGTTTTTAGCCACCTGCGACTTCGATATCCTGATGCGAACCAACCACCCATGGCTAACCGAAGTCAATAGAGACGGCACGCCAGACTGGTCGGCGCTTAAGCGCTACGAAAAAATCGAAACAACCATCGACAGCTTCGGTACGCGCGCGCCGGGCGGGCTCGATCATTGGATTTTCAAAGGCAAACTTCCTGAGCAGCACACGGCCCTTTGGTGTCCTTATGTTCAAGCTGCAACTGAACTGCTTCCAGAGAGTGACCTCACCATGGTGGTCTATTCCCCGCTTGCGCGTGAACTCTGTCGTCGCGGCGGACTCACCGCTCTGAGTCTTGCGTCCTTAGGCTGCGGATATCCGCTGGGCTTTCTGCGGCACGGACGGCGTGATGATGATCCCGCCTTAGAATGGCTGCGCGCCGTTTTCGTCTCTTGCTTTAACCAAAAGCATTAAGGCCGCCCTTCCTGTATTGGGAAAGACGGCCCTAACCAGACTGAGTTTGAGCGGCTCAGTCTTTTAGGCGAGTGTCGCAACCATCAGCGCTTTGATGGTATGCATACGGTTGCCCGCCTGTTCAAAGACGATAGACGCCGGAGACTCAAACACTTCCTCCGTCACTTCCACGCCGTCGGCAAGTTCAGGATGCTCCGCGATCACATTGGCGCCAACCTTGGTTTCATCATTGTGATAGGCCGGCAGACAATGCATGAACTTCACTTGCGGATTCCCCGACGCAGCCATCAGGGCAGCATTGACCTGATAGGGCTTCAAAAGCGCAATACGTTCTGCCCAAACTTCTGCCGGCTCACCCATCGACACCCAGATGTCGGTGTGAATGAAGTCAACGCCCGCCACGGCCTCGTTGGGATCCTCTGTGATGGTAATGTGCGCGCCGGAAACGGCAGCCAGCTCTTCAGCCAGAGCGATGATTTCTGCCGAAGGCCAGTAGGCTTTCGGTGCGCCGATGCGCACGTCCATACCCATCTTGGCACCAATCATCAGCAGCGAATTGCCGGTATTGAAGCGGGCATCGCCAAGATAGGCAAAAGAAATGTCTTTCCAGGCTTTGCCGCAGGACTCCTTCATCGTCATCAGATCGCAAAGCATCTGTGTCGGATGCCATTCATCGGTCAGGCCGTTGTAGACCGGAACGCCGGCGTAGGCAGCCAGCTCTTCAACCGTTTCCTGCTTGAAGCCGCGGAACTCAATGGCATCAAAGATTTGCCCGAGCACACGAGCCGTGTCCTTGATGCTTTCCTTGTGACCGATTTGCGAAGAATGGGATTCAAAGAAAGTGGTGCCGGCGCCTTGGTCATGCGCCCCTACTTCAAAAGCACTGCGTGTGCGGGTGGAGGTCTTTTCAAAAATAAGGGCGATGTTTTTGCCTTTGAGTCGCTGCACTTCATTGCCCATGCGCTTGGCCTTTTTAAGGTCAATGGCGAGATCGACGAGATAGTCGATTTCTGCAGGCGTGTGGTGAACGAGGGAAAGAAGGCTGCGGCCGCGAAGATTCATCGGCATGAAAAGCTCCTTGGGAGTGGGTTCAAAGAACTGCGAAATAAGACTGCTGGGCGGATCATCCAAAGCATTTCATCTTGAAGGACTGCCCCTTTCCAGCAGACATTTCGCAGCTCTGCGTGGGATACGTGGATTCATTCTACGGAGAAGCGATCTTGAATCTTTAGGGCATTATCCCTATGTGAACTGACGGCCGATTAGGCTTTAACTCTTTGTTTTTATTATGTTTCTAATCGTCGACCATTGTGCAGATACCGCACGAGTGCCGGGCGAAAAACTCGAACAAGAAAAGAACGTCTTCTCGTGAAAAGTCTTTTTCCGCCGCCCGTTAGGCGATCTTCAATAGGATGGCTGGCCGAAGACAATTGGCGCAGCCGTCACAATGGAGGGTCAGTCTTTTGCTGGTATTGCAATACCGCGCCGCTCAGCTTCGGCAATACAGGCGTTGACCACTTCGCGAGCCCATCGCGCACCGCCGACAGCGCGAAAGAACTCTCGCTGTTCGCGCGTCACGCGCGCAACGATGCACACGGATGCGCCGCTGCTTTCTTCTGCGCCGCCCAAGCGTCGACGTGAACGCTGATCCGCAGGCTGAAGCTTTGAAGGCAGACGGCTCAATGACTTTGAACGTCCAGTCGTCGGCTTGCTCTGAGGCAGGATGACGGAAGCCGGATCGCCGGCGCTCAATTTCGGCATCACTTTGGGCTGCGTCATATCCTCTCCTTAAATCCTGTGCATTGTTTGCTTTAGGCCGCCTCTGCCAGCCAGCTGACTAGCGGGACGGACTGAGCCGCCTGTGGCAAACTAACTGCTTTAAGGCAATCCTATTCTTTCAGGCGCGCAGAGAATACCCGTGCTTTCGCGCAGAACAGCACGCCAATCTGCATGCTGCGCATTTCAAGACTCATTGATCATGTCCCGACTTCGACTGGCCTCCTGGAACGTCAACTCCCTTAAAGTGCGTCTGCCGCAGGTGCTCGACTGGCTAGAATCAGCCAAAATCGATGCATTGGTCATGCAGGAAACAAAAACGACTGACGACGTTTTTCCCCAAGCCGCATTCGCCGAAGCCGGATTCGATGTTTTCTTTTTAGGTCAGAAAACATATAACGGCGTTGCACTCTGTTCTCGCCAAACAACAGTTAAGACTTCGGATGTTGTGCTTGGTCTCCCTGGCTGGCCCGATCCGCAAAAACGTTTTATTTCGGCACTCCTTTCACCCCTAGCGGCTCCCGAACAGCCGCCGATTCGTTTTTGCGGGGGCTACTTTCCCAACGGTCAAGCGGTAGGTTCATCAAAGTATCTCTATAAGCTCGACTGGATTGCCGTGCTTGAACGTACGCTCAAAACTTATCTTGCCGATACCCCCAGACTGGTACTCGGCGGCGACTTCAATATTGCGCCCGCCGACGCCGACGTTTGGAATCCGGAAGCTTGGCGCGGAAAGATTCTCTGCTCAGAGCCGGAGCGAAAGGCACTCGAGCGCCTCTTTGCACTCGGCCTTTACGACAGCTTCAGACTCTTTACGCAGCCCGCAGAGCGCTTTTCTTGGTGGGACTATCGTCAGAGCGGTTTCGAACGCAATCACGGTCTGCGCATTGATCTGCTGCTTGTTTCCGAAGCACTCAAAGGGGCTGTTGAAAGTGCATCCATTGACGACGGCCCCCGCGGCAATCCTCAGCCTTCAGATCATGCGCCGGTTATGTTGGACCTCTCACTCTAAGTGACCTCAGTGAGCAACTAGCCGATCCCCATAAAAAAACAAGACATCATGAACGCTAAGCCCAAACTCCGCATCGGCATTCCCGGAGACTATCTTCCTTTCGGCATCATCAATGAGGATTCTCCGCTGGGATTTGCCGGGCATGATGTGGATCTGGCGGCTGAGCTCTGCCGCGAAGCCGGTTTAGCCCCGCTTTTCGTTCTGACAACCTGGCCCACGTTTATGACGGATCTCGCCGAAGGCCGTTTCGATATCGCAGCGGGCGGCGTATCGTGGGTTCCTGAGCGCGCACGCTTAACCGATGCGCTGCCGCGCTATGCACCCTTTGCCAAAGTTGCGCTTATTCGCCGAGACTCAATCGAACGCTTTCAAACACCCGAAGACCTGAATCAGCCCGATGTACGCGTCATCAAGAACCCCGGCGGAACCAATGAACGCTGGGTGGACGCTAATCTGACCCGAGCACAGGTAGCCACCGTGGCAGACAACGCCACCATTCCTGCCCGCATTGCCAATGAAGTGGGTGACGTCATGATCACGGACTCCTTTGAGGCGCATTGGTACGCCTCCCGAGATGTGCGCCTCACGCTTGCCATGAATGGCCGCCACCTGACGCCCACGGCGTGGAAGACAATGCTCGTTCGCCGCGGCGCCCGCCGCCCGGTGCTTCCCGGCCGAGAACATACGGCCGCCGCTTCCGAACCGCTTGCCCCGATCCTCTTTTCTGCCTGGGGTCGCCTGGAGCGCGCCGGTGTTCTTCAGACGCTGGCTGCCAAATGGCTGGGTGCAGGCAAACCTTCTGACGGAAACGCTCAACACTAAGAAAAACCGCACAACTCGCCGAAATGACCGTCTGCCAAAGCAGACTGGGGGACTAGAAATCCTTTCAAGCTAGTCCCCCAAGCGTTTGGATTATTTGACTGCGTTCACCCTGCGCGGCTGATTGAAAATACGAACGGGCGGCACCTCATCCTTCCAGAGTGAAACTTCAACATTGCCGGTTGAAGAAACATTGCCTCGGGCAATTTTGGAGGTAATAACGTCAATGGCAATCGTATTGGCATTGCCGTGAACATCGATGCGGCCTGCCGGCGTGTTTTCCGGTTCAAACCAAGCGCCGTGCTGAATAGAAACCACGCCCGGCTTGATGCGGTCACTGACCTGCAGTCCGCAGAGGCATGCTCCGCGACGGCATTTCACAAGTACGACGTCGCCATTTTTCAAGCCGCGCACTTGAGCATCCGCAGGGTTCATCCAAACGGGTTCTCGTTCTTCAACCGACCCGCGTCTGGCTGTGTTGACGTTGTCGAGCTGGCTGTGCATCCGATAGCGTGACTTCGGACTCACAAAAGCCAACGGATACTCCTTCGTTGCTTTAGCGGTACCTTCAATCGGTTCAAAGTAGCTGGGATGGCCTTTACAGTCGTCATAGCCGTAGCTCGCGAGCTTGGGTGAATAAATCTGGATGAGCCCCGACTCTGTACCTAGGGAGTTGGCTTTTGGATCCTCTCGGAATGTCTTAAAGGAAACAAACTCTCGGTCCTTTTCTTCCACCTCGAAAAAGAGATACCCCTTCTCCCAGAAATCTTTGAATTCCGGCATGACAATGCCTTTTCGAGCACCATTGTTGCGGCAATCGTTGTAGAACTTTTCGATCCACTGCATTTCGGTGCGGCCTTCCGTAAAGGCTTCTTCTATCCCCAAACGCTTAGCGAGCTGCGTACCAATCCAATAGTCGCTGCGCGACTCGTATTGCGGCTTGATTACCTGCTTCATGGCAACCAGACCGTCATTGGTTTCTGCGCCGATGTTGGTAATGTCATTGTGCTCAAAGGTCGTGCAGGCCGGCAGCACGATATCGGCGTGACGAGCCGTCGCAGACCATACATAGTCTGCGACGATCACGGTATCGGGCTTCTTCCACGCCCTTTCAAGGCGGAAGGTATCGGGATGATGGCAGAACGGATTGCCGCCGCCCCACATCACCAGATGAATATCCGGATAGGTGCATTTCTGACCGTCAAAATCAACGGTCGCACCGGGACGTTCCAACACCTCCGTGATAGCGGCAACAGGAAGCAGTTTTGTAGATTTCCACGGCAAAACTGGGCGCACTGGCTTGGGCGAACCCGGAAGTCCGCTCATGATGGGGCCATTAGAGACCGGCGAACCCGCGCTTGCCGACTGATAGCGAGTGCCGAAGCCGCCGCCGGGAAGGCCAATTTGACCCAGTACAGCCGCGAGCGTAACAACCATCCAAGAAGTCTGTTCACCGTACTGTGCACGCTGCATGCCGTAGCCAAACATAATCATTGTGCGGTGTGCGGCCAGGTCCTGCGCAAAGGCACGGATCTTTTGCGCTGGCACACCCGTGATCTCAGCCGCCCACTCCGGCGTCTTTTTCACGCCGTCCTCTTCACCCAAGAGGTATTTCTTCATCTCCTCCCAGCCGGAGCAGTATTTGGCAAGAAACGCATGATCGGCCTTGCCGGTCACTTCGAGCTCATACATCATCGCAGCCATCAGCGCACAGTCGGTGCCCGGATTAGGCGCGATCCATTCAGAATCCATATAGGCTGCGGTATCCGTCACCAACGGGTTAACGGAATAGGTCTTGATGCCCTTCTTTTTAAGAGCGCGGAAATAACCAGCATGGTTGTGCAAAGGCGTAGCCGCATTGACGTCCGCTGTCACGAGCGGATTGCAGGCCCAAAAGACGATACGTTCCGTGTGCTTCAAAATCACTTCATAAGTCGTCATGCGCGGATTGGAGGTGCCGACAACATACGGCATGATCGACGCATGGGCTGCCTGACTGTATGAATTGCGCCTGCGTGAGAATCCGCCCATCAGATTGAGCAAACGATTGACGATAACCGTGGCTTGATTGAGCTTGCCAGTGGACTTCCAGCCGTAAGAGCTCCCATAGACGCCCGACGGACCATAGGTGTCATACACACGTTGAATTTCCTTGGCAGCGAGATCGAGAGCCGTCTCCCAAGAAACACGCACAAAGCGGTCTTCGCCGCGGCGTTCGCGAGAAGCCGGACCATCTTTGAGGTAGCTTTCACGAACCATCGGATAGTGAATGCGAGCCTCCGAATAAGGCAGCTCGGCAAGGCCCTCCAAAACAAAGCTCGGCGCATAGTCAAACTCAAAAGGTTTGACACGAGTAATGCGGCCGCCTTGAACGACCGTACGCATGATGCCCCAGTGCGATGCATTGATGCTCTCGCCTTCATTCAAAATGGACGCGGCCTGCTCAAAGGTGCCCGTCGTATTCAGATCAATACCGGCTGCCGGCACCGGTTCATACACCATCTTGCTCTGGAGGCCTGCCGTGAATTCTTTCGGAATCTTACGGATATCAGATACCTGCGCTTGCGCCTTTTGAGTGGCCGGGATACCGACAGCCAGCCCAGCCGCTGTTGCCGTCTTGAATAAATGACGACGAGAAATATTTGTCATATTAAGACCCTCCTTATGTTATCAAGCTCAGCAACTCTGCTTGTCGGATAGACCTCTATCAGCATCAATTTTCTTTATTTTGTGAAATGTAAACTCATAAATCACAAAATATTGTGTTTTCATGCACAGCTTCCGGCTTGTGAAATCCACTCTAATCGTGACGAATTGATATCTAAATTCGTAATTCCACTGCTTATTCTTGTATTAAATAGCGATACTTAAAATGAGGTACGAAATGAGAATCGTTTTCACATAATCCAGTCATCAATGATTCCGCTCGGTATTGGGCGATCTATTTGAGGAAAGCATCCGAAGAAATGCGTCTGGCGTCCGCACTCAATCCAACGCGTTCAGAGAACTGCGACATTTTCTTAAGAGGACTGCCCTAGCCTGCATGAGGCTTCGCAACGCTCCTTCGACGGGCACAACGCACCGATCGCGAGCATGCTCTAATAATTAAGGACGCCGTCTACTCGTAGAATGACGGCGTCATCTTTTGAAAAATCAAAGTTCTTCAAGATAAGGAAGAGCTTTTTTGCAAAAAAGGATTCATCATGCAGCGTCGTACTATGTTGGGCGCCATCGGAGCGGTGGCACTCGCAACTGCCGCATCCTTTCCGCTGACCGCCCAAGCGGCGCTCAAAGGTGAAGGCGGCAATCCCATCCGCATCGTTGTGCCGTATCCGCCGGGAGGCCCGCTCGACGTTTCTGCCCGCGCTATCGCTGATGCGGTTTCGCCTGTGCTTGGCACGGTGGTCGTGGAAAACCGCCCTGGCGCCGGCGGCAATGTCGGCATGAGCTACGTGAGTCACGCCAAGGGTGACGGCCACACGCTTGTGATGGGCGCGGTGGCGACGCTTGCCATCAATCCTTCGCTTTATAAGAAGCTGCCCTACGATCCGAAGGGCGACTTCAAACCCGTAACACTCGTCGCCACGGCAGCCAACGTTCTCGTTATTACGCCCGCATTCTCTGAAAAGACCGGCGTCAAATCGGTGGCTGACCTGATTGCATACGCCAAAGCTCACCCAGGAAAACTCAACTATGCCTCCGGCGGTAATGGTTCTGCCGGGCACATGGCCGGTGAGCTCCTGAAAAACAAGGCGGGCATCGATATCGTTCACATTCCGTTTGCGGGCGCCTCTCCGGCGCTCCTTTCAGTCATTTCGGGGCAGACCGACCTCATCTTCGACAATCTGGCTAGCGCCGCCGCGAACATTCATGCCGGCAAGCTCATCGCGCTTGCCGTCACCACGGAAGAACGCACGCCGCTACTCGCCGACGTCCCCACAATGAAGGAAGCCGGTGTTCCCGACTTCGACATTTATACGTGGTTCGGTCTGATGGTGCCGGGCTCAACGCCCGATGACATCGTCGATGAGCTCAACGCAGCCATCGTTCCGGTTCTGCGTGACCCGGCAACCGTAAAGAAATTCCAAAGCTTTGGCGCACTGCCCGCGCCTAACACGCCTGCCGAATTTTCCGCCATGGTTGAGCGTGAGGCCGAAAAGTACAAGATGCTCGTGAAGATTTCCGGCGCTCGCGTCGACTGATGTACTCCAATACGGTGTACAGAACGATGACCTCCTCGCCGTTCTGAAAATCTTCCCGAAGAAGGAGCCTGTTGACCCATCAACCGGCTCCTTTGGCTTTTTTGTTAATTCCGCTTCTGGCTTCACCCTAAGCAGCCCAAACGACTCCCTGTTCAGGCCAGCATTTTTATAATGCGCGCGGAAACAACCACACCCCAACCGTATCGACCTGCTGTTCACGTATCCGCGCCCCTGCAATGCGGTCTGCTGCTCAGCACGAAGAAATGGTTGCAACCGCAATGATTAAAAATCAAAAAGACTTCGCCGCAGGGCTTTTTTACATCGTGATCGGCCTCTTCGGCGCGACAACACTCGGCGAAAATGAAATCGGCAGCCTCTCACGCATGGGCCCGGGCTACTTCCCGCTCATCATTTCGACAGGCATCATCCTCACCGGACTGGCCATCGCGGTTAAATCGCTTCTCCTTACGCCGGCGTTGCCCTCAGAAGGCCGAATTGAGCTCGGCAGACCGTTCTCAGGCCTGCTCATTCTCGGAAGTGTTGCGCTCTATGCCGCAACACTCCTGACACTTGGCTTCGTGCTCTCCATCAGCTTGATGGTGATTGCCGCCTCCTGTGCACACCCGCTCTTTCGCCTTCGCGACGCTGTTATTTCCGCGGTAATTCTCACGACGCTTTCAGCGCTGCTTTTCGTGGGCGGACTTGGACTGATCGTGCCGATGTGGCCGACGTTCTTCTGAGAGGAGGCACTTAGACCATGGATCTTCTGAACCACCTCCTTATCGGCTTTGAGAACGCCGTCACCTGGACGAACCTGCTTTACTGCTTCGTCGGCGTGACTTTGGGTACGCTTGTCGGAGTACTGCCAGGCATGGGCCCCGTGGCCACCGTGGCGATGCTCCTTCCCATCACGTATGCGCTTGACCCGTCCACAGCGCTCATCATGCTCGCAGGCATCTATTACGGTGCGCAGTACGGCGGCTCTACCACCGCCATTTTGGTCAACATCCCAGGCGAAGCTTCGGCAGTGGTGACGTGTCTGGACGGCCACCGCCTGGCGCTTGCCGGCCGCGCCGGCGCTGCGCTCGGCATCGCCGCCATCGGCAGCTTCATCGCCGGATGCTTTGCCACTGTGGTGATTGCCGCCTTTGCTGAACCCCTCACGCAAGTCGCTTTCCAATTCGGCCCCCGCGAATACTTCAGCCTGATGGTCCTGGGCCTGGTCGGCGCTGTTGTGCTTGCATCCGGCTCGCTCCTGAAAGCGGTCGGCATGATCCTGATCGGCATTCTGCTCGGCTGCGTCGGCATGGATGTCAATTCCGGAGCGCTCCGCTATGTCTTCGGTATTGACGAGCTGATGGACGGCTTTGACTTCGTCGCGCTCTCGATGGGCGTCTACGGTTTTGCTGAAATCATCCGCAATCTGGATGTGCTCGGAGACCGAGAAGCCAAGCCCGTTCCTGTGGGCCGCGTACTCCCGTCCAAAAATGACCTCAAAATTTCTGCCGGCCCGATTACCCGCGGCACACTGATCGGTTCATTCCTTGGCATTCTCCCGGGCGGCGGCGCACTGCTCTCTTCTTTTGCGTCCTATACCCTTGAAAAGAAGCTCGCCGGCGAAAAGGCCAATCCGCCCTTTGGACACGGCAACATTCGCGGCGTAGCCGGCCCAGAATCGGCAAACAATGCCGGCGCACAAACGAGCTTCATTCCGATGCTCACGCTTGGCATTCCGTCTAATGCCGTGATGGCTCTGATGATCGGCGCTCTGATGCTCCACGACATTGCTCCGGGCCCGCAGGTAATGACCAACAACCCCTCGCTCTTCTGGGGACTCATCGTTTCGATGTGGATCGGCAACGTCTTCCTCGTGATTCTCAATATCCCGCTGATCGGTCTTTGGGTGAGGCTTCTGCGCGTGCCGTATCGGCTGCTTTATCCGGCGATCCTCGTTTTCTGCGCGATCGGCGTCTATTCGATCAACAACAATCCCTTCGATATCTGGATCACTATCGGCTTCGGCATCTTCGGCTGGGTCGTCAATAAACTGGGCTGCGAATGCGCCCCGCTGATCCTTGGTTTCATTCTGGGCCCGATGCTCGAAGAGAATATGCGGCGGGCGCTGCTGCTCTCCCGCGGTGATCTCTCGACCTTCGTGACCGGCCCGATTTCGGGCAGTCTGCTCGCCGTCTCAGCCCTTCTCCTTCTCATCGTGATACTCCCGGCCGTGCGTTCGGGACGCGAAAAGGCATTTGCTGAAGAGGATTAACGAGTGAGCCTCTGACGAGACCGCTTCCATAAAACTTTTGCATCGTCCGGTTCGCTGTTTTACGGCGAACCGGACGTTTTTCTTCGGAACGCTTCAGAACACCTTGCCGGCAAGCACCGTCCGCAGATGCTCCGTCCAACGGCGAGCCGCCTGCCAGTCGTCCTCCGAGGCGCCAAATGACTGAGCGGACTGGTTCCACCCCGAGAAAGCGAGCAGGTCACCGGCATCGAGCGCCGGCAGGTGAACACCGGGAAGCGTATCGGCCGCCACCAGGTGAAGCCCCATCCTTTTAGGCTCAAGCGTCGGGAAGGCCGCCTCCCAGCCGAGCATCGGAATGAGAATGCCTTCGCCCGACGATTCACGCTCATGACCCAAAATGACCGGCAGCGCAATGCCGCCTTGAGCGTCTGCCGATGAGTCCGATGCGCTCTGCTGCGGATTGGGAGCCAGAAGAACAGCCGTTTCTTCCGCCCAAAGCGTCTTTGAACGCCGGTGATCTCGCAGCCATAAAATCGGCCAGACCGCAAAGAGCACCCAGAAAGGCGCCGTCAGCACCGCCGCGGCGATGAGGAGTCCCCCCGCGGGCATGCCGCGAAAGGATACAGCTGCGCCAAAGACAGCCCAAAGCCACCAAACAAGCCAGTAACGGCGCCGGCGCGCCGCACAAACCGGTGTTTCGACCTGACGGTCGACCAAGTCGAGCGTCGTTTCCTTCGAAGCAGATTGAGCAGTCATGCGTTTGAATTCCGATCATCAAATGGCGTCGCGGTCCGCCGTACGGCCTGCTCTGCACGAGCTTTCGATTCAGCAGAAAGCACTCGGGCGCGAAGCTGTCCGCAGCCGCCGTCAACGTCTTGCGCGGCGGAATCCCGCAGCGTCGCGACAATGCCGGCTGATTTCAAACGGCGTACGAGATGGGCAGCATGTTCGCGGTCAGGGCGGCTATAGACGCTCCCATCTACGGCGTTCACAGGAATGAAATTCACCATGGCGTAATGGCCGGTCAGCAGTTCAATCAACCGATTAACCTCTTCTTCACCGTCATTTACCCCCTGAATCAGCGTCCACTGGTACTGCGTGGGGTAGCCCGTCTTCCGCGCCCAAGCTTCCGCTGCCTCGGTGAGTGCCTTCACGGTCATTTTTGCTCCGCGGGGCAAAAGCGTTCGGCGCTTCGCATCATCGGTGGTATGGAGCGAAACGGCGAGTGCCGGACGAGCAGACATTCGATTGAGCGCCTCAAAGAGCCGCTCATCCCCCACCGTCGAGATCACCAGGTCTTTATGCCCGAATCCGCCGTAGAGCGCCAGAAACTCCGCTGCACGAAGGACATTGTCAAGGTTGTGTGACGGCTCGCCCATCCCCATGAAGACCACCTTTTTGGTCTCTGGACGCAAACGCCGAGCCAACGCGGCCTGCGCAGCAATTTCCATGTCGGAGAGCTGCCGCACCAGACCGCCCTTGCCTGTCATGCAGAAAACGCAGCCGACGGCGCACCCCATCTGAGTGGAAACGCAAACCCCTCGACGAGGCAGCAGCACCTCTTCAATGGTCTGACCGTCGGCCAGTGTGAGCAGCAGCCGTTCACTCTCCGGATCCGCTCCGGGATGGCGAGAGCGCACCGTCAGCACAGCGTCGAGTCGGCTGCGGATGTTCGCAAGGGCCGCCATAAGCACCGCCGGCAGCCGAGCCGCCCGGCTGCGGGCAGGCTGCTCGGCTTCAGCACCCAGCGCATCGGGCCATGCCGCACTCGGCGAACCCAGCCAAGCACGGCAGATGCGGCGCAGATGCGCGGGCTTCGCTCCGAGCGCACCGAGGTGCGCTTCAAAAGCGGCCAGTGACGGGTACGCCAAAGGACTGCCCGAAGAAGGGTTGGATCTGATCGACGCATCAGTGCGTTCTGTCTGAGTCATGAAGCTGCTGGATACGAATGGGAGGCCGTGAAGGAAATGGCGCGTTGCTGCGGCCATTTTTTCCAATGCGCGACACTATACGCAAACGACGCGTTTTATTCAGCTCGGGAGCAATTCCTCACGGCGAAATATTGCGGCAATGCCCGCCGCAATCGTTTCTTCTGTTTCAGGCGTAAAGGTCTTCCGAGGCATCGGCAACCCGAAGCAGAGCGCTTTCACCCAGCGCTGTGCGGTCACTCGCAAGCGCAGGTCTGTAATGCGGCGCACGGGTTCCGCGGGATGCGCCAGCACGGGCTCAAGCGCCTCTAAGACTTCGGGGAGATTGGCGGCATCAAGGAGTTGAGCGGAAACAAAGAAAAGAAGGAGCGGCCGACGCTTTTTGACTTCTTCGGCGAGCCGCGCCGCATCAGCGGCAGCCGCTTTCAGCACCCGTCGATCCAGCGGCCGATCGGCCTCCCAGCGCTGCGGCCAAGTGAAGATCGAAAAACGCGCAGCTTCTTGCGCAACAGGGAATCCCGCGCGTTCGAGCCACTTCAGCAGCTGCGGAACCTCAGGGCCCCGATCCACCTGTCTTGCGGTGATGCGCCCGCGAGGGCGAGAAAGCTTTTGCCGCTCCAGCGCTTGCGCTGAAGCATCTAGCCCAGGACTGAGCGTCGGTCCAAAGCCGGGCGGGAAAACGAGAAGCACGCCGCCCTGCAGATTTTCCGGCGTATCAGCCGTTCCCGGTACGTCAATCCGCTGAGAAAACTTAGCCTTTGAACCCATTAATCCCTCAAGGCGCATACGCATTACGCTGCGCCATCGTCCAAGGACTTGACTTGATCCTTCTTTCGCACTGGCGGCAGACGGCTTGCCAATTCATCGGTGAGGCCAAGCTCTGCAATCTTGCGGGTAAGTGTATTGCGCCCGAGCCCAAGGCGCTCGGCCGCCTCTATGCGGCGTCCGCGGGTGGCGCTCATGGCCGTGCGGATGAGCGTGCGCTCAAACTCGTGCGCCAGCGTTTCCCAAACCTGCGGCTCGCCCGCTTCCAGAATCCGCTCGGCTTCGGCAGCCAAAAGCGCCTTCCAGTCACCCTCCGCATCCGTCGATGAGGCGGCCGCTGCATGGGGTTTGCTACGAAGCGGCGCAGAATGCGACTGTGCGGAAGCCGCTTCCGGCGTTTCTGTCTTGAAGCCCTCTTCTGCCGGATTGCCAACGGCTCCGTGCGTATTGACCGCATTAAGCGCCTCCGGATGTGCGGCTGCCGCGGCTTCCTTATGACGAATTTCATAGGGAAGGTCTTCCACACGGATTTCCTGAGCCGGCGCCATGACAAGAAGCCACCGGCAAAGGTTTTCGAGCTGACGAACATTCCCGGGGAACGGAAACGCACGGATGACATTCAATGCCTCTGGCGTCAGGGTTTTAGGCTCCACGCCGAGTTCCCGCGCACCGGCAGCGAGAAAATGTGCCGACAAGGGGGCAATGTCCTCAACTCGGTCACGCAGCGGTGGCAAGCGCAGACGGATGACGTTCAAGCGATGGTAGAGGTCCTCTCGAAACTGTCCGCTCTTGACGCGTTCTTCCAGATTCTGGTTCGTCGCGGCAATGACGCGAACATCGGCCTTAATGGGCTGGTGACCGCCTACGCGGTAAAAGTACCCGTTGGAGAGTACACGCAAAAGCCGAGTCTGCAGCTCCATCGGCATATCGCCGATTTCATCCAAAAAGAGCGTGCCGCCCTTGGCCTGCTCAAAGCGGCCCAGACGCGTGGCCACCGCGCCGGTGAACGCGCCTTTTTCGTGACCGAACAATTCACTTTCGAGCAGTTCTCGAGGGATAGCCGCCATGTTGATCGCAATGTAGGGTGCACGGCTGCGGCGGCTGTGCTTCCAAATGGCACGCGCAACGACCTCCTTGCCCGCTCCGGACTCTCCGGTGAGCAGCACGGTGACGTTGCTCTGCGAAAGCCGTCCGATGGCACGAAAAACTTCCTGCATGGCTGGCGCCTGACCAATCAGGTCAGGCACCGGTGCCGAGGGTTCGTCAATCGGCGAGGCTGCCGACGCCGCGCCTTGTGCGGCCGCGCCCGCCTGACCGGCTGCTGCATGCAGACCGCGGCGGCGGGCGTCTTCCATGGCTCGGCTGATGAGTTCAACAGCTTTGAGCACATCAAAGGGCTTGGTCAAATATTCAAACGCGCCGCCCTGAAAGGCGGAAACCGCGCTTTCCAGGTCAGAGAAGGCCGTCATGATAATGACCGGCAGTTCCGGCACAAGCTCCTTCACCTTCGTGAGGAGATCCACGCCCGAGAGACCAGGCATACGAATGTCTGAAACCAGAACGAGGGGAAGCTCTCCGCCCACAGTCTTCGCGGCCTCGAGCGCATTCAAAGCGTCCTGACCGCGCTCAAAGGTGCGGCAGCCAATGCCGGCACGCGCAAGCGCACGGTCAAGCACCCAGCGGATTGCCCGGTCATCATCAATCACCCAAACGGGTTCGCGGCCGGCATCATGTGCGCCGCGGAGCTCTCGCAGAGGCGGCTTGCCTGTGCTGCCGCCCGCTGCCGGTTGAGTTGTGCCGTAGTCCGAGGTGCCGTAAAGGTCGTCCACCATGATTTGTTCTTCCAATGTTTGTCGTCAGCGTTTCAGAGCGTCTTTAAAAGCGATTCGCTACGCACCTTTGCCGTTCTTTGCTTCTCGGTTTTCACGCGCTTCACGGCCTTCCAGCGGCAGCAGTACCGTGAAGTCCGTCCGGCCGGGACGGCTTTCGAGCGTAATGCTTCCGCCGGCTTCCTCCACAAAGGTCTTTACCAATGCGAGTCCGAGGCCCGAGCCCTCCGCACGGCCGGTCACCAACGGGAAAAAGATGCGCTCCTTCAAGTGCTCCGGCACCCCAGGACCGTTGTCGACGACATCAATACGCAGTGCCGTACGGGTGCGGGTCCCTGCGAGCATCACATCGCGCGCAATGCGTGTTTTAAAAATAATGACAGCCGTCCCGTGAGCGCGACCTTCCGTCATGGCCTCTGCGGCGTTCCGCGCAAGGTTCAGAAAGACCTGCGTAAAACGGCCGCGGTCACCGAAAACGGCCGGCGCAGAAATGTCGTAATCACGCTCAATCGTGAGCCCTTGGGCAAATTCAAGGCCGATAAGGCTGCGCACATGTTCGAGCACTTCATGAATATTGACCGGGCCGGCTGCTGCCGGCGTCCGATAAGGCATGAGGAGTCGGTCAACCAGTTCCTGCAGTCTTGCCGCTTCTTCCAGGATGACGTTCGTGCATTCACGGTCTTCGTCACGCACGAGTTCGCTCTCAAGCAGCTGCGCCGCACCTCGGATGCCGCCCAAGGGATTCTTAATTTCGTGCGCTAAATTGCGCAGCAGCTCGCTGTTGGCGGCACGCCCCGCCTCTGCAATCGCATCGCGCTCAGCTCGTAGCGCGTCATCAAGATCAACCACTTCCAGAAGCGCCGTCGTGCCAGACGGGGCATTCAAAGGCTTAGGCGAAAGCGACGAAAACGAGGCTCGCACCCGCACGGACGGAAGAAGCTCCCGCAGAAACTCCACCGCCGGAAGCATGAAGGATGCTGCTTCAACGGCTCCCGGTGCAGCCGCACGCCGTCGAAACCAGCCGGCCGCTTCGGGGAGGAACTCCGCTACATCTACGCCTGACAATGCCCTGCGCGTACGACCGATAAGCGTCTCCGCCGCTGCGTTGGCCGACGTAATGCGGCCCTCGTCATCGAGCAGAAACACTGCTTCGGCGAGCGCATCGAAGAGATCAAAGCTGGTGCCGACGGCATCCGTCAGGCTTTCCTTCTCAGTCAATTGCAAAAACTCCTCTCAAAGCAGGCAGGCGGAGCATTGAAGCTCATCAGCTCCTATTTATGAAAAAAGGGAACAGTGCACGCACCGTTCCCTTCATTTCGACCATGGCCGTCAAACAATCGATCAGCATTGTCCGGACGGCCGGATCCCATTTTGACTGCTACCCCGAACGGATGAGGGTTCGGAGCCGCAGAGGCTGAAAGGGATTAGTGCGAGTAGTAGAGATCGAAATCAAGCGCCGTCACGGCCATTTCAGCGCGGAGCACGTCCTTGCGCTTTTCGGCGATCCAGGCGTCGATCAGGTCGTCGGTGAAGACGCCGCCGCGGGTGAGGAACTCACGGTCACGGTCAAGACTGTCAAGCGCAACCTCGAGGTTCGGCGCAACGGTCGGGATCTTGGCGTTTTCTTCGGGCGGCAGATCGTAGAGGTTCTTGTCAGCCGCTTCGCCCGGGTGGATCTTGTTCTGAATACCATCCAAACCAGCCATCAGCAAAGCCGAGAAGCCGAGGTAAGAGTTGCAGAGCGGATCAGGGAAGCGCACTTCGATACGGCGTGCCTTCGGGCTGTTGACGAACGGAATACGGATCGAAGCCGAGCGATTGCGCGACGAGTAGGCAAGCTTCACCGGCGCTTCAAAGCCCGGAACCAGACGCTTATAGGAGTTGATGCCGGGGTTCGTAATAGCGTTAAGCGCACGAGCGTGCTTGATCACGCCGCCGATGTAATAGAGCGCCATTTCAGAGAGCCCGGCGTAGCCATTGCCCGAGAAGAGGTTCTGACCGTCCTTCCAGATGGACTGGTGGACATGCATGCCCGAACCATTGTCGCCTTCGATAGGCTTCGGCATGAAGGTGGCGGTCTTGCCGTAAGCAGCCGCTACGTTCCACACCGTGTATTTGAGAATCTGCGTCCAGTCGGCGCGCTGCACGAGGGTGCTGAAGCGCGTGCCGATTTCGCACTGGCCGGCGCCGCCCACTTCGTGGTGATGAATTTCAACGGGCACACCCTGCTGCTCAAGGAGCGTGCACATTTCGCTGCGCATGTCGGTCAGGCTGTCGCAGGGCGGAACAGGGAAGTAGCCCCCCTTGGCGCGGTTGCGGTGACCAAGATTGCCGCCTTCAAAGTCAAGACCGGACGACCAGGGCGCTTCTTCCGAACCAATCTTGAAGAAGGAAGAGCCGGACTGATGATCCCACTGGATGGAATCGAAAATGAAGAATTCGGGTTCCGGGCCAAAATAAGCCGTGTCGCCGATACCGGTCGACTTCAAATAGGCTTCAGCACGGTGGGCGAGCGAACGCGGATCACGTTCATAGCCCTTGCCGGTCGTCGGTTCAAGCACATCGCAGTTGAGCACGAGCGTATTGGCCTCACGGAACGGATCCATGCGGGCAGTGCTCGGATCCGGCTGCAGCAGCATGTCGGACGATTCAATGCCGCGCCAGCCGACGAAGGAAGAACCGTCGAAGGGCTGACCAAGTTCAAACGTGTCTTCATCGATCTTATCGGCCGGAATCGTCAAATGCATTTCCTTGCCGAGCAGATCGGTGACGCGCAAGTCCACGTACTTGCAGTCGTTGTCCTTGATCATCTGCAGTACATCAGCAGCGGACGTCATATTCATCTCTCCTACTTCGACGGCGGTTCGGTTCTGGAACCTTTCCAGACCAACGGGTTCCGCCGCGGTTCCCTTGCGGGGTAAAAACTGAATGGGGGAAGCCCCTCTAAAGCGGCCCGCCGGAGGCACTCTCCGACGCAGCTGCCTTGAAGAAGGCGTACTCGTATGAGAAGCAAGGTCCGTGCCAAATGCTGAACATATGCCAAACAATGCGACGGCGCCAATACCCGAAAACCGCACCGTTGACGTATTTGCGGGATTCCCCGAATGATTCGTGGAACCCCTGACCTGCCATTTCATTGCCAGGCCTCTCAACTTTGGGGCGCAATACCTTCCGACCTTCGGCATTATGCCTTGAAGCTCAGTCATTGCGCACCAATAAAGTGCATGCCAGGCGCAATACGCACCAAAGTTGTTCTCGTCAGTGCCTTCCGGTGCAGTCCCATGCACAACGTTATGCACGCCGAGGTTCGAAAAAGCCCGGCTGATGCGGCTGCAGAGGAAAGACGGCCGCTCCAAAATTCAAAAACTGCGCCAAAGTTGTGCATGGCCAAGACGAACTCAGCGCGGGTTGCTTATAGAAAAGCTTCCTGAACATCCGACAGGAAATCCAGGCCCCTGCGCGTCGGCGCAATGCGGTCGGGATCCGCCGAAAGCAGACCGTCACGGCGCAAGCGTTCGAGCTGCGGCAGGATGGACTCAAGCGGCAGCCCTGAGCGCTCTGCATAAAGCGAAGCCGGCACGCCGTTAAGCAGTCGGAGGGCATTGAGCATAAATTCAAAAGGACGATCCTCGGGCGGCACGAAATGACTTTCTTCCGCGCCGCTCCCCGTCGCCTCGAGAGCCTCAAGCCATTTCCGCGGATTGACCCGCCGAGCCTCTCGAAGGATGCTGAAGCCCTCAGCATTCACAACGGAAAGTTTGCCGTGGGCGCCCGGCCCCGCCGCGAGATAATCGCCGAACATCCAATAATTCAAATTGTGCCGGCACTGACGGCCGGGCTGCGCATAGCCTGATACCTCATAGCGTGTATAACCCGCCTGCGCCAGTATAGCTTCCACGACATCACCCATTTCTGCCGTTTCATCAAGATCAGGCAAATCTTCCGGCAGGCGTTTTTCAAAGGCAGTGCCGGGTTCAATCGTGAGCTGGTAGCAGGAGAGATGCGTCGCTCCTGAGGACAATGCTTCTGCCAGTTCCATCTGCAGATCCGCTATTGATTCTCCCGGGAGCGCGTACATCAGGTCGAGATTGAAGTTCTCAAACGACCGTCGCGCCATATCAATGGCTGCACGCGCATCGTCAGCAGTATGAATCCGCCCCAAGCGCCGGAGTTTCTCGTCGCTGAAACTTTGCACGCCGATGGAAAGACGATTCACCCCTGCGGCACGAAAGGCTTTGAATTTCTCACTTTCTGCCGTACCGGGATTCGCTTCCATCGTGATCTCGCAGTCTTCGGTCAGTCGAAAGCGGCTGCGGATGCCAGTTAAGAGCCGCTCAACCGTTTCTCCCGACATCAGAGAGGGGGTTCCGCCCCCCACGAAGATCGAAACAATCGGACGATCGGCAATCTCCGGCGCTTGACGGCACCAAGCCTCCAGATCCTGCAGTACGCCCGCCGCATATGCCGACTCAAAAGCCAATCGATCCGCTGTAGAAGCCGGCAGACGGTGTGAATTGAAGTCGCAGTACGGACACTTACGAACGCACCAGGGCCAGTGCAAATAAATGGAGAGCGGCGGCATGACCGGCGGACTGATTAAGGGCGTTTCTGCGCTCACGCCGCACCCCAGCCCCAGCGCTCCTTCAGAAGCCGAGCCATCTTCACGAGTGCTTTGCCGCGGTGACTGGAGGCATTTTTGGCTTCTGGCGAAAGTTCTGCTGCCGTTGCGCCGGCTTCAGGCAAATAAAAATAGGGGTCGTACCCAAAGCCGCCGCTGCCCTTGGGAGCTTCAGCAATCACGCCCTCCCAGGTGCCTTCAGCAATGAGGGGCTCTGGGTCGTCGGGCGACCGAACAGCAACCAGCACGCAGACATAATGCCCCTGGCGGTTCTTAACGCCATGCAGTTTTTCCATCAACAGGCGGTTGTTGTCTTCGTCTGTGGCATCTTCGCCCGCAAAGCGGGCGGAATAGACGCCCGGCGCACCGCCCAATGCATCCACGCACAGCCCCGAATCGTCAGCCATCGCCGGACGTCCGGTTTCTTTCGCGGCATGCCGAGCTTTGGCCAGACAGTTTTCAATAAAGGTGTGAAAGGGCTCCGGGCAAGGCTTTACGTCGAAGGTCTTTTGGCTTTCTACGTGCACATTGAGGTGCGAGAACATCGCTTGAAATTCGCGGATCTTGCCGGCATTGCCGGAGGCAAGCACAAGAATAGGATCGTTTTTCGTCATGATTTTTTTACTGCTTTGCTTCTGCCTTTTCCGTCAGGGCCTTGCGCTGAAAAGCAGCCAATTCGGCATTCCCTTTTTTTGCCAGCGCAAGAAGTTTGGCGAGGTCACCTTCAGAGAACGGATCTCCCTCGGCAGTGCCTTGAATTTCGACATACTTTCCGGCACTTGTCATGACGACATTCATATCCGTGTCGGAAGCACTGTCCTCAGCGTAATTCAAGTCCAGCACCGGTTCGCCGGACCACATGCCTACGGATACCGCGCTCACCTGTGCGAGGATGGGATCCTCAGAGATCATGCCCTTGGCGAGCATCCAATCCACGGCATCGCGAAGGGCAATCCAGGCGCCTGTAATCGAAGCGCAGCGCGTGCCGCCGTCGGCCTGCAGCACATCACAGTCGATCTGAATCGTATGTTCGCCGAGCTTTTTGCGGTCCACAACGGCGCGCAGACTCCGGCCAATCAAGCGCTGAATCTCCTGCGTGCGCCCCGTCTGTTTGCCGCGGGCAGCTTCACGGTCGGTGCGGGTACCGGTAGAGCGAGGCAGCAGCCCATATTCAGCCGTCACCCAGCCTTCGCCTTTGCCGCGAAGGAAATTCGGCACGCCGACCGTCACACTGGCGGTACAGAGCACATGCGTATCACCCGCACACATGAGAACGCTGCCTTCAGCATATTTGGTGAAGCGCCGAGTGATTTCAACCGGGCGGAGCGCATCAACTGCACGACCATCGGGGCGCGGAACGAAAGCTTCTTTGGGTGTAGTCATCATCTTTTCAAGCATAAGTGCATTTGACGCACTGATCTGCGCATCAATATTCATCATCTTGCGAAGCGTCATTATCGTCGAACGGCGAACACTGTATCCGCAGGACTATGCGCCCTGCTTTCGCTCGGATTCTGTGTCTGACAAACCTAAAGGTGCTTGAAAGCTTCAATCCCGCCGGCCGGCGCTCTACAATTCGCAAACCTTGAAGTTAAGTCAGCTTCACTCATTTTGGGTGGGTGCAGCCCCCTCCACCCTCCGCTATTCTGAAGGAGCAAAAGTTTCCATGCCTTCAATTGCCAGCATGACGGGCTATTTCGCCGCGGACGGGATGACGCCCGCCGGTACCGTCACCGTTGAATGCCGTTCCGTCAACTCCCGCTTTCTAGATCTCACGCTTCGTCTTGACGACACGCTGCGCTTTGCCGAACCCGCTATTCGCGAGCGTCTGCAAAAGCGCCTCACGCGCGGCAAAGTTGAAGTCCGCATGTCGCTGTCAGCCGATGAATCGGCGCTGCCGGCTCAAATTAATGAAAGTGCGCTGAAGCGCCTCCTTGAGCTGCAGTCCGCCGTGCTGCGTCATTCTCCTGAAGCGGCGGAACTTTCCGTTTCAGAAATCCTTGAAATGCCGGGCATCGCCCATACCGCTCAAACGGATAAGGACGAACTGCTGCAGGCAGTTCTTGCCGTGCTCGACAAGACCCTGGACGGCTTCATCGCCGCCCGTGAACGTGAAGGCGCTGCGCTCGCCAAGGTCATCAACAGCTATATGGACAAGATGACGTCCGTCGTTGAAGAAGTCCGTGCGGCTATTCCGCAGATTCTTGCTCAGCTGCAGGCCAAACTCGCCGCACGCCTTGAAGATGCGTTGTCTCAGACGCTCACGCAGCAGGGAACGCTGACGAAGGAAGAAATTACCGAACGGATCCGCCAGGAAGTCACGCTCTACGCCATGCGCATGGACGTTGACGAAGAGATGAACCGCTTGACCACTCATATTGCTGAAGTTCGTCGTCTGCTGGCCGCTGGCGGCGCTGTCGGACGCAAACTGGACTTCATGGCGCAGGAAATGAACCGCGAAGCCAATACGCTGGGCTCCAAGGCTGCTGCCATTGAAATGACGCAGGCTTCGCTCTCGCTCAAGATCACCATTGATCAGATGCGCGAACAAATTCAGAATTTGGAATAAGGAAGGACGAACATGCCTGAAGTGAGCATTAGTGAACATGCCCGCAAAACCCGCCATCCTGGACGACTTTTTCTCGTAACGGCACCCTCTGGTGCCGGCAAGTCGTCACTCGTCAATGCGCTTCTCGCTCGTCAGCCTAACATCAAGCTTTCAATTTCCAATACCACGCGCGACCCGCGGCCCGGTGAAGTGAACGGCCGCGAATACCACTTCGTCACCGAAGACATGTTCCTCGAGATGAAGTCGCGCGGTGAATTCCTCGAAAGCGCTTACGTCCATGGGCACTACTACGGCACGAGCCGCCCCTGGATCGAGTCCCAAATGGCTCGGGGCAATGACGTGCTCCTTGAAATCGATTGGCAGGGCGCACGTCAGGTGCGCGAAAAATTTGAAGGGACCGTCGGCATCTTCATCCTGCCGCCCTCGATTGAGGCGCTTGAATGGCGGCTGCACCATCGCGGCACCGATTCTCCCCAGACGATTACACGTCGTCTGATGGGTGCAGGCGCCGAGATTGCACATGCTCCAGAATTCGAGTACGTTATAATTAATGAAGAATTTGATACAGCTCTGGCGCAGCTCGAAGCTATCGTAACAGCGAGCCGCCTCACTTATGATCAGCAGGCGCTTCGTCACCGCGACCAATTCGCCAATCTCGGCGTTCCGGTCTAATTTCCTGACGATTGAACCTGCCGCTCTTCAAACGAGCAGCATTCTCTTAAAAAATTTCTTTTACTGGGAGCGCATTCTCACTATAGAGGAGCGCTCTTCATTTTCCGCTCAAGATAAAAATGGCCCGCATTACTGTTGAAGACTGCCTGAAGAAAATCCCCAACCGCTTCCAGATGGTTTTAGTTGCCGCCTACCGCGCACGTCAGCTCTCTCAGGGCTATGCGCCGAAGATCGATGCCAAGGACAAGCCCGGCGTTATCGCACTGCGCGAGATCGCCGACGGATTGATCGGTACGGACATGCTTAAGAACGTCCGCTGATCCTCTCTAGGCGCGCTTCAGGACGGCCGGAAAGCCTCTCTGCTAAGGGGAGACGCCGGCCGTTTGTCGTCTCTTGGAAAAATAACTGCGTCCCTATAAAGATGAATACGCGACATTTTGCTGCAATCGCGCCACAATGGTAGGCAGATAAAAGAACTGGAATCAGAGCAATGGCCCTCGACAACCTTCCTGCTTTTCCCGACGACATGTACGACACCGCTCATGATGGTGCCGTTCCGCAGCCCGTCACACCGCGTAAGCCCATTTCGCCCTTCAGCTTCACGAAGCATCTTACGCGTACGCCCGTGCCGGTAGCCGTTGTTCCGGAAGATCTGCCCGACGCGGACCTGCCGCTCTTCACGCCGCAGCCTCCCGTTGGCGTCGTGACTGCTCAAGCATTGGTTGATACTTGCCGCAGCTATCTATCAAATGCCGACGTTGAAAAAATCCGCGAAGCCTACCGCTACGCCGACAACGCTCATTTGGGACAATTCCGCAAATCCGGAGAGCCCTATATCACGCACCCAATTGCCGTGGCTTCCATTCTGGCGTCTTGGCGCATGGATGCCGAAACGATTGAAGCGGGCCTCATGCACGACGTGCTTGAAGACACTGGCACCAGCAAGCGAGAAATGGCCGAAAAATTCGGCATTGAAGTGGCTGAACTCGTCGACGGCGTCTCCAAGCTCGATAAGCTCCGCTTTTCTTCAAACGAAATTGCTCAGGCCGAAAGCTTCCGCAAGATGCTGCTGGCCATGGCCCGTGACGTTCGAGTGATTCTCGTAAAACTTGCTGACCGCATCCACAATATGCGTACGCTTGGCGTCATGCGCCCTGAAAAACGCGCCCGCATTGCTCGCGAAACGCTCGATATCTATGTGCCTATCGCACATCGTTTAGGACTTAACAATGTGTTCCGCGAACTGCAGGAACTTTCGTTCGCCAACCGCTACCCCTTCCGCTACAAAGTTCTCTACGCCAATGTTCTGAAAACGCGTCAGGCTCGCCGCGAATTCCTCGAAAAGATGATGGAGGACACCCGTACTGCACTTCTCAAAGCCGGCATTCCTTGTCGAATCCTTGGTCGTGACAAAACCATTTACGGCATCTACAACAAGATGCGTGAAAAGCACCAATCCTTTTCGGACGCGCTTGACATTTACGGCTTCCGACTCGTCGTGAAAAATCTTGACGACTGCTATCTCTCGCTTGGAGCCCTTCATCGCCGTTTCAAACCCGTTCATTCGCGCTTTAAGGACTTTATTGCCATCCCTAAGTCGAACGGCTACCAAAGTCTGCACACGACAGTGATTGGCCCTGACGGCACGCCGGTTGAATTTCAGATACGAACAGAGGAAATGCACCGTATCGACGAAAACGGCATTCTCGTTCATTGGCTCTACAGCAGCAGCGAAGACACTTCTGACTTGCAGTCAAGAACAGCTGCGTGGCTTCAGAACTTGCTTGAAATCCAGCGTACCAGCACGGACAGCACAGAGTTTCTCGAAAACATCAAAGTCGACCTCTTCCCCAACCGCATTTACGTCTTCACGCCGAAGGGCAAGATTATTTCGCTTCCCAAGGGATCTACAGCCATCGACTTTGCCTACGAGATTCATACCGACGTGGGCAACCATACGCAGGCCGTTCGCATCAACGGCGAAGCCAAACAGCTTTCAACTGCGCTTCGTAACGGCGACCTTGTTCAAGTTGAAACCTCTCCGGATGCGCACCCATCCCCTGAATGGCTCGAATACGTGCATTCTGGCCGCGCCCGCGCGGAAATTCGTCAATATTTGCGCAGCTGCCAATTCGATGAATCCACGAAACTCGGCCGTCTAGCACTCGAAGCCCTTGCCAACGAACAAAAGATTGACTTCACTACCATTCCGATTTCGATTGAGGAGAAGCTTCTCAAGGAATTTGGTGCCGACAGTCTTGCTTCGCTATACGCCATGATCGGGCTCGGCAAGGCTCTCCCTGCCGCAGTTCTCCATCGACTGCGCTCGCTTATGCGCGAGGAGAATCTGGATTCCTCCGGAGAAGAACTTCCTGCCGTCATCATCAACGGCAACGAAGGCATCGCCCAGCATCTTGCGGTCTGCTGCCATCCGATTCCCGGTGACGACATCACGGGCTACAACCGCCCGGGACTTGGACTCACAGTACACCGTGAGGACTGCCCGCATGCCGCCCGCGGCAAGCAGGCGGATCCCAACCGCTGGATGCATCTGGAATGGGGCCCAACGAAGCAGGGAGCCCACTTCTCAGTACCGCTTGAAGTTCGCGTGAAGGACGCACACGCCGGCCTCGCGACTGTCGCCGCTGCCGTGGCCGAGGCTAATTCGAGCATCACTGCGGTAACGCTCGATGACTCTCAAGGCGAGCATATCGTGCATGTAACGGTTTTAGTGCGCGATAAAAATCACCTCATTCATGTCATGCGCACGATTCGTCAAAATGACGTTGTTATCAAGGTCAAACGCAGTCTTGAGGAAGGCGTTTCTACCAAAAAGAAAATCAACTAAACCGGTCTCAAGAACCACCGCGCCTTGAACAGCGGCTCCAACAAGAAGGGACGATTTTGAAGCTTAAAATCGTCCCTTCCTCATTGCCCTTTTGTGCGACTTTACGGTACCGGCTGCTGGTCGGTATAGGTAACTTCAAGAATTTCCAACGTATCTACGCCGGCTGGATGCGTGCTTGTAGCCGGCGTCGGGAGCTTCACTTCGTCGCCTTCATGACGACGAAGGAATACACGCGCAATGGGACTAATCCAACTCACATCGCCGTGTTCTGCATCGGCTTCATCGATTCCCACAATGCGAATCTTGCGCTCTTCACCACGCTGATTGCAGTAAAGAACCGTAGCGCCAAAAAAGACTTGATCCGTTTCTGGATGAACCGCAGGGTCCACAACCTCAGCTGATTCAATACGTTTATTCAAAAAGCGAATGCGGCGATCAATCTCACGCAGTCGTTTTTTGCCGTACAGATAGTCACCGTTTTCGCTGCGGTCACCGTTGCTGGCCGCCCAAGCCACAACATTCACAACATCAGGACGCTCAACATTCACTAGATGCTCACGTTCATCAAGTAAGCGTCGATAGCAAGCCGGCGTCATGTAATTCTTAGTATTGGGAGGAAGTCCTGGAAGTTTCACTTCTTCATCATCACTATCAGCCATGATGCATCCTTTACAGCTTTAGGAGCACTGATACTCAATACCCCCACACTCTACTTCACTAGAGAATCTTCAAAATTATTGTTCGTTGCATTCAGGAACAGCAAATATGTCGGTTTCAAGACTGCATAACAACAAAACCGGAAGGCCCGATGGAACCTTCCGGTTGAAATTCTGGTGGGAGGAGGAGGATTCACCCACCCTCTCTCACTAGGAATTCCAGCACATCTATAAAATGTTATACCATCTGTTATACCATCCGGCGCGGCCTTAACTGGAACGCCACAGCAGAGATCATAACGCTACGAGCTATAGCACAGAAACTGGAGTGTGTGCGTCTTTTGCATACCAGTTAATCGTGAGTAGACACTAGGGCGTCGTGAACTGCGGCGTTTCGAAGAAGTAGGCTGCGACCTTCTTCGATAAGTCCGACGCTTTCTCTGAGAAGTCCTTCGCACGCGGAGACTGCGGCTCGCTCAGCACCGCAGGCAGAGGCGCTGGCTCTTCGCTCACGTACCTCGGCGGCCCGGCGCACCCGCTCAGCATCAGCGCGAGCATCGGCAAGCTCACCGCGCAGGCCGGCAAGAGCGTCCAGCGCTTCAACCATCTTTGCATATTGCTTCCTCCCCATATCGGCACGGGCAACGGCCTCGGCTTCCCGAAGCTCCGCCGCGTCCTTTTCGTAAAGCGCGGCGGCATATCGATAGCCGCCTCCGAAAGCCAGAAGCACCGTAAGCACTGCGCCCGCGATCTTCAGATACGTCACAAGCCCGCCTCCTTGAGGCCCACTTCCCAAGCGTCGTCCGAAATGCTTTCGGCATCGACTCCGTTTTCATGCCGGGCGATGGCCTTCGCAATGTCCAGATATAGGAGCGGGTCGGCAGAGAAGTTCAAAACTTCGTCCGGATCGCGGCGGCAGGCCGTCGCAACATGAAGCACATATGAGTCCGTATCGTTCTCATTTTCCGGAGCCCATCGGGTGATGATTTTGCGCACGGTATCGCATCCTCGCCTCTCTACGTAGGTGCGAAGGGTTTTTAGGAGGGCGCGCACGCCAAAGTGCATTTCTGTAAATGTGCAGAAATTTTGATCATCCTGCACCGGAGCAAGTCCGAGCCAGTCTTCCCCGTGACGCAAGTTGCCGGGGTTGCAGTTCCGAATTCCTCGAGCGGTCATGGTTCCTCACTTCAGAGCATCACGCCAAATCTTCACGGCCTTCCCGGCGACGCACGCGACGACGGCAACACCGAAAGCGATGAGGACGACAAGGATGGCCGTCGCCTGCCATGTCAAATCATCAGCAGTCATGAGCTCTCCGATCTTCAAAGCAGTTAAAATGTCTCCCATAGGCCCATTCCGTTTCTGATGCCTATAAAAAAAGCCGCCCGGTTCGCTCCCGAGCGGCTTTTGCTATTTGGTCTTCTTGTCTTTCTCCTCATCATCAAGCCCGATCTGATCGAGCTTGGAGTCCACGGCATTCTCAAGGCGCTTCTCAAGCGACAAGAAAAGTTTCTTGAGGACTGGAGGCAGTGCATCTCCGAAACCCGCCCGCTCGATGTTTTCGACGATCGAGCCGAATTCGCCGCAGGCATAGGCGCAGAGCGTCACGCTTTGAAAAAGTGGCATGTCGTGGAGCACGAACCAGAAGCTCACATCGATCCCGTGCGCAAGCGTGATGATGAAAAAGGCAAGTCCCTTCTTCGCCATCCCAAAGCTAAGGCGCTTTGAGCTGAAAGTCCCGGTCCGGCAGGCGGCCCATATCCCGGTGAGAAGGTCGGCCGCCATGAAGGCCAGATACCAATAGACCAAGGGGGCAACACTCTCAAGAGTCGCCCCCCAGATCACCCCCAATACCGCACCTATCTTTATCCACGCCGCCTCCGCCCCTACCGGTAGAAGCGAGTGCATGGCGTCACCCGATCATGGAGCGCCCGAACCAGCCTGCAGCGATGCCGAGGACAATGCCCACGGCAGTGACGCCGATCCAGAAAGCGCGCACCTTGCGGCGCGTCTCGGTGTCGAGCTGAGCCTTCTGGTCTTCAAGCCACGCCTGCGCCTTCTGGATCACTTCTTCCGTTGCGCCGTTCACGTCGAGACCGAGCTCCTTGAGCTTGGCGAGAACTCCTTCCTTAGTCATAACGACCTCCTTACTGTTTGAAAGTTTTTAAAGGGTTGCAATAGCAGGTGAGCTGATGCGTCTCCTCTTTCAAGCCGTCAAAGCTGAAGAGCTTCCATCCCATTGAAATGCGCAGGCACTTCGACGGCAGTAAGCTCCACTGCCGGATGACATAGAGGTGCCAGCAGGCCAGCTTTTCGCCGCGATAGACGCGCTTAAGCCAGTAGCCGGACTTTCCGTAAGGCTGATCGGACACGCCTTCCTGCCCGTCCATGTCGAGCCAGTCTCCCGGCTTAGTCTTCTGCCCGAGCACCGAGATATCGAAGCCGTAGCAGACGTTCCGGAGAAGCCACGCAACCCGTCGTCTGTAGGTGGCCCACGCCGAGGTACCCGGCCAGCGCTCCCAATGGCCTTTGTCGCCATCAAGAGGGTTGTCAGGCGTCTGAAACCACGAAAGCCACGAGGGCAGATAGCCGTCTGACTTCGCGAAGAACGGCAGGATCGGCGCGAGCAGCCTCCCAACGACCGCCATGACGAAGCTCAGCGGTAACAGACATATCCATTTCACATAGAGCATCAATTCACCCATAAAAAAAGCCCGCGCATTGGCGGGCCTGAGCAGACAGATAGCAAGAGGGGCCGAACTCCCGAAGAAGAACGACCCCTGCGGCTTAACGCCTCTTGCCGATCAGCCACGCCGCAATAATGACGGCAATGACGAGCCCATCAATATTGATGTCGCCCGTCACCACAACGATGTCGTGTGGCATAATCTGACACGAAGCAAGAGTGAAGGCATGCATAACCACCCCTTGCATCATTGACTCAGCCCGGTGTTAGCGCACTGGGCTTTGTCGCTTCTACACCCCTAGCGGGGGCCTATCCTCCGGCGATACGCCGGGAATTCCTTGCCTCGGCCGTCGGTAGGTGTGGATAGGCAGGAACAGGCTATGCGCCGCGTCCTTGCTTCATGCTGGCGGCGATTATACCTAGCCCCGCATGCTGGGCGGCAGTTGGGTCCGCTCTAGCTCACTCTCATAGCTCGTCCGGCAATGATTGCCATCGAAGAACAAGATCGCATCGATGAGCAAATACGGCCAATTTCGTTTCCCTTCTAGGTGCTGTCGCCATGCGTGCGCAGAGAGGCTCTCATCAGCCCACCCGCCCAGGAGAGCGTTGATGAGCTGATCAAAGGCGATGAGCACCTGCTTCAGATAGCGCCGCATCACTTCGTAGAGAAGTCAACCGGATGGAAGGCGATGACGATCTTTTCCAGCTCCTCTTTCGTCTTCGCCTTTTCAATCGCGTCGCGCAACTTCCACTTTTCCTGATAGGCTGCCTGTCCAGCCTGAATAATTTCGAGCTGCAGAGTCTTGAGCTGGTCAATACTGACTTGATGCCCAACGTTGTTAGCGTCCATGAAGATCAGGCCGCCCCCGCTCTCCGTGTCCGCGAAGGCAGCCGAAGATTCCGCCGCCGTGACTAGGCCGTTCACGTCCTGCATGGCACGGGAGTCCGAGTCCGCTTCGAAGCCCAGAGAAGACTTTAGTGTCGCGCCGTCCTCATACCAAGACGCAAAGGCAGAGTCGAGGGTCCGCTTCTTCTCGGTGCGCACTTCCTCAACAGTCTTTTCCGGAATCTTTTCGATCGAGCGGGCATTCGTTTCCGGGTCTTGGACAAGGCGATAGGTCGCCGAGTTCTTCGTGAGCTCATCGAAAACCGTGCGGAGTTTGTGAATTCTTTCCGTCTGTTTGTGATGATCGAGCACGATGCCGACGCATTCCTCGGCTGTTTGCGGAATAGCTTCCGCCTCCCAGCCATTTTTGTCGGCAGACAGCTTGAAAAAGTGCTTCCCATCGTCTTCGGGGGCGGCGATGTCATAGCAGTCCGCGCCGAGCATCAGCGAGCCCTTCGCGTCGGCCATGCAGGCCACCATGCCATCAAAGTAGCCGTCCTCATCGACGTGCGGGATTTCTTTGATCTCATTGGGCTTCATGTCGAAAAACCTCTCTACAAGAAAAATTGCGGCCTTGCGACCGCGTGAAAAGCGTTACACCGTGACCGATAGCCACGGCCTCACCCTTCGGGTTTACCCCTCAGGGGTCAAAAGTTGGTGTCTCCGCATTTCCTACGGAGGCAGGGTTACTGATCTGAGCCTCGGACGATGGCCCGAGGTCTCTCTGATGCAGGCCCGGCAACTGACCCGCAGAAAGCGGAAGGATTTGGGGCAGGAGCCGCCCCGTGGATACGTCCTTTCAGACGCCTTCCGCCTGTGGTGCAACTTGAAGCGCGGCAGGATCGTGTCCTACATGGACGAAAAGCGCCGCCTTGAGCGTTATGTCATCGCCCCTCTCGGTCGCCGTCAGCTCGACGAAATCACCGCTCCCCTCATCATCGCGACCGTCCGGCACATCGAAGCCGCAGGCCATCAAGCCACACTCAAGCGGGTTCTAATGCGAACGCGCGAGATCATGGACTTGGCCGTCTGCGCCGGTTACATCCTTCACAACCCGATTGACCGCGTAAGTCGGGTATTTGCTCCTCCAATTGTGCGGCCCATGCCCTCCATCTCATGGCGCGATTTGCCAAAAGTGATGAATGTCTTTAAGGACGCCACCATGCGGATGCAAGTGCTCTTTCTTTGGTCCCTCGCTTCCATGCTCCGGCCCGGAGAAACCGCCAAGCTCCGGAAGGCGTGGATCGACGGCGATACCCTCTCCATCCCTGCCGCTGAGATGAAAAAGGAACGCCTGCACCGCGTCCCATTGACCACTTTCATGCGCCTTCTCCTCGCCAAGGAAGCATCCCTCTCCCCGCACCCCAGAAGCTCCTACGTCTTCGCCGGGCGCGACCCTGGCTCCCACATCTCTTCCCAAGCCCTCGCCAAGTACCTGCACGGAACCACCCTGACCGGAAGGCTTGTGGCCCACGGCCTGCGATCAATGGCCCGCTGTTGGATGGCGGACATGGGCACACCCTTCGAAGTCGCCGAAGCCTGCCTCTCTCACGTCTCAGGTTCTCAGGTATCCCGCGCCTATCAGCGAAGCGACTACCTCGACGCGCGGCGCACCGTCGTGCAAGCTTGGAGCGACTTTATCGAGCACTGTGCTCGAAGTGCCGGGCTGATGCCTCTGCTCCCAGATGGCGGCAAGGATGGCCATCAGCCATAGCGCTTCCACTCACTGGGGCTTGGCACACTGAAAAGATGACGCGCTCAAGCCCCAGAAAACCCGGTTTGAATGGCCGAACATCACTGGTAGCTTAGGCTACGTTCGTAAGGGGAATATAGGAGGAATTGTTCCGGCTGGAGCTTTTTCCAACGCAGGGTATTGGAACTCACTCGTCGGAGCTGGTCAGGCTTCTGACGACTGGGGGCAAACAGTGAATTTCAGAGCGTCTAGCAGTTCTTCCCTTTATGGAAGTTCTTCAATTCAGCCGCCTTCACTGGCCACTCTGATTCTCATCAAGTTTTGATGAGTATCAAAGCCACCATTGCGGGAGGTTGCACAGAACTGGAGCTTCCGTAGATGCTGTGAACGCGAGAAGCATAAAAATCGATAAGGCACCCGTTAACGGCTCCACCGCCCGGAGCGTGTCCTTCCTCCCTTACTCGATTAAAAGCCCCAGTAGCTGAGGGTACCCCGCTCCATTCTTTTGCGCATCGGAAATCGCCCGTGATGTTCGGGCCGAACATCACGGGCTACTTCAGCAACAACGGGGATGGGCGGTTCGAGAATAGCAGTGGCTCTTTTACTAACAACACCTCAGTGACGTGTAGCCACAGCGGAAATAACGCTAATGAAGGTCGGGGATTTGACTTTAGTGCTTCGAAATCCTCGTCTTTTTATGGCCAATCTTCAACGGTTAAGCCCCCGGCGATGTCGGCTTTAGTCCTGATCAAGTTTTGATGAGGACTAGTGTCAGCATCGCCGCTGGTTGAACTGTTCCGGTCGTTCCGTATAAAGATGAACACCTGTTAGCGTCCATGTAAACGGTTCTCCCATCCTCTGCGCCACCGCTATTCGAATGGATCCGGGGTCCTCCGTTCGTAAATGGTCCGGTGGTTACCATTGAGCCAGTATTGCCGTGAGAGGTGAAACTACCCGTGATGTTCGGTAACCCCGCTTTCTTATAAGTTCCGACCTCACTGGTGGACGTCGTGCACTCCAAGAAGCGACCTTTCAAGTTCGGCAGGTTGAACGTTGAGCTACCGTCACCGGTGCCGTAAGTAGTTCCGATGGCCGAGAAGAGATTCGCGTACGTCGTGCGGGATACTGCCCCTCCGTTAGCAATGAGCCAACCGCTCGGCACGGTGCGTCCCGCATAGTGAATGATGGTGCCCGAAGGGACAGACGGTGGGATGAATGCCTCGACCATACGTCGAGTCAGAAACGGAGTCATGAGGACATCTTTAGCAGTGCCCTCCGTAACCTGCGCTTCCGTGGCGATAATCGATGCGGCTAATTTTGCGAACGTGATTTGCGCATTCTGCAGAGCAGCCCCAGCGATGGCGTTCGCCGCCACTTTCTCAGCAGTTACAGCACCTGCCGCGAGTTTCGCAGCAGTTACAGCCGCATCAGCCAAACACCTAGTGCTAATCGCCTTGTCGGCAAGCTTTGCTTCAAGAATCGAAGCGTCCTTAAGGAATTTACCGTCAACGCTTCCTTCAAGCAGCCACTTCAGTGACTGAAGCGCCTCAAGAAATTGCGTAGGCGATGGCGGTTCAGCGAGAGTCAATCCCGCCGCATCAATAACAGTGTTTCTCATTTGATCCATCAGGTAGTACCATGCCGCGCCCGGTTTTGTGGCCGGGGTTCCCGTTTTAGGGTTGCCAGAGGTTGGATAACCCTTTGAAGTAAGCGATGAAGTGTCCGGTGGTGAATCGACCGCTCCAGACTTCCAATAACCCTGAGTAGCCATCAGGACTCCTCCTCATAGATGAAAATTACGTACACATGAGCCGGAGCAAGCGCTCGGATCATGCATTCAAGCAAAGCATTACCCCAGCGCGCGAGAGGCTCATCTGCGCCCCAAGTCACGTCGAGGTATTCGGCATTTCCGTCCGACCGGATAGTGATGCCCAGTGTCATGACGGTGGTCCACTGTTTTTCGTAGAGCGGATGCTCCACGTCGTCATTCACGTCATGCTCCGTGAAGGTCGTTACCTTTGCCTGGTAGCCGAGCGTCCCGGCAAGCGACTCGAAAAAAGCCGCAGTCAATCCGAGATTCGACGTGATCTTCGCGAGAAGCTCCTGCCGCATCTGCTCCTGAGACGGATCTGCAATCGCCTCAAGGCAGGCGGACGGAATGCCGTAGTCGTCAAACCACCGGGCGAGCTCCTCTATAGAGGTGCGCGGATCGGATTCCTCGATTACCTGATTGATGCGGGCGTCGACGCGCGCGGCCTCTCTTCCCAGGGCATACAACACAGCGTCGAGTGCGCCCCCCGGAGTCCTTTTCCAGATCGGCCCTCTCGGAAGAAGCTCGTCGATCTGGTGCGAATAATCTCTTTCTGTCAGCGCCATATCACACCCACGTGATCGTCCCCGGAACGAAGATTTCGCCTACGCTCGCCGCCACGTCGTCCGTCGGCGACTGAATGCGGTAACTGGTAACTTCGCCCACCCCGGAAATTGCTCTGTCAAGCGAAGTCAGCAGGATCGAGCCGCCCGGGATCGCTTCTGCAAGAACGACCGATTCAATGGCGGATTCGATCTTCGCCTTGATCGCCTCAGTCTCCGGGAGAATGTCGAGCGTGAGATTCAGCGGCTTCGGGATCGGTGCGACGACGTGAAGCGTCGCCGTAACCGGCATGGACGCTTTGATCTCGTCCGTTACGCGCTTGATCATGGTCTCGTTCGGGATGCCATTCGGCGTCATGCCGTCAGTCATGAAGCGCACCGTGACATGCCCCATACCGAGCTCCTGCGGGTAGCACCAGGCGCGCGTCACGCCGGGAACCTGCCTCGCCCAGGCGACGTAATCTGCTTTCGTGCCAGCTTTCGGCGGGTTCTTTTGTCGCGCAAGAAGTCGTTCCCGCAGGCTCTCGTCCCCCTCTGCGTCCGCACCTCCGGTGAGCTCGCCAGCAACGGCCGAGCTCATCACACCGACGACGGGGCTCACGAGCGTCAGCTGCATGCCGGCCTCTGAATTGCCCGAAGCGCCCGCATCGGCCGCCTCAAGCGGAGCCGCGCCGTCTTTGCTTTCGTCCGTGGTGACGTAGACCGCCCCACGTTCGTTTTGAAGTTGCGTCCCGGCGGGCACGACACCTGTACCGGTAAAGGTGACGGTACCGACGGCCTTGCTTGCCTGCAGTCGGTAGATGCCGTATTCCGAGGCGCGGCGCTCAAGGTAATTGCCCTCGGCAGTACTCGTAAAGCACTGCCGGAGCACAAAAGCGATGTAGCCGTGAAGCCCGTGGGAAACGCCCGCAATGACACGCGTCATGACGGAGGCGAGCGACCAGCGCATCACCTTTTTTCCTATGCGGCTCTCCGCATCTGCCTGAACTCTCCGGATGATCTCCGCGAGCGTAGGTCTTTCAAAAGACATTTTCACTCCCAAACATTCTGGAATCGCGCCTGAAGCGCCTGCGTGTCATCAGGCCGATAGCAGGTAACCCGCAGCGCGATCTGGTCAGTCCCCGAGCGCTCCGCAGAAACCTCAATGCGGGCAACTACTGCATCATCGATGAGCCATTGCAGAGACTCCTTCGCATAGGCTTCCGCGCGCCGGAGCGTCGTCGAAAAAACCTTCTGCCGCTGCAGCAGCCAGAGGCGCGAGCCGATTCGATCACCGGCCGCCTCCGCGAAAGTGTCGCCCCACCATCCCTGACGATTCGGCGCCTTCACCCCGTCGTCCGGGTTAGACTTTCGCCATGAAAACAGGCTGATCAGCACGGCCGCAGCCAGCTCATCGGCCTCGAAGTCGGATATGTCGGCCGGCTTCCCGTTCAGCATCATGTCCATTTAGCGCACCCATAGATCCTTAATCGCCTTTGCCGCTTTGGCCACTGCCCACACAGCTCCGGCGTAGGCCATGATGTATATGGGCAAGGCGACGAAAAAAGGAAGCGTTTGAGCCATACCAAGGGCCCTCACAAGGTCTAAAATAAAATCCATTGAACACCTGCGTAAAAGGTGGTCACAAAAAACCCCGCAAGGAGTCCAGCCCTGCGGGGTTTGCTTTTTGGTTCGTACGAAAGTCTCGTACGTTTAGTGCGGCCCGGAGGTCTCCGCACCGTCGCCTTGCTCGGTGTGCGTGTGCGTCTTCAGGCTGATCGGGCCCGCCTTCACATCACCAGTCGTCGTCAGATCGCCGGTGACCCTCGCGCCGGAGCCGCCGCTGATCGCCATGCCGCCTTTGCCGGTGATCAAGCCCTGGACGGTCAAAGTTCCCGTCAAGGTCGTGGCAGGCGTATCCAGCTTCACAGAAGACGCTTTCAGCGCGGCATCTCCGGCCACTTCTGCCGTCAGATTTCCGCCCACCGCAACGGAAGCATCTTTTGCGACCGTGGCCGTCAGCGCGCCGGGCGTTTCGACAACGATCCCTTCACGCGTGAAGTGCACCTTCTGCCCGAGATCGTCATAAAGAGCGACCTCGCCCGGCTTCAGGTTCTTAAGCCGGTAGCGCCTGTCAGCAACGCAGAACACGATGCCGTGAGATCGATCGCCGCCGAAAAACAACGCGAAGGCCTCCGGCTGCTCATCGTCCTTCGGCTCCGAAGTGAAGCCATAGGGCTCGACGTGCTCCAGATCATCCCGCACTTCGTCCGCGAGCAGCCGCACCTGTACCGCGCGCATTTTCTTCGTTCCGTCGGCCGCCGAAACGACGCCGCGGGCCATGATGTCGTCCAATCTTCCGCTCATAACAAAAAAGGCCGCATCTCTGCAGCCTTTCAAAAATCATTGACGTTGCCACCCGCCCATACCGTCGGGCCTGAAGTTCTCGTGCGCGCCGTCCCGGCGCTCGATCGTGATCCAGCCGTTAATGTCCTTCGTGATCGACATCACCTCTTTCGGGTCAGACGGCTCGAGCTTAAAACCTAGATCAGGCTCGCCGCCCGGGACATATTTGCATTCTTTATCCAGCATAGTTCCGGGGTACTTTTCGCAGACCAAATGCCTGCTAGGGACAACCGTCAACGCCTGGGCGCCAAGCGAGGCAACGCTCAGCGCGATGAGAAAGAAAATGCGCATAACTGCCTCCTTTCCCCAGATTATTTCACGTTCGTCCACGTCGAAGACGTTTGCTTTGTATCCGTTTTCGCGGCGTCTCGTCTATAGCCATCGGGGGGCATAAGCCCTAACTCGGCGGTCATTCCGGCCGAAGAGAGTTGGAGCTTCGTTTGAACAACCAGCATTTCTAAGCCTCCCGGAAAAAGCGTTTGATCGCGCACTATAACCTTTGTGTTCGGCCGCCACAGAGAGCCATCCGACTGCCTCCAGCCCTGAACCGTGTAGGTGACGGCGCGAAAGCGTGCGGCTTGAAAATTAGCTTCGAACCGGGCTCGATCACCGGCAGTCTTCAACGACGCCTGCCCGCTATCCTTGAGCACCTTCAGCCGGAAACGCTTCACTTCCGGGTCTACAGCAACGCCCTTGTCTTCCGCAGCGGTACGCCCGAAATCTTCATCCGTACCGGCGTGCTGTCCGAGCGCAACGTAGTGCGAAAACCGCGCCGACGCATCGAACCTCGCTGAAGCCTTCAGGATGTTGCCGCCGAGCTCAAGGGCGTCCGTCGCTTGTCCGGCCCCGCCAGGCTCAACCAGCACAAGATTCCCCGCCTCATCGTCGGTCAATACGAGATTGTCCTTCGTAATGAGCCGCTTGATCGATTCGAAAACCGTCTCTCCGGGATTAACCGTATGGGTCTTGACTTCGTTGCTCTCGGCCGAGATCGTGAGCGTTATGCCGTACGGCTTCGCCAGCTCTTCGATGATGCGGCCGGCCGGAAGGTTCTTCCAGGAGGTTTGAGGCTTCGCGGCCGCTGCGGGCGCGGCCTGCGCCTTGCCGCTCCTGCCCTTCACCTCGGACCACAGATTAGAACCCGCCGCCGGGGGCGCATAGGCCGCAGACGGCGGGCAGCAGTCGACCAGATCCACCGTTCGACTCTTCCCCTGCACCTGCACGGAAACGGTCTTGCCGTCGTAGCGGATGGGCGTCGAGGTGATGTAACCCGTGCACACCAGATCTTCGCCGATATAGACCTGTACGAGCTCTCCGGTCTGAAGCGCCGTGAAGTCCGTATTGCCCGGAAAGTTCTCCGTAACTTCAAGCGCAAACGCCCGGGCGACCTGTTCGATGCTCGATGTGATGAGAACCGATTTCCAGCCGCCGTAGCGCTTGCCGCCGACACGGATTTCAACCTGATTTGAGCTCATTCGCTTGAAACCTTCATTTCTTCGGCCGGACAGAAGCCTTCGTGATCAATGCCGTTGCGCAGCGCTATCTCGCGGTCGCGATTGGCGTCGTCGTGATAGTCATAGGCGAGAACCACCGCGGGCATGATGTCCGGAGGCGTGACGGTTATCAGCCGACTCTGGGCGTTAGCGCGCTCTGTAACCGCCTCGAAAACTGCCGTGCGTGCCTTCTCAATCGCCTGATACATCTCATCGTCGGTCTCCATCAGGAGTTCCTGATCAAGAACCTCAAGAAGCTCATTTCGGACCTCAATGAGGTCGTCGTAGCTCTGAATGGGTTCCTGCTCCACAAAAGGAGAAGCCGCCGCGGTGACCATCGCCCCCGGCGCCGACGTGTCCTTTGAAGTCCCGATCAAAGCGCTGACGCCGACAACCTGCGCAAGAAGAAGCTGGCGCGTGAGGCTTTCCACCGCCGCACGGTTCGTCATGGCCGCCTTCTGCGTATCGGAGAGCGGCGGCCTATCCCGATCGGCTTCTATCTTCGCCCTCGTACCGGAGGAAAGCTTCTCATCCGAAGCCAGGTTCCTGAGCTGCTTCGCCACCCGGCTCCACGCCGTCGCCGTCGTTGCCCACTTCGACAGCCCGAGAGCCCCGGCGAGCTTCTGCGCAAACACCTTCGGATCCTTCGAGATGAGCGCGAGCCCCTTCGAAGCAAGATCCGCCACCCCGGTCGCGAAGCCGAACGCTTTCGCGATTTCCGCGCTGCCGACCACCCCAAGCACGTCGAGAAGAGCGCCGGAAAGCGCCGAGTCGATGTACTCTGAAACGATCGATAGATCTATCGAGTCGACGAACTTGCTGACCGCCGAGAGCTCCAGCCCGTCGGCCGCCTCGAGCGCCGCCGATTGGGTGTCGGCGCCCGTTGCCGGAAACTCAAGGTCACCGGCTTCTGTAGCGACGAAGGTCAGGTAAGCGGTCCCGAGCCCGGTGTCGAACTTAAGCTCGCTCACCGACGTGACCGTAACGGTCATTTCGCCCAGCCACGGATGAATGAGCGCCCCGGAACCCGGCTTTTCGATCTCAGCTAAAAGCGCCGTTCCGCGCGCGATGTAGTCGTCGCCGACTACAAAGGCCTCAATCGTGATCTGCCTGGTGGCTTTGCCAAGGTCTTCGACATAGGGTTTGTCGCGCTGCGGGTACTCATGTACCACGGTGCGCCGGCCGGCTCTGAGGCTCCCGCTCGTCACCTCGAAAGGCACGCCGCGAAAGCTCGCCGGCAGAAGCTGTTCACTACGAATAGACATCAGTCAGCTCCTACAAAGCGATCCGATCGACCTACCTGACCGTAAATATCCAGCCCCGGAGACCCGGAAACGTCGCTTACGGCCGCGGATGCTCCTCCGGAAGCGGTTACGCTGATGTTCATGCGCCCGCTCAGGCGGGCTTCAGGTGTCACCTGGGGGTTCTGCATCTGCTTCCCGTCGCCGGATGTTTTGCTTCCTCCGAAAAGGTCGCTCCAGTCCGGCAGCAGGGATTTGAAGTCGAAATTCGTGAAGTAGTCAGAGATCATCCTCCCCACGTTCCTGAGACTGTCTGTGACGCCCGTGTACCAGTCGAGGCAGGCCTTTGCCCATTTATCCGGGAGCAGATTGAACGCCGCCTGGAAAAGGTCGTCAAACCCGCTCAGCAGACCGCTGATATCTCCCTGGAAGAAGGCCTTCGCAATTGACAACAGCGACCCGAAAACTGCCTGGAACTTTGGTACAACCGTGTCCCAAACCGCGCCGATAAAGTCGGCCGCCGCAGATGCTCCTGCCTTCAGCGCCGGCCAAATGCTGTCCCAGTTGGCGAGCACAACGCCGGCTATCGCCGCCACGGCTGTCAGCACCAAACCAACAGGCCCGAACGCCCCGGCCATTGCTACGGCAGCAGTTCGCGCTGCAGTCACCAGGGTGCCGAACGTCTGCACCATCGAGATGATCGACGAACCGAGGGCTATCACGCTCATGAGCGTCTTCCCGGCCATGATCGCGCCCATGGCGTAAAGCACCGTATTGAAGCCGCCAACCGCATTGAACGCCCGAATCGCATAATCCGCCACGGTCAATACCGCGGAGGCGATGCCCTCGAAGTCGATCTTCTCGATCGTCTCGGCCAGCCGCTCGGCGACGGAAGCGAACTTCTGCGAAAAAGCCTCACGGTTCGCCGCGGCAAGATCGCGGAAGCGGTCAGACATGCGGATCACCGTGGGGGCGAGCTGCGCGCCTATCGTGTTGCCGACCGACCCGATAACGGCCCGCATGTCATCCATGTGGTCCGTCATTGTCGCGGCTGATGCAACCGCATCATTCGACATCACGAGCCCAAGGTCGCGCGCCTGCGCGGCCATTTGCTTGAGCCCATCCGAACCGCCGGCAAGCATCGGGATCAGCTTGCGGCCGCTGGCGCCCATGGTCGCCATGGCCATCTTCGCGCGCAGAGCCGGGTCCTCATTGCGCTGGATGGCGTCGGCAAGATCAAGAAAGACTTGCTCGACCGGGCGCATATTCCCGGCCGCGTCCTTCATCTCGATTCCAAGCTTCTGGAAGAGCGTGAAGGCGCTGCTTGACGTGTCGAGGCCGTTGGCGATTTCCGCCATATGCGTGCCGAGATCCTTGAGCGCATCCTCGAGATCTTCCGGAGCGGCGCCCGCGTGCGTAGCGGCATAGGAGAACTCCTGCAGCTGTTCCGCGGTAATGCCGATGCGCTGACTCATCTTGTCAAGCGCGTCGCCCGTACTTGCGAAGCTCGTCACGGCCTGCTGCAGGCTGAAGCCTACGGAGCCGGCAAGCGCAAGGAAAGGCCCGCCAATCCGGCCCGCTACGTCACCGGCGGTAGCGGCGACGTTTTGCATCGAGCGGTTGAAGAGCGCCACCTGCTTCTGCAGGTTCTTAAACTGCGTGCCGTCAATTACCTTCCGGAAGTTCCCCCACCGCGCAGACACCTGCTTCATGACGGGGGTCATCGTGTCCCGGACCGCAAGAATCGCGGTAAGTCTGAAATCCTGTCCCGCCATTTAGGTCTCCTTCAATCTCTCCTGAATTCGGTTCCACTGCTCCACATAGAGCAGAAGCTCCGACAAAGGAAGCGCGAGCGCCTCATCAGGAGAGATCCTCCAGCCGTAGGCCACATCAAAAGCCAGATCGACTAGCCCTGAGACGTCGAGCCCGCCTGCTCCCCGAAAAAACTAATCAGCGCCCAGCAAATCGCCATGAAATCCCTGGGGCTGAGCTTCTCGACCTCAGAGGGCGAAATAGCCGCGAGGCGGGAGATGTAGTCCGCGCAAACGCTCGGGCGGGGCGCCGGCGTCAGATCCGCGCCAACCGTGAAGGGGAACCCGAGCCGCTTGATAAGCTTCGTGTCGAGCCTCTCTTCCTTGATGTCGAGCTCCGTGACTTCCTTGCCAGCAATCTCAATCGGCGTTGTCAGCGTGTAGATCATGCAAGTTCTCCCGCAGTTCCCTCAAAGCGCAGCGCCACCGTACCGTCAACGGGCTTGTACGGAATGTCGCCCACCATAAAGGCCTCAGAGAGCGTATACACCATCCCGTTCGCGCATTCCGCGGTAACGGTCATCGCCGTCGACTCCATCAGCTTGCTGACGGGGAAGCTCTCCGGGACGATGAACGTGCCCGCGACGTACGGGACCGCGACCGTCTCCTTGAAGCCGACGACGCCGGTGGTCGAGGCCATGGTCTCGCGCGTCACCGAGTTAAAGGGGAACTCAAGGTCCCCCTGAAGTTCGAGCTGTTCTCCGTCCACCTTGAAGTAGCAGGTGCCGGCTAGTCTCTTTCCCATTTCTTAGTCCTCCGCGTACTGAAGACGGAACTGATTGAGGACCGCAAAGATGCGGAGCTGATTGACGAGATCGGGCGGGAAGAGGACATCCAGCCGATTCGGATTGTCTGCATTCCTTTCTACAATCAGGTACTGCTTGAAGAGATCCGCATTCTCGACGATCCCCGAAAGCTCGAGCTGCCGATAGAGCGCCACCAGCTCGCCGCGGATCACCGAAGGCGTCACGATCGCCTGTCCGGCACCGTAGCGTGTCCCGTCGTTCGCGAGCTTGTGGCGCGCGTACTTGGTCGTGATGAGCGACTTCATGCGGCGAAGCACGTATGCAAGCGTGTGCATCGTTTCGCTGTCGAGATACGATGCGTCCGCGTCGCCGAAACTGTTGCGCTGATAGGTCGTCACCGCGCGCTCAATCATGACCGTGCCGGATGTCGTCGTAAGCGTCGCAATGCCGTTTTCAAGAAGCGTCTGCCTGTCGGTCGTGATAAAGCGGCTCTCGGAAGGAGCGGCCATCACGCCGGTGAGCACGCCCGTCTGCGTGGGCCGCGCGGGGTCGGCTGAAATGAACACCGACGTCCGGGCGAGATAGGCCGCGAGCACCTCTTCGATCGGGGTCGGAAGCTCCGGCTCAACCCCCACAATCGTGCAGTGCTGGTCGTTTCGGGCGTTGCCGAACGTCTTCAGCGCATTCACGTCGCCGCGCTTTGCCGTATATACGTGGCCGTAAATCTGCCGAAACGGCGACCAGCGGCCGGACGTGTCGTTCATCTCCGTCTGGAAGGCGTCAAGCACCGCGGCATCCGAATAGGGGACGCCGATGAAGTCATACTGCGCATCGCCCATCGCCTTCACTGCGGGGGCAATTTCGGGATCAGTCGTGCCGCCGGCCATGGCCGCAAGCACTACGCCAAGGCCCGCAGGCGTCTTTTCACCGTTAATCGGCCCGCGCAGATTGAGCGCGAGCAGAATACCGTTGCCAAGCGAGCCCTTGTTGCGCGCCGTGAGCGTGCAGACCGCAGCCGCAGCCGCCGCAGTAACCGGCAGGTCCTTCTCCCGCGAAATGGCGTCGGCAAGCGCCTGCGCGACAACACCGGCCTCCGCGCCTTCCGCTACGGAGACCTGCACGCGCGAACCGCCAATGTAGAAGCTCAGGGTACCGGCTTCAGTCGCCTTTCCGGAGAAAGTCACCTCTGCTGAGGCGGCTACGGCGTTCTTCGCGTCAGCGAGCGGAATGCAAACAAGATATCCGAAGCTATCGACCGTGCGATAGGCGGCCACCATACGGGCCAGCTGAGACCCGCGGCCGAAAAGCTGCTTGGCCATGGCCGCGGTAGACACCGTCACCGGCTTACCGGCTTCAGCCGTGCCCGTATCGAGCATCTGGCCGATCAAGAGGCTCCGAGTGCTCTCCGACGGCGTGAATGCCGCGGAATTGTCTACCTCGGCATAAAAAAGCGGCACTCGAACGCCGCTCGGGATGGTGTTGAAAGAAACACTCATAGGTTCACCTTCAAAGTTGCTTCAATTTGGTTGTCCGGCTGATTCTTCTTGGTCGACGGTTCAACACAGTCAACCCTGATGTCTGCGCCCTCGAGAGGTCCGAGCTCATCGAGGTCCACTCCCTGCCACGTATCGCTGAGATCGAGATAGGTCTCGAACGAGAACTCGAACTGGAAAGCGAGACGGGCATCGTCCAGGTAGATCACCTGCCCGCCCGAGTAGACGATTTCGCCGAACTCATCAGCCGGTTCCTGCCGCCAGCTGAGAAGGCCCCGGAAAATTTCGAGCTTCAGCCCTTCTATCGAGTCGAATGCTATCTGGCCTCGCTCATCGCAGGCGTTGCTCACCAGAACGATCACGGCAAAGGTGTTCGTCACGGTCTGCTGGTAGGCCACCCGAGACTCGTTTCCGGAAGCTTCTTCGGCAAGCGGGACCACATACGCCGCCGGGAGCGCCGGCGCTTCATCTTCTGTAAGTCCGGCCCACTCAGCGGCCCCGGCAAAGCGGTTTCCAAAGGACGGGCATCGCCTCCGAAGTGCGGCAATGATCGGATCAAGTCTCATATCAGCCCCGGTTTAATTGCATTAGCCAAAGCGTCCGCCATGGACCTCTTGAAGTCGGGGGTCGCCTGCTTTGCGGCATCCTCGATGAAGTTCCTGCGCGGAGCCGCCACCTTTTCGCCCGGGCGCTTCTTATGCCTGCGGGCCTGTGCTTCGGTTTCCGTATTCGGCCCCCGATGCCCGTAGACGACAAAAGCCGGGTAATAGACCGGCATCGAGCTCGTCTTCGACGGCGAGACCATCGCCGCATACCCGGAACGAGAAAGCCGCACGCGGATCGATCTCTGCATGCGGCCCGTCTGCTTGCCCGGGTATTGCCCGGCCTCTGAAACGGCTCGCCGGGCAATGAGCGTTCTTGCTATTTTGCGGACTTCGTTGCCCGCGGCTCGGAGTGGCTTCCTCAGCGCCCTCGGGTCATAGTCAATATTCCGGAATCCTCGGTCTACTTGCGCGCTTACCAGCATCTCCCTTCTCCTCTACGTCCATGACGGTGAAGCGGCGCTCACCGCCGGCATCCGCAACCCGCTTCACCCGATAAAGCACCCCATCGATCACCAGCTCGGTGACGCCGTACAGATCCTGCGGCCGTGTCCGCCCTTCATAGCTTCGGATGTAGACGCGGTGCGTCACTTCCGAATTCACCTGCTTCGTCCCGAAATACATCCCCGATCCGACTACGGCGAGCTTCCCCCACACTTCATCTTTTTCAACGGTCGTCTGCGAAAAGCCGTTCCTGTCGTCCGGCTTTGCCTCTCGTACGAGAATCTTCACGCGGCGATTGAGTTCGCCAATTTCCGGAAGGTCCATGATCAGGTCCACGTTCTAAAAGGGTCTAGCAGCGCGCTCACAAAAGGGAGCGGCGACAAAGCCCCCTCCGTCGCCGAAGTGCGGTGCTCGTAGTTATGGGCGACATGCACGAGAATCCACTGCCGGATAGCGGCCGGGACGGCTTCCGGAGAATCGCCGTAGCCCTCGGTCCCCTCGCGCGTGACGAGCCCGCGCTGCAGCTCATGCTCGGCCATCTGCGTACAGGCAAGGATGAGCGCGGAGATGAGATCGTCATCAGCCGTGCTCTCAACTCTCAGGTGAAGCTTGGCTTCGTCCAAAGTCACCGCAGGAAGAGCCGTCGAAACTTCCACGCCCATCCTCTATCTCCTTACTTTCCGAGAGCGCTGGCCGCGGCCGGCAGCGCAAGATCGCCGCCGACAAGAGCAGACACGCGCTCAATGCCGAAGCCGAGGCGGCGCTCGGCGCGGATCGTCACAAGGTTCTTCTGAACGTTGTCGACGTCCTGTTCAAAGAGCTCGACGGTCATGCCCTGACGCGTCCAGAGCGTGGCCGCCTGCGTAAAGTCGCCGACCATGAACTTGCCCTGCGGAATCGCCGGGGTCGTCCAGATCGGAAGGCCCCACAGGGTCTTCGGCGCGACAGAAGCCGGGTGCCCGAGGTAGTAGTCGCCGGAGGCGTTCTTCTCCATGAGCATCTGCGACCAGTTCACCGGATTGAGCAGGATGATGTTCGGACGGAAGAACGCCTTTTCAACCTTGGTCTTCGCAAAAAGAATCAGGTCAAAGAGTGTTGCGTTCTTCGCCGGAAGGTCGGCCGTCGTCGCGCCGTGGGGCGTGAAGTTTCCGGTGGTAAAGATGCCGGTGAGATTCTGATTCGTCCCGTCGCCGGAAATCAGCTGGTCTTCGACCACCAGATCAACGCCGTAGACAAGGCGCTGATTGATGTAGGCGACGAGGGCAGGGCCGTCCGCCATGAGCTGCTTGGAGACGCGGGCAAGGTGAGCGATCGTCTTGACCGTGCCCGTCACCGTTTCAAAAGACGTCGAGCCGAAGGGCTTCTGCGCGGCTTCAGCGACGAAGGCCGCGCCGTTCACAAAGCCGTCATCGCGCTCCTTCACGTATTCAAACGAGTTCGTCGAAATCGGAAGCGACGGGAAGAGGCCTTCAATCGTGAGCGGGCGGAAAGCGCCGGGCATGATGCCGGGGCGACGGTACGCCTGGATGATGCCGCCGGTCGGAGTCGTGATCGGGTTGAGCGCATTCGTCTCAGATTTGGCAAAGGTCTCCGAAAGCTCGACGCGAGTTTTCTGCGTGGAGCCTGCGGCAAACGCCTTGAAGCCGTCGGCGGCAATGAACTGATCGCCCGCGGACTTTGCTTCCGGCTTTTCGCCCTGAACCTTTACGCCCTTCTGCTGAAGCTCGAGGATCTGATTCGCGAACTTCCTCTGCTGTTCGCCGAGCTCGTCCAGGCGCTCCTTGTTTGAAGCGGCGGTTTCAGACATCTTGCCTTCGATCTTGTCGAGGGCGTCCAGTACTTCTTTGAATTCCATCTTTTATTCTCCAATGGATTTTTCAAGCTTCCTGATCCGTTCAAGAAGCTCCGTGGTCGCCTTCTCCTCGTCGGCTTCAGACTCCCTCTGATCCTGGAAGAGCTTTCTGGCTTTTGCGACGAGAGCCGTCGCGGCAGACTTCGAAAAGCCGCCTGCATCCCGCAGGAAACCTTCGAGGTCTCTGATACTTTCGATTTCATCCAGGTCTTCAGACCTGACTTCCGTGATGCGGGCCGCGCCGTCCGCCGGGAAGCTCACGACAGAGATCTCGAAGAGGCGTCCGACGGACTTGATCACCCGGCCCCCTTCCTTCTTCTCATCCTGAGCGCCGCCGCGCATGCTGAAGCCGATAGAAAGGCCGTCAACCGTTCCGTGCTTCAGGGCCGCGAGCACCGCGTCCGCCTGCGGGTTCCCGGGAGTAAGCTCGCCCTCGACGCGCAGGCCTTTCTCATCTTCTATGGCCGCGGTCCACTTCCCGATAGGAAGCCCCCACTGATGCCCATAGAACATTTTCGGCATCCCGTAGGCGGCAAGCGTCTTCGTGAACGCGCCCGGCATGACGGTATCGCCGTAGGAATCATTGCCCCCGAACACCGAGGCATAGCCGCTGAACTTGCGGCTCTCGCCTTCGAACTTCAGGTCAATGTCCTTCAGTTGAATATTCTTGAATTCCTTCATTACTGCCTCACTGGCTCGCCATTGATCGGAGAAGACGCAGGCTCCACTGCCCCCAGCTTCCGCAGCGGCACGAGGTTGCTCTGCGCCGTGAGCTCGTCCCCGCCTTCTACCGGCGGGAGGTTTTCCAGGCGCCTGATTTCGTTTCGCGTCATTGCCCCGTTCTGGCTCATCGTCGAATAGAAGGCCGCCCGACTCGCCGGGTCCGTCCGGAGAAAGCCGTCCATCTTGAACTCGATCGTGATCGGCTCGTAGTTCTTCAGCCTTCGCTCGAGCACCTGTTCGAGCTGCTTGCAGAGCGGACCGATCGTGAATTTGTGGAACCCCGAAACGATCTGCTCAATGCCGGAGCCCCATGTCGTCTGTCCCGTTGTTCCGACAAGTACGCCGGGCACCCCGAACCACCGGCAGATCTCTTCAATCGTGAAGCGCCGCGTCTCGAGGAGCTGGGCATCAGCGGGCGAAAGCGACATCTGGGAATACTTGAGCCCTCGGTCTGCGATGATCAGCCCGCCGCCGGACGAAGTCATGTTCGTCTGAAAGCGCGTCATCAGCGCCGCAACCTGCTCCGCGCTCAGCTTTGAGTCAGTCTGCAGCACGCCCGTTGGCTTCGATCCCTTCCCATACAGCGAATTCGCGTTGTCCTGCGACCGGATAGCCTCATTGGTCGTGGCGCGCATAAAGTCCAGCTTCGAAAGCCCGAGGAACCCATTGCCGAGGCCTTTCCAATGAATGACGTTCTCGGGCGCAAGCGCCGTGATGTCGCCATCCTGGTAATAAACGTAAACCTCTCCGCCATCGACGACGGAAACTTCCATCTGGTCGGGAGACAGCGGGATCAGCGCAATCGGCTCCCCGGTGCCATCGCGCTCAATGAGCGCATAGGCATTCCCGCGAAGCATGCGATTGACAACCATCGCCGAAAGGAACTCCGACGGCGTCATCCAATCGTTCGGTCTTTCGTGCAGCAGCAGCCACAGCCGGTTCATCTTGTCCGGAACGCGCCCATCGCCTTTATCTCGATAGACATAAAGCGGAAGCGTCGATATTGTCTGCGCGAGAATCTCCACGCACGCGAAGACCGCCGAAATCTGCAGCGCCGCATCGGGCGGCGTTAGCTTCGTCTGGTCAATAATCGGCGCCAGCGGCAGGCCAAGCTGCTGCCCGGACGCGGTGCCGAGCGGCCCTCCCCACCCGGTCACCCAGCTGACAAGTCGCCTTACAAACATTCATCACCACTCAAAGAAAGTTTCCTGACCCGACTCCACAAAACCCTTGAAGTCGTCGTTATCGTCGGCGAGCGCATTTCCCATCGCCATGATGAGCGCAATCACGCCGTCGATCTTTTGCTCGTATCTTTCCTTCCGCGGAAAGATGTTGTCCTTCGCGTCCAGCTTGGCCACGACGTTCCCCATCATCCACGTCAGAATCGGGTTGCCGTCATGCAAAAGCCGGCGGTCCAGTACCAGCGCCTCCACGCTTTTCATCGGGTCGCTCATGTTCTGTACCGTCATGCGGCACTCGACCATGGGCGCGTCATCCTCAGAAAGCGTCGTCGCCATTTGCGTCGCTTGCCATGGGTCATAAACCACGGCTTCGACGTTGAAACGGCTGAGGTCTTCCCTCAGATCCTCTTCGACGACGTTCAGATCCGTCATCGCGCCGGGAGTGACATGGAGATGGCCTTCTTCGGCCCATCCGGAATACTGAGAGTTGACAGCGTTTTCTACCGCTCTCTCCGGAAGGTAGAAGTCGCAGAAAACCGCGTACCTGGTCGGACCGTCGGACTCAAGCGGAAAAACTCTGACCTTGGCGGTCATGTCGTTCTTCGAGCCCAAGTCGAGCCCGATGATGCACCGCTCGCCCTCAAAGTCCTCAAGCCGCAAAGTGTTGTCCTCGCACTGACCCCAGGCCCCCATATCCATCCACGCGTTCGACGCGGAGCACCAGATATCAAGGTGCTTCGTCTTGAAGTTGTTGATGGCTGACGGCAGCGCCTTCGCTTTCGCGAGAAGCGACAAGATCATCTCCGGGCGTACGCTCACGCCCCAGTTCGGGTTCGCCTTCTCCAACGCCTCAGGCGAGGTCCAGTCGTCATCCTCGTCCGCTGTGTAGATGACCGCGAATTGCGTCTCGTCTATCGCCTGACGCTCAAGCACCCGCGTGCTCATCGTCCGGACTTCATAGCAGATGCCCGACGTGTCGAACCCCGCGGTAGTGATGCACCACAAGAGCGAGCTCCGGCGCTTGCCGAGAGACGTTTCAACCACGTCATAGACCGCTCGGGTCTTATGCGCATGGAGTTCATCGACGACGGCCAGATGCGTATTCAAACCGTCCAGCGTCGAGCCCTCCGCAGACTTTGCCTGAAACGTGCTCCCGGTGCCAGGCACGTAGAGCGCATTCGCAAGCACCTCAAGGCCGAAGCGCTTCCGAAGCGGCAAATTCATCTCGGCCATGCGCTTCGCGTCCCCGAAGACAATCTTCGCCTGATCGCGCGTCGTCGCAAAGGAATACACCTCGGCGCCGGGCTCGTTATCAGCCACAAGGCAATAGAGCGCTACGCCGCTCGACAAACAACTTTTCCCGTTTCCGCGAGCCACTTCGATGTAGACGCGTCGGAATCGGCGCCCGCCGTCTTCTCTTCGCCTCCACCCGAACGCCGTGGTCAGGATAAATGCCTGCCAGGGCTCAAGATTGATGCGCTGACCGGCGAGCTCCCCTTTCGTATGGGTCAGGAGTTCGATAAACCGACACACCCTTGATGCCGCCTCCGGGTCCCATACGAAAGGCCCGTCCTCTTTCCATCGCTTTAAGTCATCGCGCTGCCTCTGGCACGCCAGCTTGACCCACTTGCATGCGAGCTGACTTCCGTCAAGCACGCGCGCCGCGTAGTCCGCCGCGATAGCACAGTAATCGCGAGTCTTCTTTGCAGTCATATGCGTCTGCCTCCGTGAGATGATTGAGGCGTCTCAATTCCACAAACCACCCCACGGAGGGTTTTATGTCAGTAAGTCAAACGAATTTCCCTCTTGAGGAAGCTTCTAAGATCGTCCAGGCGGCGATCAGCGCCGGCCTCATAAATCTCCCGTTCCTTGCGCAGTGCCGCGCCGAAAGCTTCAACAAGCTCATCGACGCTCAGCTCCCGGACCCCGGCGATATCAGCCGAAGCTCCAGACTTGAGCGGACCTTTGAGGCCGAGCGGGAGATTCTCGCTCGCGACCTGACTGCCGCCGCGCGACGCGATGCCCTCTACCTGCGGCATTTCTTCGCCGCCCTCCAGGGTATCGAGCTCCGGGAGTGACCCGCCGCTAATGCGATCCCGGAGCGTCTCCACTTCTTTGCGCAGATCCCAAATGAAGTAAAGGCACACCAGGATCGCGATGCTTGCCCCGATGTCCCCCGCAAGATGAAGCCATTCCATGCCTACTTCTCCAAGAAGAGCCCAAACATTTCCCGCCACGTCTCCTCACCGGGGACTATCAGGGCGAGAAAAACAAAAATCAGCGTCAGCTGCAGACAGCTCCAGCCTTTCCGGATGAAGAACTTCCGGCGGGGCGGGGACATCAGCGGGTGAAAGCTCGCTGCGAGGATGCAGCCTGTTCCAAGGCCGGCGAACACCCCACTACCGAAACACGCAACACGGTGAATCCCGCCGAGCAGTGCGCTCAGATAAATCAGCAGCTCCGTCATCTTCGATCCTTAAAAGTCTTCGAAGTCATCCTTCTCTTCCTCTTCCGCTTGAGCGGGTCTCACACGCGCGCGCGAGGCAGGCGTAAACCCCAGCTCTCGCTCACACGCCGCAAGGACCCCCTGCACGGCGACCAGACTCTTCACGTTCGGATGCTGCTTGAGCTCCGTAGAGCCGTCCGCCTTCAGTACCGTGATGGTCGTCCCGTCATGGTCAACCGCTTTTGCAAGCTTCCGGTAAAGCGCGTAGTTTCTCGCCCACCGCTCCAAAACCGTGAAGTCCGTAGCGACGAGCAGGCCTTTCGGCGCATACTCGATCGCAATCTTCCACGCCGCCCGCGCCTCTTTCGTCAGCCCAACCGGCGGGGTCGGCGCCAGCTCAGGCGTCGTCGTCGCGGCCAGTTTTTCAAGCGACCGACAGGGCTGAAGAGTGCCCTGGGCGGCCTTTACCGAATCCGGTTTTCTGGGTCTTCCGCCGGGCATTGAAATTCCTCAAATTTTGCACGCGTAAAAATCTAGGTAGGGGCGCGGTCTTGAATGCGTGTGTAATCGACTTTAGACCCGCCTACCCCATGGTTAGCGATTGGGGCCTTTTGACGCGTAGCGTTCCCAAACCCACCATCCTCCGCGGCCGTCTTCCGGCTGTGGCAGGCGTGGCATAAGGCCTGAAGGTTCTCTTCATCCCACATGAGCGCCTCATCTCCCCGATGCGGTCTGATGTGATCCACGTCCGTAGCGGGCACCGCGCGCCCCCGCTCCAGACACTCCTCGCAAAGAGGGTGTTCTGAAAGAAAGCGCTCGCGAAGTCTCCTCCAGCGAGCACCATAGCCTCTGGCCGCCGACGAGCCTTTCTTCCGGAAGCGCCGTTCCCAGCGCTCCTTCTTCTGCAACTGCTCGCGCCTGGTTCCGGCTCCCTTGTGCTTGTCGCAGTACTTCTCGCCGCGCGGCACCGGGTGCCGACAGCCTGGATAGGAGCAGAGAGACAGCAGCGGCATCAAATCCCCTTTGCAATAGATGACAGAACAGTCTTAATCAGCTCGATCGTGATCGGGATGGAAAGGCTGAAAGCTTTTTCCTTGACAGCCGCCCAAACCGTCTTAGACCGCAAAGCGGCCAGCAGGTCATGCCCTTCCATGGTGAGGCGCGGATACTCGATGTCGTAATACCACGGTGGAGGCGCCGGCTTCGTTCGCACCTTCACGCCTTGAACGAGTCCGGCTTCAATCAGCATGAGCAGATGCTCGTAGTACCGGTTCTCTGCCTCATGGGCGGCCACAGCCTCCGGGTCAGTCGTTGGAAGCTGTGAAGCAATGGTGAGGTTGTCGTCAAGCTTCTTCAGCTTTTCTTCTAACCGATCGCGCTCGATGTCCTCAAGGACTTCGCGCACATCGCCCCAATTTCTGACCATACCTTCCTCTCAAAGAGAAAGGGCCTCTCCGGAGAGAAGCCCTTGTGCTCAGGACCAGGAACCAGTGAAGCAAAGTGAAAAGCTGGTTCGGTCCTGGTTTGATTTTAGGCAATCGACAGCTGAAGCCTATGGCCGAGTGACCGAAGAGTGGCCTCAATACGGTCGATCTTCGTTGGATGGTGAACGTCGAGAATCCGCGTCACTTCAGGAAGCTTCAGTTCGGCCTTCTTAGCGAGTTCGGCGCGAGAAACACCATCGCGCGCCATCGCATTTGAAAGCAGAATTTTTGCAACCTGATTTGCGCTCAGACGAACAACATATTCACCGGGGAGCGCAGGTGACGCCTCCGGAATAAGTTCTCCATCTTTAATACGGAACTCGACACAATCCTCGACGGCATAACGGGCCCAATTTTCAAGAGGCTCGCCATCCACGGAATATGACAGAAGTTCGGGCAGATCCCGGCAACGAACAATCTCAGTGCCGTCCTTAAGCTTTTCAAAGCGGCATGGAAAATCGAAATTTGACATTTGTCAGACATACGATCATGCAGCAAGCCCCGCCGGCTAAGGCGGGGGTGTGTTTTATTTCTTAGAGACTTCCTTCAGGCCAAGATCGCGAATGATGTCCTTGCGGATACTTTCATTCATCTCTGCGCCGGGGTGTCGAGGCATGGTTTGCGTTTTTGGGTTCCCCGGGACTCTCAGGCGAAGGTGTCTGGTTCCGTGGGTGACCTCAACGCCTCTCGACTTAAGCCACCGAAGAAATTCACTTTGCTTCATGATCTCCTCTATTGGTTGAACACGTGAATATTCTACCATGAGGTTAGCATTTTTGCAAATGTTATGTATTTCGACGCTACTTATTCCGGCATCAAAAAAGCCCGGTCATCTCTGACTGGGCTTACGTTTCTTTCGGGTGCAAAAAGGCTGCCCCGTGGCAAAACTCTCGAAATCGCAATGGAAGTCGGCTAAAAATTGTATGTTCAGTATATATACCTCAACCATCGTTGTCAAAGTACGTTTTGATGATTCTCTGGAACTTCTGACACACGCCATCAAATGCACGCAAGAAACCGCGATACGTCACGCGGAGTTCCCTAGCGCACAAACCGACGTGCCTCCCTTCTCCATAGACCATTTGAAGCACGCGCTTTTCCTGTGGAGTTAGCCAGGGTCCCCCATAGGCAGCAGATAGCTTTTCCGCATCAGCCATATCAGCACTCGAGATTGGAGGTTCGTTCCGGTACTCCTCAATAGCTGGAGGGCCATACTTCAGGCGGAGTTCGTTTAATACCTGAGCTGTCGGCGAAGGTAATGATTTCCTGCGAGCTCGAATGCACCGACTCCAGTTTTGCAAGCGTTTGGAGAATATCGGATCGATCATGAAAGCTCCTCGATGTAGACGGTGACGGATGGGAACTCTGCGTACGTTTTGGCAGCAGAGACCTCAACGACTTGAGCGTCATCCTTCCACGCGATGCCGTTGAGTCCATCGCAGATGATTTTGATGATGTTGTCCATATCCGGCTTCTTGGCAGGTCGTTCGCAGCCCTGCAGGCATGCTGCGCGGCGTTTCTGCGAGTACGAAGCAGGCACAGGGAAAGCAGCGAGGATAGAAATCTTGACTGCCCCGCGCATGATGTCTCGGTTGCACATCGCGTACTTGCCAAGAACGGCTACACGGGCCTCGTAGCGACGGGTTTCATCGGGCGTATAGGCGTGGCCGGTGCGAGAGAAGCGCGGACGTGCCTTGCCCTGAGGCGTACCGGGAATGTTGAGCTTAACCACGGACTTTCTTCTCCTCTCGAGTGCGTTCTTCATACTTCGTAAAGCCGGCTGGGCTCCATGCTTTGATCTGATCGAGTTTGAACGTCAGCCCATAGAGGTCAGCGAAGATCGTAAAACCGCGTCGTTCGCCGTAGAAGCGATCCCAGGCTCCTTCTTTTAGGACGAAGAAGAGCGCGGCACCTTCAGGCGGATAGGTGGAGATGTCGTCGATGTCCACCTCAGTGAAAGTGAAAGGCGGGCGCTTCGGCGTGTGTTCCTTGGAAGGCGGATCGATGGGCATGAGACGGGAGACTTTCTTGAGCGTCATTTTTTGTCCTTTGCTTGTTTGGCTTTGAGTTGCTTATCGATGCGCCATTTGTCGAAGGCGGCGCGAAGAATCTTGACGGTCTTAATCCGGCGTGCTATGCGGTCGGCATCGGGCTCGGGCTCGAAGTGCTCGCAGTAGTCCACGGACTCGACGGAGCGAAATCGCTTGTATCCGCCGATCTCCCCGGGGAGAGAGCAGTAGACGAGGCCTCTGGCGAGCATCCCCCACTGGCCTCTGTGGAGGCGAAGCGGATCGCCTTTCGGCAGCGGATCGAGCGGTGCGCAGTTGCGGCAGCGAAGACACTCACTCATGTCGCTCCCTCAGGATGAAGGTCGTCCGGCTGATCCACCGTGAGAAGGCGTGGATGAAGCGTTTGTGGATTCCGGTAGTGGGTTCCATCAGAACACCTCCTCGGGCTTGAGGTTTTTGAGGGCAGAGCGCTTGCGGAAGTCCGACCAAGTGCATTTGATGGGGTAAAGAACCTGATTGAAGCGCGAGGCGATACGCTCAGCGCCTGCGGCATCGAAGTCAGCGGCGACGAGGTTTGTCGTGACGATGGTGGGGAGTCGGTTCGCAGTACGCAGGTCGATGATCTGCTGCAGTCGATCTTTGCGGGCGTCGGTCCAAGCGCTTGTACCCACCTCGTCGATGACGAGGCAGGAGGTCGAGGCGAGCCACTGGCGGATTTTCCAGAGCGGCTGATCGAGCTTCGCAGCGTAGGCTGGCGTGTAAAGGTCGAAGTATTCCGACGCCGGGATGAAGAATCCGGGTGCCTTGCGCGCCGCGAGGTCGGTGAGGATGGCCTTAGCGAGGTGCGTTTTGCCGGTTCCTGTGAACCCAAGGAAAAGGATTCCGGCCTCGGGGTGAGACTCATCAAGGAAGCGCGTCATGAGGCGTTCGGAGAAGCGCTTCGAGATGGCGAGCGCCTTGGCCTGATCCTTTTCGGCCGCGTCGAGCTGAAAGTTCGAGAAGGTTTCTGCGGTCGGCTGCCGAAGCCACGAGAGGCAGCGGGACAGAGAGACGTGAAGTTCGCTGAAGCGCGAACTGAGTTCGTCCGCCTTTAGCTCGCGCTCGGACTTTTTGGGGAGAGCTCGTGGAGGCGGGTTTGCAACACGCACGGCTTCAATCTGCGTGAATATCGGCTGCAGGGCTTGCTTTGAGAAAGCTTTTTGAAGTTCAGGCATGGGGTTCACCAGTTGTAATCGTCAGCAGTTCTTTGGTGGAGAGGTTTCGGCTTTGGCTTTTGGTCGGGGTGCCACTTGAGTTCGTTTGAGCACCACGTTCGGAAACCGGCGGGCCAGATGACAAGTCTTCTGTCGTGAGCAAGGGCGTGATTGACGAACGTTGAGAAGACCCGCTGAGGGTTCCCAATGCCGACCTTTTCAGCGATGGCCTTGTACTCATCGGGGATAGAGGCATCGGCGTCGAACGGGCATGGAGTGGCGGGCCTGCGTCGAGGAGCGGCCTTGCGCTTTTGGGGAGCAGGCGCAGGTGCTTCGATGGTGATCTCGACATTGGGTTCTGAACCCATCGAGCGAGCTTCGTCGAAAAGAGACTGGTCGAAGTCTTCGGGATAGGGCGTCTGCGCTTGCGCAGATGCGACGGCGGCGTTAGCCGACGAATTTCCGGAAGGCGCGCACATAACTTCCCTGTTCCTTTCCCTGTTCTTATTCCCTGTTTCACCCCCGAATTCGGGGGTACCCGTCCCCCCGTTTTCGGGGCTATCCGTCGCCCCGGTTTCGGGGGTACCCACGCTTTCGGGGTTACCCCGGTTTTGGGTCAACCCGTTTTCGGTGCTATCCTCAGTTTTTTTCCGTTCCCATTCCTGAGGATTGAAGCCGAGAAGTTCGTAGCTGATTGCGCGGCCTTTTTCGACAGCCACGTACGTCTTCTTGATGAAGCCTTTCGACTGCAGGAAATTTGTCGCGGTAGAAATCGTGTCTTCCTTGAGCTCAGTTACCTCATGGAGGTACTTGATGCCCGGAGTGCACTTGCCCGTTTTGCCGTTGTGGCAATTCGCAAGCTCTACAAGTACTTGTTTAGCGCGGGCATTACCTACCCTCTGCGCCCTGGCCCATCTCTCTGCGGCATAACTCATCGCGCATCTCCTGCCGTTATGACGCCGTTTGAATTCCGTTGCGATGCCTCGACTTGATTCAGTACTCTTGCTACTGCCAGCGTTTCATTAAGGTAGGCATCCAGAGCAACAAGCACGATGTCCTGCCGCGTCAGACCAAGCGCAAGAGAGATCAGGTCGACTTTATCGACAAGATCCTTGGGGGCCTTCACGCGAACATCGATATCGCCCTTGCGAAGTTCTGGACGAATGAACATCAGTTGGCCTCAGCAGAGGTAAGCGGCGGGTAACGCTTCCAGACCCGAAGTTCTGGAAAGCGGAATCGAAGATCGTTTTCACGAGTCGCTGTGAGCCCGTTTTTTGTCCATGCAAATACTGACGGCTGCTTCACACCCACAAGTTCGGCGGTCTTCCTTTGACTACCGACCTCGCGAACGAGATCGCGAGCGATCGCAGTTGCACGCAGATTGCTCTGTTTTGCCATAGGTGTCTCTTTACATTTATAGATAGTGATAGAAATAACTATATCACAAGTAATAGACATTCCGTTCACGCTAACCGATAGGCTTGTCTATCATGACAACGCTTTCAGAAAGAATCTCTTGGGTGCTTCAGCACTTCCATATCTCGCAATCGGAGTTAGCCACGTTGGCGGGCATCAAGCAGCCCTCTGTGGCAAGTTGGGTGTCGGGCAAGACGAAAAACATGAAGTCCGCTCCGGCTCTTGCTATTTGCTCCAAATTGCCTCTCAATCAAAACTGGATCGTTAATGGCGTAGGAGACCCTCTTGTATCAAACGGCCAGCTTCCCGCTAATCAAAGCAATGTTGAGCCTATTCGTGGGAGGATGAAAAGGATTCCCATCCTTTCATATGTACAGGCTGGAGATCCCACGTCAACAGGGCAAATTGCCGCTAGACAGGCAGCAATCGAAAGCGGAGAATTCATTTGGGTAGACATGGACCTGCCCGACGATTGCTACGCCCTCAAGGTTATTGGAAGTTCGATGGAACCAGATTTCCGAGAGGGAGACATCATCGTCATTGACCCTACTATTCATCCGATGCCTGGTGATTTTGTGATTGCTACAAGGGTCAGTAAGTTCTCAGATGACATGGAAACAACCTTCAAAAAATATCGTCCCCGCGGATATGACGAATATGGGAATGAAATCTTCGAATTGATCCCACTTAATGAGGACTATCCAATATACAACTCGCGCACAGAAAGACTTGCCGTCATTGGCGTTATGGTTGAACACCGGCGGTCATATCGGCGAAGACGATAGAATGCCCCTGAACCTTTCTTAGCCCGTTACCTATACGGGCTTTTTTATACATGCTTGTATAGCTACACCTATTGACATTGATGATAGACATGTTTATAGTCACATCTATCGGCACACATATAGGCCGATATCTCCCTCCTCCGGCCGGAAGCCGGGTGGGGCAAGCGACGGCGAAGAGCCGGAGCCGGATGGGACCGAGGCAGAGCAGCCTCCCTAGAAGAAGACGCCGAAAACGGGCGTCGGGTCGATCCCTCCAGACACGCCCCCTTCCCGGTGCTGAGCCTGCTTTCCGAAGCCCTCAGCACCCGGACGGGGAGGCCAATCAAAGCACTTTCTCCGGAAAGCTCTTTGACTGACCTAACTCCGCAATCCATCCAAGAGGATTCATCATGAAACGTCAAGAAGTCAACTTTTTCTACTTCCTGCAGATCGTTATCGACAACTATCCCGCCATCCTCAGCAGAGGGATGACGGCGACTGAAGCCTTTAAAGACTTAGTCGCCGCCTCTGAAACCTGCTACGCCTTGGCGGAAGCGCAGCGCGAACGCGCCGCTGTGCTTAGAAAGGATTCTCCTCATCCGGAGGATTCGGACGATCAGGATCCTCTTCAAGGCGCTTCACCTCTCTGAGCAATCCTTCGGATTCAGATGGCTTGAGATCCGGCTTCCCAGTCATCTGACGAAGCAGGGCAAGCAATGTCTCGCCGATAGCGTCGAGGCGTTCGATGCGCTCTTCGTTGGTGAGCCAGGCTAACTGTTCGCGGCTTATCGGAAAGGCAATCGCGCCATGTTGAATGAGCTGAGAAATGAGCATTGCCGCCTGTTCTCGGGTGAAAAACTCTTTTTCTTCCATGAGTTTCCTCCTTCGGAGTTTGGGTTAAAGAACGTCCATGTGACCGGACTTCTCTACCTTACTCCGAAGGAGACCCAAAGCGCTCAGATTCAAGCCGCTTCCCGTTTTCCTCCCTGAAAACGAACAGGGGGAGGCGGCTTGAATCTGAAGGAGAACGCCATGATTCAACACGACAGCGATTGTGCAGTTCACAACGGCCCCGCGCTTCCGCCGGGGCCGTGTAACTGCGGCGCTCAGGCTAAATATGAGCGCCGATGGCTTGCATACCTTTATCAGAGGGGTTGTACCCATCTCGCACGCCGGAGAATCGCTTTTGGCACGTGGCTAGGCCGACGATTTTGCCAAGCGAGAACAGATGCCACCCGGGCACTGTGCCTGACCTGCTACCGCCTGCTGTTTGGTAAGCGCGCAGCGCGGGACGCCCTGCGGTGGTGGTGCCGAGCAAGAAAGGCTCGACGACGCGAAAGCATCCATCGTATGTGAACGTCACCACTCGGCGCTTCTCAATCGCTTGAGCAAGCACGTCATAAACACTCATGTTTTCTCCTCTGAGGTAGTTGAACAAAGTCGCACTGTGAGAGCCGCGACAAGTTCAGCTTACCCCAGAGGGAGATTCCAACTTCAGCCTGTTCGCAAGAGTGGTCTGAGGTTGACTTTTCGTATAATGGATTGCAGAGACACACGGGGACACGACGTGACACTTACTGACAATCAAAAACGCGCTCTAGTGAAAAGGATCGCCGACATCTATGAGAAAGTAGGTGTTGCAGGTCTGGCCTTAGGGCTTTTCCAGTACAACTTCCAAGGGGCGTTGATTGGACTGGGGTTCTTGACGGTCAGCCTCTTACTCACATACCTTTTGGAGCGATGAACATGGACTTATGGACGCTAGTAGCCATCTTCGGCGTAATCGGTGCGGCATTCGCCCTGTACCTACTTCGCGGTCTTCCCCCGAAGCATCGTCACTAACCGCTGACGCGAACAATCAGGCCCTCGCCCCGAAAGGAGCGGGGGCTTTTTCATGCTCTCTCCGGAGAGCCCAGATTCAAGCCGCTTCTAGTTTTGTCAACTTGTTGGTTGGATGGCATGCCGGGAGACGGCTTGAACCTGAATACCCAACGGCCTCGAGGCTTCGCGCCCCGGGGCCTTTTTCATGAGCACGCCATGTCAATCAAGACCTTCATTCTCGACGCCCTGACGGGTTCCCCGGCAAAGGGCTTCACCCCGGCTGAGCTCGCCAGAGAGCATCAAGCCCAGATGATCGGCGTCATCGGCGGGGTCATCTTCTTCGCGACGATGTGCCTTGTCATCTACGGCGGCTCATACCTCCTCAAATACCTCGCTACCAACTGAGGCTTCATCATGAACGAAACCGAATTCACTCCGCGCTGCCTTTCCGGCGCGGCTGAGCTCGAGATCGACTTCTACCGCGATCTCTACGAACTTGGGGTGTGGTGGGCGCTCCTCTCCAGCTATGACCGCGAGACCCGCGCACGCCGCGTCCTAGAGCGCTCCCTGTACAACGTCGAGGGCTTCCGCGAAGCGTTCGACCGCGAGGCTGCCAAGGGTGGTGAGTTCTTCGACATCATCGACCGCATCCTGCACAAGGCCGACAAGGCCTGCAAGGAATGGTCTAAGTACGAGTACGAGGAAGCCAAGCGCCATCGGGAGGCCGCATGAACAGGCGCACCAAAAAGGAGCTCATTCAGATCTTCAAGAAGCTCCGCGAGTCTCACGCTTGGTCTCACAAGGAGGCCGGAGAGCTCTCAATCATCCGGGATCGCTACGAGGAGGGCAAGGAAGATGAAGTTCATCGCCTGATAGGTGAACTGGACGCCAAGCTAGGCGCAAAGCGTCTCGCACTCTTCACGCTTTGGAGCGATCTCACTCGCTCCGAGAAGGAAACGCAATGACCATTCCCGCACACCCGCACCGCACGCATTCCTCGCAGCGCTCCCGCAAGCGCAAGCGCTACAAGCCGCGCCCCGCCGTGAGCATCCGCAAGGAGATGGAGCCCGTACCCCAGACAGCAGAAAAGCCCGTTCAAGCGGGCTTTTTCGCATGCGTCAAATTCATCCTCATGAGGTGGTTCAAATGAACACTCAAGCAACCGAGCGCTTCCTGATGAAGCGCGACTTCGCTCACGACACTTCCCCGGGCCTCAAAACCCCGTCCTACCTGCACTCCCTCGCGCCGGAGACCTTCGACCCCGACTACGAGCGCAAAGCAAAAGAGGTGTGGGAAGCCGAGCAAGCTTCAGCCCACACCCCTCTCACAGGTCAAGACGAAGACGACATCGAGCGCATGCGAAAAGAGTTCGATGAAGTCTTCGCGTTTTAACCACACGGAGAATCATACATGAGCTACGGAACGCTTGTTTTGGGCGAAAGTGGGTCAGGCAAGACTTGCTCCCTTCGCAATATCGATCCAACCAAAACGCTAATCATCCAACCGGTCAAAAAACCGCTTCCTTTCAGGTCAACTGGATGGAAGTTTGTTCAGCTCGGAACTAAAAAAGTTGTCGAGAACAAGCGAGAGCGAGAAGAGCTCACACGCCTGAGTGGCGGCAACATCCTCTGCACGTCCAACGTCCCCTTCATCCTTCAGTCCATGAAGGAGACCTCAAAGGAGATCATCGTCATCGACGATTGGCAGTACTTCCTATCCTTCAGAATGATGGAGTTGCGGAACGTCGGCGGCTATGACAAGTGGAATCAGATCGGCGGCTGCGGGTTCGATCTCGCCAAGACCGCTTCAGAGCTCGACGATGCAAAACGCGTCTATCTCCTTGCGCACACGGTGGTCAAGGATGGCGTGACGCGCATCAAAACGATCGGGCAGATGCTGGACGAAAAGATCGTCATTGAAGGGATGTTCACAACCGTCCTTCGAACAGCGGTCGATCAGGGCAAGTACCTCTTTCGCACTCACAACTCAGGCTTCGACACCGTGAAATCTCCTCTTGGGATGTTCGAAGAAGACGAGATCGACAACGACCTTGCAGAGGTCGACAAGGCCATCTGCGAGTACTACGGAATTTCAACACCCGCCGAAGAATCGGCAAAGGAATCTAAATGATCATCGGAACTATCAAGGCCGACAAGGTATCTGCCATCAGGAGCGAAACCCCGGCCCGCATCTTTGAAACTGGGGCTTACAAAGGAAAGATCCTGCAGGCAGAGCAGTACGAAACGAAGAACGGAGCCGCGATGCTCCGGTTTTACTTCGAATCGAATGATGGAGCCACGGCGTGGCTCTCGCTTTGCATCGTCAAAAGCGACGGCGAAGAGGCTTTTGGTATGGGTATCTTCCAGTCCATGCTTTTTTGCTCCAAAACCGAGTCGGTCGAATGGGTCGAAGGCAAGGTACGCACCATGAAAGGCGAGATCGTGAAGGGCTATCGCGGAAAGGCGATCGAAGGAAAGCCAATCGGCCTCGTCCTTGAAGCAGAGCCCCGCGAATACCTCTATCAAGGGGAGGTAAAGATCGCCAACGACATGACGATCCGACGCGCATTCGATCCGGCCACCGGTCGAACCGCTAAGGAGATCGATTCGGGCGCGACTGAAGCCACGGCTATTCCCGCGCTTCTTAAGAACCTGAAGGAACATCCCAAGGCGGTGCGCAAGCTTGACGGAGGAACGCAGGCACAGGCCTCCAGCGCGGCTTCTATGCCGCCTGATCCTCCCGTTGATGACGACATGCCCTTCTAATAACAAAGAGCCCCGGCCAACCACCGGGGCTTTTTCGTTTGAGGCTTATCAATGACCGAACTCATCAGGATCGAACCCTCCCGCATCGGTGGAGAAACTATTCAGACGTGCAACGCGCGCGATCTGCACGCGTTCCTTAAAGTCAAGGCGCGATTTAATGACTGGATTAGAAACCGTGTTGAAGACTTCGGTTTTCAGGAGAATCAAGACTTCATAACGCTTACTAGATTATTAGTAAGCGGCGGCAAGCGGAAGGATTACTACCTTAGTCTCGACATGGCGAAAGAACTTGCCATGGTAGAGCGCAACGCCAAGGGCAAGGAGGCTCGCCTTTACTTCATCGACTGCGAGCGAATCGCGAAATCGAAGACTGCCGTACCAGCACTGCCCTCATATCCTGAGGCCCTCAGACAGCTGGCAGACGCCATAGATAGAAACGGTGTGCTTGAGTCTCAAAAACTAGCACTTGAACATCAAGCCCGTGAAAACGCACCGAAGGTTGCTTTTGCTGAAGACGTTGTTGCTAGCGGTAAGGAAGTAACCATCACAGTCGCCGCAAAAATCCTTGGGATGCCCCCACAAAAGTTCCGAGACTGGCTGCGCAAAAACGGCTTTCTATACGCCAACGCTAATCACGCAATGCAAACCAGCATCCGACGCGGACTGATGGTCGTTCGCTTTGCGAGCTTCAACCACTCTGACGGAACCGCCGGCACCTCTTCGACCCCGCATATCACGGGCGCTGGTCTCTTCTATTTCTATCAACGCCTCCTCGCCGAAGAACTGATTGACCGCAACCCAAACCTTGAACTTGTCGCCTAAAGCGGTCAATGTTTTTTTGGAGAATCACCATGAAAATTTACGAAATCCCCGGCGCGCTGCGCGAACTTCTTGACCGCCTCGACGCCGATCCCGATACGGGTGAGGTCGATGGCGAAGCCCTTGCCGCCTACGCGGAGTACACCACCGCAGCAGCCGAAAAGCTCGAAGGGACGGCTTGCTACTGCCGCGAACTCAAGGCCGAAGCCGAAGCTATCAAGGCTGAAGAAGAGCGTCTTGCAAAGCGCCGTAAGGCACTGGAGAACAAGTCCGAGCGCCTGAAGGCCTACATGATGCCCGCGCTCGAAGCTATGGGCGGAAAGGTCAAAGGCGTCATGGTGTCTCTTCGCATCGGCACGACGCAAGCCGTCAAGGTGCTCGACCTTGAGGCCCTTCCCGAAGCCTTCAGGCGCATCAAGACGACGATCGATCCGGACAAAGTAGCGCTGAAGAAGGCGCTCAAGGACGGCGAGACCATCCCCGGAGCGGCGCTCGAAGAACGCCAGTCCGTGGTGATCTCGTAAGTAAAGACAAGCTCATCACGCAAATCGTTCGATTGGCCTCTTCGAGTTGCTTAAATAGATTCGTCCATTGTCTTCAAACACATCCCCCAACAAAATGCGAAGAATCACCTCCATTTTGCGCACTTCTGTGCTCACAATGATTTTTCCATTTCTGACTGAGTTCAGGTTGAGAATTTCATCGTATTTCTGAAAAGTAGCCAGCCTTCTTTCGAGAGGGGCGTCCTGCTCTTTTAGTAGCCATACCAAGCGAGCCACCTTCATCGAATCAAGCGCTTGGACTTTGTCTGCACTATCTTGATCGAAGATTGGCTGTCGGAAGAAGGTTGTAATGGTCGTCTTGTCCGCTCCGGGCGCATACTGATCAGAAAACCCCGGAAGGACCGCGCGGATGTTCTGAACACTTTTAAAACGCAATCTTTTTGACTCGAGGTCATAGACCCCTGAAAGCGACGATGCAATAGTGAATGCGGACTCTTCGATTTTTCTGACTGAGTCGCTGCAACCGAAACCAAACCAACGATCGCGCTTAGCGAGATAAGAATTGGTGAAGCGCTGAATTAGCACCAGATTAGGTAATTGTGGCGCTCGGAACAATAGAGCACGGCATTCGCTTAAGGAATCCGTGTTTTTCAGTACATCGCTACAGTTACCATTAATGATTTCCTGAAACGACGCGAATGTTCCATCGGCATCAACATAGTCGCTGATGGAAAAGCATTCGTCTGATTCCACCTTGTAACGACCGTCGAATTCAACTTCGCTTAGCTCTGAAAACTCTTCGTATTGGCTTCTGACAACGGCGCTTATATCATTGGCCGCATCAGACATGAGTTTGAGACGCCGAACGCAGGTCGACACCCCACGAAAAGAGGCTCCAGAGACAAACAGAGATTCCGCGTTATCCATCATTTCAATCCATACAAGCAGTTATCCGAAATACTTGAAGCTTCCGTCAATCGCAACGGCCTAAGGCTGGGATTTTTGATCAACACCGTCACAGTAGTGCCGTCTGGTCGCGTGGCCTCAAAAAAGCGCATTCCACAAATTCGCAGCAATGGGGAAAAAGCAATCGTCATTGACGCCCACGAGAGGATCAACAACAAGATCCCGCCAAGCAACCACCCCATCGGCTCTTGGCGATCTCCCTGGATCATGAACAAAGGAAGAACATATGGCAGATAGGCCAACAGGCTATCTGTGCCCAGCTCTTTGACGCTTGTTAGCTTCACGGGGAGTCGATCCAACTTCGTCGCGACCCACCCGAGGTAGATCAGGATTATTTGCCCAAGAGCATAGTTGAACACCACTGCGCACAAAACGAATACCAGCTGCGCGTTCAGGTGAGCTTCTAAGAAATGAGAGACCACATCAGGCAACAGGCTCAGCAGCCAATCCGAGTACAAATAGCTGAACGTGATGCTCAACGGGAACACGGTAGCCAACGAAATAAGAGATCGATAAAGATTATTCATGGCAAGACTCCCCTCGCGACGTTTGTCGCAAGCTCCTTTTCCATTTTGACACAGCGCCTAAGATCGGGCAGAATATCCCTGCCCCGTGAAAGCGACGGGGACGGGCGTGGAAACCCGACTGATCTATCGGCGCAAGTAAGCCGCCCAATTTGATGCGGCTTTTTTGTTCGCCAGCACCCCAAAAATGGGGAGCTAGGGAATTTCAATAACTTGCGTAAAAGTCTCTTTATGGGAGAGGCTCGCGGGCACCTTCGGGTGGCCGACTCCGGTAGATCGGTATTTCCACCCCGCGAGACCTCACCCGCCACCGTGGAAAGCGGCGGTGAGGTTTTTAAACCTCTACCGGAGACAAGCTATGCAAGCTGTCGCTACTCACTCAGCCGCTCCTGCGGTCACTATTTACAACGGCATTCCAACCGTTCTTTCAACTAACATTGCCGATGTTTTTGGCAAACGTCACGATCATGTTCTTCGTGATATCGAGTCCATCTTGAAGACCACGCCAGAAGAACGGCTTAACAACTTCATTAAGATCGACATTGAAAAGCCGGCGAACCTTGGTAATGGCGTCGTCAAGTATCGTGCATACGCCTTGACGAAGGAAGGATTCACGTTCCTTGCTATGGGCTTCACGGGCACGAAGGCTGCGCAATTCAAGTGGGCATACATTGACGAATTCAAGCGGATGGAAGAAGCGCTGCGCAATCCACCGAAGCCTGAGTACATCACGGTTGAGCACCGTTGGGCGATTCAAAAAGCCGTCGGCCGAAAAGCGCGCGGGCAGTCGGTCAACTATCAGACTGTCTATCGCGCTCTAAAAGATCACTTCAAGGTTGAGAAGTACACGCACATTCTCGAGGCCGACTTTGATGCAGCAATCGCCTTCATTGAGTCGTTGCCTCCGTTGGAGTTGCCTCCGTTGAACGCCCCCGCGACGCAACGAACACCTGCAAAACTTCCCCGAAAGGGTGTGCAAGTCAACGAAATATTCATGGATCGCCTCCTTACGTTCGTCTATTGCTGGCGATACCTGTTCCGTGATGAATTGGAAACCTACCTGCGCTTTTTGCGCATGGTGGATTCTCCTCGGGCGCCGCATCTGTGGGAAGCCATTCATGACCTAAGCCTTTCCACCATTGAGGTCGAACTTGCCAAATACGGCTACGACGTGAAGGAGCTTGACTGCTACAAGTCCTGGTCTTCCTGCCACCCAAAGCGCAAAGCCGCGTAATCACCTAATTTTCTTAACAGGCCTCGGAGAGATCCGGGGCCTTTTTCTATTGGAGCATTCTTAATGAATGAACTGATCAAACTTTCGTCAGCCCGCATCAACGACGAAACGGTGCAGACCTGCAGTGCTAGAGACCTTCACCGGTTTCTCGGAATCGGCAAGGACTTTTCGACATGGGTAAAAGCTCAGATTGAACGCGCTGCATTTGCTGAAAATGTGGACTATGTAAAAATTTCAGGAAAATCACTATCCCCCAAAAGGGGGAATTCAGGGAAAACACCTACTGAGTACTTTTTTACGATCTCGGCATCAAAAGAAATTTCGATGATGAGCAATACACCGAGGGGCAAGGAGGCACGTCTTTACTTCATCGAATGCGAACGAGTTGCAAAGGAAGCAACTGCAAAACTCCGTGCACAACCTGCCGCATTTGCATTGCCAGACTTCACAAATCCTGCTTGCGCAGCCCGCGCATGGGCGGAGCAATATGAGCAACGCTTGGCTCTTGAAGCTCAGGTCAAGAGTGATACGCCTAAAGTTGAATTTGCCGAGGCTGTCACCGCGTCAGACGCAGAGCATACGATCACCGAAGCCGCCAAAGTGCTCAGCATCCGCCCCAGAAAATTCTTCGACTGGCTCCGTATGGGAGGATTTATTTACAAACAAGGCACACAAGCTATGCAAATTTCAATCAATAAGGGCTTGATGGTGACTCGCTTCCATACGTTCAAGCACACCGATGGGGAACTCGACAAAAAAGCACATGCACGAATAACAGGCAAGGGACTGTATTTCTTCTATCAACGCCTACGCCATGAAGGCTTGATCGACCGTAACCCCAATCTGGAACTGACTGCGTAATTCATTTTGAATCAGCAACATCGATCCACTTTAAGGTAGTCAACCATGACACAAACAGAACACCAACAACTGAAGGATTATGAATTTCTGCGCCCCGCCGAAGCCGCCTTGTACATGCGAATCGGCCGCACAACATTGTGGCGTTGGGCAAAAGAGAGGAAGTCTTTTCCTAAACCGATAAAGATGGGGCCAACAGTTACGGTCTTTCGCCGATCGGAGCTAGACGCCTATCTGAAATCGCTTGAAGGAGAGAGATTGGCTGCATGTTGATGCATAGAGGAGTCGAAGGACTCCTCTTTTTTTATGTCCGTCAATCTATTTTCTGGAAGCAAAACCGTCCCCAGGCAGCCATGACAGCTCGACGCTCTGCTTCAAGAGTAGCCCGATTGTATGCCCCACCGTAGTCGTCTTTTAGCTTGTGCGCCATACACAGCTCTACCGCCTCTTCATCAAGTAGCCGACGATTTTCACCGCTTTTCGACCATGTTTTAAAGCTCGCACGAGCAGTTCCATGTTGAGTTGCGGTGATCGGCCGACCGGCCTTTTCAGATAAAACGGGATCAACCCATCCCTTGCCACCATTATTCACACTGCGCTGATGTAGTCTGCTGAACACCTGCCCCATTGCCGCATCAGAAAGAGCTTTTTTCAATCGGGGCGAAGGGAAAATCAACTCGGAGTCACGAGGCAACGCCGTCAATATTGACAATGCTTCGTCAGAAAGATACACAGTGTGATCACCTCTCCCCTTAGTTTTGAAATTTGAATTTGGAATCCGGAGCGTACGGGCTTCAAAATCGACATCTGTCCACTTTGCCAGACGGACCATCTTTGATCGAAGTACGGTCAGAATAGAAAACGCAGTCATGCGATAGCTCACGTCTGAAAAAGTCATGAGCTCAGCCATAAAATCAGGCACCTCGTGAAAATCTAGTGCGGGCAAGTTCTGGTGCCGTTTTCGGTTTGCCTTAAAAGGCTCAAGAAGTACCCCGAGTACACCAGTTAGATCAGCCGGATTCTCTTGAGAACAATATCCCTTCGCCTTAGCCCACTGGAATAATTTGAAAACTGCAGACTTACAGTTTTCCCCAGTATCAGTCGTCGTCTGCCATAACGGTTTAAGTAGGCCAAATACATCCTTCGGCAATAACGCCGAAATTGGAATGTCTCCAATGACTGGATTGATATGGTTCGCAAAGTATGCCCGCATTACGGACTCTCCCCGAACATTATTGATCCAGTAGTCACCTTCAGCTCGCTCGCGAATCCACTCTTCAGCACAAGCCGCAACGGTATGGCAAAGACGATCACGTTCTTGTCGCTCTGCCTCCTGTTGGAGTTTTTGTTGTTCAATCTGCTTGCGACGCCCCTCTACAGGGTCAATCCCGTTCCGAAGCATTTCTGCAAATGCAGCCGCACTTTCTCGAGCTTGTTTGAGCGAAATCGCATTTACCGCACCAAGGCTAATCATCGTCCGCTTCTTATTCATTTGAAAGCGATAAACGAAGTAACGCGCACCCTCTGGCTTGACCAGAAGCATTAGCCCAGCAACACCCCCTAAAGTCGTCAGCCCAATCTTGGAGATGGCGGCAACCTCTTTGGAGGTCAGTGGTTTGATGATCTTTGGCATAGGGAACCCCGGCGGTTGGTTATACCATCCGTTATACCATCCGGCGGCGAATGTTCCAAAATTGAATGGAACACCTAGAAACCGCGCGACACGCCCTATATGTGCCGAATTCCTTGTTCAATAAGCAAAAATGGAAAGGGTCGGAACGTCTTGAAACGTCCCGACCCTTATCAGGTGGTGGAGAGGAGGAGGATCGAACTCCCGACCTCTGCATTGCGAACGCAGCGCTCTCCCAGCTGAGCTACCCCCCCCCGCCAGAGGAAAGGAATTATGCCTCTCACCCCAATTCTTGGCAAGAGAGTATATCCAACCATCACGCATATGCGGTATAGCACAACTCAGATCGGTTCTTTGAGCATTTAGCAAAGAATCGTTCCGCCTTCCCTCATCTCAGATTAGGCAGCTGCATGCGCCATAATGTTGCACATGCAGAAGATTGATTTTCACTTCAATGTCCCCAATCGCCTACGGTATGCGTGTCTTGTTGCGCGTACTGTCTATAAGCGTGGACTCACACTCGCGATGTGGTCGTCGGAGACGAAAAAACTCACAGAGCTCGACGAGTTGCTGTGGCGGTTTGATGATCTCGCATTTCTTCCGCATGTTTTCGCTGATGATTGTCACGCAGCTGAAACGCCCATTCTTCTTTCAACCAAACTGCCTCAGCTCACCGGCGACGTACTTGTGCTGCTCGACGACGCACTGCCCGCTGACTGGCAGAAAGAATTCGGACGTTTTTCACGCATCATTGATGTTGTGAGCACTGAGCCCACCGAGCTCAAACTTTCGCGCGATCGTTGGCGTGCCTATAAAGCGGCGGGGGTGGAACTCGCCGCCTATGACCGCCGCAAATAATCCGCTGCCGACCCATTTTGAAGGACATCATTCATGAACCGTCAGGAACCTGTTATCGATTCACGGTTTCTTAAATGCCGCACGCTGAAGGATCGCGTGGATCTTTCTTGGGAAACTGTCGAAAACTTAACGAAACAGATGCAGACACCAATCCCAACGCAGGCGCCTGTTCAGTCGCAGCCCGTTGCTGAAATTGAGCCTCAGCCATTCGAGCCTCAGCCTTTGATTCTGACTGAAGCGGAAAAGAAAGCGCTTATTGCCCGTCTCGCACCAGCAGTAGAAGCCGCACTTCGAGAAAACTTGAAGAATACGGTTGAGATGGCAGCCGAAAATGCAGTAACCCGGATCAAAGCAGATCTCGAACGTTCCGTAGCATCAACCATTCAGCAGGCCGTCGCCGCAGAAGTCCAAAAACTCGACCTCTCTGACATCATCAAGCGCTGAATCATTTTCGAATGCAGAAGCCCGTTGACTCAAGGCAGCAGTTGTTCGTGAGAAAATGGCGAAATGCTTTGAATTTACGCAGAGGACGGTCATCTGACCTGCCTCTGCTTTTGATTTTTCCTTGCGCGCTCTTGGTATGACCCCCAGCGATCGCGCGAAACCCTCTTTGTTAGTCGACAACTCACCATGACGGATAAAGAAACGCAGGAACTCGCCAAGAGTTTTGAACCCAATGAAATTGAAGCGCGCTGGTACCCTGCCTGGGAAAAGAGCGGCTGCTTCAAGGCCGGCCTTGATCCGAAAAAGCCTGCTTTTTCCATTCAGCTCCCCCCGCCCAACATTACAGGCATCCTGCACATGGGCCATGCCTTTAATCAGACCGTAATGGATACGCTTACTCGCTATCACCGCATGGCGGGCTACAACACAATGTGGCTGCCTGGCACCGATCATGCCGGCATTGCCACGCAGATCGTTGTAGAACGCAAGCTTGAAAAGGAAGGCATCTCCCGTCGAGACATGAAGCGTGAAGACTTCATTGCGAAAATCTGGGAATGGCAGAAGTTCTCCGGCGGCACGATTCTGGAACAGATGCGCCGTATGGGTGACAGCGTGGATTGGGATCGCCTTTACTTCACGATGAACCCGAAGCTCTCGAAGGTTGTCATTGAAACTTTCGTGAAACTTTACGAAGAAGGCCTCATCTACCGCGGCAAGCGCCTGGTCAACTGGGATCCGAAGCTCCAGAGCGCAGTTTCTGACCTTGAAGTTGAAAGCGAAGAAGCTGACGGTCATCTTTGGGAAATTCGCTACCCAGGCGCTGATGGCTCTGAAGGTGTCATCGTTGCAACGACCCGTCCGGAGACGCTGTTTGGCGACCAAGCCGTTGCGGTTCATCCCGAAGACGAACGCTACAAGTCGCTTGTCGGCAAGATGCTGAAACTCCCGCTCACTGATCGTGAAATACCTGTCATTGCGGACGAATACGTTGATCGTGAGTTTGGATCGGGCTGCGTGAAGATCACGCCGGCCCATGACTTCAACGACTTTGAAGTCGGCCGTCGCCACAATCTCGCCATGCTCAATGTTCTGACGAAGACTGCCCGTATGAACGAGAATGTACCGGCGAAGTATCAGGGCATGGATCGCTACGAATGCCGCAAGGCCGCAGTTGAGGATCTCAAAGCTGCTGGTCTGCTTGTCGCCGTGAAACCCATCAAACACATGGTGCCTCGTGTTTCTCGTACCGGTGAGATCGTCGAACCGATGCTCTCCGAGCAGTGGTACATGGCGATGAGTAAGCCCGCTCCAGAAGGCTCCCTCTATCCGGGCAAGTCAATCGCTGAAGTGGGACTTGATGCAGTTGAATCCGGCGAAGTAAATATCTTCCCGGCTGAATGGCGCGGCGTCTACCGTCAGTGGCTCGAAAATATTCAAGACTGGTGCCTCTCTCGTCAGCTCTGGTGGGGTCATCAGATCCCTGCCTGGTATGACGAAGCTGGCCGAGTCTATGTTGCGCGTACAGAAGAAGAAGCGCAGAAGCAGGCAGGCGAAGGTGTAAAGCTTACGCGCGACGAAGATGTGCTCGACACGTGGTTCTCGTCCGCCCTTGTCCCCTTCTCGACCCTTGGCTGGCCCCATCCCGAAGGCGACGAAAAAACCGCCTACGACCTCTATCTGCCGAGCACCGTGCTCGTAACCGGCTATGACATTCTCTTCTTCTGGGTAGCCCGCATGGTGATGATGACGCGTCACTTCACGGGTCGGGTTCCCTTCAAGAATGTCTACATTCACGGCCTCGTGCGCGACGCAGAAGGCAAGAAGATGTCTAAGAGCGAAGGCAACACGCTTGATCCGCTCGACATTATCCAAGGCATTGACCTTGAGCACCTCATTGAGAAAAACACCCGCGGTCTGCGCCAGCCCGAAAAAGCTCCGATCGTTGAAGCCAAGCTCCGCAAGAACTATCCGAACGGGATTGCTGCCCATGGCGCTGACGCCCTTCGTTTCACCATGGCGGCGTATGCGACGCTCGGCCGCAACGTCAACTTCGATCTGAAGCGAGCTGAGGGATACCGTAATTTCTGCACTAAGCTTTGGAACGCCACGCGCTTTGTATTGATGAACGTTGAAGGAAAGGACTGCGGTGTCGGCGCTACGGCGAACGAACCCATGCAGTTCTCCTTTGTCGACAAGTGGATCATCAGCGAATTCGAACGCACGGTGAAGGAAGTGACGACAGCCTACGAGGACTATCGCCTCGACAATGCCGCCAATGCCATCTATTCCTTCGTCTGGAATCAGTACTGCGACTGGTATGTGGAACTTTCCAAAGTTCAGCTGCGCGGTTCTGAAGCTGAACAGCGTGCTACGCGTCATACCCTTGTCACGGTGCTCGAAGCAGTATTGCGCCTCGCCCATCCGATCATTCCGTTTATCACGGAAGAGCTTTGGCAGAAGGTTTCTGTCACGGCTGGCGTGCGTAAGGCAGATGAAGATGCCTTCCTCATGCTCCAGACCTATCCGACATTTGATGCGGCGAAAGTGGATGCCGACGCCGTGGCGCGCATGACGACCATTCAGGCGCAGATCGACTCCATCCGCAATCTGCGAAGCGAAATGAAGCTTCCGCCGTCGCAGAAGATGCCGCTCCTCATTTCTGGACCAGAAGCAGAATGCGCAGCTGCAGCAGCTTATCTGCAGCAGCTTGCACGCCTTGAATCCGTTACACATGTTGAGGATCTTCAGCAGGCCGCTCAGGGCTCTGTCGCGCCCGTGGCCATCGTTGGCGACTTCAAACTGATGCTCAAGGTTGAAATTGACGTCAAAGCTGAACGAGAACGCCTTTCCAAGGAAGCCGCTCGTCTTGCCGGAGAAGTCAAGAAATGCCAGAGCAAGCTGGGCAATGAGCGCTTCGTCTCCAAGGCTCCTGCTGCTGTAGTGGATACAGAAAAGAAGCGCCTTGCGGAATTCACGGCACTCCTTGCTAAGGTTGAGGAGCAGCTCAGGAAACTGCCTCAGGCATAAACTGCTTGCATCCGGAGAGATTCGGTTTAGCGAATCTCTCCAATCGCAGATAACACAAGAGCCGCGAAGTTGACTTTGCGGCTCTTTCTTTTATTTGGCCTGCCCGGCAGGAATCGAACCCGCGACCCTCTGCTTAGAAGGCAGATGCTCTATCCAACTGAGCTACGGGCAGGTCTACGTTGAATTCTGGTCGGGGCGGCGAGATTCGAACTCGCGACATCTTGCTCCCAAAGCAAGCGCGCTACCGGGCTGCGCTACGCCCCGAAGAATGCGGATTATAGGGGATCCTTGATTCTTTTGCTTCCGCCCCCCTCTATTAAAGGCCGATTTAGGCCGACACCCTTTAAAATTATCTTTTTATCTCCATCCTCATACTAAGAAGAGGCAAGTCCATGAGCCAAGCTCAAGACAATTCCAACGATCCCCTGCATGCCAAGAAAAAGGCCTGGTCCGGCCGCTTCAGCGAACCCGTCGACGCCTTTGTACTCCGTTATACGGCAAGCGTTGATTTCGACAAACGCATGGCGCTCGTTGATATCGACGGATCCGTTGCACACGCTACGATGCTCGCCAAAGTTGGCGTCATCTCAGAGCAGGATCTGGCAGACATTAAGCGAGGCATGGCTCAGATTCGTGAAGAAATTCAAACAGGCAAGTTTGAATGGCAGCTTGAACTTGAAGACGTGCATCTCAATATTGAAGCTCGACTCACTGCATTGATTGGTGACGCCGGCAAGCGTCTTCACACCGGCCGCTCCCGCAACGATCAGGTTGCAACCGATATCCGCCTCTACCTGCGCGGTGAAATTGACGAAATTATTCGTCGTGTCGAGCATCTTCAAGAGGTCCTCGTCGCTCAGGCTGAAAAGAACTACAACGTCATCATGCCTGGCTTCACGCATATGCAGGTTGCTCAGCCGGTTACGTTCGGCCACCATATGCTTGCCTATGTCGAAATGCTCGAACGCGATCATGCCCGTCTGATTGACCTGCGTCATCGCGTCAATTCGTCACCTCTCGGCGCAGCTGCCCTTGCGGGTACAACTTACCCAATTGATCGTGAATACACTGCGAAGCTCCTCGGTTTTGAAACGGTTGCTCAGAATTCATTGGACGCCGTTTCAGACCGTGACTTTGCCATCGAGTTCTGCGCAGCAGCCTCTCTCATCATGGCGCACATTTCCCGCCTCTCTGAAGAGCTCGTCATTTGGATGAGCCAGCGCTTCGGCTTTATCAAGTTGCCGGACCGCTTTACGACGGGCTCCTCCATCATGCCGCAGAAGAAGAATCCGGATGTTCCGGAAACAGCTCGCGGCAAATCCGGTCGTGTTTATGGCGATTTGATGTCGATGCTCACCCTCATGAAGGGAACTCCGCTCGCTTACAACAAGGATTTCCAGGAAGATAAAGAACCTGTCTTTGATGCGATTGATACCGTCAAGGATACGCTTCGCGCCTTCTGCGACATGATGGCTGGTGTGGAACCCCAGCCTGAAGCCATGCATCAGGCTGCGCAGATGGGCTTCCCCACTGCAACTGACCTTGCTGATTATCTTGTCCGTCACGGTGTTCCTTTCCGTACAGCCCACGACATCGTCGGTCAGACGGTTCGAGCGGCTGCTGAGCGCAAGTGTGGACTTGAAGAACTTCCTCTTGAAGTTCTGCAAAGCTTCTGCGACAAGATTGAAGCAGATGTCTATCCGGTGCTCAGTCTTGAAGGCTCCGTCAAAGCCCGCAATCATGTGGGCGGCACGGCCCCGAATCAAGTGCTTGCTCAGGTGAAGCGGTGGGAAGAGATTTTTAATTCTCGTAAATAACGACTAAAGCATTATTTGCAAAAAATGGCTGAGTTTGTCACTCAGCCATTTTTATAGCAACATATTCATCAAACGTATTCAACTGATTTGCGCTTAACCGTCTTCATCAATTTTTTAATGGCTTCTACAGAAGAATAAATTTGAACATTCCCAGATAAGTCAACTGTTCTCACGGAGATATTAATAACTGGGGCATATCCTTCTGCATTAGAAGAACGTTGCTGTAAAAATGAATATGTCTTCAGTGTATCAACGGAATCCACGCATATCGTTATTGCTTTTAGCCGAGCGCAAACAGCATCATCTGCTGACATAATTTCTTCTGGATAGATAGTCACCTTCTTAGAAAAATCATCATATTTTGGCCTTCCCTTGACCCAAACAGCCATCTTGGGCGCAATCCAAGTCTTCAGTGTTGCCCAAAGATCCGAAAATGCGAAAAACTCTATACTGTGTGTCCCATCGTCAATGCCGACAACACCCATTACACCGCGTTTTCCATTGATTTGACGAATAGAAGATATAACCCCGCCGACGCAAACGTTCTCTTTGCTGACCTGAAGCTCATCAAGAGGCATGCATCCGATTGCCCGGAGGTCGTCCTTATATTCATCAAAGAAATGACCGGAAAGTGAGAAGCCGAATGCCGTCATCTCTTCTTCTAGATTTCGACGGAAAGACCACTGTTCGCCCTCTACCCAATTGACGATCTTTTTAGTCTCCTCTCCGCCGAAAAGACTGTCTTGACCAGCGCTTTGACGTACAGCGGCGCCACCTTGCAATGCATTACTAATGTTGCTGAAAAGCTTGCCTCGATCTGCATCTGTGGAATCAAACGCCCCTGCACGTACCATGCTTTCAAAGATGCGAAAATTGACGCCTTCTACACGAGCAGCAAAGTCAAAAATATCTTCAAATGGTCCATTCGCTTCGCGCTCGGACACAATTGCTTCAACTAAAGCACGGTTGATACCTTTAATCGCACCAAGACCAAGCTGAATGACGTTTTCTGTCGGCACGGAGAAGAACCATTCGCTAACATTCACGTCCGGCAGTCTGAAGTCCACACCGTTTGCTCGAGCGTCATCGATCAGTGCCTTCATCTTGTCACCGTCGTCCATCACCATGCACAAGTTGGCAGCAAAGAATGCCGCTGTGTGATGAACCTTGAGATATGCCGTCTGGTATGCGACATAAGAATAAGCTGCGGCGTGCGACTTATTAAAACCGTAGCCCGCAAACTTTTCCATCAAGTCGAAGATCTCCGTGGCAACCGATTCCTTTACACCTCTTTCTCCTGCACCCTTAATAAAAACAGCGCGCTGGCGCTTCATCTCTTCGACATTCTTTTTACCCATTGCGCGGCGCAGCAAGTCTGCACCGCCCAATGAGTAACCGCCCACCACCTGAGCCACACGCATCACCTGTTCCTGATAGACCATGATGCCGTATGTTTCCTTAAGGACCGGTTCCATCCGGTCGTCAAGGTATTCAACCTTTTCCCGCCCAAATTTTCGATCGATATAGGACGGAATCAGGTCCATTGGGCCCGGACGGTAAAGTGCATTCAAAGCCACCAAGTCTTCTAGTCGATCTGGACGCGCCTGTTTCAAAAGTCCCCGCATGCCATCCGATTCAAACTGGAACACTGCGGCGGTATTGGCTTGTTGGAAGAGTTCATAAGTCGCCGCATCGTCGACCGGAATACGTTCAAGTTCAAAATGCTGCTCTGGATAGAGCTTGTCGATGATCTCTACTGCTTTGGCAAGAATCGAAAGTGTGGTGAGCCCCAAGAAGTCAAACTTCACAAGGCCAACATTTTCGACGTCCTTCTTATCGAACTGACTGATAGTATTTTCGGGACGCCCGTCGGAGTTGTAGAGCGGACAGAAATCCGTGAGCTTCCCTGGTGCGATCAGCACGCCGCCGGCGTGCATACCGAGGTTCCGTGTCAGGCCTTCCAACGGTTTGGCAAGTCGAATGATTTCTTTATATTCGTCATCGCGTTCAATTGCCTCTTTGAATTCCGGCACTTCGGCAATTGCATCGTCGAGAGAAATGTTCCGCCCCGGCTGCATGGGAATAAGCTTCGCGAGCGCATCCGTCTTCATGTATGGGACGTCTAGCGCACGCCCCACATCACGCACAACTGCCTTGGCCCCCAGGGTGCCGAACGTAGCAATCTGACTCACGGCATCCACACCGTAGGTTCGCTTGACGTAGTCAATCGTTCGGTCTCGGTTGTACTGACAAAAGTCGACGTCAAAGTCAGGCATGGAAACGCGTTCCGGATTCAGGAAGCGTTCAAACAGCAAGTCGAAATGAAGGGGGTCCAAATCCGTAATGCCGAGCGAATAAGCGACAAGCGAACCCGCACCAGACCCTCGGCCTGGTCCCACTGGCACGCCATGCGTCTTCGACCAATTGATAAAGTCCTGCACGATCAGGAAGTAACCAGGAAACTTCATCCCTTTAATAATGCCAAGCTCATATTCAAGACGCTTGTCATAGGGCGGACGCCTTTCTTCCAAAACCTTCGGATCTGGATACAAAAACTCGAGGCGCTTTTGCAGACCTTCCTTTGAGAGCTGATCGATGTAGTCGTCAAGCGACATGCCGTCGGGCGTCGGGAAAAGCGGCAGTTGAGGCTTAGAAAGCACGCCGTCCAAATTGCACCGTTTGGCAATTTCCACTGTATTTTCGATGGCGGCCGGAATATCTGCGAAGAGCTCGCACATCTCGGCTTCACTTTTCAAATACTGTTCCGGCGTATAGCGCTTGACGCGTCGAGGATCCTGCAGCGTGTAGCCCTCGGCAATCGAACAACGCACTTCATGTGCTTCAAAGTCTTCGGGCTTTAGGAATTGAATAGGATGCGTGGCTACCACTGGCAGCTTTTCCTCAACCGCGAAGTTCGCCAGGCGAGCCGTGGCGAGCTCATCTGTCGGGCGACCGGCACGCTGCAGTTCAACATAAAAGCGGCCCGGAAATTGAGCTTTGAAGCGTTCCGCTGCTTCGTGAGCAAGCGCCCACTTCTTGCCTAACAGCAAAGAGCCCAATTCACCCTGCGCAGCGCCCGACAATGCAATGAGGCCTTCGGATCCGCCGTCATCAAACCATTTGGGATCCACCAAACCTCGAGCTGCATCATTGTTCGTCAAGAATGCCTTGGTCAGCAGCACTGAGAGCGAATGGTAGCCCTCGTGATTCATGCAAAGGACCCCCAGCCGGAAGGGTTTATTGAGATCCTTCGGATTAATGACCTTTAAGTCACACCCAAGAATGGGTTTCAGCCCTGCCGCCAGCGCATGCGTATAAAAGCGCAGGCCGCCAAAAACGTTCATCAAGTCGCTGATGCCCACTGCAGCACCGCCGCCCTCAAGGACGGCATGGATCATGGGGTCAATGCGGACAATGCCGTCCGTAATTGAGTATTCAGAGTGGAAACGCAGGTGAACGAAACGTGGAGACGGCATCAGCGTAAAACAAAGAAAGGCATGCAGAAATGAAAACGGCGCCCGGTTCCCCAACAGGCCTTGTTGAAGAAGGAGCGCCGCAGTTCGGAGGCAGTATGAATTAAGACTGCTTCAGCAAACGAATGCTCACTTCAGGGTCGTATGGCTGAATCTTATCGCGGAGTGCTTCACTTACAAGCACATCCTTCAAATTGTCCCTAAGCAGCACCGCATGCACGTCAGGGTGGGCAAGCAAAAACGCCTCAGCCTTCTCCCATCCCATAGCAAAGAGTGCTGTGCAAAGAGCATCCGCCCGAGCACCGTTTTGATCCACAATCGTCACGGATGCAATGTCCGTTGCTACTGGCTGGCCTGTCGTGGGGTTAAGAATATGCCCATAGCGATGACCGTTCTTCTCGAAGTTGCGTTCGTATGCACCAGAAGTAATAACGTTTGTATCGCTCGCAGCAACCACAGCAAAGTAGGAGCCGCGGCTCTTATCGGGACTCTGCAGACCAATGCGCCATGGCGTTCCCGGGTATTTTTCCCCCATTGCTACGATATTGCCGCCCAAATCAAGCAGCGCATGAGTTGCTCCGGCAGCCTTGAGTTTCTCTGCAAGTTTCTGTCCAATGTAGCCCTTAGCAATAGCGCCCATATCAACATTTTGGTCACGGCCAATCTGCATGAACCACTTGCCGTTCTCCTCCGTCACACGGACGTGGCGATGATCCACGCGGCGAATTGCTTCCTTGATCGCCTCATCACTTGGCACATGATCGCCGCCAAAACCGATCTTCCAAAGGTTCACCAACGGTCCAATCATCGGTTCAAATGCCGAATGGGTCATGTCTGCAATAGTGAGCGCTTCCAGAGTCATCTCGGCGATTTCGGGTGTGACTTCCACCTTCTCGCCGGCATGCTTATTGACATTGTTGAGGGGAGAATCCTTATGCACACTCATCATGTCGTCAAAGCGCACGACCTCGTCCTCAACGATTTGCGCAAAACGCTTCGTCTCTTCTGGTGTCTTCCCAAAGACTTTGATCTGGACAACCGTTCCCATATGGAAGGTCGTTGTGTCTAATTCGTATTCTTTGGCTTCCTGCTGCTCAGACTCGGCAGCAGCTGCCGTTTCTGCAGCATGAATAGAAAGTACCGGTAACGAGGCACAGAGCGCCGCAGCCGCGGCAATCCAAAAGATTTTTCTTGCAAACATTACGTATCAGAACAGAGATAGGAAGCTCAGACAACAAAAAAGGAGGACGCCGCAGATGCGAGAATCCTCCTTTTCGGATTCAGGGCTTCCGAAGAAGCCGCTGTCCTTAAGCCGAATTACTGGGCCTTGGAAAGGGCGTCCTTAACGGCAGCCTTGATGCCTTCGGACGACAGCGTGGCGCCGCCGACGGAGTCAACGCCTTCAACGCCGTTCTTCTTGACGATTTCCGGAATCATCTGTTCGATCGGAGCAGCGATGATCATTTCCGTTTCGCCGTGCTTGACGACCTTGACGTCGGCAATCTTGCCGCCCTTAACGTCGACCTGAACGGTGATCACGGATTCGCGGCCCTTGCCTTCACCCGTGTAGGAGCCATCTTTGTAGGTGGCAGCCTGGGCACCGACGGCGAGCAGAGCGGCAGCGGTAGCGACGATGATCTTCTTCATGATGTCAAATTCCTCGAGTATTTGTGTGCGGTGACTTGCCTGGAACTCTTTAAAACCGATTCCGGCAGAAGTCTTTGCTTCAGGAGCCGACAGTAAAAACCCGTCAGCTCAGCTGACGGGTCATATTATCACAGTGAAAAATGAAATCTACGGGTTAAGTCTCATTTGCTGCTTAGGCCCCTCGCATTAATTCTTTCGAATTATTTCCCCCAAGAGTCGCGCAAACCCACAGAGAGATTGAAGACCGGATGTTCGGGAGCATGATCCTTACGATCAGCAACGAAGTATCCCGTACGCTCAAACTGGAAACGCTCTTCATTGGCTGCATCAGCAGTGCAAGGCTCCACATAACCCTGAAGAATCGTCTTGGAGTTGGGGGTCAGATGATCAAGGAACGTTCCTTCGCCCGCTTCAGGATTCGGCTCATTAAAGAGCCGGTCGTACACCCGGAATTCCGCCGCACGGGCTGTCTGGGCATCCAGCCAATGAATCGTAGCCTTGGTTTTCACGGACATTGAGCCTTCCGTGCCGGACTTGGTCTCGGGGAGATAATTCGCGTGAACAGCCGTCACACGCCCCTCTGCATCCTTTTCAAAAGACGTTGGAACGATCACATACCCGTAGCGCAAGCGCACGGGCTTAGCAGGAGAACCGTCCGCCGGCACCGTTAAACGACGGAAACCCTTTGGCGGCACTTCAGCAAAATCAGTTTCTTCAATCCAGAGTTCACGAGAGAACGTGATGCTGCGGGAGCCCATTTCAGGCTTTTGCGGGTGATTCTCTGCAACCAGCTCTTCAGACTGCCCCTCGGGGTAATTGTCGATAATGAGCTTCAACGGTTTCATCACAGCCATACGGCGATGTGCACAGCCTTCAAGATCCTCGCGCAGGCACTGCTCGAGAACGCTGTAATCGATCCATCCGCCAGACACCTTTGAGATGCCGCAGCGTTCAGCAAACATCTGCATACTTTGGGGTGTATAGCCGCGTCGACGCAAGCCAATGATGGTCGGCATGCGAGGATCATCCCAACCATCGACATACTTTTCCTTCACCAGCTGAATGAGCTTACGCTTGCTCACCACAACATAGGTGAGACTCAGACGATTGAATTCATACTGATGCGAAAGCAGGAAAAAGTTGGGACGAATGACAGCAGAAAGCGCCGACTGAAGAAGCGGCGTGAAGTGTTCAGGATGATCTGTAAGCAGTTCAAAAAGTGCCTTGACTGAAGCGTCGGACACATCCGGGACGCCATTTGTCCATCCATTGAGAATACTTGCAGCACTCTGCTCCACAGCACTTTGGCCGAGTTTCTCGCGAGCTGCAAAGCAAGCAGCGGCAAACTCAGCAGCTTTGGGATGCGTACGGTCCTTCATCTGAGTGAGGACAGCCTTGGCTTCCTCGAACTGCGGCGTGCGCAGTACCGGAACCACGCGTTCAAGCGCCCAGTCATAGAAAGCTCGCTGATCCTCAAACTCCAGAGTGCAAATGGAATGCGTGATTTCTTCAAGCGAATCTTCAATCGGATGCGCAAACGTATACATCGGATAGATGCACCATTTGTCTCCCGTTGCATGGTGTTCGGCAAAACGAATGCGGTAGATCGCCGGGTCACGGAGATTCATGTTGGGACTGGCCATGTCGATGCGCGCCCGCAGCACCATTGAGCCCTCCGCATGCTTGCCCTCACGCATTTCACGAAAGAGCCGCAAGTTTTCTTCAATCGGGCGATCACGATACGGTGAATTTTTGCCGGGCTCCTTCAGCGTGCCGCGATTGTCACGCATTTCGTCTGCAGTCTGCTCATCGACATAAGCGTAGCCAGTGCGAACCAGATGCTCTGCAAACTGATACATGTACTCGAAGTAAGAGCTTGCAAAATAGAGATTTTTCTCTCCGTCATGCTCCCACGTGAAACCGAGCCAACGTACGCTGTCAAGAATGCCGTCAACGTACTCCTGATCTTCCTTCACCGGATTGGTATCGTCAAAGCGCATATGGCAGCGCCCGCCGTAGTCACGCGCCAGACCGAAGTTCAGGCAGATGCTCTTGGCGTGCCCAATATGCAGATAACCGTTCGGTTCCGGCGGGAAGCGCGTACGAATTTTGGCCGGATCAGGCACCCCATTGGCGGCCTGTTCGGAATAAGGCGCAGGATGCCCGCACCAGAGCCGGGGTTGATTCACGCCGGCAGCAAGATCTTCTTCAATAATGTTGCGGATGAAGTTGGTTGCGCGCCCAGTCTGAGCTTCCGTGATTTCACTCATCGCCGAATTCCAAGAGGGAAAAAATGAGGTTTCACCGCTTGGCGAACCTCTGATATTGAATTGTGTTGAATTTTTGATTTTACCGCCGTCAGATCCGTCATTCGGAGATCACGGCACATTTCAATCAAATTTCCCCTGCAGCCTGATACCGTGCGAGATACCACTCCACAGTCTGCTTCAGTCCGACAAGGAACGGCATTGCTGGCTTCCACCCCAGATCTCGTTCCAGTTTTTGCGCATCGACGGCATATCGGAAATCATGTCCTGGCCTATCGTCAACAAAGGTGATGAGCTCTCGGTATTGATGACCGCTCCAAGGGTGCATCTCATCGAGCAGTCTGCAGATTCCTTCAGCAATATCGAGATTACTTCGCTCACAATGCCCTCCCACGTTGTAACGAGCGCCCGGTGCCGCTTGATGAAAAATCAAATCAAGCGCTCGACAGTGATCATTTACCCATAGCCAATCACGCACGTTGAGACCGTTGCCGTACAGAGGCACTAGGGTATGAGCCAAACAACGCCGGATGATCGTTGGAATGAGCTTTTCATCATGCTGCCAGGGTCCATAGTTGTTTGAGCAATTGGACAAGGTCACGTTCATCCCATAAGTTTTGGCGTAAGAACGAGCCATCAAATCGGATGCTGCTTTACTTGCCGAATAAGGGCTGTTGGGAGCATAAGCACTATTTTCGTCAAAAAAACCGGACTCTCCCAGTGTGCCGAAAACTTCATCAGTCGAAACATGATGAAAGCGCGACGACACTAACCGTCCCGTACGCTGCCAATACCGGAGAGCTGCATCCAACATCACAGTCGTACCGTGAATATTGGTGAACACAAAACGCATCGGATCAGCAATGGAATTGTCGACATGACTTTCTGCAGCAAAATGAATTACACCGGTAACGTCATACTCCTCCATCAAATCTCTGACAGCTGATTCATCGCAAACATCACCGTGGATTGGAATAACATTCGACAATTTAGCTTGTCGAGGAAAAGCTTCTTTATTCGCAGCATAGGTCAGCGCATCCAGATCAATCAAACGATATGCTGGATATTTTTGAGCGAAATACTCTACAAAATTCGTACCTATAAAACCAGCACCACCGGTGATCAAAATAGTTTCCATAACAATTAAGACTTAATTCGGCCACACTGCACACAAGCCTCAGTAAGAGCGTCTTGCCATGAACGGGGCTTAATTCGCCAAGCTTGAAGACTTTGCAAAGACAACACACTGTAGTGTGGACGCCGTGCTTTCGCCGGATACTGGACTGCCGGGATTGCCTCAAGTTTACAGGTCGTTCCTATCCTTTCCTGAATTGCTGAAGCAAAGCCAAGCCAAGAGGTCTCACCGGTATTGGTAAAGTGGAGCACCTGCATGGATCGCAAATGTGCGCCTTGCAGGTAAAGCTCTACGAGAGCATCTGCCAAATCTTCTGCCAAGGTTGGAGCACTGAACTGGTCACTAACTACGCCGAGCGACTGTCTTTCGGAAAGCAGTTGAAGCATTGTTTGAAAAAAACTCCTCGTTCCTGCAGTCGGCGAATACAAGCGAGAAGTACGAATGATGCAGCCACAAGCCTTTGAAGTCAGCAGTGCGGCTTCCCCCATTTGTTTACTGCGCCCATAAACTGACAGCGGTGCAGTTTGACTGTCAACCTCATACGGCTGCCTTGCCCTGCCGTCAAACACATAATCAGTAGAGATATGCATGATAGGAATGCCAGTATCCGTTAGATATTTTGGCGCGGCTGCATTAACCGCAATGGCATCCCTGGAGTGATCTTCGGCATCGTCAACAGCCGTATAAGCAGCACAGTTAATAATGCAGTCAAAAACACCAGGCCGGAGCTTCTGAATGACTGCATTCTGATCCGCAATATTGAGCTCATGCCGATCAAACCCCAGTCCCAATATTCCCCTTCTCCTAAGGGCTGACAGCATAGTTCTGCCCAATTGACCGCCGGCACCGGTTACGGCAATCACCTCATGCACCCTTTAGTGAAATGAAATGCTGGAGTTTGACAATAAGCTTCAAATGAGGCTGCATTTAAATCTTTATTGGAACGGATGTATTGCTCTGCGGGAATATGCCAGTCGATGCCCAGTTGGGGATCATCTGCAGCGATACTGCCTTCCGACTCTGGAACATAAAAATCACTGCATTTATATGACACGACTGCGTATTTAGAAAGAACCGAAAATCCATGTGCAAAACCTTTAGGGATATATATTTGTCTGTGATTTTCGGCTGAAAGTTGACAGCAAACAACTTGACCAAACATTGGAGATCCCATCCGAATATCAACTGCGACATCAAGGATGTCACCACATAGTACGCGGATCAGTTTTGCTTGAGCGTAAATTCCTCTTTGGAAATGCAAACCTCGAACAACGCCGTAAGAAGATGCTGATTCATTGTCCTGCACAAACTTATCAGAGATGCCGATCTTTGCGAAACTCTGTTGATTGTATGTTTCGCAGAAATAACCACGATCATCTCTGAAAAATTGGGGTTCAATCAAAATGACATCTGGATGTCCAGTAGAGAGCTGTCGCATAGAACTTTATTAAACGAGGCGCTTGATAAGACTCGAAGTATCAAGACGGCCACCGCCCATCTGCTGCACTTCTTGGTAGTAACTGTCAACCATTTTCGCGATATCAAGCTTGGAACCATTGCGTTCGGCTTCTGCCAACGCAATACCCAGGTCTTTACGCATCCAATCCACAGCGAATCCAAAATCGAATTTACCTTCGACCATCGTGGTTCCCCGATTGATCATCTGCCAAGAGGATGCTGCGCCGCCGGAGAGCGCCTTGATGAGTTTCGGCATGTCTAGTCCTGCATGCATGCCGAATGCCAACCCCTCTGCCAGTCCCTGCACACACCCCGCTATGCAGATTTGGTTCACCATCTTTGCAAGCTGACCAGAACCCACAGCACCAAAATGCGTAATTTGAGAAGCATAAGTACGCATCACCGGTTCAGCTGCCGAGACATCCGTATTCGTACCGCCGCAAAGTACGGTTAAGCAGCCATTCTCTGCACCTGATTGCCCGCCGGACACAGGAGCATCCACCCACCCGATCTGACGTTCAGCGGCTTTTTGGGAGAGCTCTCTCTCCACCACGGCGCTTGCCGTAGTATGGTCTACAAACACACTGCCGGGATCCATACCTGCCAGAGCCCCATTTTCACCCAACACAACGCTTCTCAGATCATCGTCATTGCCGACACAGGCAAATACAAATTGGGCTCCACACGCCGCTTCTCGGGGAGTTGAAGCAGCCTGACCGCCAAACTCGGCGGCCCATTCAATTGCCTTAGCAGCAGTACGGTTGTAGACACATACATCTAACCCGGCTCGAGCCAGGTGCCCCGCCATGGGATGCCCCATGACACCCAGACCTAAAAATGCAACCTTTATGGACGGCATTTGCGGATAGTTTTTCTGCTGCATTGCATACACCTATAAAAAACAGCGGGACACCTCACATATCAAGAGATGCCCCGCCACAAATCATTAATCAGCGGATACCGGTAGCGGCATAGGCATCTTCAGCAGTCTTTACCACTTTCCGAGCAAGGGCCGCCGTTGGATCGACGACAATGACTCGACTGCCGGCGACTTCAAAATCGTCGGATTCATCAAGAATCAGCGGCAGTTCGGTGCAGCCCAGAATGAGACAGTTGCAGCCATGAGTCTTTACCAGATATTCAGCGGCTGAAATCAGATCCTCTCGGCAAATGCCGTTCGTGTACCCAGCTTTAGCTCCCTGAGGTCCGTAAATCGCTGCCATAACACGCTCCTGATGCACATCATCAGGCACAAACATCGGTAAGCCCATGGCATTGGCTTTATCACCATAAATACCTGTCTGCACGGTTCCCGTTGTTGCCAGCAATCCAATTTTGGCGCGCGTGCCTAGTTTGTTTTGGATTTCATCCAAAGCCGCCTGCTGCATATTGATAAACGGAATCTTGATGAAGCGTTCAAGATATGGCAGGAATGCATGAGCGGTGTTGCAGGGCACAATCAATGTGCTGCAGCCATCGGCTTCCAGACGCTGTGCGCAATGAAAAAGCGCAAGCGTCGGGTCTTCACCGCCATTCAAGAGACAAGCCGTGCGATCCGGAATCTGAGGGTTCTGTTCGACAACCAGCTTGATGTGTTCCTGATCCGTCTTGGCAGGTGTTGCCTTCACAATTTTGTCGTAAAGATCCACTGTTGCAGCCGGCCCTAATCCTCCAATTAGTCCGACCTTAAAGGGCTTGGGCCGACGAGCGGGAGTTGAAGCAACGGCCATTTCAGCCGCATCAGAAAGGAGGTCTTCTACGGGAAGACCTTCAGCTCGAAGTTCTTCGACAAATCGAGCCATCTGCGAGCAATTAGGAATCAGCACCTCCGCGCCTTGCGCCATGAGTTCATGACCAGCCTTGACGAGGTAGGCTTTAAATGCCGGCGTCAAACCATTGCGGCGCAATCCCTCGCACGGATTTTGGATCTTGGCAAATTCTGCCTTCATCTCCTCGTCGGGAGAAACCCATTTGACCGCTGGACCAAAATGCTCTGCGAAGAATTCCTGCGGCACAGCAGTCCCAAGACAAGCCATTGTCTGAATGGTGCCACTTTTCACTTTGTCATCCAATTTTGCCAGCAGCGAAACAATCGGCATTTCCAACTCTTTTCTCAACTCATCAAGAAAAGGTTCGCTCTTAATGTCGGCCAGCACCGCGGCTTCACAGCCTTGACGCTGAAGATGTTCAAGCGCAATCAGAGCCGTAATCTTGCGGTCTGCGAGCGCTATACGCGGTGTGGGAGCATCGAGCGGAAGCTCTACATTGCTTTCCACCACTTCGACCGGCAGGTCGAGTTTGGCGCCGACACCGATCAGACAAGACTTCATCTTCAATGCCGGCAGCGGATTCAGCCCCGAAGTCAAACCAATTTTTTTTCTGCCCATCATTCTTCTCCTTTCGCGCAGCAGTACGACGAACCACGATTCGTCGTACTGCGCATGAACTCAATTGGTACGGAAACGACTTATTTCGTACTCAATCGCTCAGACGGTTCCCAAGTGTTTCACCCCAATCGTAAAGTGCTTCGAGCACTTGTTGATGTCTTTCATCATCATAGAGTCCGCTTGCTTGCGCTTCATCGATCTGATCAAAATAGTCGGAAAGTTGAAGCATCCCATCTCGTCCTGACATGATCCGATCTGCACAGAACTGCCGCCACCGTTCAGTCTCTTCGGCTGAGAGCATTTCAGGCCAGTTCCGTGCGCGGAAGCGGAAGAGCATTTCAGCAAACTTCTGGTCGTCGAAACGAAATTTTGGAGCTTCCGCTGCGAGATGCTCAGGCATCATGCTGCGGATCTGAACAAATCGCGCTTTATCTCCACTGCTCGCAAATCCAGAATAAAGAGATCGATCAGGATCCGCGCTTGGCGCTGCAGCATCATTAGAGCGCCGTTCTGCAGCCAGTTCCGCAAAAATGGTCTGTACCGCCGGCGCCACAGCCTTAAGCTTTTGAAGATTAGCGGCAGCAACGTCCAGATCAATGCCGTATTTCTGCGCCCGTTCCCGAGAGAGCACTTTGAGATTTGCACAAACAAACGGTGAAGCATTCGCCTTCAATCGCCGAATCGGCAGCCGCTCAATACCCTGAGCTCGCTCCTTTATCGAAGGGAAGAGCCGTTGCTTGATTTCTTCATAAGAGAGCGATTGCAATACTGTCGGATCAAAAGAAAGATCCCACATCCAACAATCGTGCTTCTCTTGAAAGAAGCAAGCTGCGATCCCCGTACATCCCCGAGCGATACCAAATTTAGGCGTAACCCAGACCACAGGTTTCATATCCGCTACTGCAGCAGACACTTTGGCTGTCGTCCGATTTTCGAAAGCCCAACGCCATAGCTTAGGCTCCCTCTCCGCCAAAAGTTTCGCCATTCCAATTGTGGCTTCGACGTCAGAAAGCGCATCATGCGCATGACCATGTTCAATCCCGTTGGCCTTTGTCAAAAACTCCAGCTTGAAGCACACTCCTTTACGACCTTCGGCCTTCGGGTACTTTATTGGATCGATCTCTTCCCATCGAGGCCACTTGATGGTATCTCCGCGAAGCGCCCATGCAGCACAGACAACAGGAAATAGATCCCATCGGGAACATCCTTTTGCCCAACTATGAGTGTACGGGTCAAGAAAATTGCGCCAGAAGAGGAAGCGATTGACTTCGTCATCAAACCCCAATGTGTTGTAGCCAATGCTGACGGTTCCCGGAGTATTGAGTCGCTCCCAGATCAAATCCGCAAATTCACTTTCGCATACACCTTTTTCTGCACAGTATTGCGGCGTAATACCGGTCAACAGACAGCTTTCAGGATTAGGCAACTGATCTTCCGTTGGGCGACAGTAGAAAATTTCACCGGTATCACCCGAAAGGGGCGAAAAATCGAGTCTTGTGCGTCGCCCGGCGAATTGTGCCGGTCTGTCCTTGCGTGGATCGACGCCAAAAGTTTCATAGTCATACCAATAAAAGGTTGTCTCAACAGATTGGGCGCCCATCGAAGATTGAGTCATGATGCTGTCCTTCTTATTTTTAAGCGATGATGACATCCCATTGCTCCTGCGTATAAACGGATTCCACCTCCAGCAGGATGGGACGTTCGATCGCCTGCTGCAACAGCTCGAGCGCCTGAGATTCTTCTTCTAGCAGTAAGTCAATAACGGTTTGGCTTGCCAAAATACGAAATTCCTTCATTTCCTTATAGAGTTTCGCTAAGCGCGTAATTTCGCGCAGAATGTCATAACAAACCGTTCTCGCTGTCTTAATCTCTCCGCGCCCACCGCAAACAGAACAAGTTTCGCAGAGGGTATGCGCAAGAGATTCACGTGTGCGCTTCCTCGTCATTGCAACGAGACCGAGTTCATTGAAGCCGCTCACCGTCATCTTGGTGCGATCGAGTAAAACAGCTCGACGCAATTCGCTCAGCACCGCTTCGCGGTGCTCGTCTTTGGCCATGTCAATAAAGTCGACAATGATGATGCCGCCGAGATTTCGTAAACGGAGCTGACGAGCAATAACCTGAGCTGCCTCCAAGTTAGTTTTGAAAACGGTATCGCTGAAGTCTCGTTTCCCAACATAAGCACCCGTATTGACATCGATCGTCGACATTGCTTCTGTCTGGTCGAATACAAGGTATCCGCCGCTCTTCAACTCAACTCGGCGCCCAAGTGCAAGTTCAATTTCTTCATCAATGTCATACTGTTCGAAAAGCGGTCGCTCTCCCTCATAATGATGGAGTTTGTCAACTGCTGCTGGCACGAAATGCTTGGCAAACTCTAATAAGGCTTCATATTCAGCCTCATCATCAACCTCAATGACAGCTGTCCCTTCATGCACCATATCGCGCAGCGTTCTTTGAGCTAACGTCAAATCTTGATACAGCAATGTCGGCTTCTTGACTTCCTGTGCCCGATGACGAATGCCATCCCACAACCGAGCCAGATAAGCCATGTCAGAAAGGAATTCCTGTTCTGTCGCCCCTTCTTCAGCGCACGTCCGAACGATATAACCGCCCTTTTCATCCTTTTGCCGAACAGTCGTTGCTAGAGTCCTGAGTTCTTCACGCAGAGCCGCATCCTCAATACGCTGCGAAACTCCAATATGAGAATCGTTGGGGAGATAGACAAGCTTACGACCAGCAAGTGAAATCGTTGTTGTCAACCGTGCGCCTTTGGTACCGATCGGATCCTTTGCCACCTGAACCATCAAGCGCTGTCCTTCATGCAGAAGAGACTCTATCGGCTTGAATGTTCCAGTGTCCGTTCTGGCTCCTTCAATCTCTGCAATGTGCAGAAATGCCGTACGCTCCAGACCAACATCCAGAAATGCACTTTGCATTCCCGGCAGAACGCGAACAACCTGTCCCCAGTAAACGTTTCCGACTAACCCGCGAGCGCAGGCACGTTCAATAAAGAGGTCCTGAAGAAGGCCGTCATCTAAAATAGCGACACGCGTTTCTTCTCTAGAAGTATTGATAAGTATCTGTTCCACAGGACGATGCTCAACTTGCCGTTTGAATAGTGTGCACATTGTAAAGGGCTAATCGTTAGGCAAGTTCTTGCCCCATTCATCTTACTTTCATGAAATTCCTCATCGTTTCCCTTCGCTATCTTGGTGACTGCCTCTTGGCTGCTGCTTTGGCACCAGCACTAAAAGCCCGCTTCCCCGATGCCCAAATCGACATGCTCACCTTTAAAGACAACGCCCCCATTCTGGAAGGAGTTCAGGATATTAGTCATGTAATAGGTGTTGAACATCACCCCAATAAGTTTGTACAAGCCTGCAGCCACCTTGCATCTTGGAACAAATACGACTGGGCATTCATTACTATGAATAGTACCCGCACAGTTCTATATGGTTACTTTGCAGCAAAGCATCAAGTGATGGTGCGTCCGTATCCATCTCTAGAGGAACTTTGGAAACGAATTCTGATTACAGATCAAATAGATTTTGTCGGCGGCCAAATCCTTGAACGCACTCAACCTCTTCTCGGACCACTTTTCAAGGGAACAGCCCCTAAACTCTGCCCTATTTATCCTGATCGGGAATTATCGACCGACCTTCAAGCAAAGTTACATATGCTTGGGTCGTACGTCGTATGCCAATGTAATTCTCGATACCAAGACAAAAATTGGGGCATAGAAAAGTGGATCGAACTAGCACACCTGCTTATGACAGCCGGACATGGCATATGTTTCACAGGAGGATCAGGAGATATTGACTATCTCCTCAAAATTACTGAAGCGCTTCCTCCACAAAAAACCTTCATCGCAGCGGGTCATGCAAGTTTTGGACAGACTTCGCGAATCATCGTGGGGGCAGTCGCCTATATTGGCGTTGATACCGCAACCTCTCATATTGCTGCAGCTACGGGCATACCCTGTGTCTGTCTTTATGGCCCAACGCCTGTCGACACATGGGGTCCAGCGCCTAAATGCGGCCAATCAACACCTTATTCCAACGATTTAGATATTCAAACAGTAGGCAACGTCACCGTTGTGCGACGTGATAACACAGATATCCCTTGCTCAGGCTGCACTCGCCATCTCTGCGCTCACTACAACCCGCCTCAACTATCACGTTGCATGCAGAGTATTTCTGTAGAAAAAGTTTGGAATGCACTCTGCTGTCATACACCGATAGGCTCTACATTGCTTTAATCTTAGTGCAATGAAATACTCGCACTGAAGCAAAAACACCTGCCAAAAGAAGCACCATACCGACACTCATTAATGTTGTAGGCAAAGCCTGTCGCATAATGTGTGCATAGATCACTGCGAAGATTGTTTCGAAAATAATCATTTGACCGCCCAATGCGGGTGTCAATCTGCGACTCATATCATTCCAAAAACAAATGGCAAGCCAGGAGCATACGATCCCCAAAAATAATACGCCGATAAAAAAATGTGTCGGTGTAGGCTCCCAGAGTGAAGTTGAGGACTCCGTCATTGCGGCATAAGCTGCCAAACCAATGGCTGCTGTCGGCAGTGTTGCAGCACCTTGAGCTGCCGTCCAAAACATTGGAGAAATTTTCGGATGCGCAATTAACCAGTTCGCATTGCTGATTGGATACCACGTCCAAACCAACAAACTCAAAAATGCATAGAACACCCCTAGCCAGAATCCTGCAGGGGGCTCATTGGAATTTGCAAGGAAGTAGCTGAACTCTGTCCAGTTGAGGCAAACCATACCGGCAGCCACCAAACTGAGCGGAAAAACGAGACTGCTCCAGGGTACTCCTGCCCCACACCGCCTTGCTGAAGAATTTGCCACAATGGCCACACTAATTGGGATGACCGCGGTAAAAGCACCAGCAATCGGCGCGCCAGCCAATTGAACTGCAGACGCCAACAGCCAATAGAAAAAAAGATTTCCCACCACGCCTAAGGCAGTAGCGCTAATCCAATCTTTCTTGGAGACTTGAGTCAGATACTTTCCATTAAAAACCAGAAGTACTGCCGAAAAAAGACCAAAAATCGTGTATCTGGCCAGCGCTATCAACATCGGGTCATATGTCGATAGCCACAACGGGATGATGTAGACAAGTCCCCACAGAGCACAAGCGATGATGCCGAAAATGATCCCGATGAACATGAAGCAGACTCAGTTCTCTTTCGAAAACTGAAGAGTATAAAGATGGTTGTACAACCCGCCATTGGCAAGCAACTCTTCATGCGTACCAATTTCGGCGATACGGCCATCCTTCATCACAATAATGCGGTCAGCATTGATGATGGTTGACAAGCGATGTGCAACAACAAATGATGTACGTCCCTTAAGGAGCGTATCCAGCGACTTCTGAATGTGCTTTTCACTTTCCGTGTCCAAAGCACTTGTTGCCTCATCCAAAAGTAAGATGGGGGCGTTCTTAAGAAATGCTCTCGCAATAGAAACACGCTGCCGCTGCCCACCAGACAAATGGTTGCCATTGGGTCCTGCTGGAGAGTCCAACCCTTCCGGCAGTGTTTTGATGAAGTCTGTCAATGCTGCAGCCTCTGCTGCAGCTTCAATTTGCTCCCGAGTCACCTTGTCACGACAGCCATAAGCAATATTGTTGGCTATTGTGTCATCAAAAATTGTTACGTCTTGACTGACAAGGCCTATTTGCTTACGCAAACTCTTGAGAGTGAGCTCACTCTGAGCGATGCCGTCAAAGTAGATCTCACCTTCTGTAGGAACCCAGAAGCGAGGGATCAAATTGATGAGGGTCGATTTACCTGCGCCGGACGACCCGACTAACGCAATCATCTCCCCAGGCTTAACTGATAGCGAGAAATGGCTAATCGTCTGCTTATCCTCGTTAGGGTAAGCAAAACTTACATCGCGGAATTCTACGGCACCACTATAGTTTTCTAGAGTCTTTGTACCGGCATCTTTTTCCGGCAGTTCATCAATCACGCGAAATAAGCTTTCTGCAGCGGCAGTCATTGCTGCCGTTGTACCGTTGACACTAGAGAGTTTGCGGATCGGCGGCAATAAAAGAAGCATTGCAGCCAAAAACGTGGTGAACTCCCCAACCGTAAGCAATCCCATGTTGGCCTGCATCAAGGCGAACACGATAACGATCGATACTCCCGCCATTGAAGCGAATTGAGTGAGCGGTGTTCCTGCGGAGTAAACCTTCTGCGCTTTCAATGTAAGTGACCGCAGTCGTTCATTGACATCACGGAAACGCGCGCTCTCGTAGTCATAACCATCATAGACTTTAACCACCCGCTCACCACTGTAGCTTTCCTGAATTGTGCCGATCAGCTCCCCAAATGTTTGTTGAGTCTGCGTTGTCAAGCGCTTGATATGTCGGTTCACCCATTTGAGAATTAAGGCAATAACTGGACCAACGATGAAGGTCACTAATGTAAGCAGCCAGTTATGCCAAAAAAGCACCCCAAGAAGGCAGACGATTTGAATGGAATCACGAATGATGATAGTGAGTACACCTGCTGCATTGGTCAGAGCTGTGGAAGCTTCATTGATGAACTTAGCCTGCACTTCTGCGCAGCGATACTTCATAAAGAGATCATCTCCCCAATGAAGAATCCGCTCGAACATCAGTGTTCGTAGTTCAAGCATCACCCCCTGAGCAACTCGTACTAAAAGGAATTGACTTAGGTATTGGCTACCACCGTGTAATACCGAAATACCTAGTAGAGCGACAGGAGCAAGATAAACAACAACCGCATCCTGTTGGTAGAAAGCCATGTCTGTCAGCTTGCCAAGCACCAAAGCAATCAAAGAAGACGCTCCACCGCCCGCAATCATGGCCAACGCAGCCCCTATGATGTACTTTTTATAGGGTGGAAGATATCGGAACAATCTGAGCAATTGCGGATTGCCTAATATGGGAATGTACTTAAAGTTCACTTTCAATACGGCAGGATCAAGACTAATGCGCCATGATACTAGGAAAAGAGTTAATTAACAGCTATCTTTTAATTTTCCAACACTCATGATTTAAAATGTCCAGTCAAGCATCGTTTACATCCCGTCATCAGACACCAGCAATCGGTATCGCATGCCACTCACTCAGACTTGATGGGGGTATGGGAAGGTATTCTCTTGGCTTAGTTAAAGGCCTTAATGAACTAAATATTGAACCAGTAGTTTTTACTAAGAAGATAGATGAGAACGCAACAGCTAATTTAAGATTTAAATTAGAATTAATAAACTGTCGATGGCTGCCAACGAAACTTCGCGACTACTTCTATAATTACCGAGTAGAAAAAATATCTAAAAAATATAATTTAGATGGAATTATTTCGTGCAACAGATATCCTAGAGCCAGCATTTGCATCTGTGGCGGAACGCATAAGGGGTATCTAAATGCCATAAAAAGAAGACCGTCTTTTTTTGATAAAAAAATGATCAGTCTCGAAGAAACATTTTACCAAAGAGGTAAATTAATTGTTGCTCACTCCAACGGAATGGCTGACGAAGTTCACAATCTTTATAATATACCCACATCTAAAATAACTACAATTTACGCACCATTCGACACATCAAAATTCAATAATTCACCCGCAAACCAATCGGACCGCTTAAATTTCTTCCATCTCAACGGGATTCCAGAAAAGAATACTATATTTTTAATTCCATCAGCCGGCAATCATTATGTTAAAGGTTTAGATTTTCTCGTAAAATTTTTCAACCAAACTGACTTGCCTATATCATTAATAGTAGCCGGACGACCAATAAAGGCTTCTAGAAACGTTTTCTATATAGGTTTTCGGCATGACATGGAAGTGATTTATAAATTTGTAGATTATCTCATTTTATCATCTCGATACGAAGCTTTCGGGATGGTTGCTATTGAGAGTATATTAAGTGGCACTCCTGTTATCCTATCAAAAAATATATTTTCCAATGAAATAATCCACCCTGAAGCCAAAATATTATTTGATGGATTGAACGAAGGATCTCTTGAAACAGCTATTACTTCGGCCATTCAGCATAAACACAAACTTAACAATCCATTGCAATATATTTTATCTCCGGATACCGAAGAAGAACATGTAACTAAAATTCTTCAAGCAGCTCACCTCTTTTAATTCTCGTCTAACATCGCGATGAATAATTTCTATATCACCTGTCGCATCCCTAATCATGTCGGCGATTGTTGCATGGCTTTGCCGGGGCTACGACTTCTCGAGGCAAGTGGCCTTACCCCTGTATTGACAGGCAAACGCTGGGCCGAAGATCTTCTTGCCGGCACAGGCTGGCGATTTGAACCTATTGAAGGTCATGTCACAGAAGACCTTGATCGCATGCGCAATATTGCACGTCGTTGGGGAGGACATCCCAAAGGGCTCCTCTTCCCCAACTCATTTAGTTCTGCTCTTCTTTATCGTATCGGGGGGATTCGCAGTGCGGGATTTCCCACAGATTTTCGCCGTATTCTGTTAGATAAGGTTGTACCCGAACCTAACACGATGATGCATGAAGTTGAACGGTTCTTCAGGCTTGCTCATGAAGCACTTGAAGCTTGGGATATTAAACCAGCCTGGGATAAGGTACCGCCAAGCCTTGGTCTCAAACCACTCAAACGTCATGAAGCTGGGGCTAGAAATGTGATAGCGCAGTGCGGCATTCCAGCCAACTATGCCCTTCTTGCACCAATCGCTCGAGGGCTGCACCATGGGAAAGAGAAGCACTGGAAACACTTCAACGAGCTTTGTAGGCCGCTTCGTGACATGGGAATAGAACCAGTTGTTTTCCCTGCCGCTCGAGAGGTCGAATTGGCGAAAGCCGCCTGCCCAGACGCCAAAATTTGCCCTCCGACATCTCTCGGCACTATTGCTGCGCTTGCCAAACATGCACGTGTAGTCGTTGCCAACGATTCCGGCATGAGCCATGTAGCTGCAGCGGTTGGCGCCAATCAGATTACATTGATCGGCGTTACAAACCCAGTTCGCACACGTCCGTGGAACCCTAGGGCTATTGTCCTGGGCAGCGAAAATGGATGGCCGACTGTGGATGAAGTTTTAGGCGCAATGAAGAAAATCGTGAATGCGTCATGAAAGCCAGCATCATTTTGTCTACTTACAATCGCCCTCAAGCATTGCTGACAGTGCTTGAAGCATTGAAGCTGCAGACAATTCAAGACTTTGAAGTTTGCATTGCTGATGACGGGAGCACAAAAGATACTCAACAAATCATTGAGAATTTCCAGCAAAATTCTGCCTTTCCAATACTGCATGCCTGGCAAGATGACCGAGGATTTCGTGCGGCATCTGCTCGCAACAATGCCGTCCGGATGAGTTCTGGTGATTACCTTTTATTCCTTGATGGGGACTGCATTCCCCGTCCGAACTGGATTCAGCAACATCTGACACTTTCAGAAAAACATGCATTTGTTGCGGGCAATCGAGTTTTGTTGGATGAAACACTCAGTCATGCAATTGAAACACACAGAATCCCTTTTACAGATCTATTCGGTTTAAACGTTTTAAGACATAAAGAACACATCAATCGCCTTATACCGCTTCTTAAAATCCCATTGGGATCAATGCGCAAACTTAAACCAACATCATGGGCAAAAGTTCGAACTTGCAACTTAGGGATTTGGCGGCAGGATTTTTTAGCTGTCAATGGATTCGATGAAGCCTATGAAGGTTGGGGATTTGAAGACTCCGACCTAGCGATCCGTTTGATCAATCTTGGGATGCAGCGCAAACTTGGTCTTTTCGCAACGACTGTTTTTCATCTGTATCACCGTGAAAATGATCGACATTTAGCAGGCATCAATCGTCAACGTCTCGAGCAACGGCTTCAAAATAAAATCACTCTTCCTGAGAAAGGTTTGCTTTAACCATTTCCTCGGCAAGTACTTTCGTTTTCTGCGTGATGAGGAGTCCGCCCAACATGCGGGCAATCTCTTCCACACGCTGGGTTGGATTGAGTTCTCTCAAATAGCTCACGGTCTCAATACCGTCGGAAACCTTCTCTACTTTGAGATGATGGTCGCCGCAAGCAGCTACTTGCGGCAAATGCGTCACGCAAAGTACTTGCCTCGTCTGCCCAAGCTGTTTCATCATTCGGCCAACCACTTCACCTGTAGCACCACCTACGCCACTGTCGACTTCGTCAAAGATAAGCGTCGGGACACTTGTATTACGGCTGGTCAACGTAAAAATCGCCAGACCAATGCGAGACAACTCCCCTCCGGACGCCACTTTAGCCAAGGGACTAACATCAACGCCAGGGTGACCTGCCATTAAGAATTCACACTTTTCAACGCCGACTTCACTGCGCGGAATGGGGACAAGTTTTACTTCAAATCGTCCGCCCTTCATAGACAGCGTTTGCATTTCATTCGTAACCGCCTTGGCGAAACGTGCGGCCGCTTCTCGACGAACTTTTGAGAGCCTTTCCGCTGCGGCATCATAGATTGCTCTTGCCTCAGCTTCTTCAGTCCTCAAAGCATCCAGATTTTCGTCGTTCTGCAGCTCCTCCAAACGACGCTTATTTTCTGCCTCAAAGGCATAAAGCACTTCCGGCTCAGTGCGATACTTTCGTGCCATCGTAAAGTATTTGGATACGCGTCGATCTACTTTCTCAAAACGATTGGAATCCGCTTCTGTCTTATCCAGAATCCGCTCAAGATCGTGTGCCGCATCATCGATCAGCTCTGCTGCCGTAGTCAGAGTTTCACTGACACCTTTGAGACGTTCGTCGTAATTAGACAAATCATCAACACGAGATTGCGCACGTGAAACCAAATCAGACGCCGAATCCTCACCTTGGGTAAGCCAATCAACAGACGCAGTGAGACCTTCAATAATAGAAACGCCGTGGGAAAGTCGAGTATGTTCTTCGTTAAGCGACTCCCACTCTCCCTTTTTAGGCGCCAACGCGGAGAGATCCTCAAGCAGCCAGGTGAGCTGCTCGATTTTGGCGGTACGAACCTCTGCACTAGAGCTCGCTTCTTCAAGGCGTTTGGCCTCGGCGTTCCAAGTCGCGAAAGCTTTTTTAACCGCCTCAAGCTGAGCTGTGTTTTCTGCATAAACGTCAAGCAGCTTCAATTGATTCTGCGTCTTTAAAAGAAGCTGATGCGCATGCTGCCCTTGTATATCAACTAAAGTGTCGCCAAGCTCCTTCAGCTGCGAGAGCGTCACCGTAATGCCATTGATCCAGGCACGTGAGCGTCCGTTTTTATCGATGCTGCGGCGTACAAGCACTGTTGACGCGCTGGAATCCTGCAAATCATTGATTTCAAGCCACCGAAGAGCCTCTTCCGAAGGCATGAATTCAGCAATGATATTGGCTCGTTCAGCGCCCTTACGAACCATATCGGCATCAGCTCGGGCTCCGCGAATCAATTGAATTGCATCAATCAAAATGGATTTGCCGGCACCGGTTTCACCGGTCAAAACCGTGAAGCCCGTAGAGAGATCAAGCGCAAGCTGATCAACGATGACGAAGTCTTTAAGGTTGAGCGTTGTAAGCATCGTAAGAGCTTCCTTCAGCCACTGATCTGCTCGTGGTGCTTCACACTGGTGGGTGAATAGTTCCACTTTAATTTTCGGCGGAGCAAGTCGTAATAGTCGTAACTGAGCGGATGAAGAATCTCCATCACACGTTCCGAGCGCTGAATGCGAAGCATGTCACCCGGTTCGACGTCACAGAATTCCTGCATATCGAAATACGCTGTTGCATCACGGGCGTTTACGAGTTCAATTTCAATGCGCTTTGAGGACGGCAAAACGATGGGACGATTGGAAAGCGTATGCGGAGCAACCGGCACCAAAACAACGGCATCCATTGAAGGATGCAAAATGGGACCGCCGGCAGCGAGTGCATAGGCGGTTGACCCCGTGGCGGTCGAACAGACAACACCGTCTGCCGACTGAGCACTCATCTGCTTCCCATCGACATAGATGATGAAGTCAACCATGCCTCCGGCACGGCCATGGCTGAAGCCAATATCATTCACTGCAACATTGCGAAAGATTTCTCGCCCATTGCGAAACACTACGCCTTCGAGCAGGTGCCGTTGGTCTGCTGAACATTCCCCGGCCAGCATGGCAGGCAGCACCCTGTCCATATCGTCAAGCACAACGTCTGTGATGAAGCCTAGACGACCGGCATTTACACCAATCAACGGACAATGAGAATCCGCAATCTGCCGAGCGACACCAAGCAATGTTCCGTCACCACCCAGTACTACGGCCACGTCGCTGCGACGTCCCAACTCAGGGCGAGGGAAGCCTCCATCAGGATTACCGAGAGCTTGAGCCGCGCGTTCCTCTAAAAGGACCTGGCATCCCGCACGACGGAGCACACTCACCAAATGTTCAAGGGGTTCACTGAGATTTTCAGTTGGTTTGACGAATACGCCGACGGTTTTCATAGCTGATATCCAGAGGCTCAAAGTTCACCAGAATAGTATTTCAGAAAATAGTATTTGACGTATTTATTCATTGTGTAGAAAGCGTGATTGATACTGAAAATGAAACCCGCGCGACCGTCAAGCACACCGCCATTGATGAAATAGACCTTGAGAAAAGCCCATATTGGGCGAAGCATGATGTCCTTCACGAAGGAAACGTTCCGCCCCTCTTCAAGATACTTTTCTGCCGAAAGTTCGGTGTACGTATTGAACTTATTGAAATAAAGCTTCCAACTCCGGTAGGGGTAGTGCGTGAGACCTGTACCGCTGAGGCGTTTTTTCTCACAATTCACACGAATTTCTTCATGTACACGTCCGTATACCTTGACTGCCATCTTAGGCACCATGCGGCAAACCCAATCGGGTCGAAGAATCCCATGTGTAGCATGAATATGCCGAAAGGCGTTGTGCCTCTGCACGAAGTATGCACATCTCGATCCGGACGCCGCTTCCTGCAGCTCTTTAGCCAGATCCGGGGTTACGCGCTCATCTGCATCAATCAAAAAAATCCATGGACCTGCGGCCTGCTCAATACCAAAATTTTTCTGCGCCGCCCAGTCCCCGCTGAGACTTCGAGAGAATACCTTCGCCCCAAGTCGTCGGGCCGTTTCCACTGTACCGTCAGAGCTGCCGTCGTCCACGACGATCCACTCGTCGGCGAAACTGCAGCTTTTAAGACACGCTTCAATGTTATGCACCTCATTGCGCGTCAGGAGCACAATAGAAATTCGCTTAGCGTTTTTCTCGTTATCTTCGACCACGTTGTGCCCTCATACAGTGTATTAAGTGTGTATTCAAAGAAAAAGCTCCGTGGCCTGATGTCGCCAGACGGAGCCCTGTCTTTAGTTTAAAGGCTGATTAGTCTTCTTCAACGTCAGCTACGGCCACGGCGTGGAAGCCCGCATCAACGTAGCAGATGTTGCCGGTAATGCCGCTCGCCAGATCAGAGAGCAGGAAAGCAGCAGTATTGCCCACTTCCTGAATGGTCACCGTACGGCCGAGCGGCGCATTCTTTTCCATCACACGCAAAAGCTTGCTAAAGCCCTTGATGCCGGATGCAGCGAGCGTCTTGATCGGGCCGGCGGAAATGGCATTGGCGCGAATGCCTTCACGGCCGAGTGACTGAGCCAGATAGCGCGTTGACGCGTCAAGCGCTGCCTTGGCCAAACCCATCGTGTTGTAGTTTGGAACGGCGCGCTCTCCGCCCAGATAAGTCAGCGTAAGGCAAGACGCATTGCGTCCCTTCATCATCGGCAGGAAGGCCTTGGCCAGAGCCGGGTAGGAATACGTTGAAATATCAAGCGCAGTGTGAAAAGCGTCGCGAGAGAAACCTTCAAGGAAATCGCCGGCAATCGACTCTCGAGGAGCGTAGCCGATGGAATGAACGAATCCATCGAGCCCGCCCCACTTTTCCGTGAGCGTTTCAACAACGGCAGCAATCTGATCGTCTTTGGTCACGTCCATCGGAAGCACGATATCGCTGCCAAACTGCGCGGCAAATCCCTTCAGGCGTTCTGCGAAGCGTTCATCGGAATACGTAAAAGCCAGTTCAGCACCTTCACGATGACAAGCTTCGGCGATGCCGTAGGCGATGGAACGGTTGGAGATAACACCCGTGATCAGGAGCTTTTTGCCGGTCAGGAATCCCATGTTGGTCCTCTTTTAATAGGGATGGGAAAAACGCTGTCGTTATGATTGGCAGCGGGGTCTCCCCCATCAATATGAAATTGGAGTGCAGACGGCGTCAGCACTCGTAATGCTGCCCGCCATTTTAAGCGGGCAGTCTACCGCTCGGATAATTTCCCCTTAAATACGCACATCCAAACGGACGAACGGCCAGCAGAGTGAATTAAGGAATGCGCAGTGACTGCCCAACGTTCAGGCGACTTGTCGTAAGCCCGTTAAAACTCATCAGGTCAGCAATAGACACGTTGTGGGCCGCCGCAATGGAAGTGAGCGTATCTCCAGAACGAACACGATATCTGCGGAGTTCACTGGCACTTGCTACTTTGGAAGCTGATGCAGGAATCACCAGACGCTGACCAATAGAGAGTCTTGAACTTCTCAATCCATTGGCACTTCTCAGCTTTGCCACTGTTGTACCGAAGCGCTCAGCAATCGACGTAAGCGTATCTCCAGAGACCACGCTATGCACTGTGGTTCTCGGGCTCGCTGCCGTTGCCGGTGCGGGCGGTGCTTTAGGCGCATCGCTCTCTGGAATCTCTAACCGATCGCCCGCCTTCAGAGCATTGGAGGTAAGCCGATTTAAGCGCTTTAGCTTCACAACACTCACGCCGTACCGATTGGCAATCGAAGTAAGGGTGTCCCCTTGTTGAACGACATAAGTTGTCGTTTCTTCCTCGATAGGTTCACCCGACTTTGGAATGCGCAGTCGTTGTCCGGCTCTGATGGTATTGGAGCTCAATCGATTCGTCGTTTTAAGGGATGCCGTCGAAACACCGTAACGCTGGGCAATAGAAGCCAGCGAATCACCGCGCTTTACCGCGTAAATAACGTGTCCAGAAGAGGATGGTGCCGAAGTTTTCGCTGCAGTACGAATCGGTTCTCGCGCAACATTGGGCACCGTGAGCACTAAACGCTGCCCGGAATGCAGACGATCTGAACGAAGTCGGTTGCCCTGTACGATTGATTTCACCGTAATGTGCCAACGGCGCGCAATGCTCGACAGTGTGTCGCCCGAACGCACACGATAGGTGACACGGCGCCAAGTCGTAAGCGGTGAAAGGCGAAGCTTCGCATCTGCCTCTTCCGCAGCGATGTCTGTCTGCTCATCTGCATCCGCGAGAACAAGCAGCGTGGAATTCGGAAGCACTTTGCGGCCGGCAGGGATACCGTTCACTTCACGCAAGAACGATTCCGTCATGCCAGAGCGTTCAGCCACAGAAGCCAGCGTATCCCCCGCCTGCAGGCGATAGGTTGTCCACCGTGAAAGCGGCTGTCCAGAATCCATCCAGCTTGCGAGATTGTCGACGAAAAAGTCAAGACGATCGGCCGGCAGAAGCATCACATTGTTGTGCGATGCCACAATGACCGGAAGCTTAAAGCTCGGGTTGAGCTGCCGGAACTCCGCTTCAGACATGCCGGCCAATTCCGCCGCCGTTTTAAGGTCAATATCGCGAGGCTTTGTAATCCGTACGAAGAAGGGCTCGTTGCCAACGTCGGGCAGTTCAATGCCATAGCGGCCAGGATCCTTCACGATGCGCTTGATAGCCTCCAGTTTCGGAACGTAGTTGGCCGTCTCTCGGGGCATTTTCAAATGTGCGTAGTCTGTTGCCTTGTGGCTTCGTTTAGCACGCTCAACAGCTCGCCGAACACTTCCTTCACCCCAATTGTAGGCAGCGAGCGCCAACTGCCAGTCATTAAACATCCCGTGCAGATATTCAAAGTAGTCGAGTGCTGCACGAGTGCTTTCCAATACATCGTTTCGGTCATCGCGCCAGAGGTTTTGTTCAAGCGCATAATCCGCGCCTGTTGCCGGCATGAACTGCCAAAGGCCAGACGCTTTTGCGCGAGAAAGGGCTTCGGGCTGGAAGGCACTTTCTACAAAAGGCAAAAGTGCGAGCTCCATTGGCAGTCCGCGAGACTCCACCTCTTCGACGATGTTGTAGAGATATTGACTCGCACGCATCGCCATGCGCTGCACATACTCCGGATCCTTGGCGTAATACGTCGTCCACCGATCCACCAAAGGCGAATTCAGTTCCGGAATACCAAAACCTCCGCGAATTCGATCCCAAACGCTGGCGGGCACTGCGGACTCACGCTCCAAAGCCGCTTCCGTTAACGCAGTCTCGACCACAGTCCCTCCAGCAGATGCATTCGTTTGGGCATCCTGAGGAACATCCTCCGCAAAGGAATAAGTCGGATGAACCGCCGCAGTTGCTATGAAAAGCGCGACAGACAATTGAGTAAGGGCAGATCGAAAAGACGACGGGTTCATGAGCGGAGAACTTCCGGAACAGTTAACAGGCGTAAGGCCTGCATAATCCGTTAATCTTAATGCTTGTAATGCCTCGGACTTCCGTCATCCGGGCATTTCTGCCTGCTTCAATCTTCTGCAGCGGGCAAGTTTCCGCAACGAGTTGTTAACTGCACCTATGTTCCAGCGCTTTTTTGGGCGCTCCGAGCGCCCTGACAAGGGCGCGGGAGCTCTGCCTGCACGTCTTACGTTTGACGGGTTCCTGCGCACATCGCCAGGCCGACTGCTCCTTGAATGGGAAGCTGAAGCCTACGATGAATTGACGGTTGATGTCTTCGGCAGCTGCGCGCTGCAGATCGGCATGCCAGAACTCAACACGCTTGCCGAAAATCGTATGCAGTCGAAGTGGCTGATCGAACTGCAGAGTACGGTTTCCGTTTCCGCCGACGTCTTAAGCGGAGATCTCGGCTGCATCGTCGCTGCCCCGGAGCTCTTGCCTATCGCTGATGAGTCGATGGATCTCGTAACGCTTCCGCATGTGCTGGAACTTTCCCCTAACCCTCAGCAGGCACTTCACGAAGCCGTTCGAGTGCTCGAACCTGAAGGCCGGCTTATTCTTACCGCCTTCAACGGCGCAGGCTTTTGGTGGATGCGGCAGCAGACCGTCCGGCTCGGCGCCAAGCCCTATCTGCCTACCGACATGGCGCCGATTCCGCTTCGACGTCTCAAGGACTGGTTTGCGCTTCTCGGACTGGAAATTGACCGCGGACGCTTCGGACTCTATCGTCCAGGATTTCGAAGCGCACGCCGGCTTCATGCTTGGGAGTGGCTTGACAAAGCCGGCGACAGATGGCTGCCGCAATGCTCAAATATTCTTTTGCTCTCCGCTGTAAAGCGGCGTCCCGGAGCGCGAATCGTCAACTGCAGCGAATTTGCCAATATTCCAGCTAAAGTACCGACCTCAGGCGTGCCGGCCGCCGGCCGTGTCTCGTCAACTTTCTCTCAAACCTCCATCACACCGTCCGCACCGATTGCGGAAAACCATAAAGCACCATGACTCACGCACCTACACCTACTGTTCTTGAAATTTGGACTGATGGGGCCTGCAAAAAAAATCCCGGCGTAGGGGGTTGGGGAGCCTGGCTCGTCTGGGGTAAGTACACTCTGGAGCTCTATGGCGGCAGCGCGCTTACGACCAATAACCAAATGGAGCTGACAGCTGTCATTCGTGCACTCTCGGCGGTCAAACGGCCTTGTCCCATCATCATTCATCTTGACAGCAGCTACGTTAAAGACGGCATTACACGGTGGATTCACGGGTGGAAAAAGAACGGCTGGCGCACCGCTGACAAAAAGCCCGTCAAAAACGGCGAACTTTGGCAGGAACTTGATCGATTGGTTAGTCAGCATCAGATTGACTGGCGTTGGGTAAAAGGACACGCCGGCGACCCAGGCAACGAAAAAGCCGATGCGCTTGCTAACCTCGGCGTTGAGGCCGCTAGAGGCGAACGACCTGAAAAATTATCGTAAGATCGCGTAAAGGCGGTATCCGTTCGATGCATCACTTGCAAAGCATCGTTTTCTCAGTACAATTCTTTTTCTCTCAGCGCGCGGTTAGCTCAGGGGTAGAGCACTGCCTTCACACGGCAGGGGTCACTGGTTCAATCCCAGTACCGCGTACCAGATTCTTACAAAGGGCTTGAACTGCATAGTTCAAGCCCTTTGTTTTTTCATGAAGGCAGGTGGGCTGCAGGGACGACGAAGCCCCTGTCCCTGAAGTGGACATCGCAGCCTCTTCATTGAGGCGGCTCGAAAGCGTTCCGTCAGGTTGCTGCGTCAACGCTGAGCTGGCCGATCAGTTCCCCAGTGTCTTTGTCGACGATCTGCCCACTCAGAGTGATCACAGTGCGCTGTTCCCGCAGGTTCTTCGATGTCTGGAGCAACCGTTTTACGCGCGTATCCCGAAGCGCGGAGCAGGTTGTCTCGACGTACTCTGAACCGTCCCAGATCATCGCAAACATGATCATGGCCACCTTGTGCGCTATGGCAACGACTGCGCGCCTCGCACCTCGGCGTTCCTTGAAGGCCTGAAACAGCGCCTTAAGAGCACCACGCTTCATGAGACCGATGCCGTGAGCGACTTCCGTCAGGGTTTTGCGTGCCCAGCGGTTACCCTTCGGGGTCTTGCCACTACTGCTCTTGCCGGCGGACTTGTTGTTGCCGGGGCACAGACCGAGCCAGGAGGCGAAGTGTGCTGCATCGGGGAAGCTCTGCTGCTCATTGGTGAACTCGCAGAACAGGAGCCGTGCGGAGAGCTCTTTGACGCCGGGAATGGTCATCAGGCGGTCGATGTACTCCTGATAGGGCGCCTGCATGCGCTCCAACAGCGCGATCTGAGAATCGCGTCGCGCAATCAGATATTGCAGGTGCTCATAGGAGCTTCTCAGGAGCTCACGCAGTGCATCAGACATGGCGAAGTTGATGGCCTCAAGGATTTCCTGCTGCGTGGCGCGGAGCTGTTTGCGCGCGGAGCGGACGATCTCCTCAAAGTCCCGATCGCCCCGGATATAGGCGTCAAGAATCTTCCCGGCGGCTTTGCCGTGCACGTCGCTGAAAACGGAGGTGGCTCGACAGCCGACGGAGTTGAGATTCTTGTTGTAGCGGTTCTTTTGACGGCTGATGTCGTCGCTCAGCCTGATGATGTCGCGGGAAACCATCCTCATGTCGCGGAACGGGCGGCTTGGAACGAAGGATTTGTGGAACTTCCCCAACCTGGCGTACTCAGCGAGGCGTTTGGCATCCTGAGCGTCCGTTTTGCGGCCGACAGCCGCCTTGACGTCCCGTGCGTTGACAAGCGCAAGCGTGTCGTTGTCGAAACCGACGTCTTCGAGACTGCGGTATGGGCTGAACCAGAGCACGCCGGTGGATTCCATCAGAATCACTGAAGATTCACGCACACGGCACCAGGCGGCGAATTCCAGAAGCTGAGGGATGGTTGTGCCGAAGCTGCGGTGTTCGGACGTAAGCTCGCCCGCGATCGGGTCCAACTTCTGGAAGCAGCAGATGAGCTGGTCGTGGTGGACATCAATGCCGACGGCGCTGAGGTGAGCCGCTTCAACTGTGCAGTGGGATAGCTGCCGAGAGATGATGCGGTCCGCTCTTGTCTTAGAATTGGCCATGATCAGCCTCCTCTGAGCAAGGGTGGTTGACACGGGCTGCAGGAATTCTCGTCCCTGGGAAAAGAAACTTGAACTACGGGCGTCCGAACGTCAATTCGACCGGTTCCGTGATCACTTTTTCATGCGCCTTCAAAAGAGAGGAATATGGTGTGCGAAAACCAGATCCTGCAATTTTTTACCGGCCTCGCAATGGGACCAAAAAGTAGTACGCAGTCTGGCCGAGTCCCTGCAGCCCACCAGCTTTCATGATAGAGGGTGCAGGCCGCAAGGGCCTGCATGTACGATTTTTTTGAATTCAGCCAGTACCCCAAACTCCCGGGGATGCACCTAGTCCCGGAACACCCGCGGGGGCAAGGGCAAACCTAAGAGGGTAAAGAGATCTCGAATTTTCTTCGGGATCTCTTTTGTTTTCCAAGCGTTGCGATCAGTTGGTTTATTGGCTTTCAGATAACGCAGCTGCATGAAGGCCTTCGTCAAAGAATTGTTGGGCAAACGGTTCGCTGCCGTTTCGTTGCGTCGACATGCCTGGAGCTACCGCGAAATATTCGTCAAGTCCGGCCTTTGCGAGTCAATCACGTACGCGCACCTCGAGGAGCTTCGCGAGCAGGGCTTGCTCGGCAACACGGGCGCCATGATCCTCGACGGCTCGTTCGTTGAGGCCCCCAAGCAGCGCAATACGCGTGAGGAAAATCAACTCATCAAGCAAGGCCGGGGCGGCGAGCTGTGGAATGATCAGCCTGCCAAGAAGCGCCAGAAGGATGTTGACGCCAGGTGGACGAAGAAAAACAACGAGGTTCACTACGGCTACAAGATTCACGCTCTTGCCGACGCCTCCAGCAAGTTCCTGATCCACAACGTCGCCACGCCGGCAAACGTTCACGATTCAAAGGCTCTGAACTGGGTCCTGAACGAGGAGGAAGATGAAGGCCGAGTCTTGTACGCCGACTCTGCCTATGCCGGCAAGGAACTCGAAGAAATCGTCCGCTACTTCAACGTAACTCCCTGTTTCTGCGAAAAGGGCCGGGTCAACCATCCTTTGACAGCCAAGCAGAAGGCACACAATCGCAAAAAATCCAAATCCGCTGCCGTGTGGAGCATATCTTCGGCTACATTCAGACGGTCTTCACGGGCTCGTTCGTGCGCAGCATCGCTTCAAGCGGGCTGAGGCGCACAACTGGGTGACCATGCTGGGCTACAACCTGTGCCGCCAGGAGATGTACTGCCGAAAACTGGAATGAAAATGACACGGCTGAGGCGTCCGAGATCGCTTCAAATCACCCTCCCAGCAACCGTCTTACCCAAACAGCCTCGATGTCACTCGGACATGGAGGCTAGCTGTGTTTTTGTGAGCTCATACGCAAGCAGTTTCAGGCAGCTTTACTTCTGGGCAGATAATACTTGGCAGTTCCCTTAAGGTACAATCTTCCCTTGAATAAGACACTCTTTCTCTTTCCTTCAATGAGTCATAAGCGCAAGGGTTTTGCTCTGTTGAAGGAATACTTCACGACCACACCCTACGATGAATGCTTAATTGTGGCCGGAAGGCCTATTGATGGCGAGTACAAAAACATTCAATACGTGGGTTTTGTCAATGAGATGCAGGAGATGTACCAGGCCTGTGACTATTCAGTCTTGGCAAGTTTCTATGATCCTTTGGAAACCGTGGGGATGGAGAGTGTATGGAATGGGACGCCTTCACTGATTGCAGAAACAATCGGCAGTTGTGAATGTGTGGATCCTGAAGCGCTTCGGAGCTTTGATGCGTGGAGTCTTGAGTCCTTTAAGAAGGTGATGGACGACGTCCGCAAAGCGCCTTTAAAGATCACACCTTCTTACCAACGCTACGTTCATGTGCCGTTAGATTTGACGATTGATGAGCATGTGAGAGAGTTGATTGAATTGGGTAAAGGATTTAGTCAATGACGATACAGTCGGCATGACATTATGATCGTTCGAAATAGAAAGGTATGTAGGGATGACTAGTGAAAAACAATTAACAGTTTTAATGCCAGTGTACAACACGAGAAAAGAGTGGCTAGATGAAGCTGTTAAATCTATTCTTGATCAGACATATAAAAATTTTTCATTCCTAATTATCGATGATGGTTCCATAAAGGAGACTGCTGACTACCTAGATACTTTAGCAACGAAGGATAAAAGAATTACAGTCTTGCATAACGAGGCTAATCAGGGGTTAGTTTATACGTTAAATCGAGGGCTAGCGTTTGCAACAACACCTTGGATAGCACGGATGGATGCTGATGATTGGGCTTTCCCTGATCGTTTATCTAAACAAATGGAATATTTGAATAAACATTCTGGAATAACGGTATTGGGAACAGATGCTATTTATCTAGAAACGGGAAGACCAACAAGAAAAATACAACCATTATCTCATACGCAAATAGAAGCGTGCTTGCCTTTTTACGACTGCTTTGTTCATCCAAGTGTGATTCTTCGCAGAGAAGATATTTTAAAAATTGGAGGGTATCCCAACTCCCTTTATGCGGAGGATTATGCACTTTGGATCAAAATTTTATTTAAAACTGACTATAAGATGGAAATACTACCCAACACTTTAATGAAGTACAGGCGTGGGGAGTCCCGACCAACTTATAGAAGAATTCAAACGAAGTCTACATTTGAATTGCTTGAAAAGATAGCAAAATACCTTAATACTGAAGTACCTTATTATTGGAACCATTCTCAAGAAAAAGATTTCAGATTATCAAATGAGCAGGCTCTTGATTCCATCAAGACCCTAAGCTATATTGCTTCAATACTAAATATAAAATTCCCAGATATAGATAAAGATTTTTTAGATTTATCCTTGCTGAGAGAGAAAAAGAAGATTTATCGGTTAGCAACTTGTAGCGGAATCCAGGATTTCATAAATAATCTTAATGTTCAAGTGAGCTATCTGGCCCTATGCTTAAAAATAAAGCTTAGCAGGCAAATGTCTTCAAGGGAATGATCACTCTGTATTATGTGTTTAGAGAAGTTTATTTTTGATGAAAACACCAATTGTTTTTGCTATAAACGAGAGTTACTATAAGCAACTGGAAACTGTCATAGTATCTATATTAGAAAATTCTCAATCAAATTTTGAGTTTATCGTTTTATCTAAGGGGCTTCCGGAATTTTGCAAAGATGCAATTGGAAAGACTATAAGCTTATACGGCGATCGCAGTTCGGCAAGATTTATAGATTTGTCGAAAGTTAAGAATATAAATATTGAGTCTTTGATGTCTCGGCGAGATGATTATTGCTATATTTCGGTGGAAACGTTCTATAGATTTTATATCCCGAGTTTGTTACCAGAATACGACAAGGTAATTTACCTTGATGCAGATATTTTGGTTTTTGATGACTTACAAAATTTATATAAGATCGACGTTGATCAGGTGTATGTTGGTGCAGTTAAAGACACATATGTAACGTCTATTGTAGGACAAAACAAAAAATCAGAAACTCGACCTAAAATAAGTTTTCGCGACTATTTGGCTACAGTATTGAATGTCAAGCATACGCAATATTTTAACGCTGGAGTGTTGCTATTAAATCTTAAAAAGATTAGACGAGATAATATCGAGCCGAAGTTGTGGAATTTTGCTATTGATAGATCCCCATTAGATTTTCAAGATCAGGATGTTCTTAATGCTGTGTTGGGCAATAAAGTTAAATTGATCCCTCCTCGATGGAATTTGTACAAAGATTACACTCATAAAACTATTAATAGATCGGATTGTCAAACGACTCCAGGGATAGTGCATTTCGCAGGCAGGGAGAAGCCTTGGAATACAAAAAATCCATCCTATCGGCACCTTATAGATTGGTTGGACGCGTATAAAAAGATATTCTCATGCGAACCTCAATTTGAAGATAAGTTGAGCAGGATAAAATCTTTAATCAAGCGCTATAAAGATAAGGAATTCGTTTCAATTGGAAAGAAGGGGAGGGAGATTGTTAGTATTTATCGCAGAGATGCGAGATATCGCATAGAAATATTCGGGAAATGCGTTTACAGTAAACGAGTTGAAGTGGAGATATTTTAATTTATGCCATTTTTTAAAATGATTGAAAATGTCAGCAGACATTTCTCTAAATCAAAGAAAATTCGTGTAGCACTTTTGATTGACGAATTCTTTGGTGGGGCTGGAACTGCATATGGCGGATATGGGTTCCTAGCTAGAAAGTTCATTGCAAAGTATATACCAGATGAAGACATAGAAATTGATGTACTACTGGGTAAAAGAGAAAAAAAGGCGGATTACCATCCATTTTCGCATTAAAGGAACACTGCGATAATGTTGATCTCCATTGGTTGCCGAGGAGGAAATTTTTCTCATCACTGTGGCTCGCAGCAAAACATTATGACTTGTATTTATCAATTGAATTAACAGATGATTACGTATTGAAATGTGAGAAAAACGACAAAAAGAAACTAATTTTATGGATACAAGATCCACGGCCCAAACGTGTTTGGAAAACAATTATTGGGACGATGAAATCCATAAAAGATCCTTGTTTTTATAGGCAAGAAATTTATCAGTTAGTTCATGATATGAACGAAGAAAAGAGGATTAAATTTATAACACAAGGTAATTCACTCAACCCGCTGGCGTTGGAATTATACAATTTAGAAAATACCGTTCCAATTTCATATGTGCCAAATCCAATAGAAATTGATTTTGAATACAGGTTTAACTTAAATCAGAAGAACACGATAATATTCTTAGGCCGTTTAGAGGCACAAAAACGGTGCTGGATTTTCTGCGAAATAGCAAGGCAAATGCCTCAGTACAATTTTATTGTTCTAGGGAATTTCTTTCGGCATATTGACGATAATAAAAAAATGATGCGGGAATATCTCCCGCCTAATAACTCCAAAAATTTAATATTTAAGGGGCATGTTGATGGAGAAGAAAAGAAAGAGTTGCTAAAATCGGCTCGCATATTGATTAACACATCTATTTGGGAAGGCATACCCATTTCGTGGTTAGAATGTTTATCTTACGGAACTGTAATTATTTCGGCATTTGAAAGAGATGACCTAGTCTCTCGGTTTGGAGAGTATGTCGGGGAAGTTCCTGGAGATGGATTTGATTCTGTGAACAGATTTAAAATTGCGATTGATGAGTATATGAATAACGATGAACTTTATGTGTTAAAAGCCACGCAGGCAATTGAATACACAAGAAGTAATCACAGCATTAAAAAATTCAAAGAAACCATGAAGCATGTCATCCATTCTGTTGCTAAAGATTAATGACTATTAATTAATCGCTTTCATTTCAAAACCACCATGTTATTTTCAATAATTATCCCTGGCTTTAATTGCTCCGAGACAATTTACAATGCAATAAGTTCAATTGTTGATCAAAATTATTTAGATTTGGAAATTATTTACTGTGATGATTGCAGTGAAGATGATAGCGTTAACGTAGTAAAACGAATTGCCAATAAAAATAAAAGTATTAAGATTTTTCAAAGCGATAAGAATCGTGGGCCGGGGTATTTGCGAAATACGGGAACTAAGTTGGCGTCAGGTAGATTTGTGATTTACCTTGATGCAGATGATTGGCTTGAGATGGGAATTTTGGGGAAGCTAGCTAATGTTATTAATAGTCACCCAAGTATCGAATTAATAGAATATAGAATAAACATTGTAAAAAACAATGTCTCAGAGGAGGCAAACTGGTTAAACAGAGGCGAAAACGGGATACGATATACAGACAAAGAAGATATATTACTTGCGACAGGAAATGGTAATAAATGCATAAAAAAGGAGTTGATAGTAAATAATCTGTTGGAAAATGTAGTCAACAATAGATCTGGCGAGGAGGTCCCATTTTATTTGATGATATATAAACTAGCTGGGAAGTTCTATTATTTGAACGAACCCAGTTTAAATATATGCGTTTCCGATATATCGCTATCTAGAAATAATGCAACTAAAGACCTCTTTTTGCATGGTATATTTGTTGTTTTGGAAAATCTGAAATCAGAGCTCATACGGTTGAATAAGTATGATGAAGCGGAATATGCATCTATGTGTCAAAGAATATTAGGTTGGGCTCTTATAGAGAAAAAATCATTGGATGTAACGTATTTCATATTTTATTACAGGGCGTTTAATTTTCTGAAAAACTTCAATGCTGTTCCAAAATGGATGAAACCCACTTTTCTTGCTGTAATCAGATTGTTAATGTTTAGGAAACTGTGATGCATGTTGAAGCGCAGGATAGTTGTTTTGACTGTTATTTGTGTGAAGGGAATGTCCTCGTAATGCAATCAGTATGCAGTATGGAGCGGATGGATTTCTTGTGCCCAGAATAGACGCACGTCTTTGTAATGATTGCAATATATGCGATAAGCTATGGTGGGCCTGGACAAAAGCGCTGAGAAACACTTTTGTCGTATCAGGCGTCTGCAAACGCAGATGGGATATTTCTGCTGAAACAAAAATCCCTTAAAAATCATAAAAATGATAAAAACAAGTCATTCAATCATTTGATTTTTAAGAGTTTTCCAATGGAACAGCTATCTTTTACCGATCTTGAGATCGAGATCCGAAAAGTCGGCGGATACGGACTCAAGCTCACAAATCCTTGTCCTGCCGAGAGTAAAAAAGCCCGAAAATTCGGGCTTTTTTACTGGAAAATCATGAGTGTATATTGTGCAATATACGTACTCAATCACCGCCGCAGAGAAACCCATGTCCCAGTCCGAAACCCCGATCAAAACGCGCATTGTCCGCGTGAAGCACTAAAATGGCACGACGTACGTCGAGCGCCGTCAATTCCAATATGACCCGAAACGAAAGTTCAACGTGCCCGTGAAATCCGAAAGAATCGGCAAGATTTGCCCGGAAACGGGGGAAATCATCCCCTGCCGTCCCAAGCGAAAGGCGGAACCGGTGAACAATCTGAGCGCTGACATTGCGCCCGAGGCGACTGCCACTCGCACGAACACCGGCGGCACCGATTTGTTGGAGTGGGCCGGTCGTACATCGGGTTTGGACGCTAAAGTTCGCGCTGCTTTTTCTGGCTCAGAAGATCCTTTCGGCTGCCCGCTATTGGGTGATGACCTGGGTCTCGACGAGACGGGCATGCAGAGGCTGTTCCAGGCACTTGCCAACGATGTCGAAGACGGCTCTCCGGTGTTTGCACTTGACAGCACAACGACGTCGAGCCATTCGAGAAATCTTGACCCGTATATCCGTGATGGCTTCAACAAAGCGGGTGACAGCTTGGCTGCGTACAAGCTCGTGACGTTCTACTCAATCGCTTCCCGTCTCCCGGTCTCCTTTGAGATGCAACCCGGCAATATTTCCGACGTGTCGTGCGTCACCAACGCCATTAAACGCGCGCAGAGTTATCCTGGATTTTTCATGCTCGGCCCTGAAAGGACCGGGTATTTTTCGTTATCCGATTGATTTATAACGAAAAAAAGCGTGCCATCTGATAGAATTGCTATCGTCTAACAACAACCTGCCAAAAGCCTCGCTTCGAATAAATTCGACTCATATTCGCGACGGTTTCAACCGTCCCGTCAAAGTTAATTTTCAGAACACCGTTTCCTCCGTCGCCGGAATCATCCCCGCCTTTCACAAATTGCGGGATGTAAATTTTTTCGATCGCCTGCTTGAACCATTGTAAGCGTCCCATCGCTTCATGGACGGGCGCGGCCGCAGTGAAGAAACTGTGGAGACTCTCACAACCAAGGAGTTTCCAAGATGATCACTCTGTCCCGCCCCATCAACTGGGCCTATTACTACTACGGGTGGCGTAATTCCGGCCTGAGCTTTCTCGCGTTCTACGAACGAGTCTTCGAGCAAGCCTATCCTCCGATCAGCAAAGCCGAAGTCATTGCCGGCTTCATGCTGTACCACGAATCTGACCAGCCCAGACCGCATTCGAAACCGGTTCGGCACTTCAGGCAAATTTGGGAATCATCGGCAGCCCCAGATTCCAATACCGTTCGAATCATCATTTTTGCCGAATGCCCAGCGGCGGAGCCGCTGGCTGAAAATCCTCCCAAACGGCTGTCTGCGCAATCCGTTCTGCCTGTTCGCGTTAAGCCGCACCGTGCTGTTCAGAGCACCTTGGATCTTCTTCGCTCTTCGGAGGAATCATGGCAATAGATTTTTCCGACAAACGGGTGACAATGGTGGTCTGTCCTGTTGACGGGCGGTATGGCTTTTATGCCCTCTCTGATCTTGCTTTCAAACTGCTGCACATTGATATCTATAAACAGGAAGACTATGTCGTCTTTGTTTCCCGATCCCGCGGCATTTGCAAAATCATCTGTACCGATGAGTGCGGCACAACGCTCATCACCCGCAAACTGCATAAAGGCCGGTTCGAACGTCTGCTGATGCAGGCACAGGGGCCGGCAGCAATGACTGTTACCCCTCAGATGCTGGCTGACTTCATCAACGGCAAGCCGCTGTTCGTGAAGCGTGAATCACTTTGGCAGGGATAGTTAAACGAGCAAAAAAGTGCGTTTGTTACTGTCTTGCATTGGCTTGCTGCAGAGGCGTTTATAGAACGGTGTAAAACGGCGTATTTTCCATAAATATCAGTTTGTTAAATGTGATATTTATGGTAAAATCAGAACCATAAAATCAAAGTTTTTTGGGGTTCTGAGTATGCTTCGCACCGCCTCCGACATCAGCGCTTTAACGCCCGAACAGCTGCGTGAACTCGTTGCTTCGCTGCAAAAGGATGTCGTCTCGCGGGAAAAGCATGTCACAGCACTAGAACAGAATGTCGCCTTGCTGGAAAAGGAGGTGAAAGCCGAACACGAAAAGCGCTGCAAAGCCGAGTGTGATTTATGGGCACAGCGTGAAGCTGTTAAAGAAAATCTGCCTGCTCTTAAAGCGGCAATGCGAGAGTTTTCCCGTGAAGCAGGTCCCTACGGGGACTTGCTGAGCATGTCCATTTACGAGCAGGTCAGTTTTCTTTGCAGTGAGCTGATTCGGCTTGCCCGGGATGCAGCCATGTACCGGCACGAGCACTACGGGCATGGCCCGGACATGCCGGGCACTAAAGGTGCCGTCAGGGAAGTTACGCCAGACGATGTCCGCAGCGTCTTCAAAGGCACCCGCAACACCATGCAGAGCATGGCGCGGCAGTTTCAGGCACTGACCCGAGCCGCCGGCAGACTTGATGACGCAGATCCGGTGCGTATCGGACTCGAACATGCAGCCAGTCTAAGGGCAGTGAATAAACCCAATACGGAGCGGAAAAACCTTGGACGAAGACCCAATCCGCCCAAGAAACCGCCTAAACGCCAGGAAACTGTACCAGCCGAATCACTTCCTTGTACAGGACGAGACCCTAAAACCGGCAAAGTCTGCCGCGGGAAACTCAAGCCCATCAGCGAAATCGTGGCAAAGCTGAAAACCAAGCATACCCGGATGGCCGACCAGATTGAATTTCTGGAAACGCACAACCAGATCTACTATTGTGAAGCGTGCGGCGAGGTTTTTATTCCGACCGCAGACAATCAGGAAGTTCCGATCGTGCCCAACCGAGAGATCGGCCACAAACTGTTGGTGGAATGTGCTCTCGGGGTCTGCAGCGGCACCCCCATTTCCCGGGCCTCAGCTGAATTTCAGGATGCCTGCAGTCTGGGATCCGACACCATTCAGCGCAACTTCAATGATTTTGGCCAGATCTATTTAAAGCCGCTGATGCTGGCTCTCAAGGAGGAGCTCAAAACTCGTCCGACAGTAGTGGCCGATGAGTCAACGCTGGATGTCCTCGAGCTTCAAGGACGAGGACATCAAAGCGCTAAGACGCACGAAGCGGCAGAACCGATCAGCGGGAACTACTTTCTTGCCCTGACGACTCCTGCACAGACGGACTATCCCGTTGCCTGCTATGAATACATGGGCTCAAGCAGCCTTAAACGGCTCCGTGAGATGCTCGGTGATACATTCCGCTGTGAAGCGCTGGCTGCGGACGGATATGCCGCCTATGACAGCCTGATCGCCCAAGGCTTTGGCTTGAACGGCAAAGCCGTTCGCCAAAGCTGCCTGACGCACCTGAGGCGTCGCCTGTGTCAGGCTATTGGTGCAGAAGCTCTCAAACAGCAGGCCGAAGCATTCGCAGATGAAGAACTGGCATCCATCAATCTGGAAAGTTTAAAAGCCGGAGATCCGGATCGGGAACTGATGGCTGCAGTCGTCATTCTGGGGGCCGTCTACGCTGTGGAGCAGCGCTGTGCCCGGGAACCTCACGAAACTGAGGCAGACTGGCTTGTCCGTCTGGCCAAGGCCCGCAAAGAAAAGTCGACGGTATTGATGGATGACCTGGACCGCATCATGCTCAAACTGAGCTCCGGGCGAATAGAACCGACCTCCAACGCAAAGAGCTGGAGGAGTATCCGGAAGTCCGATCCATACGCTGCCGCCTGTATCTACTACATGAACGGCCGGCAGAAATTCCGTACGTTTTTGTCCGATCCGCGAATTCCGCCGTCAACGGATATCGTCGAAGGGCGAATACGCCCTGTAACAGTGCTGCGCAAGAACATCTATTTTATGCAGACGCTCCGCGGAGCCGAAGCCATGATGGCTGCTTATTCTCTGGTGCAGACTGGCAAACTCAACGGGATGGACGTGCGCACCTGGCTGAGCGACTTTGTCGCCGCCGCTTATATGCATTGTGTCCGCAAAGCATGGCGTTACGCCTTGCAGGAAGGCAAAGATCCGACAAGAAAAATCATGGACTACAACGTCTCGCCGCTCGCTGAAGTCAAGGCTGCTGCGCAGGCAGATCCTGACGACGACATGGCTAGAACCAGACTGGCCTACAACATGCATCACCTCATCGAAGACTTTGACTTTACGGCATGGCTCCCGCGGAATTGTGCTGAGCGTTACCAGAACGAGTGCGAAGTCGATTTCCATGACGTCGCCTGTGACATAGTGCAAATTGGTGAATAGGTCTTGAGGTTCCCAGTTAGGTTTCTTGTCCGCGTAGCGCCGACAGAACGACGAGTAGGAGTAGGTCTTCTGCCCGGCATTCATACGACAATATTCGTCGTAAACGAGCTGAAGCGTCATGTGCTTCTTCTGGAGAAGATCGTTGACGACCTCCCAGTTCGGCTCGCAGTGGGAGTTTGGGGTTTTGGGATACACCCGCTCGTAGATTTCCCCGTCCGAGAGTTTGAGAAACGCCTCGAGATCAGACCTGGCAGCCGATGCCAGTTTGTTGATGAAGCCGTTGGAGGCTCCCGTATAGTGACGGATTTTGGAGTAGCTGAACCCGCAGTTCAGCATGGCCAATACCGTTCGTATGATGGTCATAGCAATTTTCCGTGTCATAAAGGCTCCGTATATTGATAGGAACCTTTCGATTATCAATTGCTATGCAGAAACTGTTCACGTGTTTAGGAATTTTGTTCACGTAATTAAGAATCGGCTAGTCGGAGCACCTGTTCACGTAATTGAGAAAACTGTTTACGTACATGAGAATTGCTGTTCACGTGTTTTAAGAATTCTCAAACGGTATATTTCTCGCCGACTTCTTTGAGAGTTAAAGTCTTTGAGAGGATGTCGCGTAAAGCGGCTTCACGCAACTCTCGTGGATAACGTATTGTCATTGGATGCTCTATAAATTAACTGGCATCTATTTTGACATAGAGGGAAGGCGGTTCAAGATCAAACGGCGGCAGACAAGCTGACGATCTTATCCAAGCCTAAATTACTGATCATTGATGAGCTAGGGTACGTGCCGTTCTCTCCGGAGGCAACGCATCTGTTATTTCAAATGATGAGTTGGAGATACGAGACAAAAAGCACGATCATCACTACCAACCGACCGATTGCAGAATGGGGGCTGGTTTTAGGCGATCCGATGGCCGCAACTGCAATCATCGATCGTTTGATGCAGCACTGCACTGCCATTGCAATCAATGGCGACAGCTACAGGCTGAAAGAACACAAGCTAAAAAATTGCTTAACCGATAACCTACAAGCCGCAAAGGAATTAAAACCTGAGTGGCATAACTGTAGGGGTCAAGATTTGTCCACTAGGGGGTCAACTTACCTGACCGTTGACATCCAGGAAAGTCTTCGAAGGGCGGACGGAACCGTCAGGGAAGAGCCGACCGGCGTAGGCCTTACCTCCAAGTCGAGGCTGCTTCTTTTCGGAACCCAAATGTTGTAGGAAGTCTGGACATATTGGATCCCTGTGGATTTGTTTGTATCCAGATAGAAGTTCCATTTAGGTTCGACTGCAGCTTTACGGGACATGACTAGCTCATCAATTAAATTACATAGGAGCTATGTATAGCATAAAATTAAACCCCGCAACTTCAAATTTCTTGAAGATTACGGGGTTAGTAAAATAACTGACTTTATAGTTGACTCGGGTCAACCTTGTTCCGAGCTAGCCGCCGGGAGTTTGGCTATACCGCTCGAAAGCCCTTTGGAGAACAGTGTCAACGATCCGATTTCATCAGATCTCGTCGTTTTTCTGTTCCTTCTTGCGGCAATCGCCGCAGATGCCGTACAGCACCAGTGAATGATCGGTGAGCTCGTAACCCTTTCGTGCTGCAACCTGACGCTGAGCCCGCTCAATTTCCGGGTCAACGAATTCTTCAACATTGCCGCAACGCACGCAAACGAGATGGTCATGGTGCCGACCTTCCTGAAGCTCGTAGGTCGCTCGCCCTTCGTCGAAATGACGGCGCACAAGAATGCCTGCATTTTCAAACTGAGTGAGCACACGATAAACCGTCGCCAGACCAATGTCGCTGTTTTCCTCTAGAAGAAGCTTGTACACTTCTTCAGCTGACAGGTGGCGCTTACCAGCTTCGTGAGACTCTGAAAGCTTCTGAAACAAATCTAGAATCTTGAGGCGCGGCACTGTAACCTTAAGGCCCATGGTCTTCAGATCGGCCGACTGCTGCTGTTGGTTTTCCTTCACGACCTAACCATCCTGTCTTTGTTCAATAGAGTCTTTATGATACGCAGTTGAAGAGCTCGCGACGAGATCTTGCACTGAAATTCCAATTCTATTCGGTTTATGCTCAAACGACACATCCTTTCATTTACGACGGCGGCTGCATGCGCAATCGGCCTGAGCGGGTGCTCTACCGTATCGAACGTGATGGACACCGCCACGTCCTACGTGCCCTACATTTTGAAGCCCTACCGTGCCGACGTACATCAAGGGAATCTCGTAACGAGCGAGATGGCGCTGCAGCTTGAGAAGGGCATGACTGACGCTCAAGTACAGTTCCTGCTCGGCGTACCGCTCATTAAGGATCCGTTCCACGAAAACCGCTGGGACTATACCTACTATCTGCGGCGCGGCAACGGTGAAGAGCAAGTTCGTTCTCTCACTGTTTTCTTTAATGAAGACCGTCGGGTAGATCACTGGACATCTGATCCGCTCCCGGATGAACAGCAGGCCGACCAATTGATTCTGGGGACGATCGATACGTTTGAACCTCGTCTGCCTAAGACCGATATTCCGGCGGCCGCACCCAAAACTTCGACCGAACCGTCCCCATCCTCTGCCGAGTAACGCATGCCTACCATCCAGCAGGAAGTCGAGAGACTTCGCAGTCTCGTGACGCAGCTCATCAACCGCCTGCAGAACGAACGCGATCAGCGTCAACAACTCGCCCACCAGCTTGAAGTTCGCGACGCTGAACTCAAACGCGCTCGCCAGCAGCTTCATGAAATGAAGAAGAAAGTCGACGAGATGCTGTCGCAATTTCGTGACGCTGGTTCTGCGTCCTGACCGTTTTCCTTCGCGGAGACCACCATGTCCGAAGTCAACGTCACAATTTTTGATCGCAACTACCGCCTTGCCGTTACCACCGGCGAGGAAAAGATGCTTGAAGACTGTGCGCGCCAGGTCAATGAACAAATGCTCGCCGTACGTGCCGCCGGCCGCGTTATTGCAATTGATCAGATTGCAGTTCTTACTGCGCTCGAGTTGGCTTATGACGCCAAGAAGCGCGAGCATGACGCTAAGAAAACCGCGGCTGCGCCTCCGCAGCCGGTTCAGCAGCAAACTCCTGCGGCAGCTGTACCGACAGCGGCATCAACCCCAAATGAGGCTGATTCAGCGCTCTTTGCAGAAATTCATTCGCTTTGCAGTCTCTGCGAAGAGGCACTCTTCCGAGACGCAAAGATGGGATCGCTCTTCTAAGGTGATCAGCAGGAAGCCCCGCAAATGCGGGGCTTCATATTTCTCTTGGATCAAGTTTTATGCGGCAGTGGTTTTTGATCACTTGCGCGAAGTGTGATTCCAGGTAGAATGAACTTAAGTCCTGCAGCGGCAAGCATCCGGGCTCCAAGGTACCTAGAACCAATGCATCCTGCAATAGGTTGGCCTACTCGAGAGCCGATTGAGTGCCGGTCACGCGGTGTCCAGCCCGTTCCGCTCCGGAGCCGACCGCCCTGAACTCCCGGTTCAGGATACGTAGCCCCGCCCCGCTGCAGGTTCTTGATTTTCAAGGGCAGTCTTTCGCTGAGAGACTGCCCTTTCCTACTTTCAGGATTGGACCGCGTGATGGCCATAGACCCCAAAACAGCTGCCGTATGCGCCGAAGCATCCGGATTTTGGCTGATGAAGACGGAACCGTCGGAGTGTTCGATTGACGACGCCTTCGCAGCAACCAATCACGCCGTCTCATGGTTCGGCGTACGCAATTATCAGGCGCGCAACTTTATGCGAGACCAAATGAAGGTTGGAGACGCCGTGCTCTTTTACCATTCAAGCTGCCCCAACCCCGGCATCGTCGGCATCGCGCGCATCGCCTCGAAACCATATCCTGATACCTGCCAGTTCGACGAAAAAAGTGACTATTTCGATCCCAAATCCACAAAGGATGCACCGCGTTGGGTGGCGGTGGATGTTGAAGCACTCGTCAAATTTCCAGTCATTCCTGTCAGCATTTTGAGAGCTCAGCCAGAACTTGCCGACATGCTCATTCTTCGACGAGGCAACCGTTTGTCTATTACTCCGGTTGAAAAGAAAGATTTCCTATTCATCGTCGAGCATCTTGCCAAACCTCAGTCATAAACAACAAACCTAGATCACCTCGGAGATTCACCCAATGGAGATTCAAATCATCCTCGCTCTAGCGGCGCTCGGATGCTGCACCGGATTCCTTGCCGGACTGCTCGGCATCGGCGGCGGCATGGTGCTAACGCCTTTCCTCACGCTGCTTCTCGGCTATGCAGGCATTCCGATTGAGCACATCGTGCACGTAGCCATCGCCACCTCAATGGGCACGATCCTTTTCACGTCGCTCTCCTCTGTGCGTGCACACGCCAAGCGCGGCGCGGTTCTCTGGAATGTTGTGTTTTCGATGGCCCCAGGCATTCTCGTCGGTGCTGTCGTGGGAGCTCAAGTTTCCGGCGCACTGCCGACCTTCTGGGTTGCGCTCATTTTTGCCGTGTTTGTCTACACTTCTGCCGCAAAAATGTTCCTTAATGCCAAACCCACGCCTTCGCGCCATCTGCCCGGACCTGCAGGCATGTTTGGTGCCGGTACGGCTATCGGCGTGATTTCCGCGCTGGTGGGGGCTGGCGGCGGTTTTATTTCCGTGCCTTTCATGACCTGGTGCAACGTCAAGATGCATAACGCCGTTGGAACATCCGCTGCCTTTGGCTTCCCCATCGCGTTTGCCGGCACCATTGGCTATATCATCAGCGGCTGGCATTTGACGGGACTGCCCGGCTGGCCCTACACCATCGGTTATATTCATCTGCCGGCCCTTGTCTGTGTCGCCGCAACGAGCATCTTTTTTGCGCCGTTCGGCGCAAAGGTCGCACACTCGATTGATACGAAGCCTCTAAAGCGCATCTTCGCCAGTGTGCTTTTCCTGCTTGCAACTTACATGCTCTATAAGGCAATCAGCGCCTTCTAAGCAGCTTTTCAAAGCGAATTGTTTGATAAAAAATGAGCTTGGCTTCATTCCCGAAGCCAAGCTCGTTTTTTCACTTTTTCAACTGCAAATTCAGGTACGCCGGCGTCCCGCCCAGACCCAAAGCGTCAGCCCGGCGAGAATCAGCGGCAGCGTAAGCCACTGTCCGCGAGAAAGCCCCAATGCCTGCAATCCAAGAAACGCATCGGGTTCTCGGAAGTATTCGCTCACAAACCGCGCTGCCCCATAACCCAAGGCAAATAAAGCGGCTGTTCTGCCGACCGGTCTCGGCTTGCGGGAATAAAGCCAAATCACCACAAAAAGGGCCAGTCCTTCCAGACCTGCTTCATAAAGCTGGGAAGGATGACGAGAGATACCGCCGTCCTGCGCCTGAGGAAAAATCATGGCCCACGGAAGGTCCGGCGAAGCTGGCCTGCCCCAAAGCTCGCCATTGATAAAGTTCCCGATGCGGCCGAAAAAAAGTCCCAAAGGTACGAGCGGAGCCACAAAATCCGTCAGCTGCCAAAACCGCATGCCATGTCTGCGAACATAGAGCGCCATCACGATAAGCACTCCCAACAGACCGCCATGCGCACTCATTCCGCCCTGCCAAACCGAGAAGATCTGAAGGGGATGGGTCAAGTACCACGCAGGCTGATAAAAAAGACAGTAGCCCAGCCTGCCGCCCAGCACAACGCCAAAAACGCCCCAGAAAAGAAGGTTCTCAACATCGTCGGGCGTCACGCCCCTCCAATAATCCTGCGCTCGTCGACGACCGAGGAGCCAGAAAGCGAGAAAACCCAAAAGGTACATCAAACCGTACCAATGCACTCCCAAAGGACCGATAGAGAACGCGATGGGATCAAACTGCGGATGAATCAGCATGCGGCAACCACTGCAACTTTTTTATAAGAGCGCTCATTCTAACGATGCGGTTATTCACGAAGACTTCATTGACGTACTTGGACTCGTGAGATAGTGTGTGTCGTCGCTCTGAAAGCGATTTTCGCAATGCTGCAGAACGCTCGACCTCCATACAGAACCTAAAGGAGCCGCCTTTCATGTCGGTACAGACTGTTTCTTCAACTGCCGTAGCTCATGCGCTCACCGCACTTCGTGCCAATCGGCCGCTCGTACACTGCCTCACCAACGAAGTAGTTCAGGAAATCACGGCAAACGTACTGCTCGCCGCCGGTGCGTCGCCCGCAATGGTTGTCGCGATGGAAGAAGCACCTGTCTTTACGGCCATCTCGGGAGCTCTGCTCATCAACACCGGCACACCGTACCCAGAGCGTGTCGCGGTAATGAAGGCCTGTGCTCAAGCTGCCAATGACCATGGCGTTCCCTGGGTGCTTGACCCAGTAGCCGCTGGCGCAACCCCTTGGCGCACACAGGCCATTCGGGAGCTCCTTGCGCTTAAACCAACCATTCTTCGCGGCAACGCCAGTGAGATTCTTGCACTGGCTGGTTCCGGAAAGGGCGGCAAGGGCGTCGACAGCACAGACGACAGCCGAACCGCCCTATCTGCCGCTCAGCGGCTTGCCGAAGAAACAGGAACTGTAGTTTGTGTTACAGGCCCAGTTGATTATGCGACTGACGGTAAGCGAACACTCTCCATCGCCGGAGGCAACGTCATGACGACGCTCGTGGTGGGCACCGGATGCTCTCTCTCGTCGCTCTGCGCAGCTTTTGCAGCAGTGGAAAAAGATCCTGTTAATGCCGCCATTTCCGCTTGCACACTCGCGAAGTACGCAGCCGGCACTGCCGCAAAACATGCTAAGGGGCCGGGGAGCTTCCATGATGAATATCTTGATGCACTCTACCTCGTCCAGCCTGAAGCACTCACTGTCGGAGACGCGGCATGACCGTTAAGCCGCTCAATCTTACGCTCTACCTTGTTCTGGATCCTGATCTTTGTAGCCAATCTGTCGGCATTGTTGAAACAGCCTTGGCAGCTGTACAAGCTGGTGCGGGTATTGTGCAGCTGCGGGCACCGACCTGGAAAAAGCGCCGTATGACGGAATGCGCTCGCTCACTCAAATCTGCGCTTACACCTTTCCATGTGCCGCTCATCATTGATGACCACGCCGATGTAATGCTCGCTGCGAATGCCGACGGTCTGCACGTTGGGCAGCAGGATCTGACCCCGGCAGATGCCCGACAGCTGATCGGCAGCAATCGCATTCTGGGACTGTCTTTAGGTTCGCTTGAGGATTGCCGCCCTGACGAACTCGCTCTTGTGGACTACGTCGGCATCGGACCGACTTTCGTTACGCAATCCAAACCGGATGCGGGCGCGGCCATTGGTCTCACCGCACTGCAATCTATCGCTGCCAAGGCGCAGAAGCCTTCAGTGGCCATTGGCGGCATTCACATCAACAATGCTGCGCAAGTCGGCGCAGCTGGCGTTGACGGCATTGCTGTTATTTCAGCTATTTGTGGTCAGCCAGATCCCTATGCCGCTTCCGTCAGTCTCTTGAAAGCATTCCAAAGCAACCGCAAACAGTCTTAAAGAGACCGTAATGCCATTCCCCTCTGTCTTCGGGTCTTTGTGGACACCTCATCGAGCTGCCGCATGGACTGCACTGTTTCTTTTTTTGCTGACAGCGAGTGCTTACTTCTGCGGCGTCAATGCTAAACGCGCCTTGCAGCATGCCGTCTTTATCGTTCCGTTTATTGCGCTTTGGCTGCTGTCTTTGCCCGCCCGAAGCAACGAGTCACGAAGCGGCTGGCAAAAAGTGTGTCTCGCTGCAGCCGTTGTCGGACTGCTGCTTGCTTTTATCGACGCTGCTCTACGGGCATTCCTCTATCAAACGTACTCGGCCGAACCCATGTCGACTTTCGTATTGGAATCAGCAGCCAATACCAATCTTGACGAAGCTCTAGGCTTTTTGGCCACCGAATGGACCGGGGCGCTCTTGGGGACGTTACTCTGTCTCGCCGCGTTAACTGTTGCCCTATTCGTCATGCATTTGGCAAGCAAGACGTCTTCAGACAACGCGATGGCTTCCGGTTGGGGGCAGTGGCTTTGGCGATTCTGGATGCTGCTTTTTGCGTCCGTCTGTATCCTCAGCTGGGCCAAACCCTCCTGGCGAATTCACTATCCCCCTGTTTTTTGGTCTAAATGGATGGAATCCGTTGCAGGCATGCAATCGATCTGGATGAAAGCCGACCAGCATGAAGCCGCAGAAATTACCGAAGCCAGATCGGTTCTGCTGGATGCTTCACCGGCGCCACGCACAATCGTCTTGGTCATCGGCGAAAGCACTACTCGCGACGACTGGAGTCTTTATGGGTACTCACGCGATACCACGCCGAAGCTTAAAGCCCTCGAATCAAAAGATTCAAATTTAGGCACCTTCAGGCAGGCTTGGTCCGTAGACGCCTCGACCATCGCAGCCTTCCGTTCCATGTTCACCTTTCCCGTTCCGCAGTCTGCGGGCGACGGCCGCATCAATCTCTTTGCGCTCTTTAGCGCCGCTGGATGGACGGTGCATTGGATCAGTAATCAGGACGACATAGCCATTCAAACACAATATGCCGTCTTTGCCTCTGAAGCGCAGTTCATCAACCGCATGACCGGACGCTCAAGCGCATCGATGGATCTGAATGTTTTGCCAACCTTTAAACAAGCACTTGCTGATCCGGCTCCGAGGAAACTGATCGTTGTCCATCTGATCGGAGCGCATCCGCACTACGCGCTGAGGTTCCGCGATTCAGACGAAATTGACTGGGGACACGACCATGTGATGCAGAATCTGAATCATCTCGACCGATCCCCATGGGTGGTTGCCGCCCGCAATCAATATGACTGGGCTATGCGCTATCAGGACGAGGTGCTGTCAGAACTCTTTCACCTCTCTAAAAATGCTCAGGCCTCAGCCAAGTCCCCGTTAGACTGGATTTTTCTATCCGACCACGGTCAGGAGCTAGGAGATACGGCAAACCGGGCAGGCCACTCACAAACGGCGCCATCAAGCTACCGCATTCCGTTTCTGATCTGGAGCTCCGAGCGAAGCTTCAATCCATATGAAAATCGTCCGTTCCGCGCTGATTTTTTAAGTCCGCTCATGCTTGAACTTGCCGGCATCAACTGGAAAGGCGAAGATCCTCGGCAAGTCCTCATTGCCGACGACTATAGTTGGATAAAACCTCATTTACCTATCCAAGATCCGCAGATGCCGTCATCGGACAACCCATGAAGGAATCCACTCCCCCCGTACTGAAGGTCTCTCTCCCTGAAGCCGAGGAACTGCTTCAAGCAGAAGCGCTTGAAGCACATCCGCCGATGGGTTGGAGCGCTGCAGAAAGTGATGCCGCTTCACGCGACGCACTGGCCGTCGCTGGCAAAAGCGACATTCAGGCATTTCTCCTCACCCGTGCCAAACTGGTGCTTTCGCGCATGACGAAGCATGACCCTAGCCTGAAGCGGCCTCGGCTGCCGCAGACAGGGTGGCTTATAAAAAGCATTTCCTTAGGCATCATTTTTCTCGGCTTTTTTTCTGGGGCTGTGACGGATCAGCTCACCAGTGCTGGCGCGCAACTTAACCTCCTCTCTCCGCCGCTTCTGACTGTGTTCGCCTGGAACATCCTCGCGATGCTTGCCGCCATTGCAGGACTGGTTATCAGCTTCCGACGCAGCACCAGCCCTGCCGGTCTTTCGGCCGCACTTGCCAGAATCCTTGGATCTGCCGCGCATGTCATGCGCTTCGTTGCCATCGGCAAACCTACCGACAAGACCTACTTCAATAAACTCCTGCCGCTTCTCCTGCCTCAAACCGCCTGGCGATTCCGCGCGGTTCTGCATTGGGCAGCACTGGCCTTCGGCATCGGATTGGCGGCGAGCCTCCTTGTGCGCGGCATTGGAACCGCCTATTGGGCTGTCTGGGAAAGTACATGGTTTGCCGACAAGCCCGATGTGGTTGCTGCCATTCTTCAAGGACTGTACGGTTGGCTGCCGGATTTCCTCCCAGGCCTCTCACCGCTGCCGGATGCTTCTGCACTTTCTGCGCTGCGAGTTGACGGCTCTGCCCCAAGTGCGGCAGTGCTTTCTGCCGGAGCGCCGTGGCTTGCCCGCATGATCTGGAGCATTGTCGGCCTCATCATCGTCCCGCGCGCCGTTTTGGCTGCCATTTCCATGTTCTGTGCTGCTCGAGCAGCACAAACGCTCATCGTTCCCATAGACAGCTCGCGAACTGAGCAGCTTCTGCAGACGGCCGCAAACCATTCTGTCAAGACTTGGCTTCTCAACGGATCTAATCACCCAGCAGCAAACCAAGGAACGCCTCTCCTGTCAGTCAATCCATGGAGTGCCCCTGATTTTCCAGAGCTTGCTGCCTTTACCCCGCAAGCAGGGGACCGCACCGTATTGGAGTTGGATCCCTCAGCTACCCCCGAAGAAGATGTGCACGGACTATTGATTGACGCCATTCGAAAGCGTTGCGCAAATACGGTCCTCCATCTCGATTTCTCCGAACTCCAAACGCGCTTTGCGGACGTGCCCGAACGCATCCAAAGCCGCCGAGCGCTTTGGGAACACTTTGCCGCACAGCATGACATACCGCTTGAAGTGAATGGGCTCCGTTGAGATCATTCACCTCGGGCGATAATGAAGCTATTGGATTGATCAATGCTTTCACCATGGCCGACCAGCAAGATTCCCTGCGCATTCACCTGAGCCTTGTGAGCCACACGAACATCGGCAAAACAACGCTCGCCCGAACACTGCTCATGCGTGACGTGGGTGAGATTGCCGACCGTGCTCATGTTACAGAAACAACGGATGACTACCTTCTCGCCCGCGGTCAGGATGGCAGCGAGCTCATCCTCTGGGATACGCCGGGCTTTGGCAATTCCGTCGCTCTGGCTAAACGCCTTGAAGGCCGCTCCAACCCGCTCGGATGGTTCCTCTCTGAAGTGTGGGATCGCTTCACCAACAAATCTTTTTGGCTTGACCAGAAAGCAGTGAGACACATCCGCGATATTTCAAGTGTCGTTCTCTACCTCGTCAATATCGCGGAAACACCGGACAAAACGCCCTACATTCAGGCAGAGATGCAAATTCTCAGCTGGATCGGCAAACCGGTCATTGTGCTTCTCAACCAAATGGGAAAACCGCAGGCGCCGGACATTGAACATGCGCAGGTGGAGGCTTGGAAGACAGCGCTCAAACCTTGGCCGTTTGTCAAAAAAGTGCTGGCGATGGATGCTTTTGCCCGTTGCTGGGTACAGGAAGAAATGCTTTTCAATGCCATCGGTGACGTTCTTCCTGCTGAGGATGAGGCCGCTTACAAAGTACTGCAGTCTGTTTGGCGCCGAGGCCGCCAAGCCGCTTATGCCAATTCCATCGAAGCTATGGCCAGGCATCTGCAGCAAGCCGTGTCAGCACATGTTTCACTGCCAACACCTACGCTGAGGGAACGAGCGGTAAGTGTGGGACGGCGTTTAGGACTCTTTAGAGACGAGCGAGATGTGATTGCCGACGCTCAAGCAGCCATGGCATCTCAAGCCGCCGACAGTTTTTATGCCTTAACGTCCAAACTCATCGCCGACAATGGTCTTTCCGGCACAGGTGTTTCCAAGGAAATCTTCCAGCGCATGAAGACGGACTGGGATTTGGCTGTCTATTCCGTCGATCCGCAGAGTGCGGCGGCCGTCGGCACCAGTATTGGAGCGGCTTCCGGAGCCGCGGCTGGGCTTGCGATTGACCTCTCTGCCGCCGGCCTTACGATGGGACTTTCAACACTGGTTGGCGGGCTCATTGGAGCCGTGAGCGGCATGGGGGCCGCGCATGCTTGGAATCTTCAAAAGAAAAAATCCGGCGCTGAGCTTTTTTGGAGTGAAAAAGCGTTGACCGGATTTCTTCTTGAAACTGTGCTGCTCTATCTCGCAGTAGCACACTATGGTCGTGGCCGAGGAGATTGGAAGGAAAGTGAATCTCCAGAGTTTTGGAAGGATGCAGCGCTTCGCGCTATTCAGGAAGAAAAATTCTCCTTTGAACCTCTTCGCACAGAAGATATTGATACCTCTATTAGCACTTTGATAAATGCTATAGATCACATTATCAAAAATATCTTTAAAACACTCTATCCTTCAGACGAATATTAAACGTCTTGAATCAAATCATTTTGGAGCAGCCAAAACTCCCTCTCGTACTTGATAATCCGAAATGGCACGCTGAGCTCTAGCTGCATCAGCCATAAGCTTAAACTCTCCTGTACAAACATCAAGCAAGTCCAGCCGATCACCATTCCATCGCATACAAGTAACTTGCCCACCATTATTTAAACCAACAGCTCCCCAAGAACCAATGGCAAAACCCTTATCGCCAAACGTTGTAAAAGAAAGTGCCAAATCGAACGTTTCATTAGAAAACAGGTCCCGGCCTTCATGAATTTTAGGCGGCACTCCCAATACCATACCAAGAATCGACGGGAATATATCCCGATGAGAAACCCAACGGGTTGTATCAGCCTTAGCCCTCACATCATCCCAAGAATCTGGCAACCAGAACAGTAAGGGGACGCCTCGCATATGAGGCAAATAATCAATCGAATCATATTGCAAACGTGCATTATGATCGCCAGTAGCTACAACAACAGTATTATTAGATAAACCTTCTGAATAGATCGATTTTACAAAAACACCCAAAGCATTTGCCGCATACTGATAAGTTTCAAATGAAGGTATACATTTAGAGCGTTCATCCTTGACAAATGAAGGCAATAAATTTGGGTCGACGGGATTTACCAAAATTCCATCAGGAACTCTGAACGGTGGATGATTAGTAGTAGACAATATGACTAAACATATTTTTTCTCTTTTTTCATCAGCCTCTTTCAAAATATCCACTGCTTTATCAAACATCCATTTATCACCAATACCCCAAGTGCCCACCTCTGCTTCGGGGAATTCTTTAGATAAAGCTACAGAACCAACGATCTCATCAAAGCCTTGAATTGGTAAATTGTCATTAATCATACGCCAAGCTTCCGAACCTGACGTCAAGAATACCATTTTGTAACCTGCTTCTTTGAATGGCAGATAATTTGAAAATGGGAATCGTTTTTTACCATAACGACTTTGAGTCAAAGGTGAGATTGAAGTATCAAAAAGTATTCCCTCTAACGACGGGAATGTACCATTATTAATACTTACTCCATTTCTAAAAACAACTGCTCGCTCTAATTGATTAGCCAACTCCCCTAAAACATCATTCTTCGGCAAATTTTGAGTATCAAAAATATCACGCCCCATTGACTCCATTATAACGACTACAACATGATCTGCAGAATGACGCTTTTCTTCAATTACCGAACCTGTGATTCGAATTTTTGATATAGCCGCTTCTGCTTCGCCCTTATTTTTAAATCCCATTTCCACCAAAGCCATTTGAGATCCGCCATTAAATTTTATGGCATTCTGACCTTTCCATGCCTCATAAAATGCAGCCGCACCTCCGGGGACAGTAGCATTTATAAAGGCATTCGTAGAAACCGAAAAATCCTGCTGCCGAAGAGGAAACTTACCTAAACTACCACGAATAACACCTACCACAGAAATCGTTCCGATAAGTGCAATAACAATATAAATAAACAATGAATCTTTTTTCTGAACACACCCAACGCCAAATGACGCCGCACTTGAAATTATTTTTCTAACAGAAAAAACAATAATAATAGGAATGATCGTCAACAACACCCAAGCGATTAAATATGAAAAAATAGGCCAATCTTTCCACAGCGTTACTAGGATAGCTTCCGTATCATCCTGAAATAACCCAAAGACTAGCGGGCTAAATGGCGTTCCATAAAAACCATAAAACCCATAATTACCAAGCGAAAGACCAACCATAATCGCTTGACCAACAACACCAACAGCGATCGTATATCGCCAAAAATAAGGCCGCCAATAACTCAGCAATAATAATACCCATGCCGCCGCTATAAATATTAATAGCCATTTAACATCAACTCTCATCCCCATTATTAAGGCCGGGTAAAAATCACTCCACACTAAATCGGGAGACTTGTAGTGATGAAAGAAGAATATACGGATTAGACTAAGTACAAACGTAGATGAAATCACGAATACCAATGAATTGATACACTTTTCAACCCACCGATCAGAAGCCACTTTCAACATTAACAAACCCATTAAATTAACGCATCATCAAGGCCTAAAAAAGGCTATCTCTGCACCACTGCATCAGAACAATCCATCGTAATGAACAATAAATTTCATAGAACCATCATTGCACAAACAATAGTAAGAATTATTTTATAAAAATTGTGCTTTGAATTAGGTCAACTAGATCAATCGACCAGAAAAAAAGGGTGTTACGCCAGCCAGTCTATGGCTTTTGTAACACCCTTTAATTAACTAACTCTTTTTAGATTCAACGTTACGGCACCATTTCCTCAACTTCGTCGCGCTTACGCTGCTTAACGAGATCCTCGCGCTTGACGCCGAGATAGAGGGCGATCGCCGCCGCCACGAAGACGGAGGAATAAACACCCAGCAAAATGCCGATCGTCAAAGCAAGTGAGAAGTAGTGAAGCGCAGGGCCGCCGAAGAAGAACATCGAGAGCGTCATGCAGAGCGTGGACGTATGGGTAATGACCGTACGAGAAATCGTCGCAGTAATGGCTGAATTCACAATTTCCATGCTGTCAGCACGGCGCATCGTGCGGAAGTGTTCTCGTACGCGGTCGAAAATAATCACCGACTCGTTCACCGAGTAACCCAAGACGGCAAGCACCGCCGCCAATACCGGCAGCGTGAACTCCCAGTGCATGACGGAGAAGATGCCCACCACGATCACAATATCGTGAAGGTTGGCGATGATGGCTGCTACCGAGAACTTCCACTCAAAGCGGAAGGCCAAGTAGATCATGATGCCTACCACCACCAAGGCAAGCGCCGTACCGCCGTCACGGGCGAGCTCATCGCCCACCTGAGGGCCGACAAACTCCGTACTCTTTAACTGCACATCAGGGGTTTTCGCCTGCAGCACCTTCATCACTTCAGCAGCAACCTGGCCGGACGTCTGTCCTTCCTTGGTCGGGACGCGAATCACCACGTCGCTCGCCGTGCCGAAAGTCTGCACGAGCACTTCCTTGGAAACCTGCCCGAGATCCTCGCGGATCTGTTCAGTGTTGGCCGCTGACGGATACTTAACCTCAAGCTGAGTGCCGCCAGTGAACTCGATTGAAAGCGCCAAACCGTGCGTGAAAATCCAATACACAGCGACGATGAAGCTGACGAACGAAATCGCGTTGAGCACATGGCGATAGTGCATGAACGGAATGGTTCGATGAATGCGGAAGAATTCCATTTTCTTGTCTCTCCTCGCTTACTTCGCCTGAACCTTCGCGGGGTCCGGACGCCAGATTTGGCCGATATGGACGCTCGTAAGCTTCTTCTGGCGGCCGTAGATCAAGTTGATCAGGGCGCGGGAAACGATGACGGAAGTGAAAATCGAAGTCCCAATGCCCAAGCAGTGCACCACAGCAAAGCCGCGAACCGGGCCGGAACCAAAGATCAAGAGCGCCAAACCGGCGATCAAGCTCGTTACGTTCGAGTCCAGAATCGTGGCAAAAGCGCGTTCATAGCCCTCACTGATAGCGGTCTGAGGCTGTCGTCCGATGCGCAGTTCTTCACGAACACGTTCGTTAATCAGCACATTCGAGTCAACGGCCATACCGAGCGTAAGCGCGATAGCCGCAATACCCGGCAGCGTGAGCGTTGCCTGCAGCATCGACAGAATCGCAATCAGCATCATGACGTTGCAGATCAGCGATATGGCACTCACCACACCAAAGACCTGATAGTAGACCGCCATGAAAACGGCAATCACAATGAAGCCGTAAAGCGTTGAGCGGAAGCCCGCCTCAATGTTGGCTTCACCGAGGCTCGGGCCGATCAGGCGTTCCTCAACGATTTCCATCGGTGCGGCAAGCGAACCCGCACGAAGCACCAGCGCTGTATCAGTCGCCTCCATGGTCGTCATCTGACCGGAAATCTGCACGCGGCCGCCGCCAATTTCCTGACGAATAACCGGAGCCGTCACGACCTCGCCTTTGCCCTTTTCAAAGAGCAGGATGGCCATGCGGCGACCAACGTTTTCGCGGGTGACTTCCTGGAAGATACGGGCACCGCGGTTATCAAGCTCAAGGTTGACGGTCGGTTCCTGCGTCTGACTGTCAAAGCCCGGCTGCGCATCGTTGAGATTTTCACCCGTAAGGATCACGCGGCGCTTGACCAGAATCGGACGTCCGTCACGGTCAGTGAAGCGTTCGTCGCCAAAAGGCACCGTGCCCTGCGCGAGCTGAGCCAAGGCTTCGGGAGAATCGTCAACAAGGCGCACTTCAAGCGTCGCCGTGCGGCCGAGAATGTCCTTGGCCTTAGCCGTATCCTGCACACCCGGGAGCTGCACCACGATGCGGTCGGCACCCTGCTGCGCAATGACCGGTTCGGCCACACCGAGTTCATTGATTCGATTGTGAAGCGTCGAGATATTCTGCTTCAGCGCGTAATTCTGTACGTTCTGAATAGCCTTCTGCGAAAGCTCCGCGTGGATCACATAAGGAGCCTTGGAGGCTTCGGGCAGCGTGAGCAGCAAATCAGGCTGCGTGTTGCGCAGGAGATCGTTTGCGCGATCGCGTTCTTCGGCCGTCGCAAAACTGACTTCAACATCGTTGCCGATACGGCTGATGCCGGTGTGACGGATGCGCTTGTCGCGAAGCTGCGTACGCAGATCGGCAGCAATGGCGTCTGCACGCTTGGTGAGCGCCGCACGCATGTCAACCTGCAACAGGAAGTGCACACCGCCGCGCAGGTCAAGACCCAGATACATCGGCAGAGCATTGATCGAAAGAAGCCATCGAGGCGTATTCGGCACCAAATTCAAAGCCACGATATGGCTCGGATCCTTCGGATCGGAATTGAGCGTCTTCTCAATCACTTCGCGCGCACGAAGCTGCTCTTCAGTCTGAGTCGGATCAAAACGCACGCGGATGGTATTTTGCTGTGCGCCTTGTTCAAAGAAGAGCCCGTTGGGCTTGAGGTTCGCGTTCGCGAGCGCAGTCTCTACCTGCGAGAGCGTCTGCTCGGTGACCTTCACCGTTGCCTTGCCGGAGGTAACCTGCACCGCAGGCGACTCACCGTAAAAGTTCGGCAGCGTATAAACGAGCCCAATAATGAGCACGATGCCGATCAGAATGTATTTCCAGAGAGGATAGCGATTCATCGTTCGCTGTCTCCAATTGCCAGTTTTGAAGGGTGGTCTCCGCACTTGCGGATGAGAGGGGCTGCGTCAAGGCGGCCCCTCAGCAAGCGCAGGCCCGATGCCGCTGAAAAAGCGGCGCCGAGCCTCCAAGAGAGCCGATTCCGACCGGTGAACCGGACCGGAAATACGGCGTTCAATTAGAACTTAACCGAGCCCTTCGGCAGAACCATCTGCACCGCAGAGCGCTGCATGCGGATAACGACGGGCTTGCCGTCCACGGAAGCGACCTGCAGAGCCATCGACTGTTCGTCAACGCTCTCAATGCGGCCGGAGATGCCGCCCATGGTCATCACTTCATCACCCTTGGCGAGCGCGTCGCACATCTTGGCGTGCTCCTTTTGACGCTTCTGCTGCGGACGGATCAGGAAGAACCAGAACACCACGAAAATGACGATGAGCGGGACAACCTGAACGAGGAAGCTTTCCATCCCGCCGGCGGAAGCGGCTTCGCCCGCTGCCAGGGCATCGCTGATAGGGAACAACATGAAGACTCCAATCAAATAAGAACGGATCAAGAAAACGTTCGGGAATTCAAGACCCACTTTGGAAGGTTGTGATTATAAGGAAGCGTTGAGCGGCATGACCTTAAGACATCGAGAACGTCTTATTGTCTTATTCAATGCCGCGCGCACGATCCGTACGAAATTGCACTTTCCAGGCTTCCAACGTGCCGTTTTCAATGGCGGCGCGAATTTCACCCATAAGTGTTAAATAGTAGTGAAGGTTGTGAATCGTGTTGAGCCGCGCACCGAGGATTTCCCCCACCTTGTGCAGATGATGGAGATATGCACGGCTGAAGTTGCGGCAGGTGTAGCACGTGCACGACGGATCAAGCGGCCGCAAGTCATTGCGATAGCGGCTGTTCTTTAGCTTCAGGTCGCCAAAGCGCGTGAAGAGCCAGCCGTTTCTCGCGTTGCGGGTCGGCATGACACAGTCAAACATATCGATGCCGCTAGAGACGCCGTCGACCAAATCCTCTGGCGTCCCCACCCCCATCAAATAGCGCGGATGGTCTTCAGGAAGCTTGTAGGCAACTTCGTCGAGAATACGCAGCATCTCTTCCTTGGGTTCACCCACTGAAAGGCCGCCCAACGCATAGCCGTGGAAGCCGATATCCTTCAGACCTTCGAGCGACTCTTCACGCAGGTGGTTAAACATACCGCCCTGCACAATGCCAAAAAGCGTATTGGGATTTTCCAAGCGGTCGAATTCATCCTTCGAACGCTTGGCCCAGCGCAGACTCATCCGCATGGAAGCGGCGGCTTCGGCTTCTGTCGCCGGACGGTCGCCGATCTTATAGGGCGTACATTCGTCCAGCACCATCGTCACGTCGCTGTTGAGCGTGTGCTGAATCTGCATCGAGATCTCAGGCGTCAGGAAAAGTTTGCTGCCGTTGATGGGATTAGCAAAGCGAACGCCTTCCTCGGTGATCTTACGCAGTTCGCCGAGACTGAAAACCTGAAATCCGCCCGAATCCGTGAGGATGGGCTTATCCCACCGGCCGAAACCGTGAAGGCCGCCGTGAGCGCCGATCACTTCGAGTCCGGGGCGAAGCCACAGATGGAAAGTGTTGCCGAGAATGATCTGCGCACCGACCTCCTTGAGCTCATATGGCGCCATAGATTTGACAGCGCCGTAAGTGCCGACCGGCATGAAGATCGGTGTCTCAACGATACCGTGGTTGAGTTCAAGCGTACCGCGGCGGGCTTTGCCGCACCGCGTCTTGACCGTAAAGCTGAATGCCATTGCGTTTAACTCCAGGAGTGCGGTCAGGCCCCGCGGGCCTTTTCAATGAAGCAGGCGTCGCCGTAGCTGAAGAACCGATAATGTTCACGCACGGCATGGGCATACGCCTCGAGAATCCGCTCGCGGCCGACCAATGCCGACACGAGCATGACAAGAGTGGATTTGGGCAGATGGAAGTTTGTCACGAGCGCATCGACGATGCGGAACTTGTAGCCCGGCATGATGAACAAGCGGGTATCGCGCGCGCCAGCCTCAACATGGCCGATGCGATCCGCAGCGCTCTCGAGCGTGCGCAGTGACGTCGTCCCCACCGCAATGACGCGGCGGCCCTGAGCCTTCGCCTCATTGATGCGGGCAGCCACATCTTCGGGCATGCTGAACCACTCCGAATGCATGTGGTGCTCGGACAAGTTTTCGACACGCACGGGCTGAAAAGTGCCCGCTCCCACATGGAGCGTCACGTATTCAATATCTACGCCCTTGGCCTTCAGACGATTCAGGAGATCATCGGTAAAGTGAAGCCCTGCCGTAGGCGCCGCCACGGCACCGGGATGACGTGCATAGACCGTCTGGTAGCGGCTTTCATCGGCTTTTTCCGGCGCATGTTCGATATAGGGAGGCAGCGGCACACGGCCAAAAGCTTCAAGCACCTGCAGAACAGGTTCGGCAAACTTCAGCTCAAAAAATTCACCGGCCCGACCCGTGACCTCGACTTCAGCTTTGAGGTCAGTGCCGGAGGCGGCAAAGAAAAGTTTCGAGCCCGGCTTCGGGCTCTTGCTTGCACGAACCATAGCGATGGCGGTGAATTCACCCGTCACGCGCTCAATGAGCGCCTCGACAGCTCCTCCCGTAGCCTTGGCGCCGAGAAGCCGCGCTTTAATCACGCGGGTATTGTTGGCAATGAGGAGATCGCCGGGGCGAAGGAATTTTTCGATATCCCGAAAAGTACAGTCTTCAATGACCTCTTCGGTAATATGAAGCAGCCGCGAAGCGGCGCGATCTGCCAGCGGATACTGGGCAATGAGTTCCGGCGGAAGCTCGAAATCGAAATCTGAAAGATGTTGTTCTTGCATGGCTTTACTGGCCACAAAGCGGATAAAAAAACAAAAGAGCCGGCATTCTAACGGAGTTCGCAGCGTCCCATGTCGTTATCATTGTGAGTTCTCTTGAAGACGAGGTCCTTATGCGCCCCAACCAGATTGAAGACGACGAAGAAGAAGAGTTCCGCGGCCCATCAAAATCGCACTTAAAGCGTGTGCAGAACGAGCTCCAGGAGCTTGGCCGCGTCATGACCGGCATGGGCGACGAAACGCTCAAGAAGATTGGACTCCCGGAAGCTGTCTACGACGAAATCATCGAATACCGCCGTATGCGTAATTTCGGCGCTCAGCGCCGTCAGCTTCAGCTGATCGGCAAGAAAATGCGCGACATGGATCCGGCCGCCGTACGTGAAGCCATTGCGCGAGCAACCGGCGAATCCCGCGCAGCAGTAGCACTCCAGCATCGCTGTGAAGCGCTCAGAGACCGCTTCCTCGCTGACGACGAAGCCGTCAAAAACTTTATTGACGAACATACCGACATCGATATTCGGCGGCTGCGTGAACTGGTGCGCAGCGCCCGCCGTGAACGCGAGCAAGCTAAGCCCCCAAAGAGTGCTCGCGAACTTTATCGTCTGCTCTATGCCTATTTCGATGAACCGCTCGACCTGATGATGGCCGAAGAAATTGAAATCGAAGAAAACTGATTTCCAAATTCTATTTTTGTGAGGTCTTTGATGAAGCCACCGCGCAGTGCTGACAACGAACTCATCCTTGGCCTCGTTTCGGTCTCGGACCGAGCGAGTCAGGGCATTTATGAAGACAAGGGCATTCCGGCTCTCGAGGCATGGTGCCGCAAAGCCGTCAAAACGCCTGTCAAGATCCATAAGCGTCTCATTGCCGATGAGCGTTTTGACATTGAAAAGACGCTGCGCGAACTCGTCGACATCGTCGGTTGCGACCTCATCCTGACGACGGGCGGCACAGGACCGGCTCGACGCGACGTTACGCCCGAAGCGACCCTCGCGGTTGCTACCCGCGAAATGCCTGGCTTTGGCGAACAAATGCGCGCCATTTCCGGTCACTTTGTTCCGACGGCAATTCTTTCGCGCCAAGTCGGCGTCCTTCGCGAAACACCCGATCATGCAGCACTGATTCTCAACCTTCCCGGCCAGCCCAAAGCGATTGCAGAAACGCTCGAAGGTCTGAAGGACGAATCCGGAAAAAGTCTCGTCAACGGCATCTTTGCTGCCGTTCCCTACTGCATTGATCTGATCGGCGGTCCTTATATTGAAACCAATGAAGACGTCGTAAAAGCCTTCCGGCCGAAGAGCGCCCGTCGTACGGTCTCTCAGTCAGCCGACTCCGTCAAAGAGGCCGCTGCGGCTGCACCTGAAGCGGAGTCAAAGGCTGAACACAAGCCGGCAGCCGCTGCCGCGCCTCAGTCTGCACCCCAGCCGCAGCCCAAAACGCCAGCTTTTGCGCCAAAAGACATTCTGACTGTAATGCCGCGCTCAGGAGCTCGTCCGCGCCTCACCTGCGTCTGGCTTCACGGCATGGGGGTTGACAACAGTGACTTTGCGCCTTTTGCCGACGAAATCGAGCATGTCGGCGGTCCTGCCTGCCGCTTTGTACTCCCCAATGCTCCGATGCGCACGCTCTCTCGCAGTCCTGACTATCCGCCGCTGCGTGCCTGGTACGATATTCCCGGCCGAAACATTGACGATGCCGAGGATGAGTTCGGCATTCGTGCGTCCTCCGCTCGTGTTGCCCAATTGATTGACGAACTTGAAGCGGAAGGTGTGCCTCGCCATACTATTGTGCTCGGCGGCTTCTCCCAAGGCGCAGCGATCTCACTCTTTACGGGACTGCGGCTGGCCAGACCCATCGGCGGCATTTGTGCGCTCTCGGGTTACCTGCCGCTTGCCGGCCGGCTCTTCTCCGAAGCTGCCCCGGCAGCTCGCCGCACGCCGATCTTCATTGCGCACGGCGACTTCGACTCCGTGGTGCCGGCCGTCATGGCTGAACGCAGTGCTGAAGTCATTGCGCAAATCGACCCCACGCTCATAACGCGCACTTATCCCATAGATCATGAAGTCTGTGCGAATGAAATGCGCGATATCGCGGCATTCCTTAATTCGATTGCGCAGCACGCATAAAGCATCGCCGAACAAACGAAAGCCCGAAGGAGTGTGCATACCTTCGGGCTTTCGCCTTTTATACGGCAATCGAACGAACTACTGGCGAGCGTAGTAAGCGTTGTATTCCTCGAGTACCTCACCCGAAGCAACGGGCACTTTGAGCGACTGCAGCTCATCGGCATTCAAGGCCCGAAGCTCGGCAAAAATCGGCGATAACGCCGGCAGCTTCACCTGCGTGTAGAAGAAGCCGACGACTTCAATATCAACGATCTCACCGCCAGAACCGCACCAGACATGAAGTTCCCGCTTTACCGTCGGCGTACAGGAGCTCCGTTTATCTTTGTCTGCGAGAAAACTCGGACGAACGCCAACCCACTCCCAGACAAACCCCTTTTGCGACGGGCGAGTATTGCTCTTCATCGTGCGTTCGGGATCACCATAAACCTGAATGGCTTCTCGAGCGGTTCGGCACTTTGCCAAATACCGTCTGGCACCCTCGGGCGTAAAAGCTTCGGCGGGCATATCCGTGTCCGCCCGTGTCTGTGCTGCACAGCCGGCGAGCGAAAGTACTGCCGTCGCCAAAGCAGCCGTCATGAATGTACGTCGCTGCATGAGTTATTCCTTGTCAGCGGCAGCTTCTTCCGTCGGATCCGCAAGACCGTCGAGCTCTTCCTGTGTGAGCGGGCGCATGCTGTGCGTGGAATTCGAACCGATCAGCGGCTTGCGATAAACATAAAAGACGCCTGAATATTCATGCTTCACAACGCGATCGTTGTCATCGATCCAAACGCGCAGGCTTTTCTTGGTCGTCGGGAATTCATCAATCGGATTAAGCGGAATGAAGTTCTTGGCCGAAGGACGCGAACGAACCCAAGTGTATTCAAGCACTTTGGTGCCATCGGCTTCCTGCTGCGTGGTATTCGGTTCACCAAGCAGTGCCACGACATCCTGACGATTCGTCTGGGTATCCACAATTTGCTCAGCAATCTGCTGAGAGTTCAAATTGCGAAGTCGATCATTCCCGGCGGCGCAGCCAGCAAGAATGGCCACAGCAGCAACGGCCGCAAAAATTACGCGAATTTGCATGAGAAAGTCCCTTTGGTTTGATTTTTTGCCTGTTGACACGTCAACAGTCCGCCAATCATAGGTGAAAACACACTTTATTTCGGCAAATCGAGATTTCTCGTATTCCGCCAATAACTAAAAATCGACGATTTTTACTGTGCGTCAGTCAAAGAGCGGTAATCTTCAAATAAAAGAGCTATATGGAATCATGTTGTATACGTACAACAATTCATTCCTCCCGGCATTTAGCTCTTGACTGCACCGCCTTCGGGCGTCGGTCTTAGCCATGCGCCAGCGGTCGCAAAGGGCGTCTGGTTCTGCATTCTTTCCAGTTTTTTGAGTACCCCGCGGAACAAAATAAGCACACATCAACAAAAAAGGACTCATGAGCGTACTCACCAAGAGCGCAAGCAGGCGAACTCATACGAACTCCCGTAAACAAAGTTCTCATCTAAATCCTTGAAATGTAAAAAATCCCGAGCCGTCAAAAACAGCTCGGGATCATCATTTGGTCCCCAGGGCGAGACTCGAACTCGCACGGTTTTACCCGGCGGATTTTGAATCCGCTGCGTCTACCATTCCGCCACCCGGGGAGGAAAGAAAGTATGCCACAAGTTAGGAAATTTTGCGGATGTGTTGAGTGGAATCTTTACGGATGACCTGCTCGATAAGTTCTGCAATGGGAAGGCCGGCAGGACTCCGCCAGTTTGGTTCAATTTCAGCGAGCGGCACCAGCACAAAGAGCCGCTCATACATCCGGGGATGCGGAAGCGTGAGCCCGTCAGTCGATCGTACCTCACCCTCATAGGCGAGCAGATCCAAATCGAGCGTTCGCGGTGCATTGCGTACGCCCGCAGGCCGAACGCGGCCATGAGCATATTCAATGCGCTGCAAAAGCTTCAGAAGTGCCTCGGGCGAACAATTCGTGTCCACTGCTGCCGCGGCATTCACGTAGTCCGGTCCGGAGGAATCCACCGGGGATGTGCTGTAAAAGCTCGAGAGCCTCAGATGAGCAATGCCTTCGCTCTGCTCAAGTGCTTTGGCCGCAGCGGTCAGTGTTGCTTGGGGGCGACCGAGATTCGCGCCAAGACTGATCCAGGCACGAGGCATTATTCAGAACTCCCGCTGCCGACATGGTCCACAGGACGACGGCTTCGCGAACGACGAGGACGACGACGCGGTCGACGGCGTTCTCGCTCCTCACCTGCCGGGGCATCACTGCCGGCCTGCAGCGCGGCACAGCGGCCGCGGCGAGCATCCTCTCCGGTCTGACGAGCTTCAATCTGGGCGGCCTTTACCATTTCAGCGCGTTCGTCGCTGTCGGCCTGCACAAAATGATCCCACCACGCCGGAAGCGCCTCAGGCACCTCTCCCATCTGCGCGCGCAAAAGCAGAAAATCGTAGCCCGCGCGGTAGCGCGGATGATTGATAACAGAATAGGGAGACTTGCCTGTACGTCTTTCAAGACGCGCCTGCAGAACCCACAGGTCATGCATGTCGCTCTGAAAACGACGCTGAATCGCGAGCGAATGAGATTCCGTTTCGAGCACTTCGACGGCTGCGTCGTGGAGTGCAGCCAGCCGAGGCAGTCCCCGCACCTCTTCGTTATGCTGCCAGCGCAGTCGTACCTGAGGCCAGAGCAGCGTCGCGAAAAGGAAAAAAGGTGAAATCCGCTTTCCAATGGCCAGACGCTCGTCGGTACGACGAAGCGCGAGCATCAGGAAAGCCTCTCCGTCCGGCGTCGCTAAAAGTCGGTTGAGCGTCGGCAGCACGGCTTCGGCGAGCCCTTCCTTACGCAAGCGCGACACGCATTCAACAGCATGTCCGCAGGTCAGAAGCTTAAGCGCCTCATCGACCAGTCTCGCTGAAGGCACATTTGAAAGAAGCTTTGCCATCCGAGCAATGGGACGTTCAGTAGCCGGTTCAATGGCAAAGCCCAGTTTTGCCGAAATACGCACGGCGCGAATCATACGAACGGGATCTTCGCGGTAGCGTTCTTCGGGATTGCCGATCATACGGAGCCGTTTCTTGCCGAGATCCTCAAAACCATGGTGGTAGTCATAGATCTCTTCGGTGGCAGGATCGTAGTAAAGCGCATTAATCGTGAAGTCGCGGCGAGCCGCATCCTCCCACATTTCGCCGAAGACGTTGTCGGAAATCACTCTGCCGCTGCTGTCTTTGCGCACCCCGGCGCCTTCGAGCGCTCGAAAGGTCGAGCACTCAATGATTTCCTGCCCGAAAATCACATGCACGAGACGAAAGCGTCGGCCGATGATAATGGCGCGCTTTTGCGCACGTTTAACTTCTTCCGGGGTGGCATCGGTGGCCACATCAAAGTCTTTCGGCGCCACGCCGAGAAGCAAGTCACGCACTGCTCCGCCCACAATGTAGGCGCGGTAACCGCGCCGCTGCAGCGCTTCACAGCAGCGTTTGGCCTGCCAGGCGACAAGTTCCGGATCAATCCCATGAACTTCCTTAGGGATGATGCGCGGTTCGCGCTGCGGCTCCACGTTGGCCGAAGTACCTAAAAAAGAGCGGACGCGGCTAACGATTGAATCAAACATGGGGATTCCTTTTTTCTTATTTTCGAAACACCGAAGCCACCTCCCATCCGCGCTCCAGCGCCAAACGCGCGAGCTGCGGATCAGGATTTGCGGCAACGGCCCGGCCGTGCGGCTGAAAGCCCGCGGCGAATTCTAAAAGAGGCTTGTCGTTGATGGAATCACTCCATCCTTCAAATGCCTCAAAACCGCCGCTCGGCGCATGGTTCGCCATCCAGTTTTTGATCAGCGCAAGTTTGCCTTCGCCATAGCTGTCGAGCCCCACGAGTTCACCCGTGAATTCACCGTCAGAGCCAATCTCCGGTGTTGCGGCAATAAGATGCTGAATGCCAAAGAGCGCTGCAATAGGCGCCGTAACGAAACGATGTGTTCCGGTAGCGAGCACCACCTCGTATCCTGCCAGTCGCCGCTGAGCAACAAGTTGCAACGCTTCCGGACGCACCGCGGGACGAATCACTTCGTCAATAAAGGATGCCCGCCAGGCTTCCAAATCTTGGCGCTTTTGTGCGGCGAGCAGTCCAAACTGAAAGCGAATGAAGCTCAGCGGAACAAAATGACCCGTTCGATACGCTTGCGCATAAGCCTCAATCTGAGCACCGATCTTCTCTTCATCCAGACCGGCTTTCCGCACCAGCCAATGCGACCAGGCATCGCCGGAATCAATCGGCAAAAGCGTATGGTCCAAATCAAAAACAGCAAGCTTCATTACGTCATCAATGACCTGTACCGAAGAGCGCAGTCGGCGCTTCACCCTGCTGCGCAATGCTTTCATCCTCAGCCATACCGGCCGCACGGGCAGCTTCCCGGATCACCTGCAGCGTCACCTTGCGCTGTGCATGCAGTGCAATCTGATTGGCAACATCCATTACCCGGGTGAGTGAACGCATATCGCGCGGCAGATGCGCAGAAATCCACTGCCCGATGTCGGGCGTGAGCAGTATGCCGCGAAGCGCCGCTTGTCGAGCCAGCTCCCGAATGCGATCTTCCTCATTGAGCGGCTCTACCGCATAGCAGAGACCGCCCAAAAGGCGGTTGATGACGCCGGCAGGAAGCTTAAGCTCCTTCGGGGGCAGCCTGCCGGCACAAACCAGACGTGCGTCAGGATCAACATAGACAGCGTTTTGCAGCTGCAGCAGCTGCCGCGCATAGCCTTCGTCTAAGGCGTCAATGTCGTCCACTGCATAACGTTTTACGCCCGGCTGGTAAATCGGTACGGGATAGAGCGCCGCGGCCGTTCCCGGCAGATAGGCCTCCAGGAGATGCGAAAGTCCTGCGCCGCGAGGACCATACAGATACAGGAACTTCGGTCCCTCATCAGCCGCCATGCGTGCGAGCGCAGCGGCAGCTTCGCTGTTGCTGCCAACCACGAAGTTTTCGAAGGTCGGCCGATCCCGTCCCTGCAGTTCCGGCAGATCGAGAAGGTATTGATCGGGATTTTGAGCGATCGGTTGCACGAGTGAAGAAAACGCGTCAGCTGATGAGTAAAGGGGCGGGGGAAATTCGGGGCGGATGGAAGTTTAATGTTTTTCGTCAGCATTCTCGAGCCGTTCGTCGGTTTCAATGCATCCATATCTTTGTGCGTCAGCGCAACTTCATAAGGCTTCTGATAGGTATTCAAGAAGGCGCTTGTCTTATACTCACGCCCAACGTTTTTCACCTGCTCCTGCGCCCTTCGTTTCCCCGGAGCCTGCAGTGCTTTTCGGCTTCCCGGCCGACCTGCTTTGCGCACGAGCGTTTTTCCTTTTGGATGAGCCCTCATGAGCCAACTCTCCTACGCGGCTGCCGGCGTTTCAATCGACGCTGGCGATGAACTCGTTGAACGCATCAAGCCCGCTGCCAAACGCACGCTGATCCCCGGCGTGCTCGGATCGATCGGCGGCTTCGGCGCCCTTTTCGAAGTAAGCCGTGACTACCGCAACCCGGTTCTCGTCACCGGCACCGACGGCGTCGGCACGAAGCTCATGCTCGCCTTTCAACTTGGCCGTCACGACACTGTCGGTCAGGACCTCGTAGCAATGAGCGTAAATGACATTCTCGTGCAGGGTGCCAAGAGCCTCTTCTTCCTCGACTACTATGCCTGCGGCAAGCTCGACGTGGATGTCGCCGAACGAGTCGTCAAAGGTGTGGCCAAGGGCTGCGAACTCGCGGGATGCGCACTGATCGGCGGCGAAACTGCCGAAATGCCGGGCATGTATCCCGAAGGCGAATACGATCTCGCCGGCTTTGCAGTGGGCGTTGTTGAAAAGGACGAAATCATCGACGGCACGACGATTAAACCGGGCGACGTTGTGCTCGGTCTTGCTTCAAGCGGCCCGCACAGCAACGGCTTCTCGCTGCTGCGCAAGGTCGTGGAAGTTGCCGGAGCCGACTGGTCGATGCCCTTTGACGGTGCGACCCTTGCCGACCGTGCGATGGAACCCACCCGCATCTACGTCAAGCAAGTGCTCTCTGTCATGAAGAAGGTGCAAATTAAGGGCATGGCCCACATCACCGGCGGCGGCCTGATTGAAAACGTACCCCGTGTTCTTCCTGAAGGCGTTCAGTGCTGCATTGACGGCAGCTCTTGGACCCGCCCGGCGATCTTCGAGTGGCTTGAAGAAAAAGGTCAGATTGACAGTCACGAGATGTACCGCGTCTTCAATAACGGCATCGGTCTCGTCGTCATCGTTTCCGCTGAAGACGCTGACCGCGCTATGGAAGCCTTCAAAGCCGAAGGTGAAAAGGCATTCCGCATCGGTGAAATCTCGACGCTTCCGGCGGGCGAAGCCCCCTGCGTCGTGCTCTGATCGGCCGCACCTCTGAACGGCATGCGTTTCAAAAAGCGCTCCGACCTTTACAGTCGGAGCGCTTTTTGTTTGATGAGCGGTCAGCCTGCCGGCACCAGCGGCTGCGCGAGCTTTAGGAGCGTCTCAAAAGCGTCCGGTGCAAAGGGTTCAATTTTGATAACGTCGGGCATTGAACGCAGCCATGTCAGCTGGCGTTTAGCGAGCTGACGCGTAGCGGCGATGCCGGCCAAACGAAATGCCGCATAGTTCGTGCGGCCTTCCAAAAATTGAACAGCCTGTCGGTACCCCACTGCCCGCATGGCAGGGGAATTGGCATCAAACCCCGGCTCCGCCATCAGCTGCCGGACTTCATCGAGCAGTCCTGCGGCGAGCATTGCGTCAAACCGCTCTTCAATGCGCTCATGCAGCGCAGCCCGATCTTCAGGCACCAATGCCGCAGTAAGCATCGGGAAAGCGGGATGCGGCGCTTTGCGATGAAAGTGTGAAAGGGGCTTTCCCGTCATGCGAAAGACTTCCAAAGCGCGGCCGATCCGCTGTTTATCATTTGGAGCCAATCGTTCTGCAGCGGCCGGATCAATCTTGGCGAGCTCCGCGTGCATCGCAGGCCACCCCTTGGCAGCACCTTCTGCAGCGACGGCGCTGCGAACCTCTGGAGAGGTAGAAGGCATTTCGTCAATACCCTCACGAATGGCCTTGGCGTAGAGCATTGTGCCGCCCACAATCAGCGGCAATCGGCCGCGAGCACGAATTTCACGAACAAGCCGGGAAGCATCCGCCACAAAATCTGCGGCGCTGTAAGGTTCGTTGATTGCGCGAATATCGATCAAATGGTGCGGCGCGGCTTGAAGCTCTACGGATGTCGGCTTTGCACTTCCAATATCCATGCCTCGATAAACCAGCGCAGAATCGATTGAAATGATTTCCACCGGCAGCAAACGGGCGAGCTCAAGTGCGAGCGCGGACTTCCCCGAAGCCGTCGGCCCCAAAAGCAAGAACGCCTGAGGCGCAGCTGCTTGACCCATGTTCATCGGCTGATCAGTCATCAGCGGCCCCGCATAAACAGTCGATCGAGATCCGTCATGGAAAGCGTTGTCCATGTCGGCCTGCCGTGATTGCATTGATCTGCGCGCTCCGTTTTTTCCATGTCGCGCAAAAGCGCGTCCATTTCCGGCAGCGAAAGTTTGCGGTTGGCCCGGAAAGCATTGTGACAAGCCATGGTGGAGAGAATGCGGTTTTTCAGCACATCCATCGCTTCTGAAGCACCAAATTCTGCGAGATCGTCGAGTACCTCTCGAAGGAGTGCTTCCAGTTCGCCCAACGGGGCCTCAGCGATCATGGCCGGCACGCCGCGAAGCGCCACAGCCCCTTCATCTGCGCCCGTGCAGATCAGGCCCAGAGCCGGAAAAACTTCTCCCTTTTCAAATTCCTCAAATGCCGCGTACTGTGCCGGCGTCACCCGCACAACCAGCGGCATCAAGAGCTCCTGTACCGCAAGCTTTGACTCCGCCATGGCCCGCTTCATTCGTTCATAAAGCACGCGTTCGGCAGCCGCATGCATGTCCACGATGACAAGACCAGAAGCGTTTTCGGCCAAGATATAAACACCGGCTACCTGCGCCAATGCACGCCCAAGGAATCCCCTGCCGTCTGACTGTGCCTGAAGCGGCGTAAAAAGCGCTGGATGCTCCTCTTGCTCCATTTGCGGCAGTTTCTGGGGCTCCAAAGATTTCGGTTCGGGTGCTTCCTCTGAAGACGAATTGGGGTCATAAAACTTCATGGCTGCCGCTACGGCAACGGGCGAAGGGGCTTTTGGACGCTCTCCATAAGCAGCGGGAAAACGCTGCAGCACCGGTTTGCCGGAAGCAGCCGACGCCGGACGCTCAGAATCAGCACGCTCAAATCCAGTGCCGGTTGGCGGAGCTCCCCAAAGCGCATTGGGATGGTCCGCAGGTACTTTTGTCGCAATGGCTTCTTGCGGTTCGGCGAGTGAAGAACGGCCAAAAAGCGCTGCTTCGCGGCGCGCTGGAACTGAGCCCAGAGACGCATCGGCGAGCGGGACAACGGCTGCTCCGCCGGCCGCCTGTGCGAGGGGCGGCGCAAGCGCCGCCTCAACCGCATGCAGAATGAAGCTGTGCACGCGGCTCGAATCCCGAAAGCGCACCTCTGTCTTTGTCGGATGCACGTTTGAATCCACCTCTTCGGGCGGAATGGTCAGAAAAAGGCAGTAAAGCGGCTGAGCCTGACCATGAAGCACATCAGCATAGGCTGCCCGCACCGCATGGTTCATCACTCGATCGCGAATGAAGCGGCCGTTGACAAATAGGTATTGACCGTCCGCGCGCGTACGAGAAATGGTGGGAAGCCCCACCAATCCCGTGAGCTTCCAACCGTCCGACTCAGCCGATACCGGACGACAAGCCTCTTTGAAATCCTTGGGCATCAGCGCCTTGATGCGGTCTTCCGCAGACTCGGCCTCAAGCTGCATGGCTCGTCGCCCATTGGCATAAAGCGAAAAAGCGGCCTGCGGATTGGCTAGCGCGATGCGTTCCATCTGCGCCGTCACATGCGCCGTTTCCGTACTTTCGGACTTCATGAATTTGCGCCGCGCAGGGGTCTTGTAAAAAAGATCCGTCACTTCTACACGCGTTCCGCCGGTCATCCCGCCCGCCGGCTCGACGGCTCCGCGCTGAATGCGCCAGGCTTCGCCCGCACCCGCGGCTTTTGACTCAATGATGAGTTCCGCAACGGAGTCGACCGATGCCAGTGCTTCCCCGCGAAAACCCAGCGTCGTTGCTGCTTCCAGATCAGCGAGTGTGGCCACTTTGCTCGTCGCGTGGCGTTTCACCGCCAGCGGCAATTCCGCTTTAGGAATACCGCAGCCGTTGTCGCTCACCAGAATCCGTGAAAGCCCGCCCCCGTCGATGCGCACTTCAATGCGGTCTGCTCCGGCATCCACTGCATTTTCAACAAGTTCCTTGACGACGGACGCCGGCCGTTCAATCACCTCACCCGCGGCGATTTGACTGATGAGCTGACTCGAAAGTTCTGCAATTGGACGATTTGGCTGCATGAGAAAAACGTATGCAAGTATTGCCGTCTTGGTCAGAACGGCAGAAGTCTGCGATATTCAAAGAGACGTCAGCCTATCAGAGTTAGTTGAAGCAAACGGCTATCATTGTCTGCCTACTTCTGATCTGCTCGAATCGCTGCGGTTCAACTCCCCTTAAGCCGCCTCCGCAGACAGCATCGAGTCCCTTCGACTCTTTCGCACAAAACAAAATTGTACTTTCAAGATCATGGACCTCTTCGGACTCATCGTCGAGCTCTTTACCAACGCCGACCACTTTCTAGTGTCAATCGCCACTGACTACGGCACGCTTATCTACATCGCAATGTTCGTGATCTTTTTCCTGGAGACCGGCATCGTTGTCATGTCGTTTCTGCCGGGAGATTCGCTTCTTTTTGTGGCAGGCACCGTTGCGGCAGCCGGCACAGCCAGCCCATGGCTCATCATGCTGGCAGTGATTTTGGGGGCAATCTTCGGGAATTCCCTAGGTTATGCGACTGGCAAATGGCTCGGCAACCGAATTTATGACGGCAGTATTCATTGGATTGATGCCAAGAAGCTCGAGCACGCCCACAGTTTCTATCTCTCACACGGCGGGAAAACAGTAGTTCTTGCCCGATTCGTTCCCATCGTGCGCGCTTTCGCGCCTCTCGTGGCCGGCGCAGCCCGCATGGATGGTCTGCGCTTTGAACTCTTCAGCGGCTTCGGCGCCATTCTCTGGGCGGTATCGATCGTTGGTGCAGGCTACCTTTTCGGCAACATCCCTTTCATTCAGCAGAATCTTTCAAAAATCCTCATTCTCGGAGTCGTTGCTGCCGCTATGGGCCCCATTCTTGTGGGCTACGTCTGGAAGACGTATCAGAAGATGCACGAAAAGCGCGAACACAAATTCTGAGACACTGACCTCACCGATCTTCAAAAGCCGTCATGGGAGCGCTGCCAGCGCTCCCATGTGCTTATTGGCCAAAGCGTTTAATGAGGTCTTTCCCTCTCTCTCGGACGCACTGCCGGTCTTCTCAAGATATGTCAGAGACTGCAGGTTCATCGTTTTGAAATGGTGCGCGCTTAGAATAGATGAGACCTGCTTTCATTCCCGGTGAAAACATTCGATGTCAGACAAACCAACCCTTAGCCGCAAAGCTGCTTCCGCACTCCAGACCGAGGGTGCAGAAACCGCAGCCAAAGAGTCGACAGCAAGGACCGACAAGCCTGCAGCTGTCCAGCCCGCAGGAATAGACGCCAAACCTGCCGAAGCTGAAGTGAAAAGCGAACACACTGCAGTCAAAAAGACCGCAGTCCGCCGCAGCACGGCGTCTAAAAAGACAATCACGAAGACGGTCAAAAGCGCGAAAAGCGTAAAAACAGTCAAAGCGGTCAAAGTTTCCGCTTCCAGTACGGCTTCGCTCGAATCTGCGCCGCCCCCGCTGCCGCCCGTAGAAGGCGTGCCAGACCTCTCCGATCCGCTGCTCTACATTAACCGTGAGCTCAATTGGATTGAATTCGACCGCAAGGTGCTCGAAGAAGCCTGCGATCTGAGCGTGCCGCTGCTTGAACAGCTCAAGTTCCTCGCCATTTTCCACAACAATCTTGACGAATTCTTCATGGTCCGCGTGGCCAACATTATTCGTCAGTACAAGATGGGAGCGGCGTCGACTTCGGCTGACGGCCTGCCGCCCGTGAAGCAGCTCGCCGAAATTCGGCGCCGCGTGCTCGGAATGCTCGCGAGAGCGCAGAACCACTGGAAAAACAAGCTTGCGCCAGAGCTTGCTAAAAAAGACATCGCCATCCGGCGGTGGAAGAATCTCTCGGCAAAGCAGAAGACCTTCCTTGAAGGATACTTTGACAACGAGATTTATCCCATTCTCACGCCGCAGGCCATCGATGCGGGGCACCCGTTCCCGACCATTTCCAATCTGTCGCTCAACTTTATTGTTGAGCTCGAAGCCGCTGACGGCAGCATGCGTTATGCGCGCCTCAAGTGCCCCAACAACATGCCGCGTTTCATCTTCGTGCCCCGCACGAAAGAATCTGCCTATGCTGAACTGGGCTTCAACTCCTCCGGGCGCGATGACGACATCATCCTGCTCGAAGACTTAATTCGCGAACATCTCGGCAAGCTCTTCCCCGGGCACAAAGTCGTCAAGTCGGGCGTTTTCCGCATCACCCGCAATACCGACATCGAAATTGAAGAGGATGAAGCTGACGACCTCTTAGCCGCCGTCAAGGACTTCGTTGACCAACGCCGCTTCGGCGATGTGATCCGTCTTGAAATTGAAGCCGGCACCGATGCTGCGCTGACCAACTTCCTGATGGATAAGCTCGAACTTTTGCCTTTCCAGCTCTTTCGCATCAAAGGCCCAATGGCCATGTCGGAATTCATGGCTTTGAGCGGTCTCGATCGTCCTGCCCTGAAGGATGCGCCGTATAAGGGACTTGAACCGCTGCTCTTTTCCGAGGGCGACATCTTCGGCACTATCAAAACCCGAGACGTGTTCCTCTACCATCCCTATGAAAGCTTCAGCGGCGTACTCGACTTTATTCGCCGCGCCGCTGCGGATCCTCAGGTGGTCGCCATCAAACAGACGCTCTATCGATGCGGCAGCAACAGTCCGATTGTCGCCGCACTAATCGATGCACGACGCCGCGGCAAACAAGTGACGGCCGTCGTTGAACTCAAAGCCCGCTTTGACGAAGAACGCAACATCAACTGGGCCGAGGAAATGGAAAAGGCCGGCGTCAACATCGTCTACGGCTTTGCCGGTCTCAAGATTCACGCCAAACTCTGCCTTGTCGTGCGCCGCGAGGCCGACGGCATGACTCGGTACGTTCACATCTCAACGGGCAACTACAACCCTTCCACCGCGAAGATTTATACAGACTATGCGCTCTTTACGGCCAATGCGGCCATCTGTGCTGACGTCTCCGACCTCTTCAACGTGATGACGGGCTACTCGGATCAGACGACATACCGCCGTCTAGTCGTTTCGCCTCACAGTACCCGCAGTTCCATTGTTGCTGCGATTGAGCGCGAGGCGGCAGAACACCAGAAAACCGGCAAGGGCGAAATCATCTTTAAGTGCAATCAGCTCGTTGACCGCGCCGTCATTCAGGCGCTCTATGCAGCAAGTCAAGCCGGCGTGAAGATTTCTCTGATCGTCCGCGGCATCTGCTGCCTGCGCCCGAATATTCCGGGCATCAGCGACAATATTCAAGTCGTCAGCATCGTCGGGCGCTTCTTGGAGCATGCTCGAGCCTACTGGTTCCGCAACAACGATGATCCGTTCCTGCTCATCGGCTCAGCCGACCTGATGCCGCGCAATCTCGACGGCCGCATTGAAGTGCTCGTACCGGTGCTCGATCCCGCCATCCGAAGCCGCATCAAGGCCACACTTGACCTGCAGCTTGCCGACAATGTGCAGAGCTGGAAGCTCCAGAGTGACGGCACCTATGTGCGGCTCGCTCCGCCCAGACACGGCAAAGCTGTGGACTCGCAGGAAGTGCTTGCCAAGCACTACGGACGAGTGGAATAGCGCGTCATAAAAAAATAGAGCGGGCGGCCTGAGCAAATCAAGCCGCCCGTTCTTTTAAAGCGAAACGGTCAATTACTTCGTCACGCCAGCGGCGAGTTCAACAAGCCTCAGCGTCACCGCAAGGCTCTTTAGCCACGAAGACATGGGCATGAACTCACAGGCACTGTGGAAATTGTGTGCGCCCGTGAAGTAATTCGGCGTCGGAATACCCTGCGTGGAAATGAAGGAACCATCCGTGCCTCCGCGCATGGCAATGTCCTTTGCCGTCACCTGTTCAATTTCCATCGCGCGGCGCAGCATGTCAATGCAGGCACTGTTCTCGGGTTTGATAGCGTCGGCAATATTGCCGTAGACATCCTCGATCGTCAGATTGATCTTCGCGCGCGGATAGCGCACGCGCAGGCAGTCGACGATGGCGCGGATAAGCGTCTTTTTTTCTTCATAGCGCTTGAGGCTGTGATCGCGGATCTTCAGCGACACGCGGCATTTGGCAGGACCGCCCTGAATGCCGTTCACCCATACAAACCCTTCAGTTTTCTCAGTAAATTCCGGCGTCTGACCGCGGTCAAGCATGCCGATGAAGTCGTGCGCGACCAGAATCGGATTCAAAAGCTGTCCCTTCGAAGACATCGGATGTGCGGTAATGCCCTGAATATCCACCCAGGCACTGCCGGCATTGAAGGTCTGCCAAACGATTTCACCGAGTTCGCAGCTGTCAATCGTGTAGGCAAAATCGACCGGGAACTTTGAAAAGTCAATTTTCTTCGCGCCGCAAAGACCAATTTCTTCATCCGGCACAAAAGCAACATAAATATCACCGTGAGGACGACCTTCCTCAACGATGATGTGGAGTGCCGTCATGATGTTGGCAATGGCAGACTTATTGTCTGCGCCGAGCACTGACGTGCCGTCGGAAAGAATCAGATCGTCGCCTACGTAGCGTTCCGCTTCAGGATGTTCAGCCACGCGAAGCCAAAGGTTCTTCTCTGCATTAAGGCAGATGTCACCCCCTTGATAGTTCTTCACAACCTGCGGATGAATGTCCGGGGAAAGTCCGGCGTCGACCGTATCCAGATGTGCGCACCAACCCACCTTAGGCGCTTGGGTCCCTGCCGGAAGGTTGGAGGGCAGCCGGCCAGTGACGACAGCATATTCGGAAACTTCGACATCCGAGAGCCCGAGCGCTTTAAGTTCTTCGGCAAGCATCTGTGCGAGCACGCGCTGTCCCGCCGTGCTCGGCACAGTTTTTGCACCCGCTTCGCTCTGGGTTGTAACGGCTGCGTAGCGCATAAAGCGCTCGAGCAATTCATTTGCACGATTAATCATAGGGTCCTCACTTCTGCTGGTGGTCCTGCACATTTTTTCTGCCGCAACAACAACCCGCTTCTCAGCTCCAAAGCCTCGTCAAACCCGCCAATGGTTTGTCTTGGCATCAAAGGGAGTCGGAGCTGAGCAGCGGGGCGTCGAGCGAATTATTGGTCTGCTCGTTCTTCGAGAACGGCGATGGCCGGGAGCGTCTTGCCTTCCAGGAACTCGAGGAAAGCGCCGCCGCCCGTGGAGATATAGGAAATGCGGTCTTCCACACCGAAGGCGTTGACGGCCGAGACCGTATCACCGCCGCCGGCGATGGAGAAGGCCCCCTTATCGGTCGCCTCGGCAATCGCATAGGCGAGCGCTTCCGTTCCCTTGGCAAAGGGCTTCATCTCAAAGACCCCCACCGGACCATTCCACACGATCGTTCCGGCAGAGCGCAGTTCGTGTGCGAGATGTTCTGCGGTCTTCGGACCCACATCCAGAATCATCTCGTCATCGGCCACTTCATCAACACTGCAAACGCGGTACGGTGCATCAGCCGCAAAAGCCTTGGCCGCCACGACATCGACGGGCATCGGCAGCTTTGCACCCTTCTTTTCAAGAATCTCGAGCACCTTGCGGCATTCATCCACCAGGTCCGGTTCAGCGAGCGACTTGCCGATCGGACGGCCGGCTGCGAGCAAGAACGTATTGAGGATGCCGCCGCCCACGATAAGGCGATCCACTTTCTCGGCGAGATTCGAGAGAATCGTGAGCTTGGTCGACACCTTTGAGCCGGCAACAATCGCGGCGAGCGGGCGAGAGGGGCTGCCGAGCGCCTTGGAGAGTGCTTCGATTTCCTTGGCCATCAAGGGACCCGCGCAAGCAATCGGAGCGTACTTCGCCACGCCGACCGTGGTCGCCTCTGCGCGGTGAGCCGTACCGAAAGCATCATTGACATAAACGTCACAAAGCGCAGCGTATTTCTTTGAAAGCGCCTCATCGCACTTCTTTTCACCCACATTGCAGCGGCAGTTTTCCAGCACCACCAGCTCGCCGGGCTTCACCTCAACGCCGTCGACCCAATCCTGAACAACCGGTACTTCTCGCCCAAGCAGTTCCCCCAAGCGATCGGCAACGACCTGCAGAGAATCTTCCGGGCGCAAAACGCCTTCCTTAGGACGGCCCAGATGACTCGTCACCATCACGGCCGCACCCGCGAGCAGCGCGGTCTTAATGGCCGGAAGACTCGCCACAATGCGAGCGTCATTGGTGATCGCGCCTTCATCATTGCGGGGCACATTCAGATCACTGCGGATCAGAACGCGCTTATCCTTCAAAACGCCCGAGGCGGCCAGGGAATCCAGAGTCTTCACTTGCATGGAAACTGCTCCTTTGCATTAAAAATACGTTGGATCTTCTTTAGACCGTGAGTCCAAAGAAAAAACCGCCTCGCGGGAGCATCCGGCATTCGGACGCTTCCGCGGGCGGCAGATATTGCTTCAGCCAATAAAATTGGGCTTCACTTTACGTCTGATTTTTTCAGAGCTTACTTGGCGGCCATCATCGCGCAGGCCGTGTCGAGCATACGGCAGGAGAAGCCCCACTCATTGTCGTACCAGGCCATCACCTTGACGAGGCGGTCGCCAGACATCTTCGTGAGCGTCGAATCGTAGATCGAGCTGCGCGGATCATGGTTGAAATCAATCGACACCAGCGGCTCATCGTTGTAGCCGAGAATGCCCTTGAGTTCGCCCTCGCTCGCCTCTTTCAGGATCGCATTGATTTCTTCGATCGAGGTCGCGCGTTCTGCCATGAACGTCAGGTCGACAAAGCTCACATTAATCGTCGGCACGCGGACCGCAAAGCCGTCCAGACGGCCCTTCAGCTGCGGCAGCACCAGCCCCACGGCCTTGGCAGCACCCGTCTTCGTCGGGATCATCGAGTGCGTCGCAGCGCGGGCTCGGCGCAGATCCTTGTGGTAGACGTCGGTGAGCACCTGATCGTTCGTGTACGAATGAATCGTCGTCATCAAACCGTGCTCGATGCCAATTTTGTCCTGCAGGGGCTTGACGAGCGGCGCCAGGCCGTTGGTCGTGCAGGAGGCGTTGGAAACCACAAGATCCGTGGCCTTAAGCACATCCTGATTCACGCCGTAGACCACCGTCGCGTCCGCGGTCTTGCCAGGGGCCGAAAGCAGCACTTTCTTCGCACCGGATTCGATATGCACCATCGAGGCTTCTTTCGAATTGAAGGCTCCCGTGCACTCCATCACCAGATCGACGCCGAGGTCAGCCCAGGGCAGTTCACGGGGATCACGCGTCTTGAAGACGTGAATGCGATCCCCGCCGACGATCATATCTTTGCCGTCCGTTTCAACAGGCGTAGCGAAGCGGCCGTGCACCGTGTCGTACTTCAGGAGATGGGCGTTCACTGCAAGGTCGCCCGGAGAATTGATGGCGACGATTTCAACGTCGTGCTGCTTGGCATACTCGTAATGAGCGCGGAGCACGTTGCGGCCGATGCGGCCGAACCCATTGATGGCAACACGGATGGTCATGTCGGAAACTTCCTAGATATTGAAGAAAGGGATGGGTAAAAAACAAAGGGATTTACTGGAGGAGCGCCTCAACCTTGGCGACGACATTGTCGACCGTAAAGCCGAACTTGATCCAAAGATCCTTGGCCGGCGCGCTCTCACCGAAGCTGTCGACGCCAAGCACGTCGCCGCGCCCCGTAAAGTACTTCCACCAAAGATCAGTCTTTGATGCTTCAATGGCGAGCACCGGCAGTCCCGGCGGGAGCACCGACTGACGATACTCCGTCGACTGGCGGTCAAAACGGTTCGTGCAAGGCATCGATACCACACGGGCATTGATGTTGAGCGCGGCGAGCTTAGCGCGCGCATCCATCGCAAGCCCCACCTCCGTACCGGTCGCGAGCAGCACGACCTGCGCCTCGCCTTCACCCAAGGGAGCTTCGGCGGCGACATAGCCGCCCATAGCGATCGCATCCGCATCTACTTCGTCACGGTCGATGAAGGCTGCGTTCTGACGCGAGAAAATCAGGCAGGAAGCGCCGTCTCGGCGCTCGATGGCACTCGCCCAAGCCACAACGGCCTCAACCGTATCGCAGGGACGCCAGACATCCATGCCCGGGATAAGACGCAGCGAGGGAATGTGTTCAACCGACTGATGTGTCGGACCGTCTTCACCGAGCCCGATGGAATCGTGCGTGAAGACGTTGATGGCGCGCAGATTCATCAGCGCGGACATGCGCAGGGCATTGCGCGAATAATCCGAGAAAGTCAAGAACGTCGCGCCGTAGGGAATGAATCCGCCGTAAAGCGCAATGCCGTTCAGAATGGCCGACATGCCGAATTCGCGCACGCCGTAGCTGATGTGACGTGCATGGAAGTCGCCCGTATTCAGGCTCGTCGAGCCCGACCAGTTGGTCAGGTTTGACCCGGTCAAATCAGCCGAACCGCCAAGGAGCTCCGGAAGGACAGGGGCCAGCGCATTAAGCGCCTTTTGACTGGCCTTGCGGGTGGCCACCGTTTCGGCCGCCTCGGCAGCCTGGCAAACGGCATCCATGACGGCGGCATCCCATTGGTCAGGAAGATCGCCCGCCAGCCGGCGCTCGAGTTCCTTGGCCAGTTCCGGGTAAGCGGCTTTATAACCCGCATACGTCTGCTGCCATTCTTTTTCGACCTTCGCCCCTTCAGCGCGATGATCCCATGCTGCATAAACATCCTGCGGAATCTCAAAAGGACCGTAAGTCCAGCCGAGAGCGGCCTTCGTCGCGGCGATCTCTTCGTCGCCGAGCGCTTCGCCATGCACCTTGGCCGTGCCTTGACGGTTGGGAGAACCCTTGCCGATTGTCGTGCGGCAGATGATAAGCGTCGGTTTCTCTGCGGATTCCTTCGCTTGAGCGATCGCCTGATCAACGGCGTTGATGTCGTGTCCGTCGACCGGACCAATCACATTCCAGCCATAGGCCTCGAATCGGCCGCGGGTGTCATCGCGGAACCAGCCGCGTACATCACCGTCAATCGAAATACCATTGTCATCGTAAAGCGCGATGAGCTTATTGAGCTTCCAGACGCCCGCCAGTGAGCAGACCTCATGGCTGATGCCTTCCATCAGGCAGCCGTCGCCCAAAAACACATACGTACGATTGTCGACGACCGGGAAGCCATCTCGATTGAATTCAGCGGCCAACAGTTTCTCTGCGAGCGCCATGCCGACACCGTTGGCGATACCTTGTCCGAGCGGGCCGGTCGTCGTTTCCACCCCCGGCGTGATATCCACTTCCGGATGTCCCGGCGTGCGGCTGCCAAGCTGGCGGAAAGCCTTCAGATCATCCATTGACAGATCAAAGCCCGTCAGATGAAGCAGTGCGTACTGCAGCATCGAACCGTGGCCGTTGGACAAAATAAAGCGGTCGCGGCCCGACCACTTGGGATCCTGCGGATTGAAGCGCAGATGACGCGTCCAGAGCGCCGTGGCGATGTCTGCCATGCCCATCGGCATGCCGGGGTGGCCGGACTTCGCTTTTTGAACAGCATCCATCGCGAGCGCGCGGATCGCGTTCGCCATCGTCTGGGGGGAGACCTGTGACATGTGTCTTGCTTTTGTGGAAGAGAGAAGGTGAGAGCTTGAGCGGGGAATACTCCGTCTTTAAGGAGCCCCTGCTGAAACTAAAGATTTTATCATTTAAGGGTGGTCGATTCGATGCTTAAAACAAACATGACGACCGAAGCCAATCCGGCTCAAACCATCTGACTCCGTGTCGGACCGTCCATTTCCCTCGTTCCTTCCGCTGTACTCCCCCATGCCGACGCCGCGCTTTTTCATCGACGCCCCTACTGACGCCTTCCAACTGGGCGGACGCTTTGAACTGCCTCCCAAAACCGCTCGTCATGCCGGTCGATCGCTCAGACTGGCCGCGGGTGAGATCGTTGAACTCTTTAACGGTACGGGAGCTGCCTGGTCGGGGCCCGTCGGTTTTTCGGACGCCTCGGCCTGGGTGGAGCTAGAGCACCGCACGGACCGCACAGCAGAGTCTCCCCTGGCGATAACGCTCCTTCAAAGCCTCGTTGCACCGGAAAAAGCGGACTGGATCGTCGAAAAAGCTGTTGAAGCCGGCATCTCTGAAATTATCTTCATGCCGGCCGAACGCAGCGTGACGAAGCTTGCCGGGGAACGCTTGGAAAAACGTCTGGCCCGTCTCACCGACATTGCCCGCTCGGCGGCTGAACAGTGCGGCCGCAATGTCGTGCCCCTCGTTCGGGCAGTCCCCTCTCTTGAAGCCGGCTTTAAGACTGTTTCTGGAGACGTCAAATTTGTTCTGGCGCCCGGTGCCGATGCCTCTGCGGCTTCGAGCATGCTGCCGGGGCTCCTCTCCGTCGCCTTTGCCGTCGGACCCGAGGGCGGGTTCTCTGCTCGCGAAATCGAGCTCGCCGCCGCTCACGGCTGGCGGCCTCAGCTTCTGGGGCCGCGTGTTCTGCGCACGGAAACCGCAGGACTGGCCGCGGCTATTTGGGCTCAGACACTTGTCGGTGATCTTCCTCGTGCCTGTTGAGGCCCATCAGGAAAAAAGAGCGCCGCATTCTGCTGCAGACACGCTCTTCTTCGTTTCAATATCAGCCGATAAAAGCTTAGCTTTCAGTACTGCTGCCTTCAGCTGAATCTGACGACCGGCGGTTTTCCGCCACTGCATCGCTCTCGGGCGCGAGGCGTTTCACACTGCCGCCCTGCTGCGCACGCGTTTCCAAGAGCTGCATCCATTCACCGTAGCCAAGATTGCGGGGACGATGTTTCGCGTTGTATGCGGGCCCCGTCCGATTGGCTCGCGAGAGCTCCACCGCACGGTCCGAGTCACCGGCTGCAGCGACCTGCAGACGGCTGCGTTCTTTAAACACCTTAGCGGCGTAACCGTTGTCGCTCGACTGATTGCCCGCGCCGTAGTAATGCTTGAGGCCCTGCGAAACGCTGCCTGTTCGGTCAATGAGACGCGCGAGAATGGAAGCGCCCACCACCATGTTGGGATAGGGTTCCATTGCGGCCTTTGCACCGCCGAAGGCTTTGAATTTCTCTGTATGCACGCTGGTCATGACCTGCATGAGCCCTTCTGCGCCAGAGCCGTTTTTGGCCTTAGGATTAAAACTCGATTCGGTAGCCGCTACCGAAAGAATAAGCAGCGGATCAACATCAAAGCCCTGTCCGATTTCCAACGCCCATGCCGTCAGCTGTCTGGCCTCTTCGAGCGGAACGCGGTAGCTGCGGTTGATATAAGCCGCCACGGACTCCTCTGAAGCATCGCCCGCCTCACTCAAGCTCGCCTCCGAAGCTGGAGACTTGCGTTCCCAATCCTCGACCAACGCTACAGCGTTCGCTTCTTTCTCTTCCAAAAACCGATTGAGCGACTCATGTACATCGGCCTCTTCAATCGCGACAATTTCTGTCTGCGTAGCCGCTTGGACGCCGGCCGGCCCCGCCAAACCAACAGCAGTAAGCCATACTGCAGCAGCCACTGCTGCCGAGCCCACTGCACCCATGGGCCAGAATCTCCCGTTTGTAATGCTTGCAAGAAGCTTCCCGGGAGTCTTTGAAGGCGTCAGGGGCGATACGGTAGGGGCAGAAATATCGACGTCTTGAAGATGCATTGAAACGAGCACAAGCCGTCCCGAAATCAAACAAGCCCTGCTAGGGTTGTCTGAGCTGCTGCTGCGGCTGTAATTTAAAATTTGATGTTTTCTGGACCGACAGCGTTAAAGCTTTGGGGTTAACGCGCACATTCGGCTATTGATTGGTTTGCAGATTAACAGATCTTCCACCAGGATGCGAGTACCCGCTCATTGCGAAAACGCTTGAAGACAATAAAATTTTGCTTTTGTTTTTGCTTTGTTTCAAAAAAATTGCAGTGAAACCATCTCACTATTGCGTCAGTATTCAACTCAGCCGACCTCTTGGCCACGTTTGTTAAATGCAATCTGTCCGCCATCGCGATAGGTAGAATCTAACCATCATTTGTCGTGCGCCTAGTTCCGCCGGCAACTTTCTAAAAAATCATCTTCAGAACGCTGTTGAAGCTTTAAAAAGAGGCATTCAGATGAAGCGCATTCCTATCCACCGCGGCGGCATCACTTCCGCCGGCTATGACCGCACCCGCCGCTGGCTTGATGTGGAGTTCGACACCAAACGGGTGCTGCGTGCCGAAAATGTGGGGTCAGAAATTGCGGACCGTTTTCTTCATTCCAGCGCGCCGCACGAATACTGGAAAGAAGAAATCGAAGATGTCTACACCGTGCGTGAAATTTCCGCCAAGGAAAGCGACGAGGAGAAGCCCGCAGCCAAGAAATCTATTGACGACCTGAAGCGTCTCTTCGGTGATCTTTAGCCGTCGCTAATCGCACCTATCAGATGGAATAAGGCCGCCCGGTGAACACGGGCGATCTTTTTTTCTCTCGTCAGCGGAAGAAAATGGTCGCGAGCCCGAGGAAGATCAGGAACCCGCCCGAATCGGTCGTAAAGGTCAGCAGCACAGAACCGCCCATGGCCGGATCGCGCCCCATCTTATTCAGAATGAGCGGCACAGCAAGTCCGACAGCCGCTCCCTGGACGATGTTGAGGAACATCGCAAGCGCCATGACCAGACCGAGCGTATGCCCCTGCGGCGAATCCCAATAAAGCGCCCAAGCACAGAGGCCGGCAATGGCGCCCCAGAGAAGGCCGTTGACAACCGCTACGGCAAGTTCCTTCTTCCAAATATCGATAGTATTGGCCAGCGTCACCTGTCCGGTGGCAAGCGAGCGCACCAAAAGCGTCAGCGTTTGATTGCCGGAATTGCCGGCCATGCCCGCTACGATGGGCATCAAAGCCGCAAGTGCCACCACGCGCTCAATGGTGCCGTCAAAGGCTGAAATCACGCGCGAAGCAAAGAAAGCCGTACAGAGGTTGACGCCCAGCCAGAGCCAGCGGCTTTTGGCCGCTCCCCAAACGCTGCCGAACAAGTCCTGTTCGTCATCCAGACCTACTGCACTGAAAGCGTCTTCGTCGCTTTCCTCTCGAATGACGTCAACCACTTCATTGACTGTCAGACGGCCCACTAATCGACCAGCCTCATCAACGACTGCCGCACTCACCAAGTCGTAGCGCTCGAAGGCCTGTGCCGCATCACTCGCATCATCGAGCGGGTTGAGCGTGAAGGTCTCGGTCTGCATGATGCGCCGCACCTGTTTGGCTGGATCGGACGTCAGAATCTGAGCGACAGCAAGCGCTCCCTTTAAACGGCCCAGTCGATCAACGACAAAGATCTGGTCCATATGATCAGGGAGCTCTTTGAAGCGGCGCAGGTATCTGAGCACCATGTCGATCGTCACTTCCTCGCGGATCGACACCATTTCAAAGTCCATGCGCGCACCGACCGAGTCTTCGGGGTACGACATGGCCGCGCGCAGCTGAGCACGCTCTTCGTGCGAAAGGCCTTCCTGAACCTCCGCCATCACATCTGGCGGCAGGTCATCGACCAAGTCAGCGATCTGGTCGGTATCGAGCGTTTCAACCGCGTCGACGAGTTCGTCGCGGTCCATCGCTTCGATCAGGGTCTCACGAACGCCCTCGTTGACTTCGAGCAGAATATCGCCGTCAGACTCACTCTGGACTTGATTCCAGACAGCAAGACGGTCGTCAAGCGGCAGGGCTTCGAGTACCCAAGCAATGTCGGCAGGATGGAGGGGCTCCAGAATGTCACGCAGCTGCTGCGCGGCTTCCGGCGTCAGCGGACGCGCTTCATCATCCTTGTCATCCTCATCGGGCTTTTCACTGCCCCCCGATTTTGCGCGAGCGGCTTTTTCGGCCTTTTCACGAGCTTTTTCCAAAGCTCGAGCCCGATCCTCATCGGAATCGAGAACCTGCTGCACCCGCGCAAGCGCGCGGCTGGCTTCGTCCGAATCGAGCGTCGGAGCGCCTGCGATCTCCTCGTTGGGCGCTTCTGTTTGGTCCTCGCGGTTCACGGCGCAGTACCTCTCTCAGCTCAAGGATTGGACGGGACAGAAGGAAAAAAATTCCTCCCGGACGAAGCTCTGCGGCTGCTGCAAATAAAAACCTTCAGCCGCAATCGCCCGTGAGGCTAGCACGATTTAAGACCGTCCGCTTCTTCCAGAGTGCCGGATCAGGAAAAGAAGCGGCAGCGAACATCCCAAACATGCGGTCGATTTCGCCCAAGCGAATCGACCTTTTCCCATGTTTGACGTTTTAACCCAAACTCCCGGAGACTAGCTCCGGGAGGTCCTGATCTGACGCAAAGTCGGCCTATTTATTCTTCCTAATCCCTTGTTTTTATTTAATAAAAACTTGACAAATCTTTGCTTTATCTTTATCATAGTCTATAGTTATTTAATATAGACAACATCATGCCATCTTCGCCAAAACCTTGGTCTTTCTCTACGTACACGGATGCCGATGGGCGTACCTATGTCTACGGCTATCGCAATCGCTGGGATCCGGAAAAGAAACAGTCACGCATTGAGAAACGATGC
>ERZ840407.13-NODE-13-length-173887-cov-252.836860_pt1 | contig 173887 bp, 159 predicted proteins | sample MGYA00519877_ERZ840407 | MGnify/ENA primary metagenome ERZ840407 (study PRJEB31850, sample SAMEA3708875) | human gut metagenome | biome: human gut; feature: human-associated habitat; material: faeces | place: China | collected 2014 ...
GCTACACGCTTTCCATTTGATATTGTATTCTTATTTCTCTATGTGCTTATTTCACTTCCTCGTAATCCGTATATTGCGGATTGCGTTCCATGAAGATACGGCAGGCACGGTCGATGAGTTTATGATTGATAAGCTTGGCATTCACCATCTTGTTGCCTTCCACCCGTCCTTGTCTGATCTGAAGGGAAGTGCTGATCATATCCAGAATCATCTTCTGCGATGAACCGGCTTTCATGCGGGTACTTCCCGTTACGAATTCCGGTCCCGTGATGACTTCTACGGGATAATCGGCAGCCTGGGCGATAGGAGCGTGGGGATTGTTGACGATGCAACCCGTAGGAATGCCTGCCTCCTTGCAATGCTGCAAGATGGAAAGCACGAAGGGGGTTGTTCCGCTGGCAGAAAAACCGAGTACGAAATCATGCTTTGATATATGCTTGTCGCAGAGTTGAAGCCAGCCATTCTCCAGGTCGTCTTCTCTGGATTCCCTGGTTTGTGTAAGGCAGCCGATGCCTCCGGGGAAGATGGCCTGTATCTGTGAACCGTCGATGCCATAGGTGTTCTGCACTTCGATGGTATCGAGCGTAGCCAGTCTTCCGCCCGTTCCGCAACCTGCATAGAAGAGCCTTCCGCCCTTCTTCAGCTGCCCTTCGATGGCGGAAATCAGTTGGTTAATGGCAGGCAATGCTTGTTCTATTGCCAGAGCCACCTTCTTGTTTTCTGCATTGATATGAGCGGTGAGTTCATCTACGCTCATCTTTTCCAGATGTTCGTAGAGCGAGCTCTGCTCTGTTATTCTCTTTTCTTCTTTATTTGGCATATTACTTTATCTTTAGGGTGTAGATTTAATGTAATGAAGCCTGGATGGTCACGGAGGCTATGGCTTGCAGTCATCTAGAGAGTTCTATCATGATGAGACCTATCATCCGATGGGCTCCTATTCTTCAGCCAGGAAATAAACCGGAGCATTGCGTGAACCTTCTTTAATCAGGAAACCGGATTTTTCCAGTTTCTTCAGCCAGTTGAGTGCTGTCTGTTTACGGATATGAAATTCCGCTTCCAGTACTTTTCTGTTAATGGAACGGTTATGCTTCAGATACTCTCTTATTTTCTCCTTCAATGCATCTTCAGAGAAAGGGTAGGAGCGGGAAGTATATTGTGATTTCTCGAAATGGGTATTATATTTCACCTGTTTCAACAGGTCTGCATTGGGGCGAAACTTGATGCCTCTTACGCTTACATATTCAGCTCTCACTTTATTGTCTGGCTTCAGTTCATCCATATCCAGATCTACCGAGAGCGAGAGATAACCTATTTCCGGAATGTTGATACGTCTTCCCTCCTGCAGGTCTTCTTCTATGATATCACGCAGTTTCATGAGTACGGACGAAACTTCTCCTTCTCCCAGACAGCTATGTCTGGCGATTCGGCTGATCATCTCCTTGTCAGTCATAGCTGTTTGCTCAAAGATATGGGCGAATCGGCGAGTCTCTTCATTTCCTCCTGCATTGGGAAGAAAATGGATTTCATATTTAATAGCCATCGTATTCTTCTTTCTGTTTAGCGATACAAAGGTAATCTTTTATTCTTAAACTACCAAATAAAAATGGCACTAATATGGATGAGCGGTTTGATTGATACGAATGAGCGGTGCTATTGATGTGGGTTAGAACTGCTTATCAATAGGAATAAGCATCGTAAGAAGCCTTTATAAGTTGTCGGAAGAAGTAGGATAAGTTGTTGGAACAGTAAGTATATGTTGCCGGGAAAGTCACTTCCGTCAGTCGCACAACAGCTGTTGTGCGCTTGCATATCAGCTGTTATGCGCTTGCACAACACGTGTTGTGCACTTGTAATCCAGCTGTTGTGCAGTAAAATTTGTAACTCCCTTCATCATATTGCAATTTTATAACTTTTTACGGTTAATTTTCTGTAATTAGATAATGTGGCATTATCGTAATTGCAAAAAAAGATGTATTTTTGTAGGCAAGAATCGTATAAAAACAAGACCCGATAGCTTGACGAATCAGAGGCTACCGGGAATCAACGCTACAAAGATAGTGCTTTTTCTTGTTATAACCAAGTAAATGAACGAATTTTTATGGAATATTTAGAATAGCTTATGAATAAAGAAAAAGAAGATTTCTTCCTCCATTCCAACGAGGTGAATCATATCAACAGAGAAGATTACGATAAGATTGAATTATTGGTGAATGCGGCAAAAGCCTTTGCCCGCAGTACCTACCAGTGCGTCTATATCATCGACTATTTTCATCAGGACTTCATCTATGCATCAGACAACCTCGCTTATCTCTGCGGATTGGAACCCGAGCAATTGATGGAGGCTGGCTATCAGATGTATATAGACCATGTTCCGGATGCCGACCTGCAGATGCTGCTCGAAGTGAACAAGAAAGGTTTTGATCTTTTCAACGAATTGCCTGTGGGCGACCGTCTGGACTATACCATCTCGTACGACTTTCATCTTACCAATGGCAGGCATAGCCGATTGATTCATCATCACCTCACTCCGATACTTTTTTCTGATGATGGAAGAATCTGGCTTGCCCTCTGCACCGTATCGTTGGCGGCAACCGATGAACCGGGACATATCATCATGCAGAAGAATGGTGAGCGTAGCTATTTTGAATATTCCACATTGCGCCACAAGTGGGAAAAGAAAGAAGGCATAACCTTGAGCGAGACTGAGAGAGATGTTTTGAGATTGTCTGCCCAAGGTTACACGATGAATGATATTGCCGACCGACTATGCAAGTCGGTGGATACGATAAAGGCTTGCAAGCGCAACCTTTTCGCCAAGATAGGTGTGAAGAACATTGCCGAAGCGCTGTTTCATGCCACTAACTATCAGATGATATAATCGCAATCATATCTCTTCCAACAATGGCGAGAGATAGAACTTGGGGAAGTATTTCACCTCTTTGCCTTCCGCAAGGTTTACGAGAATGTTGGCACAATAGCCGGTGGCAATATATGCCCCGATGCCCAGTTGCGGGAATGACTCCTCAGAATAATGCCTGATGGCTTCATCTATCCAAGGCACAGGCATCTGCCAGAACATTCCATACTGAGAGATATACTTGCCCAGTGAGCAGCGGAAATCATCCGTTCCTTTTTTCACGACTTCGCTGAATGGATAGCCTTTCGGTTTCTCTACAGCGAGAAAGGCAGCCTTGCCAAGATTGACGGCATGGATAACGGTGATGCCCTGCTCCTTGCATTTCTCATCAAAAGCGAAAGAGGTTTCGTTGTCATGCAAGGTTGCATTCACCGCATACCGGATGCCCGACAAGTTGCATGCATCCACATCTTCCACCGTCAGCGTATCCTTTTCTATGCGATAGATTTGAAATCTATCTTCCTGCCAAGAGCTTTCATGGAAGTCATGGCGCAAGGCACAGGAGGCTATCAAGCCTCCCATGTCTGCGCCACTAATCAACAATTTTATTGGATTGTTCATTTATAGAGAGATTTATTGTCATTACACCATTACCGGATGCTGCAGACAGATTACATTCTGTTCTTCTGGCTTTCTCCAGCACCCGTACCCTTATACTTGCTTCTTGTCGTGTTGAACTTATACCGTACAGTAAGCGACACTTTGCTTGTTGACAGTCCATCAACAATCAAGTCCTTCATTTTGCCATAATGAGCAATCATGTGGCTATCGTTTGTCCCGAACAAATCATAGATGAAGAGCTGAAACGACAAATGGTCTTTCAAGAAAGCCTTATATGCGGAAACATTCGTGCAAAACATAGGCTTGTACAGATACAGATTCTCTTCATGGCCTTTCGTGATATACGACATCATCAACGTAAACATTCCTAATTTGGTGTTGAGCGTATTGTCAAAACGGAATGAAGCCATTGGTTTATTGAGCGATTTCCCATCGTGCGTCTCCATATCAAACCATTGCTTGTCAACGGATGCTGTAAGCGAAGGATGCCAGATGCCAAACGAAGGGCGCAAGTTGATGGATGCAGCTACGTCATTATACGAATTCCCATTTACTGGCTTCATCAAGCCTATTGCAGGATTATCCTTATAAGTCTCCACTGTGGATATAATCGGATTGGAAGTATGGCTGTAGGTCATATCGAATGTCAACCATTTGTAAGCCAACTCGTAGTTGAGATTTCTACTTATCTGAGATACCAGAAATGGATTTCCCGTTTCATACGTGTATCGGTTGTCATACTGAATGCCACTGCGCAAATTATGATAGGAAGGACGATTAATGTCGGCTGCATAACTCAATTGCATCTGTACCTTGCCTGCAGGCATCGATAAGCTAAGCGATGGGAACCAATTGCCGTACGACTTGCTTTGTCCTGGTATATACTTGCCGTATTCGTAGTAGTTGAAGTCGATATACTCATATCTCAGTCCTGCCTCCAAACTCAGATTACCAAAATCTCTTGAATAGGTCAAGAATGAAGATGTCATGCTTTCTGTAATACGGCTGTCGTCATCCGATACCAAGTTAGTTGGCACCACTTGATACTTTGAGGTACGATGGGTATTGGAATATTCACCACCCAAAGACAAATTACCACCTAATAATGGATAAGAAAGCACCAGTTTGGAAGCGAGTAGATGATAGTCCTTGTTCGTCAAGCTATGAGCCGTCTGGCTTTGCGCATCCATTCCCACTTCCTGGTATTGCTCTTTGGTAACATCGTTCTGGTATTCCTTCGACCATAGCCAGTCGGTATTGAAATCGATGCTGAACTTACCTATCTTTCCTACATAGTAAATATTGCTTGAAAGATTATTCTTCTGCCAAAAGAAATCAGCATGACTATCAGAATTTTCAGACAATTCTTCGTCTTGCAATATAGAAGAACTCATATCGCCGTTCCATGTTTGCTTAGGATTTCTAAGAAAACCAAAGTTGGCACCTATAGAGTTGTTGGCATCCAACTGGTAGCTGGCATCCAAGCGAAAGTTCATGGCTTCGATAATACCTACTTGTCTTATCTCACTTTTCTGGTTCCAAGTCTTGTCAAGATAAGTCTTCTGCTGAAAGTCTTTATTGTCTGGCTGGTATTGTCTTGCTCCAAAGGCGTATGCGCCTAACTCTAATCCATTCTTGCGATAGTTCATATTCAGCCTGCCATATCCTCCAATGTTCTTTTTCTCGTCGTACGATCCTTCTGTTGTAGCGTCAAACCCGAAGCCCTCGCCTTGTATCTTCTTCGTTGTGATACGGATGACCGCCTTGGTGCTGGCCGCGTAACGGGCACCCGGGTTAGTGATGACTTCCACCGACTTGATGTTGTCGGAATGCAAATGGTCCAGCTCGCTCTTGTCTCTCATCTGTCGTCCATTGATATAGATAACAGGCTCACCGCGACCGAATACCTTGATGCTGCCATTCTGGGCAGACACGTTAGGGATGCGGTCGAGCAGGTTCTCCATGGTTCCTGCCTTCTCAAGTACGGATCCGACAATGGTTGTCGTCATTCCGCCATTCTTCAGGATAGTCTTAGGCAGGGATGACTTCACGACCACTTCGCCGAGCATCTTGCTGTCTTCTTCCATCTTGATAATGCCCACATTCTCGCCAGTGCAATCCATGCAGATAGTCTTATAACCTACGGATGTCACCTTGATGATTCCACCGTTGCAGGAAGAGTCGATGGCAAAGCTGCCATCCTCTCCACTCACTGCGCCCTTGACGAAAGCCGAGTCTGTTCTATTCAATAATACTACATTGGCAAACGCCAAAGGTTCTCCCTTGGTATTCATCACCTTGCCGGTGATATTCTGCGCCATCATCGGAGTCATAGCCGAGAGGCACAACGCTGTGGTAAAAATTACTTTTTCCTTCATATTGCTACAGTTTTGCTTGATTCTTTTATTTTTCTGCTGCAAAAGTATAGCTTTATAGGAAAAAGCCTTTGACACAAAAGTGTATTTCTCAAGAGTGTGGCTTAAGAATTACACTTTTGTGTATAAAAAGAAAGGATAAATAGCGTTTGTTGATAGATTTTTAATGAATTTACCTTATTTTTTCATTACCAAATCTGCGAGCACGATGGCGGATTCCTTCTCATCCCTCGGTGCATCCTTTGACTTCCATGCCACGATGAAGCGGATTCGGGCAGCAGTTACCTTGTAGCCTTTCAACTCCCATTTGCCTAGTTTCTCTTTCATCTTGATGGAGAGCTGGGCTATGTCTCTGCCTGTTGATGGGAGACAGAGACAATGGTCGTGGTAGGTTAGCGGCATACCGCTTCTCAAGGAAAGAATAGCGTCCTTGTGAGGCTTGGAGAAGCCCAGGTTTACATCCTTGTGTGAGAGCTGAAGCACTATTTCGTTGGGCTCATCGTAGGCTTGGGCATCATAGAGATGCTGGGCACTTTTCAGACTGTCGAAGAGATTGCCGTTGGTGTGGATGGTTAGTGTACGCTTGGCACGGGTCATGCCCACATAGTATCGGCGCAGTATGTCATCTGTAGGATGTTCGGGATGGGTAATGAGTATCAATACATGGTCGAACTCATGACCTTTTGCCTTATGGATGGTGCTGACCACGATGTCTGATTTCGAGATGTCACAGAAGTCTTCTACTGATGATTCAAACACGAACTCCCTCAGGTCGCTGTAGTACTTGGCACGATTGGTCTGCTCAAATATCTGAAGGCTGCGGCGCAGGTATGGCAATGTCTGGCTGGTGGCATACTTTTGGAATGTCAGCTGCTTGGTTGTTTCCCAAATATCATCAGGGATGATAGGGGATTTCGTTTCCTTGATGCCTTGGTCTATCTTCTTCAAGAAGTATCTTACCTCTGCGAGATTCCAAAAGCGCAAGCCATCCATTGATTGTACCAGCTTGGCCTTGATGCCATGACTGTGAAGAAGAGCCAGCATGATGACAGCCTCCTCATTGGTCTGCGTGAGGATGCTGATGGTTTCGTTCTTCTTGCGGGAAGATGCATCGGCTTCTTTTGAAGCGTTACTTCTTAGTAATCGCGTAATATCTTCAAGGATAGGCTGATACATATAAACCTTTTTCTCCTGAATCTCGTATGGATGCTTCACGATTCTTACCTCTCCATCTTCTTGACCCATGGAGATGATAGGGGTAGATTTGATTCGCTGACGGATGTTGCGGGCAAAGTCGTTGGCTGCATCCACGATACGGCGAAGGCTGCGGTAATTCTCCGTCATCTCGATGAAACGGCTGTGCTCTGTCTGGGTCAGTTCATAGAGATACTGCGAGTTGGAACCCCTAAACTCATAGATGTTCTGGTCATCATCGCCTACGGCAATCACCCTCATCTCTTCGTTGGCTTTCATCAGAGCAGAGACAAGGGCATAGTCATCCTTGCTCATGTCTTGTGCCTCGTCGATCACGAGCACGGTCTTGCTGATGCGATTGGGCTCCACTTCTCCATTGTTGATCATTTCGGCGGCTTGCTTAACCACATCTCCAGCCTCATCCAGATTGCCAACTCTGCCCAGCAGGTCGAAGCAGTAGGAATGGAAGGTCTTGATTTCTACGAAATGGGCGGCATTGCCGATGAGTTGCATCAGTCGCTGCTTGAATTCGGTAGCGGCTGCACGCGAGAAAGTGAGCATCAGAAGTTGTTCGTGCTTTACATCTTCCAGCAGCAGGAGAGAGGCAAGCTTATGTACGAGTACATGTGTTTTGCCGCTGCCAGGACCGGCAGCGACTACGATGCAGCGAGACTCGTGGTCGTCGATGATTTCCTTCTGTCTCTTGGAGAGCATTCCGAAGAGTTTCTTATACTTTGAAGGTGTTACGTTGCGCTCTATCTCAGTCTCCCGGTTGCCCTTGAAGTACTTTAAGATGAAGCGGTGGTAGTCCATCTGGAAATAATCCTGCACATATTGCAGGGCGGCGTCATAATCCCTTACCATCAGGTTGGCATATTCGCCCACGATGTGAATCTGTTGAATCTTCTGCTTGTAGAATTCATTGAGCATGCGGTAATCCTCCTGCTTATAGTGGAGGCGAGGTTCCTTGATGCGTTTAATTGCCATCGCATTGTAAAGCACCAGAAATCCTCCTTCCAGCTTCATGGCTCCTATCTTGGAGAGATAGAGCAAGGCTTCCTCCACGTCTTCCAACTGCAGGGAAGAGAAGTCGGAGAAGAGTGACAGGTTGCTGGATTTCAGATCGTTCAGGAGTTCGACTACCGAGAATTGGAGAGGCTTCTCTTTTGAATCTACAGAAGAGCTATTGTTGCTCTCTTCTGTTATAGTTTTACTGTTTTCTTCAGCCAGGCTGTATAGTCTTTCGATGATGAATCGGCAAACTTCAATTCGTCTTTCGAATCGCTTGATGATGGTCTCTATGTCCTTGTCTCTTGTCACGATAAGATTGCGGACGCCGTCTTCCTTCTTGTGCGCATAACCCTTCACTGCCAGGAAGTATAGCAGTGTGCGGATTTTCTTTTCTGTTGAAGTGTTGATGCCGTCGTGTACGGCATTGTCATTGAGTTGTTTGTATGTGATGTGCAGCGATTCATCCGGGATATGTTCCAAGATGTATCTTTCCAGTTTGGCGAAGTTCTCCAGCATCTGCTGAGGCTTGCGTTGCTTGTCGCTGATGTCTTGCAGATAGGCTGATATGTCACGGGTATCGGCAAGGATGCCTTCCTGTCGCATTCGGTCAACGGAGGAGATGACGTCTCGCTTGCTGAGTCCTAGGATGTCGGCGAGGTAATCGATGCGGGATTCTGCCTCGCTATCCTGTGCTTTGGCTATATGTTTCTGGGTGATGAGCGACTTGATGATGCGGATGGCATTCTGCATCTCATCTTCCGAGAACAGGGGGGATTCGGTGAGGCGCAGTCTTGCCTCGTCCATGTTCTTGACAGTGATACCTGTGGCATAGACGTGCGGAATGTTGTTACCACGCTCTATGTATCCGCTCTGTTCTAGAGCAGATAGGGCGGTGCGAACACGGGTTTCTATGTCGGATACCGAGTCATCCCAACCGGCTTGGCGGGCTATCTCCAGTGCCGAACAACTTACGTGTGGGCGCTGCTTGGTAAAATCCTTAACGGCTTTCCATACCTGTTGTATCTCGCTGATGCTCAGCTTGGTTTGGTTGAGCAGGATGAAGTGCTTGTCCAAGTCCTCATCGCTATAGAGTACATAGCATTTGGCATTGAGGTGTGGGTCTCTTCCTGCACGTCCAGCCTCCTGTACATAGTTCTCCAGAGAGTCGGAGATGTCGTAGTGGATAACCAGCCCCACATCGCTCTTATCTACTCCCATGCCGAAGGCGGAGGTGGCAACGATGATTCTTACCTTATCGCTCATGAAGGCATCCTGATTGTGTATCTTCTCATCGGCATCCATCTTGCCATTATAGGGCAGGGCAGATATGCCGTCACGTGTCAGCTTCTGGGCGAGTTCCCGGGTTCGCTTGGTGCGGGATACGTAGATGATGGTAGGGCAATCTGCCTGTTCCACCAGCGAGCGCAGTAGATTGTATTTGTTGCCGTCACTATCTACGTGGATAACGGAATAGTGCAGGTTGGTACGTGAGGCTGATGAGGCGAAGAGCTGAAGGTCGGTGCCCAGCCAATGCTTGAAATAGTCGCAGATGTCCTGCACCACCTTCTGTTTTGCAGTGGCGGTGAAGCAAGATACGGGTATCAGGGTTTGACCATGATTGCGGGCCATAGCATCCTTGCCAAACTTGCGTTCCTGGTATTCCTTGATAAACTTGCCGATGTATAGGTAATCCACCCGGAAGTCTTGTCCCCATGCAGAGAAGCAGTGAGCTTCATCAATGACGAATCTCACCACATGCCGAGCCATCAGGATGCGCTCGATGGTTTTGGAGCGCAACATCTCTGGTGCTATATATAATAAGGTGGCATCTCCGCTCTGCACTCGTTCGATGGCTAGGGAGCGGGAGATAGGGTCGAGGAGACCGTTGATGGTTACGGCATCGGTGAAGCCGCGGTCTGCGAGATTATCTACCTGGTCTTTCATCAATGATTGCAGAGGCGAGATAACCACGGTGAGTCCATGTATGGTTCTGCCATCCATCAGGGCTGGCAACTGGAAGGTGAGCGACTTGCCGCCACCCGTAGGAAATATCGCCAATAATGACTTACCATCCACTGCTGCCTGCGATGCCTGTTCCTGCAGCGGTTCGCCGTCATAGGTACGGAAGGCATCATAGCCGAAGAGTTGTTTCAGGTTGTGATGAATGTCGAGCATGCGGTTGCAATACTCGCAGCCATCGGTGCATTGGGTATGGCAGAGTATATAGATGATATGTTCTACTTCGGGATAATGGAAGAGTACCCAACCTGGGGTTACAGATTGGTAATCGTCTGTGCCTATGAGGGCCAAGGCGTATGCCAAGCCGCAAGGCGACTGGGCTGCAAGAGCCGGAATGTCGGCATGGGCGCAAATATGATTCTTGTATTCAGAAAGAATGAATTCTGAAACTTCTATGATTGCATCATCCTTTTCGATGGCTCCCACATACATCAGAAATCCTCTGAATTCCTCTTCATTCTGGAGCAGCAAGGTGAAGATTTTCCTCTTCCTTTCTGATAATTGATTCCATGCAGCGATTTCATCCATCAAAAGCTCCTTGGCTTTCTCGCAGTCGTTGACTGGATTATTCATCTGCTCGCTCATCAGTTTGTCGTCCTTTACCAGATGATGGTAAGGGCGCTTGGGGAAGAGGAGTGGGGAGAGATAGAGGGTATCTATCAGTATGCCGTTGAGTTGGAGATAGCGGGCATCGTGATGAATGAGATTATGCCCGCAGATATAGTCAACCTTTCCTTCTTGCAGGAACTTGTTCAGTGCCGTCTGCGATGCTTGGTGAAAGGTGGCTCCGTCATAACGCAATGCTCCGATGTCGTGTATTTTATGGTCTTTCAGTCCCACTTCGGTATCCACGAAGGCAATGTTCCTGCTTCTGGCATCTTTCTTCTTGATGTCAGAGCTTACGGTGAGATTGTTCTTCCTTCCAAAGAGGCGACTGAATATTGACATAATCTTCGATGTTTATATTTACACCGCAAATGTACAATTATTATTTGATATATGCAAATAATCAAGCGCAATTATTTTCTTTGAAAGCTACTTTTATACAATCCCAAGAGGCTTACGAGGATATCTTCAAGGCAGATTAATATGCCCCTAAAACCTTCCAGTCGTCTATGAGTTTGAACAGTCGGGGCATGGCTGGCTTGTAGCTGTCGGGATAGGTGAGGGAATAGACAAAGAGTATTCTGCCACTCTTGATGAATTTATCGTAATGACTGTAGCCATCTACTCTTACTCCGTTTTCATAAACAGGACCGGAGAGGATGAATGCCTTATTCGATGCCTGCATCGTCCTTTCCGAATGAAGCTTCTGGGCTAGAGAATCGGCACAAGCCTGAAGGGTGTTGCTATAGTTGGGGGTAACGTAACTCTCCAGGATGATGTTGGCATGATTAGTGAATGAGAAGCGGGCATAGCCCTGGTATCCCGATACCGAAGTATCCTCCTGTTGGAAGAAGCAAGGATATTTGATAACGTAGCCGAAGTCCGGGTCATTGTATTCCTTCATAGGTGCCATCTCTACCTTGGTCTTGAAATCCGCCATCGGTGTATGCTTCTCTTTCGTAACCTCATGTTGATAGTTGATGATGAAGTTTATCATCATCAGCAAGACAACTGCTATCAAAAAAATCTTCTTCATATCTTTGCTCCTTTTGTATTTTAGCTGCAAAGGTATGAAGAAGATGAGAAACTGCCAAATAATAAGTATGACATTTGGCTGACATTTCTGAACTTATCTGATAATCAGTCGATAAGACTTGCCTCTTTCCGACTCAATCATGAGGTTGCTATTCTGCTCAATCACTGGTTTGATACGGCGAATCAAGGTATAGAGCGTTTCGCTGGCATCCGGTTTCTTTGGCCAAAGAGCATCACAAATCTCCTGTTTGGAGAGTTGATGATGCGTATTGTCGAAGAAGAGTTGCATCAGCTGGTGCTGCATCGGAGTAAACTTGATAGCCTGTCCGCTTTCCTGATTGTAGAAGGAATCCTCGTCTTGAGAATAGCACATGGTGCCGAACATATCGGCCTCATGATTCCAAGGTTGTTTTCTGCGATGATAGTATAGCGATGCAATAGCCCAAATCATAGCCATGAGGGTAAGCGTCAAAGGTGTCCGCTGGTTGCTCATACTCAAAACATCTGCCATCGAACAGTTAGCATAACTTTGGATAGAATGCTCGTTGAGGAGCATCTCTTTGCTGCTGAGCAGGTTGGCGCTATTTACCAACTGGGAATTGTTCTTGCCTCTTCTTCTGTCTTCTATCACATAGCAGAGATTACTGGTCGACTTCAGCAGGTCGATGCTGAGATGTGACCGGTAGCTCTGGATGGTATCAGGCGTAATCCATTGATATTTATTTTCCTGAAGAGTCAGAGCCAAAGCTTTGTTCATATCTTGTACAATGGCATACTGTGCCTTGCGGTAGTTGCTTACGCTGGAGAATGCCGCAGATATCACAAGGATGGCAAAGATGAGGATGGAATGATATGCTTTCAGTTTCATATTATCTATTCTGTTTAAATGATATACTGTTTAAAGATTCAAATGCAAAAGTACAGAAATTCTATGAAAGATGGTATAAAACTAGATATAATATTCGTTAATTGATAAATGTCAGACTCATGTCAGCCATATTTTTCGCTTCGGTCTTCTCTTTTTGATACCTTTGCAGCAGAAAACAAGTTTTAGAAAAAGTATATGATGACAATGAAGAAAAGTAAATTGTTAACAGCTATGATGATGCTGTGGGCATTGATTTCTTGTGCAGAAGTAAGTGCCCAGGAGATCCAGAAGGTATCGAATGATTCTATAGCCTTGCAAGAGGTTGTTGTGAAGGCGGCACGAGTGGTCAACAAGGAAGATGGCAAGTTGATATTCCCAAGCGATATTCAGAAGCAGCGTTCTTTTTCTGGTTTTTCGCTTTTGGGAAAGTTGGCTTTGCCTCATATCAGGGTTGATGAGGCTGGCCGTTCCATTTCTGCTACCGATAATAAAGGAGAAGTGCAGATTCGTATCAATGGCATTCTCGCCAATATGCATGACGTGCAGATGCTGGATGTAGCTTCTATTATGAGTGTAGATTATATCGATAGCCCTGGCGTAAGATATGGAAAGAATATTGCATACGTGATAGATATTCATACCCGCAGGACTTCATCGGGTGGCAGTTTGGGCTTCAACCTGACTAATGCGCTATCTACCAAGCTCGGTTCGAACGATGTCTATGCATCTGTCAATAGGGGAAAGAGCCAATTGTATATTTTATATGAGCAGACTTATGTGGATAATAAGGCATCCGAATATAATGAGGATGCTCAATATCTTCTACATGATGGTTCTGAGTATCAGATATCTCGAAAAATCATGCATGGGGCAACTCGAAATTATGATAATACATTGCAGTTGAAGTATAATCTGGCTGATTCTGCCTTATATGTATTCCAGACAACGCTTACCACGGATTTCGGCAATCAGCCTTATACATCGAATGAAATGTGGTTTTCTGAATCAGGAAAGCCTGCATATCCTGTTTACAGAACCAGCAAGGGTAGGGATTTTACTCCTGCTCTCGATTTGTATTTCTATCATCAGTTGGGCAAGCATCAGTCTTTGTCGGCAGATGTTTTGGGCACTTATATCCACACCAAAGGAGCCTATTATGAAGGTGAGGGCGAACCCTATCAATATCAGGTAGATGGAAAGACCTATTCGCTCATAGCTGAGGCTATCTATGAAAACCGGTTGAAACCCTTTACTTTTTCTGCAGGAACCAACTTGAACTGGAAATATATGGATAATCAGTATTTGGGTGATGTGGTTAGCGAGAATGGTATCCGTTCATTGGGTATTTATGGTTTTGCACAAATCAAGGGAAGTTTGGGACAATTCAAGGAAGGAACATCCCGTTTAACTTATGTGGCTGGCTTCGGGTTGAGTAATCAGACTTATCGACAGGGAGATGAGGATTTTAGTTTTTGGCTTTGTCGTCCGAAACTCACATTGGCTTATTCCCTTTCTTCTTTGTTCCAGATCCGCTTGGGAAGTGAATTATCACAGCATATTTCGCAGATAGCTATGATTTCGGATACCCGTATTCGAAAGAACAGTATGGAATGGACTGTGGGTAATCCTTCGCTTAAGCCTAATAGTATATATGAGAACTGGGTGGTATTCTCTTTCAGTAAACCAAGGATAAATACTGATTTTACCTTAGAGTATCGTATCAATCGTCATTGTAATTTGGCGAAATACACCCGTACGGAAGATGATCAGTTTCTTTATACCCAGGAGAATCAGCCTCATTGTAATATGTTGTATCTTACGAATGATACCCGTTTTGACATTATTCCCGACCACCTTATATTATCTGTGAACGCAGGTATTTACCGTTTTTTCAATAAGGGCGATGAGTACAGTCATTGTTATACCGCTTATAATTATAGTGGAACATTACAGGGATATTGGGGAAAATGGACTGTGATACTGTATGCTGATAACGGTTGGAACTTTATGGAGGGAGAGCACATCGGGCATAATCCTCCTTCATTGGCTGCCTCAGCCAGTTATCATATGGGTGATTTCGATTTTACGCTCTATATGCATAATCCGTTTATGGCTCATCCGAAATCCTATTCAGCAGAAATCGTCAACGCATTACTCCGTAAGCAGGTTTGTGGTTATGACAATTCGGAAGGTAATTTGTTCCGTATCGGTGTTGCCTGGAATATCAATCGGGGAAAGGAATACCGTAAGATACAGCGGAATATCAACAATGAGGAGCGCGAAACGGGTATCTTGAAATAGGTGGCTTTGCTTTCTATATGGGTTGCATGGGCAACAGCCGGAATTTATTTCTTCCCTTTATTGATGATATAAATTCCGGCAGTAGCCAATGCGCCTGCTATCAGATACTTCCAGTAGAAGGTTTCACCAAGACAGAGGCAGGAGGTGATGGCTCCTACTACGGGGATGAGCGAATTGTATATCGCTACCTTTCCTACGGGATTGCAGCTCAATAATTTGTTGTAGAGAGCGAAACTGATGGTTGAGATGGCAATGAGCAGCAGAAGGATAGTGATGCCCCAGAGGCTGATGACTGGCAGATAGCCACCCATTAACAATGCAGGAATCACCAGCAAGGCTCCACCGATGCTCAGCGAATAACCGGTTCCTACGAAAACATCCACCCTCTTGCTCAAGCCTCGGGTCAGCAGGGAAGCACTGGCTCCACACAGGGCATTGAGGATAATCATACCATCGCCCAGGAATGTGAAACTTCCGCTTTCCTTTCCGCCAAGGTTCAAGGCAAGGATGCCCAGGAAGCCGATGATGCAGCCTAAAGCCTTTCGCCACGTCATCCTGTCGCTCTTGAAGAAGATGCAGGCAAGGATAACCACCGTGAAGACGCTCATAGAATTGAGTATCGCCGAACGTGCTCCAGCATTATGCGAGAGTCCGAAATAGAAGAAGGCATAATGAAGGGTGGTGTTGAGGAGTGCATAGAGGAGAAGGAACCAGACATTCTCTTGAACAGCTTTCTTCTTGAATCCGAATTTACGATGCGAGCTTCTGGCGATGGCAAGGATGATGATGCCGGAGATGAAGAAGCGGATGCCTGCAAAAAGCATCTTGCTTCCGGTCATATCTGCTGTAATCTGATATTCCTCCATTCCCATTTTGATCAATGGGTAAGCCCATCCCCACGAGATAGCAGCCGTAAGGGCGAACAGGCTTACCCATACCGGGCGCTGAAATATACTGAGTGTATTTGTTTCTTTCTTTTCCATTATAACTTAATTGGTATTCCCTTGCTTCTGTGTTTGCTAAATGGCAATCTACAAGTCCCCCAGATGCCTTTCTATCGGAATTCCTCGGTTCTTGTCCTTGTCATCCTTGTTGATGTCTATCCAGTTGCGCAGGGTATCCATGGCGATGCGGGTGGCATGGCGGAGATGATCGCCATCCTTCAGTCTGCCCACGATGATGCTGGAGAAGATGTCGCCGGTGCCCGGGAACTGAACGGGGATTTCTTCGTAGGGCAGGAGGAAATACTCTTCTGTAAGATGATTGAAACCTACCACGGCATGCTGCCCCTCTACGATGCATGAGGTGATGAGCACGGAGTGGGAACCGATGGCTCTCAGTTTATCTATCAGTTCATAGGCTTCCTTCTCTGAGATTCCCTCTTCCTTGTATTCCGAATCCGTCAGCAGGCAAGCCTCGGTATAGTTGGGAAAACAGAGATGCGATACGCTCAGCATCTCCTTCATGCATCTCACGGTACTCTCACTGGCTCCACCATAGAGCTTGCCGTAATCGCCCATCACGGGATCCACATAGATGTCGGTTCCCAGTGCAGCCTGTTCTCTGCAATAGCGTGCCACCAGCTTAGCCTGACGCTCCGAAGCCATGAAACCCGTAGTGATGGCATCGAAGTGAATGCCCAGTTCGTTCCACTTCTGCAAGGCTTCCTCGATATATGAAGTGCATTCCAGAATGGCGTACTTGCCGTATGGGAAGGTGTTGCTGATGAGCATGGTTGGCAGATTGAACACGTCGAGTCCCATATAAGAGAGGATAGGCATCTGAACTGCGGCAGATACCTTTCCGTAGCCACACATATCGCTGATAATAAGGATATTACTTTTCGCTTTCATTCTTTCTTTTTTCTACTTGCTTTTCTTTCTTATCCTGATTATCTCTTAATAGCTGGCTGTACACTTGATGCCCAGTGCCTCTACACGCTCCTTGATGGCATCGAGAACTTCCTTTGGTGCCTTTTCCAGCAACTTGTCTGGTGTTTCACGGGCGATGGTATAAACCATTACCTGCTGAGGCTGGATATCTTTCACTGCCTCCAGCCAAGGAGCTACGAAGTGTTCGCTGGTATTGTCCAAACCGTCACCTCTCAGGAACATGGTCTGGATGATGACGTGCCCCTTGAACATCTTCAGATATTTAATCACATCCTTCACGTCGTAGTTAGGCTGCTGAGGGCGGTCCAGCTTCTTGATGTAATCTATATCCACGGTATCCAGTTTCAGGATGTTGTTATCCACGAGCATCAGCGCCTCTCTCACTTCCTTCTTATATATATAGGTGGCGTTGCTGAGTACGGATACTTGTGCTTCAGGGAAATATTTCTTGCAGAGTTCCATCGTATCTTCCACGATTCCCTTGAAGTCAGGGTGTCCCGTAGGTTCACCGTTTCCTGCGAAGGTGATGTCGTCCAAAGGCAGGTTGTTGTCGTGGCGCTCTTTCAGAACTTTCTCCAATCCTTCTCTTACCTCCTCGCGGGTAGGGCGCTTCTTTTTAGGACGGAAGTCGGCGTTGAATCCGCATTCGCAATAAACGCAGTCGAATGAGCAGACCTTGCCATCAGATGGCATAAGGTTGATGCCCAGTGAAACTCCCAGACGGCGAGAGTTCACCGGTCCAAATATCGGTGATGGATAAATAATCGTTGACATAATCTTATTCTCCTTTATCTAATCTATTCTTTATTTTATCTTGGTAATACCTATTTTATACCAATCTTATTTACTTGTTTGTAATTTGGTGGGCAAAAGTACTAAAAAATGTTGGAATGAACAAATAAATCAACAGAAAATCGATTTATCCTTACCATTTGTCTTCTATCTCCGATAGTTTGTGTACTTTTGTATTCAAATCCGGGGAGAATCTTGGTGATTTCGATTCGGATTTAAAGGAAAAAACAAAAAAGTTGATGTTTTGCTTAGTTTTTCGCTTGGCTCAACTGTATAGATAGTATATGAACAGAAAAAAGGACATAGAACAGTTATTCCGTCAGCATTACGCGAAGATGTACAATCTGGCCAGATGCATTCTTTCGGATGATGACGAGAGCAAGGATGTGGTGAGCGAAGTATTCGCCCAGATTCTTGCCGATGATGTGGTTCTGGTGCCTGGGAGTGAGGACGGTTACTTGATGCGGAGCGTACGCAACCGCTGTCTCAACCTGATAGCTCATAAGAGCGTGAAAGAAAGGGTGGCGAAGCTGCTGCTGGATGATGCCGACGTGATTCTCTCGGAAGAGACCGACGAGCGGCTCGACCGGCTGATGCTTCTCATCGAAGACCTGGAACCGCCTATCCGGCAACTCATTTTCCGTCTGCGCTATCTTCAGGAGAAATCTTATCAGGAGGTGGCTGATGAAGTGGGAGTGAGCAAGGTGACGGTGTTCAATCATCTCTCGAAGGCGATGGACTGGATTAAGAAACAATTTAAATGAGCAAGACAATGACAAACATGAGTAAAGAAGAAAAGCGGATGATGCTCTTTGACATGCAGGAGCATCCCGAGAAATATACTGACGAGCAGGTGGAGCACCTGCTTGCCGATGAGGAAGTGAAGGAGTTCTTCCATGAACTGGCGATGGCGAGAATGGCTGGCAAGAAAGCCAATCCGAAGGACGTGGATGTGGATGGGGCTTGGAAGGAATTTGTTCAGGCACATCACGAGGATAAGATGGCGATAGATGCCGGCAGAGCCAAGGGCGTTTATCGCAACCGGATGAAGATTGCTGCATCCATCGTCGGCATCATCTTTCTTTCGGGGGTAGCCTTGGCTGCGATTCACAATGGCTGGTTGGGGTTCCCGGCTTCTGATCAGACAGCGGATAACAAGGCTGCGACAGAACAGATGGCAACAACCCAGGCGCTGACGAATGACAGTCTTCGTGCTGTAACAGCAGAGAGTAAGGATTCGCTTGATATGAAACCCGTGGTGTTTGATGATGCTGAATTGGGAACCATCCTGGCTCAGCTATCCGGTTTCTATCATGTCAAGGTGGAGTATGTGGATGCCGGTGCCCAGCACATCCGTCTCTTCTTCAACTGGAACAAGACGAAGACTTTGGAGCAGAACCTGGAGATTTTGAATGCTTTCGACCGCATACAGATAGAGTATATTGACGGTACATTGTTGGTGAAATAAGATAGGAGGATATATTTATGAGAGATTTTTGGAAACCAATGCCCGTTAGCGGCAAGCTTATCAGAGAGCTTCTTCTTCTCTTCCTGCTGTTTGGGGTTCAGCAGTCTTATGCCCAGCGCATCACCCGACAATATAATAATGTGTCGTTCTCTGCGGCGTTGAAGGATTTGAACGCCAGCCAGCATAAGTACGCCATCAACTTCGTGTATGATGAACTGGAGGATTTCAGGGTAACCAAGAGCATCAGAAACCAGAGTGTTCCCGATGCCATCATGCAGCTGATAGGATTCTATCCCATCAGGATGACGCAGGTGGAGGATAATATCATGGTGGAGTGTATGCAGAAGACAACACTTCGTTATAAGGGACGTATTATAGATGAGAGTGGCAATGCTGCCGAATATGCAAATATAACCTTGTTGTCGCCCATTGATTCCACAATCGTAGGGCATGGTGTGAGCAATGAGAATGGAAGTTTTGTCATTCCTTGTAATTCCCGGAAGGTGTTAGCCCGTATCACATACGTTGGTTATAAGACAATCAGCCGTATATACAGCAATCCGGAAATGGGAATCATCAAATTGCAGCCCGAAACGATGATTATCAAGGGAGTTGTAGTGAAGGGTGAAAGACCTCAGTATAAAATGTCGCCTGGAGGAGTGGAGGTTGCCGTAGAGCATACCTTGCTTTCTAAGATGGCAAACACTTTTGATGTCCTGAACCTGTTGCCACGTGTCTCTGTTGATGGACAAAAGATATCCGTGTTTGGAAAAGGCACACCGATTGTCTATATCAACAACAAGCGAGTGAATGACAATAATGAGATTGTAAACATCACTCCCGACAATATCAAGTCGATTTCCGTGATTACAAGTCCAGGTTCAGAATATGATGCCGAGGTGGAGTCGGTAATTCGTATCCGTACCAAAGAGCGCCGTGCCAATGGGTTCAGTTTACGCGCGGATGCTTTGGGTAAATACAACAAATGGATATCTGATTACGAGCTTATCAACGCCCGGTATCAGACCAGGAAATTTGAGATAGCCAATAGCTTATGGACGAGGGACTATCATGTTGGTGAGGATAATCATCTGAACACCGATATCAATTTGCCCGACAAACATTATCACAACGACCAGCATTTTAATTTGGATACCAACAACCGCTTCTTGTCGGAATATCTCTCAGCCGACTGTTCGCTCAACGACAGCAACTCTATCGGTGGCTCTTATCGATACTATGGCATGTTGAATGGCAGGACGAATAGTGCTAGCCAACAGGATGTATTTCTGAATGGTGTGGCACAGGGTAGCATTGGGCAGAATAAGGTTGCAAAGCCTCACCTTGGTTCACATGAGGCAGAAATTTATTATGTGGGAAAGGTAGGACAGGTAGGTATCGATTTCAATGCCACATACTATACGGTCAATAACAGACGTAGTGACGAGAGTATTGAAAGCAGCAAGGAGTTGGGCAATCAGGAGGTACACTCAAGCAATCGTCAGAATAGCGATATGTGGGCGGGCAAGTTGGTTGTGAATATTCCTCTGTGGAAAGGAAATGTTTCTTTAGGAACAGAGCTGTCGAAGACCGACTCTCATGGAACGTTCCTGAATGAAGAGCAGTTGGTGCCATCTACAGAGACGGATATCCATGAAAGAAATGTTGCTGGCTTTGCACAATATGGACTGTCCCTCAGCAAGTGGACCATTGGTCTTCGTGTGCGTTACGAGAATATCATTCGCGACTATTTCTCTGGTGGAGTCAAGCAGGATGATGTGAGCAGAAGATACGGCAACTTCTTTCCTAACCTCAGCATATCATGGAACAAAGGTAACTGGAATTGGCAGTTGAATGTCAACGAGAAAATTAATCGTCCAAGTTATCGACAGTTAGGCAACTTTATGCAGTTTGACAACCGTTTCCTTTATGAAGGCGGAAATCCTACCTTGCAACCGGAGAAGGTGTTCAATGTTGAGGCAATGATGACATATAAGTGGCTGAATGTTTCCACAGGGTATAAATATCTGATGGATGTGATAGAGTGGACCAAGTATATCTATCCTGGAAAGGAATTTGCTTATAGTACGTCGTTGAATTTCGATCATAAGCAGCTGCTTTATGCTTCTGTCAATGTTTCGCCAAAGCTTGGCATCTTCCGTCCTAGGTGGGGATTCTATTATAAACAGCAGTTCTTCGATACCAGGAAGTATGGTGCCAGCAAGGCATTAAGCAGACCTTTTCTGTTGTGCTTGCTCGACAATAATTTCGCTCTTTCAGAAACCATGAATGCGGCTATCAGCCTGAATGCAGCAACCCCCAATGCAGATGGATTTCTTATGATGAAGAGTAATTACAGCGTCGATCTGCGGTTTGACAAGTCGTTTGCCAATCGCACATGGATCATTTATCTTTCTGCAAATGACATCTTCAAGACTACAAAGGAACGTTGGACGATGTATGGACAGGGTTCGGGTACCACAAAAGACTGCTACAACTATACTCGTAGCATCTCCTTGCAGGTTACGTATAATTTCAATGCCAAGCGCAGTAAGTATAAGGGTACGGGAGCTGGTAATGAAGAAAAGAGCCGCTTGTAGTTCTTGTTAGGAAGAAACTCTCTTAATAAACAATGAATATATGACAATCGGTCAAGCGAAGGCAAAACCATATTGGCTTGCTCTTTGCTTGACCGATGTTTTTTACTTCTCTTCTGTTAGATACTCCTTTATTTGTTGCTCTAATACCGGAAGGTCGTTTGTAATCACATCCTAAACAACGTTGTTATCAACTTGGAAATAGACTACTGCGTAATACATCATGTCGTCTGCGATAAAATCCTCAAAGTTTTTACCTTTTGTATATCTGCAGATTCTTTCTATCGCCTGGAGCATGTGCTCTAAGCGGTTTTTATCTCTACTTCGTTCTCTCATAAACTAAGATTTTATCACGTTCTACTGATTCCTGTGCAAAAGGGAGTAAGGTTCCTTCTGATACCAAATCAACTTTTCTACCTAAGAGTTCTTCCAAATCACTCCACATGCCGAAGAATTTTAAACCAATAGGTTTGCTCTTGTCCAAAGAAACCATAATATCGACATCGCTATCCTTCGTTTCTTCCCCTCTGGAGAAAGAACCGAACAGCCAGGCTTTCAGTACGGGTTGGGTGCTGAAATAATGGCGTAAAGCTTCTATGATGGCTCGTTTACCCATAATATAATGATGTTGTTTCTTGGTGCAAAGATACACTTTTTATTCGAAAGAGCAAGTTTTTTTCTAGTTTTTTATTACCTTTGCATTGCTTTTCCAAAAAAAGTAGAAGATTTCTTCATTTTAGGGGTAATTGATTTCAGGAAAGCTTGTATATAAGAGTAGAAACAAGAAGAAAATGACGTGATGACAGAAGAAAATGAACAGCGGATGGAACGGCTGTTCCACGACCATTACGAGCAGATGTATCGCTTCGCCTTTGCCGTGCTCCATGATAATGAGGAGGCGAGGGATGTGGTGAGTGACGTGTTCTCCAGATTGTGGGATAAACAGCTGGTTCCAGACCGGGCTTACCTGATGCGGAGCGTGAAGAATGCCTGCATCAATCTTATAGCCAGAAAGAAGAGAGATGAAAGACTGAAACGGCTTCTCCCTCTCTCGGAAGAGAAATTGACGGGGGAAGAACCTTCTCGTCTGGAAGAGCGATGGCAGGCTGCCGTGGATTGCATCGACCACGACCTGACTGACCAGACTGCTTCCGTCATCCGATTGTGCTATCGGGAAGGAATGTCGTATAAGGATACGGCGGAGGAGCTGGGCATCAGTGTCTCGGCAGTGAACAAGCATATCGTGAAAGGTTTGCGAACGCTCAGAGAAAAATTGAAAGGAAAATAGCATAACCATGATTCTATTGTCTGAAGACGTCCTTACAATGGAACCCTAAAATGAAGAAAGGAAAGAAAATGAAACATGAATTATCTGACATAAATCCTCAGAAGATGGATTCTCAGAAATGGGATATGCTCCTCGATCTCCTGGAGCATCCCGAAAAGTATTCCGAAACCCAGAAGGATGAACTTCTGGGCGATGAGGAAGTGAACGAACTCTATCAGCAGCTGATAGAGACCCGACAGTCTCTGGATTTCGCCAAGTCGAAGGAAGGGATGAAGATGCCTTCGATTGATGCAGAATGGGAGAAACTGAAAGATGAGATGAAGCTGAAAGAAAAAAAGCAGCTGAAAGAAGAAAAGCAGCAGAAAGAAAAGATGAATCAGAATTCAGAAATCCAGCAAACCGCCAAGCTGTTTCCTCTCTGGAGCCCGATGAGAAAGGTGGCTGCCGTTGCAGCCGTCCTTGTCGTCTCCGGCATCACCTTTGCTGCTATTCATCTGGTAACCCGTTCTCATCAGGCATCAGATAAGAACAATACCGAACTCGTGGCATCCCATAAGGATTCTATCCAGCAGGTTTCTGCTCCTCAGAAATCCAACATAGAAGAAAAGGCAGATTCTGCAAGTCTTGCCCAGCTCCCATTGGTTTACGAAAACGCTGAACTTCAGAATATCCTTACTCCTATTGCCGGGCATTTCCATCTCCAGGTAACTTATCAGAACGAGTCGGCTCGCCATATCCGTCTCTTCCTGCAACTGGAGAAGAACATGAGTCTGGATGATATCATCGAACTGATGAATCATTTCGAGAAAGTGAATATTCGTCATGAAGGTCAAACTTTAATCGTGGAATAAGATGAAAAGATTAAGATATATCATGCTGCTGGCAGGTTTGATGAGCCTTTCTCTTCAGACCATCTATGCCCAACGCATCACCCGCAGCTTCCGCAACACTTCTATGTCAGAAGCGCTCACCATCCTTGCCAAGAGCACCAAGGATTATCGTATCAACTTTATGTATGATGAACTGGAGGATTTCACGGTTACCACGAGTATCGTGAAGCGAACAGCTCCGGATGCCATCCGCCAGATTATGGGCTTCTATCCGATGAAGATGACGATAGATGGCGAAAACATCTTTGTGGAGTGTACGCAGAAAACTCCCACCAAGATGATAGGCCGCATCATCGACAATAAGAAACGCCCTGTAGATTTCGCCAATGTAGCCCTGCTGAATGTTCGTGACTCTTCATTGATTAATGGCGGCGTGACGAATGAGAATGGTCAGTTCGTGATTCCCTGCGAAGCTAGAAAGGCGATAGTAAGAGTAAGTTGCGTGGGCTATATTACGACAAGCAATACATATAATACAGGTAAGATAGGTTCAATTACTCTGAAGGAGGCAACGATGAACCTGCAGAAGGTGATTGTGAAGGCGGTTCGCCCTCGTACCAAGTTGACCCATGGTGGATTCCAGACCCAGGTTCAGGGCACATTGTTGAGCGATGTAGGTATGGTTTCCGACTTATTGAAACAGATTCCTCGTGTAAGAGTGAACGCCGATGGAGGTTGTAGCGTATTCGGAAAAGGTACTCCTGAGATTTATATCAATGGCAGAAAAGTTACCGATACCAAGGAATTGCAGCATCTCTCTTCTAAGGAGGTGAAAAGTGTGGATGTCATTACCAATCCTGGTGCACAATATAGTGCCGAGGTGGGGTCTGTTATTCGCATACATACCATCAAAAAACAGGGAACGGGTTTGAGTGGCAGTCTCTATTCCAAGTATTCCTTTGTCGAAAAGAATAATTGGATAGAGAATTTAAATCTCAATTATCGCATGGGTGGCTTGGATATCTTCTCGCTCTTGGCATGGAATGACACCTATCGTCATCTTTCTCAAACTACGGAGACCACTATTATGGGTAATCAGCATCAGGTAAACTTGGCGATGCCCTATTCAGGAACGTTGCGTTCCCATAATCCATACGGAAAATGGGGAATGAACTACCAGATAGATGATAACAATTCATTTGGTGTCTTCTATAGTGTCTATAATAATACCTATGAATATTTCAATCTGCAGTCAGACTATGAGGTGAAGGAAGATGGGAAGCATGCAGGCAAAGTGAAGTATGATGACGATGAAAGTAGTACGATTCAAGGTCCTGTTCATGAGGCGGATGCCTACTATGAGGGAAAACTGGGCAAGATGAGTGTGAATCTGAACGCTACCGCTCTTTGGTCTTCTGATAAGACTTATCAAGATGCCGTAGAAATGAGTGAGGAACTTGGCTCACGTGATGTGAACAGTATAACAAGAAACAAACGCCGTATGTTGGCTGGTAAGTTGGAATTGGGTTATCCTCTTTCTGAAAAAGTAAATCTCAATGTTGGAACAGAATATACCAATAGTCATGTTCATAATTTCTATCAGAACGAACAGGAGTATATCGCCACTTCTGACAGTAGGATAGAAGAGCAAAATTTTGCAGCATTTGCCAATATCGATCTGGCTATAGGCAATCATATTGGCTTACAGGCTGGAGCAAGATATGAGCATGTAAGTCATGACTGCTCTGAACGGGAGATGAATAGGACATACGATAATGTGTTCCCTACATTCTCTCTTGGTTATCAGAAGGGGAAACTTCAGATGGAGTGGAGTGCATCGATGAAAACTCAGCGTCCTTCTTATGATGTCCTTTCCGGTTTTACCAGATATGACAACCGTTATATTTACGAGGGTGGCAATCCTTCCTTGCTTCCTACCAATATATATAATTTAGGATGGGATGTTCAGTATGGTTGGTTAGGATTTTCTGCCAATTATGGTTATAACAAACATGCCATCACCACTCTTGAAATGCTATATGATACAACCTCAGATATTCTGCTTAGTAAGCCCTATAATATAGATTATTTACAGTTAATGGACTTATCTTTAGTGGCAACTCCTGTGTTTGGTTTTTGGCATCCGATGTGGGAGTTGGATTTTGAACAACAGTTTGTGAATGGTGAGAAGTATGGTTATCATGGTAATCTCCGCAAGCCTCAATTCTCTGTTCGGTTGAACAACTGGTTTTCCTTGAGTCACGATTGGTCGGCTAATGTAGATTATTTCATATCTTCATCTCATAGTTCTGGCTTCTCAGAAGTGGGTAGTGTCAGTGCTTTGAATCTTTCTGTCAAGAAGATGTTCCTAAAGAAAAGTCTTAGCATTCAGTTGGAGGCAAACGATCTCTTCCATGGTCTGAACGATAATCAGAAGTCGTTTGCTACATGTATGTCTATGTTCAAGAAGTGCAAGATGAATTCTCGTTCTTTTGCTCTGACGGTAACTTATAACTTCAATGCCACCAAGAGCAAGTATAAGGGTACGGGTGCTGGTAATGCAGAAAAGAGCAGATTATAGCTTCAATTTAACAGGATTTTTTCCTCTGTTTCTTTGCCATTTCCATCTTTTTCCTTAAATTTGCAGCGGAAATTCTATAATAGATATATGTAATAGCAATAAGAAATGAAGAAGATGAAACAGAAAAAGATGAGAAAGATAGGCATCGCTTCGGCTCTGGGCCTGGTGGTGCTCGTGATGCTGGGACTGTATGGTGCCAGCAACTATATGCTCAATTATTCGCTCAACTATCCGAAGGAGGAGAGAATGACGGCTGAGCATTGGAGGAACAGAATGAAGAACGAGTGCCCATGGATGATTGGCTGGATGGACTCTGTGTATCAGCACCATTGTGTGAAGGATACCTTTGTCACGATGCCTTCGGGCTACAAGGCTCATGCCATCTATCTCTATGCACCGAAGACTACGGAAAAGACTGCCGTGGTGGTGCATGGCTATCAGGTGCGCTCCGAGGGAATGCTGCACATCGCCTATCTCTATAATCACGATATGGGGTATAATGTGCTCCTGCCAGATCTGTATGGACATGGAGAGAGCGAGGGCGACCATATCCAGATGGGATGGAAGGATAGATGGGATGTCATCAGATGGTCGGAAATCGCCAATGAGATTTTTAGAGTGAAGGGGGAAGACCGAAGAGCGAAGAATACCCGTCAGGTGATTCACGGCATTTCGATGGGTGCGGCAACCACGATGGCAGTATCGGGAGAGAAGACTCCCGATTACGTGAAGTGCTTTGTGGAGGACTGCGGCTATACCAGCGTGTGGGATGAGTTTTCCGCTCAGCTCAAAGACCAGTTTGGCTTGCCTTCCTTCCCGTTGATGAATACCACTTCAGCTCTTTGCCAGCATCGCTACGGCTGGTCGTTTGCCGAGGCGCAGCAGATAGAGCAGGTTCGCAAGAGCACCAAACCGATGCTCTTTATCCATGGCGATAAGGATGCCTTCGTGCCCTACGCCATGCTTCATCCGCTTTATGAGGCAAAGACGAAAGGCAGAAAAGCTATCTTCATCGCCAAGGGCTCCGTTCATGCTATGGCGTATCGCGACCATCACGAGGAATACACCCACATCGTGAAAGATTTTGTTTCTAAAGAAGAATAGGCTATTCTCCTATATGTTGTCCCACCACATATCCCGTGGTCCAGGCAGCCTGCAGATTGAAGCCGCCGGTAATGGCATCGATGTCGAGCACTTCGCCGGCAAAGAAGAGGTGAGGGCATACCTTGCTCTCTAGGGTATGCAGGTCGATGTTGCTGAGGCTGATGCCGCCGCAGGTAACAAACTCCTCCTTGAAGGCTCCCTTGCCGTTCACCTGATAGAGGTCGTTGGTGAGGGCTTCTATCAGCAGGTTGCAGCCTTTTTTCCCCATTTCGCTCCATTTCTTCTCGGGCGCATATCCCATCTTCTGAATCAGGAAGAGCCAGAGGCGGGATGGGAGATTGTAGGGGCGGATGCTTGCCAGCTGCTTCTGTGGGTTGGCGATGATGATGCCCTGGATGTTCTCTTCCACCAGTGAGCGGTTGCTCTCGTGTACCCAGTTTACGGAAATCTTAATCTGATAGTTGTTCTCGTGCAGATAGCGGGCTGCATGGGATGAGAGCTTCAGCACGGCAGGACCGCTCATACCCCAATGGGTGATGAGGAGCGGACCCTCTGCCTTCAGCTTGGTGCCCGGAATGCTGGTATATACAGGTTCTACAACCGTGCCCATCAGGTTCTTGAAAGCCTTGTCGGCAATGTTGAAGGTGAAGAGCGATGGGATAGGCTGCTCTATCGCATGTCCCAGGTCTGAGAGATGCTTGAAGCTCTCCATCTTGGGATGACCGCCCGTGGTGATGGCTACCCGGTGGAAGGCCATCTGCCTGATTTCGGAAACGGGATGAGAGGCAGAAGATGCACCCGATAGATTTCCCTTTTCTTTTGAAACCTTGAAATCCAGGAGCAGGCGCTCATCCTCCAGTTCGGTGATGGCGGTGAGCTGGTGGTTGCATTGTATCTTCACGCCCAGTCGCTTGGCGGTATTCACCAGACAGTCGATGATGCTGTGAGAATCCTGCGATTGTGGAAACACGCACTGGTCTTCCTGCGTAACCAGTGGCACGCCGTTCTCCTCAAACCAGTCGAAGGCATGCTGGTAGTCGAATCTCTTGAAGAGTCGCTTCATCAGTTTATGTCCGCGGGGGTACGCCTGTTTCAGGTCGGAAATCTCCTCAAAGGAATTGGTAAGATTGCATCTTCCTCCTCCCGTGATTTCCACCTTGGCGAGAACCTTCGAATTCTTCTCGAAAATCGTGATGTCGGCGTGAGGGAAGTTGCGCTTGGCCTCTATCGCCGCAAAGAATCCTGCGGCACCCCCACCAATAATTGCAATATGTAGTGATTGTGGCATATCGTATTTTTTGGATGATTAGGGTGCAAAGGTACTGCTTTTCTTTGATAAAAGAAGAAAAGTTCCCCTTTTTCTTTTGCAGATACGATAGATTTTTGTAACTTTGCGCAAAAATCATAGTATATCAAGTATCAAATAGATTTATGGCAAAAAGAGAATATGTTGAGGCCAACAAGCGTTGGCTGGAGGAAAAGGCAAAGGAGGAGGGCGTTATGGCGCTGCCTCGTGGTATATATTATAAGGTGTTGAAGCAGGGCGACCCGAAGGGTGCACAGCCTAGCCGATGCAGCATCGTGACGGCTCATTATACCGGTTGGACCATTAATGGCAAGAAGTTTGATTCCAGCCGTGGCGGTACGCCTTTCGCCATGCGATTGAGCGACCTGATTGACGGCTGGATTGTTGCCATGCAGCAGATGCACGTGGGTGACCAGTGGGAACTTTACATCCCAGCCGAGATGGGCTACGGCAAGTTCTCGCAGCCGGGCATCCCAGGCGGTTCTACCCTGATATTCGAAGTAGAACTGCTGGGTGTGGGATAACCCGGATACTTGAAATTATAAAGATCATTAAGATAAGAGAGTCTTGTCCGGCTATAGTCGGTTCAATTCATCTTCCGCACTGTTCATGCCGTTGTATCTTCCCTTGCGCTTGTTGAATTTCCAGGTTACGGTCAACTTGTAGCTCCATAGCTTGTAATCCTCAGTCTGGGAGAAGTCAACGGCATGCTCGTGGGTTCGCTCCTTGAAGAGCTGCTGATGGAAGAGGTCGTTGGCACTGAAGGCAACCTGTAATCTGCTGTCCATCCACGATTTGTTGGCACCAAGACTCCAGTTCTGAGTGGGGCTGAACTTCGTTTTGCCCACTTGCCCTCCGTTGTCAAAACTGTAGGAGAGCGACAGCTGATAGTCGTTTGGTAGTGTGAAGTAATTGTCAAACGATGCTTTCCAAGTTGCTCCGTTATAGCTGATTAGCTCTCCATGATCATTTACAGAGAAGCGCTGATAAGTGATGCTTGCATGGGCATTCGGACGCCAGCAGCCGAAGACGTGACCCCAGTTGAGATATGCCATGTATTTCTGAATCTTGTTGAAGTTCATGAATGTACTCACGTATCTTACGGGCTTGTCCTCTGGCACTTCATGAATGTACATGATGGAGTGGTCGATACGAGTGTATCTCAACATTCCCATGAAATCTTTCCACTGCACGGAGTAGGTCAGACGATAGGTGTTGACAGGCTGTAGCTTCGGATTGCTGATCTGATACTGAAAGCGCGAGGTATAGTAGATGTTCCCGCTTAGCTGACTGAAAGAAGGTCGGGCGGTGGTAGTGCGGAAGCTGAGCGAGTGATGCCACGACGGTTCTTTGAGAGTGATACCGAACGATGGAAACCATTGGTCGTAATGACGCTCCATATTGTCGGGAGATTCCTCCGACAGATTGGTGTATCGGGATGTGAGATGCTCGTATCGGATGCCTGCCCACCAGCTCCATCTGCCAGCTTCACCCTGATATTGCAGGTAAGCTGCCGTCTTGGTATCGTGGTTTTTGTATTCCGTAGTTCCAAGCATATCGGCAGAACTTTCGGTTTTTCCCTTGCCTTCCATCAGGCTCCATTCGCCACCATAGTTGATGGAATGTTTGTCAGAGATGAGTTGCTTGACTTCGATTCTTCCACTATAGATATCGTAGTTGGAATTGGAACGGTTGAGGGTTTCCTGCATCTCGCTACCTTCTTTCTCCGTGATAGGCTGGCTGTCAGAATCCTTGTTCCTTGCATAGTCCAGATAAATCTGTGATGAGAGATGTTTCGACCATTTAGCCAGATGGAAGAGGTTGAAGTGGTGACTGCGCTGGTGTCCCCATTGCTGGCTCTCCGCATCAAAATACTTCATCTCGCCATCCGCATCAGAAAGCTTCATCTCTCTATTTGTATCTTCTCCTGTTGGGTTAGGATAGCGATAGTATTGCTGCTGTTTCTCGCTTCTGCCGCCATTCAGCCAAAGCCCTTCCCATTGTATTCCCACTTCGTGTTGCTTGCTGAGCAACCAGTCGAAGTTGAGTTCTGTAGCGTTATAATTTGCCTTGTTCTTGCCATGGCGGTCGGTTCCGAAGAGATATTCGCCATCTTTGGCTCTTACGAGCGCTTCCTGTGGCTGATGCACATTGTAACGGTTGTCTGTGTAACCGTAAAATCCTGTGAGCGAAATCTTCTTCGTTACCCAACCCAGAGTCAATTCCTCGTGGTTGGTGTTCACCTCGCTCAACTTATCATACACCTGCATCTTGCCGAATATACCCTCGTCTGTTCTTCTCGTCAGGATTCTCAGTATGGCCCCCGTCGTTGCATCATATTTTGCACCAGGAGTGGTAATGAGTTCTATTTCATCTATCAGCTTCACATCGAGATGAGAGAGTTCGGCAGAAGTCGCCTTCTTGTCGTTGAGATAGATGATGGGTGCTCCCAGTCCGTTTACTTCCAGAGTTCCATCGGCGGTTTGTTTCATGCCGGGGATGTGCCTCAATACATCTTCCAGCGTCGGCTCCTTTGCCAAGGGAGTGTTGCGGATACGGGTAACCAGGGCATCGTTTCTCATCTTGTACATCGGGCGATGACCTGTTACGGTTACGGCTTGAATCTCGGCTTCCTTATCAGCTTTTGTCTCAGCCTCCTTATCAGCATAGATCTCAGTCTCCTTATCAGCTTTGATCGAATCTTTTTCCGTCTGTATTGAGTCTGCGGAAACTCCGGATGTCGGGAATTTCCCGTTTTGTGCTGTTGCACAGGTGGCGGTGGCTAGCATCGTCCATAAAACTGTTTCTTTCTTCATATTCTTCCTTGTTTTTTGTTTTCGTTTGCAAAGGAACAGCTTTTCGGGCTCAAAAACGCAACTAATCATTACTGAAACATTACGCTGGCAAAATAATCTTGCTTCACCTTATTATATATAGTGAAATCTTCGTACCTTTGCATCGAAAAAAAAAATGATATGAATAGAAGAATCAAACAAGTCTGGCTGCTCGCCATCCTTTCCTCTTTCCTGCTGATAGGCTTGCAGACCTATTGGCTCTACAATAGTGTAACCTATTCGATGGGAGAGATGGGGAAGAAAAACGCCGAAAAGGCGGAACAGGCGATTATTGCCTATCTGACAAATATCGGAGCGGCGGTAAAAGAAAAATCACATATCGGTTATGTCGTTACTGCATATTTTTCAGACAGCAAGCTACCCTTTACTACGATTTGCTCTCCGCTGGATACGGATACAATCATTGGTGGAGTGGTGTATAGCAAGCCGGGATTCGGCAACGTGATGGAGAAGAGAGATACTTTCGATTTGCGTGAGACGGATTCCAACAATTCTTTTGATTGTCTGAATACTTTCATCACTTACCAGCTTACCCGCTTTGACAAGGCGCATTTTGACCGTTTCATCAGTAAGAAACTGGGCAATGATTTCATCGGGGCTGAGATGAAGACGGGCAAGCATCGTCTGTGGCAGACAAGAATCGTGGAACCTCCTACCTTGTTTCATCACGAAATGCTGGTGGAAGTGCCTTTCAATCCTATCCAGTATCAGTCGATGCAAATGAGGATGCAGGTGCCGATGCTGCCCATCCTGAAGGGAATGATGTGGCAGATGATAGGAAGTCTCCTGGTTACCATCATGCTTCTCCTGAGCATAGCTTATCTCATCAAGGTGATGCTCCTGCAGAAGAAGGTGGATAAGATGCGAAGCGACTTCGTGCATACGATGATTCACGAGCTGAAGCGCCCCGTGCAGACGCTGAAGATGTGTGTATCCGTATTCTCTGCTCAAAAGACAGATGAGAAGGATGAGAATGCTCTCATCATGGAGACCGTAAGAGAGGAGAGCGATAACCTGACTGCCTATCTCGCCAAACTCCGTGAAGTAATCAGGGCAGAGGAACATATCCCACTCCAGATAACTTCTTTCGATATCCATGCCGCCTTGCTGAATCTGGTGGCTGTGTATCGAAAGAACAGGCAGAAGGAGGTGAATGTTTCGCTCGATTACCAGCGCACTTCCGATAGGATGATGGGAGATAGAGACCAGCTTCTGAATGTGGTCAGTAATCTGATGGAGAACTCGGTGAAGTATTCCGGCGATATCGTCAATATCCATGTTGCCTGCCGAGATACCGAGAAGGAGGAAGTCATGATTTCTGTATCAGATAATGGTATCGGAATTTCGCCCGACGAGCAGCAGAGAGTCTGGACGAAGTTCTATCGCAGCAATGCTTACCCGGATATGATGCAGCCGGGCATCGGATTGGGTTTGAGTTTTGTGGATATGATTGTGAAGGCCCATGGGGGCAGAAAAATGATGCAGAGCGAAGTGGGCAAGGGAACCAGAATTTCAATCGTCATCCCGCAACACTCCTGATGCATCCGGTTTAACGCTATAAACAACAGAAAAAATGATCAAGATATTATTTGCAGACGATGACTTGAAGTATTCCATGTTGCTGAAGAGTTTCCTGCAGCAGCATGGCTACGATGTGACTTATGCCGGCAATGGCAAGAAGGCATGGGAGCAGTTCCCGGAGGTGAAGCCCGATCTGGTATTGCTCGACATCAATATGCCGGAGATGGATGGCTATGAGGTGGCTGAGCGCATCAGAACCATCGACCCGAAGGTGCTCATCTTCTTCCTCACCGACCGTACGGAGAAGAACGATCGACTGAAAGGTTTCTCCCTAAAGGCAAACGATTATCTTGCCAAACCCTTCTATCCGGAAGAGTTGCTGGCAAGAATAGAGGAGCGGTTCTCCATGAATGAGAGTGAGACGATAGAAGAGGAGGTGTATCATTTCGGTGAAACCACCTTCTGCTATAACAACAATGAGCTTCGTACCCGTTCCTCTCGTGTGCTCATTACCAGCCGACAAGCCGACATCCTCCGTCTGCTGGCGAAGAATATCGGCAATGTAGTAAGCAAGGAGATGATACAGGAGGCGGTGTGGGGTACCGTGAGCTATGCCAACTCCCTGGCTGTGAATGTGCAGATGACGTATCTCCGCCATGCTCTTCAGCATGATGCGACCGTTAAGATTGAGTCGCTGAAGAAAAAGGGATACGTTTTGTCTGTTATTTCTCCAGAGTAACGATGATGTAGCTTCTGCCATCCTCCTTCAGACCTCTTTCCTGAATGGCTTTGGTGCCCTCTTTCAAGATCTCGATGGCTCTGATCTTGCTGGGAGAAATCTTGTTGAATTCCTCTTTAGTCAGCTCCTGCTCTCTGCCCTTGATCAGATAGTGAGGGTCTGGCTTGGGGGCAGGAGGTGTGGTAGTGGTGATGATATGAATCTCTATCACATCTCTTTTGGGTGCCGGCAGGACGTTGGTGTTTACCTGGTAATTCTTGATGGTTTTACCGATGAGTTCCTTGCCGGTGAAGTTTGGAATGCGCTCGCCGTCGATGCTGTAGATACGCAGGGTATCTGCCTTGGATGCCATACTGCTGGTTATGCCCAGCAGAGCAAATGCAATGGTGAAAATATACTTTTTCATAAGCGTATAGAGTTTTATAAATCGTTTAACTGTGCCAGTGGAAGTAGTTGATAACTACCATCTTGCGTTTCTGCAGTATTGATGGTGTAATGCTGCATGTTGCCTTCGTTGTCCAGGGTTGAGATAACGATGTTATCGCCTTGGCGGTTGATGGTAAGCTGCTCGGCAGAAGGCAGGGCGGCAGAGGCTACTTCATAAATCTGATTGAAATCTTCATGAATGCTTCTTTCTGCTTCAGAAGAGGTCTTCCCGGCATATTCTGAAGTCTTCTCTTTGTTTTCTGAAGTCTTCTCCGTATTACCTAAAGAGGTCTCTGCTGTCTTCCCAGCATCTTTCTCGCTTCTTTCTGCGAAATTCTTTCTTTTGGCAAGAGTAACCTTGCTTGTCTTCATTTCCTGCGGGGTCACGATATCCTGGGTTGCAGCCAGGAAGAGGGAGTCGGCACGTTCCATCTTTTCGTATGCGTTCAGGTTCCCGTCTTCATCCTCGGAAGATGGCTGCGAGCGAACCACCTGCTCTGTAAGAACCAGGTTGGCAAGGCCAGGTTGTTGTTCAGAAGAGGATGAGAAATAATCCTTGATAGGGAAGAGCAGGAAGATGAGGCCTGCCAGCATTGCCGTAGCGAGAAGTATCGCAGAGAGGCGTACCCATCTTGTTTCGTGGTTCTTTGAAGCTGCAAGGGACATCTCTTTCATTTCCGGATGTCCATCAGCTTCTTCTTTTCTGTCCAGTTCTTTCATCTCTTCTTTTCCGTCCAATTCTTCCATTATTTCCATTTCTGTTTGATGGAAATTCGGAGTATAGTTCTCCATTCCCAGCATCAGGTTTCTGATGTCGAGATCCTCATCCGTTAAATCCTTATCTTCGCAATGGCGATAGAAATCAGCCAATGCCAGTTCTTCCTCCACGCTGGTATCAGCATCGAGGTAGCGCTCTATCAGCTCGTGGCGATAGGTTATATCTTCTAGTTTCTTCATTTCTTTCATTTTTAGAATTCAATTTGAAGTTTAATATAGAGCTCAATTTGAGCACCAGCCTTTTATGACTTCATCATTTTCAACAATGATCTTCTTGCTGCAGAAATCATCGTCTTGGTGCTCGTCTTGTTGGCTCCGCAGATTTCGGCAATCTCATCGAGGCTCTTTCCCTCGCTTCTCAATAGCAGCATTCTTCTCTGCGTATCCGGAAGCCTGTCCATCGCCCTGTTGAGTCGCCTTTGCGTATCTTCGCCGATGATGGTCTGGTCGGTACGCTCGGTTGCCGTACAGATTTCTGCAGGATGCTTCATCTGTTCCAGCGATGCCGTCTGGGCTTTGTTGCGTCTCAGATGGTCGATGCAGAGATTCCTGGCTATCGTGATGCCGAGCGCCTCGATGCTCTGGTATTCAGAGAGCCTGTCGCGCATCTTCCAGAGCTTCACCAGGGTTTCCTGCACGATGTCGTCGGCTTCTTCGGCAAGGGTTCCTGCCGAGAGATAGCGTTGACAATGTGCCGTCAACCTGGGGCGCATTTCCTGGGCGATATGTTCAAATTCTGTTTCTTCCATTTGTTTCTTTTTATGTGTATGACGCAAGAAGAGGCGAAAGGTAAACAAAAAAAATGCTACCTTCGCACATTTTCGTGCAAAGATAGCATAAAAATTTGAGATATAGACATATCTTTTATTTTATTTGTGGATGAAGTGGTTTATTCCTCTGTTTTTGCCATCATTACAATGATATTACAGGTGCAGAAAATCAGTGATGTAACAGCTTTGTAATACTTATGTTTTACGGTAGAAATATCTTCTCCTTACCTTTGCAGTCGAAATGAAGAAGATGTCTTTCTGCATCAGTAGGAAAAGATTTCATTCGGAATAAACAAAATCAGATTTACGTGTATATAATAATAAGGTAAGAAATGAAGAAGAAAACGTATCTGTTGATAGCACTGTCTATGGTGTCGATGGGAATGAATGCCCAAAACTCAGAAAAGAGTTCTCTTGGAAACGATGTGCCTGAATTCGTCAAGACAATGAAGATAGGTGGAACCATCCGTTCTAAGTATGAATACCAAACCGAAGAAGGGGAGGGACGATTTGAGGTGCGTACGGCTCGTATCAATGTAGTAGGAAATGTAACAAAGGAGGTTAGTTATAAGGCTGAGATTGATCTCTGTGATGAGGGTAAGATCAAGATGCTTGATGCTTATACCCGCATCAAGCCTTGGAAGACACTGCAGTTCACCATCGGTCAGGAGCGTGTGCCATTCACCATCGATGCTCACCGTTCTCCTCATCAGCAGTACTTCGCCAACCGCTCGTTCATCGCCAAGCAAGTGGGCAACGTGCGCGACGTGGGTGCTGAAATCGGATACACCTGGAATGTAGGTTTTCCTATCGTGGTGAATGCCGGTATCTTCAACGGTTCGGGCTTGACCAACCAGAAGGATTACTGGACCAAGGGCGTTAACTATTCTGCCAAGGCTCAGTTCCTCTTCCCGAATGTAAACCTGGTGTTGAGTACCCAAAAGATCAAGCCATCTGATGTTACGGTAACGATGTATGATGGCGGTATCACTTTCCACAAGGGTGGTTTCATTGCTGAGGCTGAGTATCTTTACAAGCATTACAGCAAGGATGCCTTCCACGATGTTCATGCATTCGATGGTTTCGTATGCTATGATATTCTGGTGGCTAATCCTAAGAGTCTCATCAGGAAGGTTTCTCCTTTAGCAAGATATGATTTCATGAGCGACCACAGCGATGGTACCCGATATGGCGGTTCTGATACAGAATTGGGTGCATTGAAGGTTAATGATTATAAGCGCCATCGTGTTACGGGCGGTGTAACCCTGAGTCTTGCCAAGCCATTCATCTCTGATATCCGTATCAACTACGAGAAATATTTCTATCGTAAAGGTGGTATAGCCAAGACTTCAGAAAAGGATAAGATTGTTGTGGAGTTCATGACAAAGTTCTAATAATAAAAGCCCGGCAGGATTCAGTGAATCTTGTCGGGCTTTTATTATCAATTATCAATTATCAATTGGTTATAGCATTCCCTTTGAGCTAGGAAGCTCGAAGTGGTAGATGTCTCTCTTTACAGCCATTTTCAGCGAACGGGCAAGCGCCTTGAAGATGCCTTCTATCTTGTGATGCTCGTTCTCGCCCTCAGCCTTGATGTTGAGGTTCATCTTTGCTGCATCACTCAGACTCTTGAAGAAATGCTTGAACATTTCGGTTGGCATTTCGCCCACCTTTTCTCTGTGGAACTCGGCATCCCAAATCAGCCATGGACGGCCACCGAAATCCAATGCTACCTGACAGAGACAGTCGTCCATCGGCAGACTATAGCCGTATCTTTCTATTCCGCGCTTATCACCTAAAGCCTGCAGCAAGCATTCGCCCAGTGCAATACCCGTATCCTCAATGGTATGATGCTCATCCACATAGAGGTCGCCCTTGGTATGGATGGTGAGATCCATCATGCCGTGCTTGCCTATCTGTTCCAGCATGTGGTCGAAGAAACCGAGACCGGTAGAGATGTCGCATTTTCCTGAACCATCGAGATTTACCTTGATGTAGATATCCGTTTCCTTGGTGGTGCGCTTCACCTCTGCGATACGGTCACCGGCAAAGAGAATCTCGGCTATCTTGTCCCAGTCCATGCCATCCTTTCCGAGAATCAGACTCTTGCAACCCAGGTTTTCGGCAAGTTGGGCATCGGTTTCACGGTCACCGATTACATAACTGTTTGCCATATCGTAGGCAGGATTGTCGATGTATTCGGTCAGCATGCCTGTGCCCGGCTTTCTCATTGGCGAGTTATCCTCCGGGAAGTGGCGGTCGATGTGCTGCTTGGCAAAGTGGATGCCCTCGCTCTCCAGGGTCTGGATGATGAAGTTGTGTACTGGCCAGAAGGTGTCCTCCGGGAAGGAGTCGGTACCCAGTCCGTCCTGGTTGCTCACCATCACCAGCTCGTAGTCGGTGTGCTGGGCAATGAAGGCGAGATTGCGGAACACGCCCTTGGTGAATACCAGCTTCTCGAAGCTGTCAATCTGTTCGTCCTCTGGTTCCTGAATCAGAGTTCCATCGCGGTCGATGAAGAGTAATCTTGTCTGTTTCATTTCTCTTATATATTATGTTAATACGATTAATATTTTTCTATCTCTGTAGTTGCCATTTTCTGGCTTTCCTTCATTCTCTGTTTCTCTTCGTCTTGCACCTTGTAAGAGCCGAATTGATAGGCAAGTGAAATGCCGAGCCAGCTCAGGGCATAGATGATGAGCAGGAAGGTGATGGTGAACACCAGAAAGAGGAGTGGGGTGAAATAACCCGGCACACCGAGCGGGTCGCCATCAAGTGCACCGAGCTGTGAATAGAACTGTGCGATGATGAGGATGATGGAAGGCAGGGCTGCGATAAAGGTAGCGATGCCTACGATAATCATGCCGAGAAAACTGGTCAGAAAGAAACCTCCGAAGTGGCGGAGAATGCGGAGGAGAGATTTTCCTATCTTGCGCTTTTCGCCTTTAGGACACAGTTGCTTTCTTGGCAGAAGATGCCAGAATGATACGATAGCCATCACGATAGTGGCTCCGTAAATGATGGTTTGCAGAATGAACGAAGCCATCGGATTCACGGCTCCCCAATCGTGAAGCGGTTTGTTGGGGAGGAGGAAATAGAGTACGATAGCCAGCAATACAGCAAATGGAACATGGGTAGTCCATGTTTGTTTTACGAGTGATCTGAAGTCACTTGTTATGGTATCGTATGATGCTCTCATGCAGGAAGTTATACTTCGGTGCTTAAATAATTCATTTACTTCCATAACTATCTTGTTTTAATTTCTAATTATCGCTTTTGTTTTTTTACCCTTTAAAAGTTTTTTACCCTTTTACTTTTTTACCTTTAAAAGTTTCTTCTGAATTCTGAGCAGGTAATGGCGGTAGCGATAGCCACATTCAGACTGTCGGCGGTAGCTCTACCTTCCGGAAAGTTAGGGATGAGCAGTTTGTGGTTCACCTTCTTTGCCAGTTCTGGCGAGATGCCTTTTCCTTCGTTTCCCATCACGATGAGTCCTCGGTTTTCGAGCTTTTGCTGATAGATGTTGTCGCCATCGAGCAGGGTTCCGTAAACGGGAACATCGGCTGGAAGTGATTCTACCAGTCCCAGCAGGTCGCCATATTCAACCTTCACTCTTGCTATGCTGCCCATCGTAGCCTGAACCACCTTCGGATTGTATACGTCGGCAGTATCCTGACTGCAGTAGATATGGGTGATGCCAAACCAGTCGGCGATGCGGATGATGGTGCCCAGATTGCCCGGGTCCTGAACGCCGTCGAGCGCCAGACTCAGTTCGCTGGTATTAATAGAGTAATCTCCTGATGTTGCCTGTTTGAATACGGCAAGCACCTGTTGCGGATGTTGCAGGAAACTTACCTTCTTCAGTTCTTCATCAGTAACCTCTATCACTTCGGTTTCAGCCCCGAAGTGTTTGCCCAGGAGCCATTCGCCGGTAGCCACAATCAGGTCGGCAGGTTGCAGAGCGAGCAGATCGTCTACCACCTTGAAACCTTCTGCCACGAACTTTCCTTCTTTATTTCTGTTCTTCTTCAGTTCGAGCGAACGTATGTACTTTATTTTATTCTTGCTAATCATTTATTTTTTGTCTATATGTGTGCAAAGGTAACATAAAATATAGACATTTCAAAATAAAAAGTGCTAAATATTTTGTATTTAATTTGTTTTGCATTATCTTTGCATATCAAAAACGATAGATATTTTGAAAATACAGAAGATTTCATTACTTGCCTTGCCGCTGCTCATAGCATCTTGTTCTTCAAGCAAAATGGTGCCGGAAGGGGAGTATATATTAAATAAGGTAGAAGTGAAGAGCGACTCGGCAGGGTATAATGCCGGGGCGCTCAAGCAGTATGTGCGCCAGAAAGAGAAACCGAAACTCTTCTCGCTCTTCAAGAATCCTTTCAGCAAGAAGCCTGTCATCTACGATACTTTGCAGGCGCGGCTCTCCTGTCAGGATCTGCTTACCGCCATGCAGAACCAGGGCTTCATGCATGCCGGGGTGTCGCTCTATACCACCAAGAAAGGAAAGAAACTGGATGCTACCTATCTGTTGCATCCCGGAGAACCTTTTGTGATAGGTAAGGTGAAATATGAAGTGGAAGATGAACATATCCAACAACTTCTGCATCTCGATAATCCCGATAATCAGCAGATTAAGCCGGGTATGAGATTTACGGTAGAAACATTGGATAATGAGCGCAGGCGTATTTCTAGCCTTCTGACCAATGATGGCTATTTCCGCTTTCATAAAGATTTTATCCAGTTTTCTGCCGATACGATTGCGGGACAGAAGGATATCGCCCTGACGCTACACCTGATGAAGTATAAGGCAAACAGTAATGCTCCTGAGGTTGATCATCCCCGATATGAAATCAGAAACATCAACTATCTGAGTAATGACAGCGACCGAATCCATCTGCGCCATCAGGTTTTGCTCAATGCCACTGCCCTCAGAGAAGGCCGTCCCTACAGCGCCGCAGCCTTGCAGCGCACCTATAACAACTTTGCCCGTCTGCAGGCGGTGAAGTATACCAACATCAGTTTCTCTGAAGTTCCTGACAGCAACCAGGTTACGGAGAACGGAATGGAGAGGGACAGCATCAGCCGGCAGATGGATTGCAATATCCAGATCAGTACCAACAAGCCTTCTACCATCGCCTTCCAGCCGGAGGGAACCAATACGGCGGGCGATTTGGGAGCTGCTGCTTCGCTCACTTATACCAACCGAAATCTCTTCAGAGGTAGTGAGCAGCTGAGCATCGAACTTCGTGGAGCCTACGAGGCTATTACCGGTCTGGAGGGGTATCAGGATCAGAACTATACTGAATATTCGGTTGAAGGCAAACTGATTTTCCCTCGTTTCGTGGCGCCTTTCCTTTCAAGAAATTTCAGAAGAAGACAGACGGCAAACAGCGAGTTGTCGGCAAGTTGGAATCTTCAGAACCGTCCGGAGTTTCATCGCCGCGTATTCTCTACTGCCTGGCGTTATCGCTGGACAGAACCGCGTCATCACCTGGCCTGGCGTTTCGACCTGCTCGATCTCAACTATGTGTATATGCCATGGATATCCGAGACTTTCAAGAGAGACTATCTCGATAATGCAGAAAACAGAAATGCCATCCTCCGCTACAATTACGAAGACCTGTTTATCATGAAGATGGGTTTCGGTTTGAGTTATAGCGATGGGGTAGATGCAGTGCGAGTGAATGTAGAGAGTTCGGGCAATCTGCTGAACGGTGTTTCCAAGGCTTTCGGTTTCAAGGTGAACAGCCAGGGGCAGCGTACATTATTTAATATAGCTTATGCCCAGTATGCCAAGTTTGATGTAGATTATACCCATCTGATGCAGTTTGATAAGCGCAATGCTCTGGCGCTGCATGCGGGCATCGGTGTGGCTTATCCTTACGGCAACAGTATGGTGTTGCCTTTCGAAAAGCGTTATTTCTCGGGTGGTGCCAACTCGGTAAGAGGTTGGGGCGTAAGAGAATTAGGTCCGGGCAAGTTTAAGGGAACTGACGGCAGAATAGATTTCATCAACCAGACAGGTGATGTGAAGCTCGACCTGAATGCAGAATACCGCACTTCGCTCTTCTGGAAGTTTGAGGGTGCAGCGTTTATCGATGCCGGTAATATCTGGACACTTCGCAATTATGAGGATCAGCCTGGCGGCCAGTTCAAGATAGATGAATTCTACAAACAGATAGCTGTAGCCTATGGCTTAGGTCTCAGGTTGAATTTCGATTACTTCATTCTCCGTCTGGATATGGGTATGAAGGCAATCAATCCAGCCTACGGAACGAAGGAAGAGCATTGGGCGATTATCCACCCGAAACTAGACCGCGATTTCGCCTTCCATTTCGCAGTTGGTCTGCCGTTCTAAATACTGCTAATAGTTTATAGTTAATAGTTGATAGTTAACAGTTTATAGCCAGGAGTTTCTGTAGGGCATTTTTTTGATTATGATGCCCCTCAGAAACTCCTTACTTTTTTCAAGGCAATTTATCCAACTTAATCTTCCAGAGCCCCTTTTCCATACACATCGGCAGTTGGAAATCGGCCTGTTCTATGAGCTGTGGATCCTGTCCGATGCTGTCCATCTGCAGAAAATTATGAACCGTAAGGGTAACGGTGGCACTTGTTTCATCGTCACCGAAATCAATATCCGTAATCTCGATGTTGGCATCCTCCGGCTTCTGGCGCAGCAGTTCCACGTCAGTCTCATTTACATTACTTGCAGCATAGCGCAGCCAGCGCTCCGATTCCTGGGTGCAATACTTCACGGCTTTCTGGAAATGCCAGTTGAAATAATAGTTGGCAAACGAATCAACATCAGCCTTCAGCTGGTCCTCGCTGCCTTCGTGAGGTTCACATCCCGAAAGGCTGAATATACTTGCGGTCATGCATGCCACAGCTATGCATAAACCTATCATCGACTTCTTCATCATGATTCTCAAATCTTAAAAATTCTATTTTTTTGCGATATTTCGGCACAAAGATAGTAAAAAACTTTGTAATAAGAATCTTTTTTGCTAACTTTGCATGGAAAATAACAATTAAAATGCTGAAATTTATATCCTTTGGCAGTGGAAGTAGTGGCAATTGCTATTATCTTTACACTGATACGGATTCGATACTGATAGACGTAGGAGTAGGAATAAGAATATTAAAGAAGCATTTCCATAACTATGGACTTCGCTTCGAGGATGTGCATCACGTCCTCATCACGCATGACCACGCCGACCATGTAAAGTCGGTGGGGAGTCTGAGTACTGACTATCATCTACCGGTATATACGACCCGTAAAGTACATCAAGGCATCGAGCGCAACTATTGTGTTCGAAAGAAGATAGAGCCTAACCATGCTCGTGTGATAGAGAAGAACGTAACTTTCACACTGGGCGAGTTTAAGATTACTCCGTTCGGCGTACCCCACGACAGTACCGACAATGTTGGCTATTTCGTGGAGTGCGGAGGTGTGAACTTCTGCCTCATCACCGATGTGGGGCATATTACTGAAGAGATGCACGACTTTATCGGCCGTGCCAACTATCTTGTACTCGAGGCGAACCACAGTGTAGAGATGCTTCAGCAGGGTCATTATCCCCAGTATCTGAAGGATCGCATTCTGGGAGATAACGGTCATCTGAGCAACGACGATTGTGGCGAGGCGCTTGCCAATTATGCTACACCGGAGCTTCATCACGTCTGGCTCTGTCATCTCAGCGAGGAGAACAACCATCCTGAGCTGGCACGCAAAACCGTGGAGCAGATTCTGCGCAGCAAAGGCATCATAGCCGGCAAGGACTTCCAGCTGGAAGTGTTGAAGCGCAAGACACCGAGCGAAATCTATAAGCTGGTGTAGGGCAGGTGTAAAACTAAAAAGGTAGCCGGATAAGGAGTTATATTGAGTTAACTCCTTATCCGGCTATTTCATGAATACGAAATAAACGGCTGCAATCAGGCAGCAGAAGGCTGCGAAATGATTCCAGTGCAATCCCTGTCCCTGGAAGAGGATATTGGCGATGATGGCGAAGACGATAAGCGATACGCATTCCTGTATCACTTTGAGCTGGACCAGATTAAACGGTCCGCCATTATCCACGAAACCGATGCGGTTGGCTGGTACCTGACAGCAATATTCGAAGAAGGCGATGGCCCAACTGAAGGCGATGACACCGATAAGAGGCCAGTTGCTGCTCACGCCCGTTTGTTGCAACTTGAGGTGTCCGTACCAAGCCAGCGTCATGAAGATGTTGCTCAGCACCAATAATAATATAGTATACAATCCGTTCATAATCTTATTTTTTTTGCGGGTGCAAAGGTAATATATTTTTTTTAACCCTCCAAATTTCAGGGAAGTTTCATTTCGTTTTTGTTTTGATATGGCTGTTTTTGGCAGATAAATCTCCGATGTTCTGATATTTATCTCCGAAAGATAAGTGTGCTGTTTGCGTATGGCCAGTAGGCTGTTTGGGGCGAACAGCCGACTAGCGGAATAGGGAACAGTCAGCTGTTCCTATGAGACAGTCATCTCAGACGGGGAAACCAGATTTCCCAATCCTATCAATATGATTTATGTTTAGCATTCTGCAAAAATCTCTTCACTCTTCACCTTTCCTCCCAAATCCCCTGTGTTTATCGGCATTTCGGGAGGTGAAGAGTCATCAGCAACTCTTCACCAACTCTTCACCACTCTTCACCTGGACTCAAAATCGATAGGTAGATGTGTATCCTCCTTTATGCGTTGATGTGTTGAAGTATATGGGTGAAGAGTGGTGAAGAGTATTTCCGTGTTTGCTTCCACATAATATTTATCGGTCAGGATTATGATATGACAACCTTGCTGTATCAGGATTGATTCGCATAATCCTTTAAATTTCAGTGCCCTCAGCTATTTTCTTTCAGATTTTCTTGCGAGTTCCAATCTTTCTTCGTATTTTTGCACCAATAAGTAACGTGGAACTTTAAAAGCAAAAGAAATATGGAGGAAAAGAAATATCATATCGATGAATCTAAGATAGCGGGGGATAAGGTTTGTGAGCCATCACCTGCTTATCGTTCGGCTGCATCAGCAGCATCAGTATCATGGGATGAGGCTTACGACACCGATTCCTATCCTATGGGGCGCTCGCTGGAGCAGGTGATGGAGCATTGCGAGAGCATTTTGGATAAGTTGGATGATCCTAATTATGGAGAGCCAATTTCCGTTTTGGATGCTGAGATAGAAAAGATGATTGCAGAATGGAAATAAAAACTGATGCCCTTTTCAAGAAGGAGATAAAAAAGTGTATTGAGTATGCCTTGCAAGAGTTTGGATTAAAAACTGCTCGTAAGTGGCAAACACAATATAAGGAAATTAAGCGTTTATTAGAATTTATGCCTAAGCGTTATCCTATAGTAGCTCATTTCCGTAATGAAACTATGGAGTTTCGTGGTGCCATCATCATGAAGAACTTCAAGATTATCTATTTCTATAATGAAGAGAAAGATATCATCTGGCTGGTGGATCTCTGGGATTTGCGCCAAGATCCTCGTAAGCTGAACATTCGAGCCAGGAGGATAGAAAGAAAGGAATATCATTAGAATTATAAACACGAAAGAAATATGGAGGAAAAGAAATATCATTCTTCTCTTTTCTGTCGGATTCTTGAAAAAGTATTTAGGTGAAGAGTGGTGAAGAGTGGGTGAAGAGCTTCTGAGAACTCTTCACCTCCGCCAACCGCCCTGTTTATCGGTATTCCGGAGGGTTTGGTGAAGAGTGAAGAGTATTTGCTGTGTCAGTTATTCATTTTAAAAAGGAGCAATATGATGGTACATCGAGATAAGATATTATGTTTTTTGGTTTTATTCTGCTGCTTCTTTGCACATACTCCTCTGCAAGCCCAGCAGCCACGCAAGAAGGTGGGGCTCGTGTTGGGTGGAGGTGGTGCCAAGGGCGCGGCTGAAGTAGGTGTGCTCAAGGTGCTGGAAGAGGCGGATATTCCTGTAGATTATATTGCCGGAACCAGTATCGGTGCCATCGTGGGCGGACTCTATGCTATCGGCTACGATGCTGCTGATATCGACAGCCTCTACCGTAACCAGAACTGGCTTTTCCTTTTGAGCGACCAGGTGAAACGTGAATCGGAGACTTTTCTTTCTAAAGAAGAAAGGGAGAAATATATCGTTCATATTCCTCTTTCCAAAGAGAGAAAGGTCTCGTTGCCAACCGGTTATGTGAAGGGGCAGAATATCTTTAACCTTTTCTCTAAACTTACCGTGGGGTATCATCAGGTGGATGATTTCTCCAACCTACCTATTCCTTACCGTTGCGTGGCGGTAGATCTGGTAGAAGGCAAGGAGGTGGTGTTTTCATCGGGCTCGTTGCCATTGGCGATGCGTGCCAGCATGTCGATACCGGGTGTGTTTGCTCCGGTAGAATGGAAAGGGAAGATGCTGGTGGATGGCGGCGCCTTGAACAATCTGCCGGTTGATGTGGCAAAGGAAATGGGAGCGGATGTGATTATCTGTGTAGATTTGAGTACCGGTTGGAAGAAGAAGGAAGAGCTGAAATCGGCTTCTTCTGTTGTTGAACAGCTCATAAGTATGATGGGGCAGAACAAATACCGGAAGAATATGGCAGAAGCCGATCTTTATATCAATCCTTCTCTGAAAGGTTATTCGGCAGCCAGTTTCCAATCTGAAGCTATTGATACCATGATACAGCGGGGAGAACAGGCTGCCCGCCAGAAATGGGATGAACTGATGGCTCTGAGAAAGTATATCTATGCTGATGCTTGTGATTCTGTTGCCTCTGATGATACATTGCAGGATAAACGTATCAAACTGCAGAAACCTTCTCAGACGGAAGCTTATCATATAGGAAGCATCCGGATAGAAGGCATCAGCGGAGAGGAGGAAAAGTGGATTAGAAAGAAAATTGCTTTACGGGAGAATTCGGAAGTCAGTCCTGAGGAGATAGATGGCACACTTGCCATGCTCAGGGGACTGAATATCTTTTCGCGTGTAGAATACAGACAGTCTAACGAGGAACCTTATGACCTGGTATTCATGCTGGAACCCAACGAATCAAGAAGAATCAGTGTAGGTGCACGTTTTGATACGCAGGATTTGGCGAGCGTAATTGCTCAGATATCCAACAACCAGCAGTTTTCTACCCGTCATCACTATGCCTTTACAGGACGCATTTCCCGTAATCCCTATCTGGAAATGAAATATGCCTATGGCAACCTTTTCGGAGCGAAAATAGGCATTTCCTATCGTATGGCTCATTATGATTTCGACCTTTATGCGGACAAGCATAAGTTGGATGCCCTGGAGTTTCTTTCGCATTCTTTTGCTGGATTCTATACCCGTGATATCGGTAATTTCAGATTGAAATCGGGAGTGCAGTTTGATTATTACCATTATCATTCTGATATGTTCGAACGCGACGGAAGCATCCAGACACGTTCGTCAGACCATTTTCTGAACTACTTTGCATCTGTTGTGATGGATACTTACGACCGCCGTTATTTCCCGACCCGTGGCAGCCGCATTCAGGTTCAGGGCATTCTGCATACGGATGACGGAATACATTATGCTGATGGTAATCCTTTCGGTGAAGCTGTTTTTCAAGGAGCATGTGCCGTACGTCTCAATTCCAGATTCTATCTGCTTCCTAAGCTCAAGAGCCGCTTCTTGTTTGGCAGTTCCGTACCTGCCATTTATCAGAATTATGCAGGTGGAGTAGCTGACGGTTACTATCTGCCTTGGCAAGTGGCATGGGAGAGTGCGCAGCATGTTCATCTGCTGGAGCGCAATGTGGTGACTGGTCAGCTTGGTTTCCGCTATCGGGTGAAAGGAAAGTTCTATCTTACCGCTCTGGGAGAGTATGGCAAGGAAGCCCGCAAGTTTTCCCATATTCTCATCGGTGATGATTTGTGGGGAGGAGCCTTGAGAGCATCCTATGATTTCGTATTGGGTCCGGTAAGCATTCAGGCTAATTATTCTAGCTTGGGTAAGAATGTAGGATTCTATATCAATGCAGGATTCTTGTTCTGATTTCCTTAATTGCTGCCCATATAATAAATAAGGTGGGGCTTCTCTTTGCCGAACAAAAATAAATCATTACCTTTGCAGCTGTTTAGAAAACATATAGAATGTATTTTGCAATCTTGAATTTTAGAATATAATATATAAAAAGAGAGAATCAGATGAAACTGAGATTTTTGAAATTGATGCTGCTGCTCTTCATCCTGCCTTTGCAGATGCTGGCGGCAGAACTGGGCGTGGCTGGTAAGCAACTGGCTGCATTGCCTGGAGTAAGTAACGTGGAAACGCTGAAAAGTACGCATTTCCCAGAAAAGTATGTGTTCTTTATCAAGCAGCAGCTCGATGCCAAGGATGCATCCAAGGGCTATTTCGAACAGAGGGTGGTGCTCTGCCATAGAGGATTCGACCGTCCTACCGTGCTCGTGACAGAAGGATATAATGCCAACTATGCGCTGCGTGAAGGATATATTGAAGAACTTTCCAAACTCTTCGATACGAATATCATTACCGTAGAGTACCGTTATTTCGACAAGTCGATGCCTAGTCCTTGCAACTGGGATTATCTTACCGTTGAGAATTCGCTCTATGACCTGCATCATGTAAACCAGACCCTGCATGCGATGTACAAGGGAAAATGGATTGCTACCGGCATCAGCAAGGGCGGACAGACTACGATGTTCTACCGTTCTTACTTCCCTGATGATGTAGATATTTCTGTGCCATACGTAGCTCCGCTCAACAAGGGTGTGGAGGATGGACGACATGAGAAGTTCCTGCAATATCAGGTATCAACCAAGGAAAACCGACAGAAGGTGCTCGATTTCCAGTTGCTCCTCTTCAAGCGAAAGGCTGCGTTGCTGCCAATGTTCGAGAAATATTGCAACGATAAGAAATATGTATTCAATGCTCCGCTGGCAGAGATTTTTGATTACTCTGTATTCGAATACGCCTTTGCTTTCTGGCAGTGGGGAGAAGACATCAACAAGATTCCAGCAAGAGAGGCAGATGACAAGACGGTGTTTGATTACTGGATCAACATGTGTGAGCCGGAGTATTTCACCAACTATAATGCCACAGCCTCGTTTGATGTGCAGGCAGCCCGGGAGTTGGGTTATTACGGCTATTATACCAAACCATTCAAGAAATATCTCAGTATCAAGACAGCTAAGGGCTATCTGAAGAAACTGATGGTGCCAAAGGGGGCAGAAAACGTGAAGTTCTCGCCAGCACTCTATAATCATACGGTAGAGTTCCTGACCAAGAATGATCCGAAGATGGTTTATATTTATGGCGATATCGATCCTTGGGGAGCTTCGGGCATTTATGGCTTGCCTTTCACCAAGAACAAGAAGAACCTGCATGTTTATATGTGTCATGGCGGTTCGCACAAAACTCGCATCTTGTCGTTCCCAGAGCCTACAAGACAGGAAATCATCAGTCTGATAGGTGGTTGGCTGAAGGAATAATGCTTTCATCAACCAACCATGATGGATAAAATGAAAGTTTTTATCAAAAAATATCCATAAAAATTTGGTGGTTTCAGAAAAATGTATTACCTTTGCACTCGCTTTTGAAAACAAAGCTTTTAGCAGAGGCACCCTTAGCTCAGTTGGTAGAGCAACTGACTCTTAATCAGTGGGTCTAGGGTTCGAATCCCTAAGGGTGTACAAAAACTCCGAAGAATCAATCTTGGTTCTTCGGAGTTTTTTTTGTAATAACGATTACCATTATACGATAGAGGCGATTTTGTAATTTTGCGCCATCAATCGTTGTATTGTGCAAATACTGACAATTATAGGAAATATTCGCCAACTGCTACAACGAAAATGCGCCAACTGCCACAACGAAAATGCGCCAACTGCCACAACGGAAATGCGCCAACTGCCACAATGAAAATGCGCCAACTGCCACAATAGAATAGAAAAGCAACAAAGTTTAACTGTTTTATTTGCTTGATATTCAATAAAATATATTATTTTTGCATCAGAAATTAAAAATGAGATTTTATGAAAGAATATAAAGCAAGAATTGCAGATAAAATATTGGCAGAAAAACTGGATGCGATGGGGGCTGTTTTGATAGAAGGTCCTAAGTATTGCGGTAAAACTACTCTAGCCAGCCAACAGGCTAAAAGTATCCTGTCTATGTCTGATCCAGATACTATGGAGCAGAACATTGCTATGGCCAATACCAATATCAAACTGTTGCTTCGGGGTGAAACGCCACGTTTGATAGATGAATGGCAAATAGCACCTAAGTTCTGGGATGCCGTCAGAAATGAAGTGGATAAGCGTGATGATGATGGGCAGTTCATACTGACCGGGTCTGCTGTACCACCTAGTTATGACGAAATCTTTCATACGGGTACGGGGCGTTTTGCCTGGCTCAAACTCAGAACGATGAGTTTGTGGGAATCAGAAGATTCTACAGGAGAGGTGAGCCTTGCCAAATTGTTCGCAACCGACAGGACGGATTACTTCGTAGAAGGAATCAACCCAATTGACTTGGAGCATCTGGCATATTTGACTTGTCGGGGTGGCTGGCCGAAAGCCTTGGATAAGAAAAGCAAACAGGCAGCTTTACAGCAGGCCATTGAGTATTTTGAGGCAGTAACCAGATTCGATGTGTCCCGTGTAGATGGAGTCAACCGTGATAGTGAATTAGCACGGAGGATTATGCGTTCGTATGCGAGAAATCAGGGAAGTCAGGCTACGGCAGGTACCATTTTGGCAGATATTGCCAACAATGAGAGTACTGAGGTTAGTGAGAATACCATCTATTCCTATATCAAGGCTTTGAAGAAGATATTTGTGATAGAGGATTCTACAGCCTGGAACCCGAATATGAGAAGCAAGTCGGCGATACGTACTTCTGATACCAGATATTTTACCGACCCTTCGATAGCAACGGCTGCATTGGGAATGGGACCGGATGACTTGATTAATGATTTGAGTACATTTGGCTTATTCTTTGAAACCTTGTGTGTGCGTGATTTGAGAGTCTATGCCGATGCATTAGGCGGCTCCGTTTATCATTTTCGTGATAAAAATGGTCTGGAGTGTGATGCTGTGGTTCATCTTCGTAATGGCAAGTATGGGTTGATAGAGGTGAAGCTGGGTGGCGACAAGCTCATAGAGGAGGGCGCAAGAAACCTGGTGACCTTGGAAAGTAAAATCGATACCGATAAGATGAAGTCTCCATCTTTCAAAATGGTGTTGACTGGTGTCGGTAAATATGCCTACCAGCGTCTGCAGGACGGCGTATATGTTGTGCCGGTAGGGTGCTTGAGAGATTAGAAATCTATTTCTTGTTTCTTTTCTCTATTAATGGTACGTTATGATATTGACTATAGATAATAGTTATTAGATATGGATAAAAGAAAAAGGGTTGCAATCTTCGGAAAGATGGATTGCAACCCTTTATTTTCTTATCTGAAATTCATAGTGAAATGGATGAAAAAAATCGCTAAGTTGTTTATAGTAAATGAAATGCACTTAAATATGGGTTTTAGGTGCATTTTATTTATATGTAGCATAAAATATACAGAAATTGAAAAAAAAAAAATAAGTAAGTTTGTCTTGTTTTTGAAATATTTTTGTTAATTTTGTAGGCGAATGGTGGGTGGTAAGCCAACACAGGATAACAGCTTGCGAAACTATCGCCACCAACTTTCTTGGCTTTGCCTGGAAAGGAGGAATTTATTAACAACTTTGCTAAAGGCTGGCAGAGGTAAAAATAAGTAAAAAGTATGAATTACAATGCTTTAACAGCAAAATCAGTTGAAATAATAGGTAAATGCCTTGAGCAATGCTTATGTACCAAAAAGAACTCTTTTGTGGCCGACCTTTTTGGCAATATCTCTCCTTTTGATGAAGAATTTTACACTTCTTCCCTTGTTGATTCTAAGATAGTAGAAGATAGATTTGTCGATGCCCTAGTAAATGCTTCTATAACTAATGATTGCGATGCTTTTAAAAAGTATCTTTCTGAAATCCTTGTTGAAGCAGAAGGGCATGAATGCGATATTAAAAAGGCAGGTGCCGAATGGGTTCAGATGTATGCTTGTGATACTCCAACTTGTTTTAGGGATTATGCTGCTTATCTTGAACAAGCAGAGAAATTCGCTAAAATTGAGGAATCTTTCTTTAGACAATTTTGCAATACAAGAAAGCATGGTCGAAAAATGTGGAATTCTGCAGGAGCACCTATTCGCCATGACCTTCATAAGTCTTCATCTGTATGCAGCGATAACTATTCAATATCGCTTTATACTTTAAAGCAATGTGCCGGTAAAGACGCGATGCAGATTTTTGGTCTTTATAAGAGAATTATTTTTTGTTTCCTTAGAACCTACAGATATGCGCAGGCAATTGATCTTTATGCTCAAAGCCTGCATTCGAATCCTATCCAGGCACGTATCATTCTAAATAAAAATATCGAGCAAGCATTTTCTGATTTGAAAATTAAGGATGCGAATAACATCGATGAAGACATGATTGAGATGGCAAAGAAAAAAATAGATGCACAAATGCTTAATAGTATCTATAACAAGACAATTATAGATCTTGCTCCTTTTTATTATCATTATATTACAACAGGACAATTCCCTTGGTTTTCTATACTTCTTAAAGATAAGGAAAATCATTATGGAAAATTAACAGAGATAGAGCATGATATTTTCAAAAGCATCAAGGATCCTATGCTGCGAGAGAAAGCTGCTTTAAATACACGAAAACTCATTTATAATTTTGCTAAACTGCAAAATACCAAATATGAGGGATGCAATCATCAGGTAAAAAGTCTTACAGATGGCGAACTTCTGGCATTCATGGTTGAAGATATGGATCTTTCTGTCAGACTTACCTGTCCAATGAAAAAACTGATGAGGGAATATTTTTGTAAACTGCGCAATCAAGAGGCAGATGTTGATAAAATATATAAGGCTTTTAACTATGCAAAGAACAATATGTCTGATCATGATAATAAGAAAAAGGCCTTTGATGAAAAGGTAAAAGAAATTCTCGATTCATAGGATTTTTTATATATGCGCATACTAGTATTTAGGATTGTCTATTGCCGGCAATCCTTTTTTTTGTTCTCTAAACTGAATGTTTTTATCCTAATTGGGATAAAATAAAAGCTAAGTTGTCCTAAATGGTCTTACCTTGTAATAATAATAGGCTGTTTTTATCCTAAGCGCACTTTTAAAGCTCATATTTATCCTAAATTGCTAAAAATAGAAGTCTAGTAAAAGCTGTCCGATTCTTATTATTTCTTACTATTTTTGCAACCAGAAACCAAGATAGTCATGCGCATTAAGCTAGATTCTTAGAGCATTGCGATATATAAGTCTCTCGCAGTGTTGGTTTCTTGCAAAAGATGCCTGTTGAGGCTTTGGGAACACATCTTTTGCCATTTTATGATGAAACATAATAATTATGTTAGTATGGGGAGGTTTGAGTCAAGCTCATCTGCCCCTCGTTACATCGGAGAAATCCTCAATGAGTATTTACTCCACAGCAACGCCCCTCTGGCTGCGGCTTATCGCAAGCACGTGCAGGAGATGATGGCAAGTAATGAATCTGTTGATTATATCAAGAAAGGAGAACGGTATGATTAACATTGATTCTAAACAGAAATTGGATGAATTCATGGCTCAGGAAGCTCAGCAGCAGACTGAATCCCAGAAACTGGCTCAGGCTCTTGCTCCGGGGGCTGCTCAGCAGCAGGACAGGGATAGCTTTTTCAATGTGTCCACTTTAAAAGAGGACCTGGAGAAAGGACGGAAAATGAAACCTCCGAAGGAACTTATTCCCCATATTCTGGTGGAGCATGAGACTACGATTCTCTTTAGCGGCCCGGGTGTGGGTAAAACAGTCCTCGCCATTCAGATAGCTATCGAGTTGGCTGAACAGGGAATGCGGGTACTTTATGTCAACTTTGAGCTTTCGACTCAGCAATTGGCTCTGAGATATCCCAACAAGGATAGTCCTGATACACTCTACCACGCTAGCATCGATTATACCAAGATGCACGATGTTACCGACCAGAGCATGATTCTTTCTGAGATTGAGCGAATGGCACTGGAACTGAATATAGAGGTGATAATCATAGATAACTTTACCAATCTCTGTATCAATTCTAAGGAGGCAGCTGAAGCTGGAAAAACCATGCAGCAACTGGTAGCTATGCGTATGACTCACAACTGTACCATGCTCATCCTTGCCCATACGCCTAAGCGCAAGCAGGGCGATCCGCTTACAATCGATGACCTGGCTGGTAGCAAGCTTCTCAGTAACTTTGCCGATAACATAATTGGTTTCAACAAATCGAGAAAGGACAAGGATATGCGCTACTTCATCCAACTGAAGTATCGTTCTCTCCCAATCGAACTTGATTTCAAGAACGTGCAGGAACTTACGTTGACCAGTTCTGACGGATGGCTCCATTTTGAATATGGTGGCTATGATGAGGAACGGGCACATTTGCCAAGATCAAGAGATGAAAGGGCGGAACTGGAGCGCGATATCATTCGTGAACTCAAGCAGCCTAACGGTTCTTCTTATCGGGAAATTGCTGACAAACTGAGTACCAGTTTGAGTATGGTTCAGCGTGTTGCCAAGAGCAATAACTTGAACAGAAAAGGCAAATAAGCCTTACAAGAAGTAAGTATTTGTATCAGGGATGTATCATTCCGATTTTTGATACAAAATGATACTTAATTAATTGATATAGATATAGTTAGACTGTATCATGAGTGATACAGCTGCTGTATCTGATACAAAGGGAATGTATCATCTTTGATACATAATAACCTTCTGAATATCAATAGATTAATGGTTGTTTTGTATCAATGCGGAAATGATACACTCTGATACATTTTTTTTATCATTAAATTTCAGAAAAAATGAAAAATGATATAAGATTTGTTTTGGAGCGCTATCATGCCGGTGGAGCCAACCGCTATGTCTGTCCTCAATGCGGACGCAAGAAGTGCTTTACCCGATATGTGGACCTGGAGACGGGCGAGTATGTGGCTGAGGACTGTGGTAAATGCGACCATACAGCATCGTGTGGCTATCATTATCCACCGCGTCAATACTTCCATGATCATCCGGAACTTAGCTGCAGGGAAGATTACCAGACGGAATATGTAAACGGTAAACCCTTGCTGGGATTGGGAAACAGGAGACAGGACTCAGATAACGCCCTGAACGTTCATAAGAACAGACTGATGATGCAACCGCAGGATAGGCGACAGACCGAGTTCTTCAGCCCCGAATGGGTACAGAAGGCGATGCTGAGACCGAGTGCTTTCAGTATGTGGTTTGAAGGCCTGAACATCGGTGGTGATGCCCGGCAGGTGCTAGCCGATTATAGTGTGGGAGGTACTGCCCGAGACGTCGTTGTGCAGGGGGTGAACTATGGCAGGGCAGTGGTGTTCTGGCTGATAGACGAACAGCAGCGGGTGCATGATGCCAAGCTGATGGCCTATCGCAATGACGGTCATCGGGTACAGGGATGGGCCAATACCATGCGTTCCATCTGCGAACGTTCTCATGTAGGACCGCAACTTCAGAATACCGAAAAGGTGCTCTTTGGACAGCATCTGCTTCCCCGCTATCCCGATAAGACGGTATGTATCGTGGAGAGTGAGAAGACATCGCTTATCTGTGCCTGCCGCTATCCGCAGTACCTGTGGCTGGCAACGGGCGGATGTGGCAATCTGCAGACCGATAAGCTGCTCCCCTTGCAGCATCGAAGACTCGTGGTTTATCCCGATAGCGGAGAGTATGACAAGTGGAAGGAGCAGATGGCTAAGAGCGGATGTCGGGATTATAGGGTGGTAGACTTCATGGAGCAGTTTGAGGCGAATACCGATATTGCCGATATCCTGTTGGGTGAGGCTCAGCAGAAACCCGAATTTCTGCTGCCACCTCCTCCAGATGTCTGCCCCTTCTAAACATAAGGTTTACGCTCCGTAAGTATCATCTTTAGAGGGCGTAAGTATAAGGGTTAGAAAAATAATTAAAATGCAAATTTAAAATGTAAATATGATGACAAATTTTAAAGTAAGAGCCTATGGAAAATCAGAGCTTGCCTGGCTCTATTTTCCAACAGCCAATTCGGCTCATACGGCAGTAAATCATCTGATGGCTTGGGTGTATCGCATTCCGCAACTTGTTGACGGACTTCAGAAGCTCGGCTATCGTAAGACGGCAAAGTTTTTTACACCCCGAGAGGTAGCTCTCATCATCGATTATCTAGGTGAACCATAAGAAAATCCTGATAAAGTATGCTATCTCACGCAACGTATGGTATCGTATGAATGACTTGATGGAATTTTGTATCTTTGCTGTGTAAACCAAAGGGGTTTACTCGATGAAACTCTCTACCCGATGGGGTGATGGATCCTATACCTTCTGAAGGAATATGGAGATGCGGAATCGGCAGTAATTAACTCAAAATTTTGAAAGGTATGATAAAGTACGTTTTGAAGCAGAACAAGAACAAGAAGAGTCTTGCTTATCTTAAGTGGTATGCTTTCCCATTGGTGGAAGAGACGATGGATTTGGCTGAACTTGCCAAGCACATGGAGGAGCACAATACCGGATTCACCGAGGCGATGTGCCTGGGCATGATGACTGCCATGGTGAAGTGTATCAAGGAGCAGCTCCTGGCTGGTAAAAATGTGAAGATAGACAACCTTGCCATCTTCAGCGTGGGTATCCGTAACAAGGAGGGAGCCAAGACCGAGGCTGAGTTTACTGCGGTAAACAATATTGCCGGAGTGAAGCTCAGAGCCCGTGCTACTGGTACATTGAGCAATGCCAACCTTAACACTTCGGCTAGTGTGAGAAGAGCAAGCAATGTTTTTGTTGCAAGTTCAGGCAGTGGTTCAGGTAGTAACATCGCTGGTGGCAATACAACTACCGGAGACAACAGTCAGACTGGTGGAAGTTCTTCATCTGAAGGTAATACCGACAGCGGTGATGGCTTAGAATAAAGCCTTCTGAGACAAAAGGCAGCCTTAAAATTAAAAATCCTCGTCCGATATTTGAAACCGGACGAGGATTTTTTTATCCAACTTTCTCTTCTTTCAGTTTTCCGAAGAAATCGAATGAGGCATCCCAATCCTTCCAGACTGGCTCTCTGCCCAATTCCTTCAATCTCGCATTGATTACCTTGGCGGTACGCTCATCGCTTACGGTGAACTGCTCCAATGCCTGAGGATAGGTATGATAACCGCCAGGATTTACCTTTGATTCTGCCGACATGGTGGTGACACCCAGTGTTGCCATGTTGTCACGGATGTAGGCTGGCTCACGGGTAGAGTAGGAGATATCTACATCGTGGTCGAAGATACGCATGGCGAAAGTTGCCTGTGCCAACTGCTTGTCGGTCATGAAGCAGTTTGGCTGGAAACCTTCGTTCTGTGCAGGGCGCATACGAGGGAAGTTCACGCTGTACTTGGTCTTCCAGTAATGCTTCTGCAGGTAGCGCAGGTGATGAGCCATCATCACAACATCCGTGCGCCATTCCTTCTCCAGGCCGATGAGCACACCCATACCGATGGAGTGTACGCCTGCCATACCCATGCGGTCGAAACCATCGCAGCGCCACTCAAACTTGCTCTTCATGCCACGTGGGTGGTAGAGCTTGTAGTGCTCGTGGTTGTAGGTCTCCTGGAAACAGATGACACCGTTCATACCATGGTCGGCGAGGGTCTTGTAATCCTCTGTAGAGAGCGGCATCACCTCAATCTTCACGTTAGAGAAATACTTCTTGGCGATGTCGATTGCCTTGGCAAGATAAGGGGTGCCAGCCTTGGCTGGGTTCTCGCCCGTAACGAGAAGGATGTTCTCGAATGGAGCCAGCTGCTTGATGGCTTTATACTCGTTCTCAATCTGCTCTGGGGTGAGGATGGTACGAGCCATCGGATTCTCACGATGGAAACCGCAATACACGCAGGAGTTAGAGCATGAATTGGTGATGTAGAGAGGAATGAACATCGACATGGTCTTGCCGAAGCGCTCCTCGGTATATTTGCGGGAAAGACGCGCCATTACCTCCAGGTATGGCTCGGCTGCCGGTGAAATCAGCGCCATGAAGTCGTTCACATCGCAATGGTCCTTGGCAAGGGCACGGCGCACGTCATTATCGGTCATTCGAGCTATGCGCTCCGTGGTCTCCTCCCAACTGATATTCTTTAATTCGTCTGAAAACATTTTCTTACTTTTTAAACTTTCTCAAATCGTGTGTCAACTTGGCTGCACAGAAGTTTGGACCACACATGGTGCAGTACTCACCGTCTGTATGACCTGCCTCCTCGAAATACTTCAAGGCGAGCTCTGGGTCGAGGGAGAGGTGGAACTGGTCTCTCCAGCGGAACTCGAAACGTGCCTTGGAGAGGGCATTGTCGCGGATAGTTGCACCTGGATGACCCTTTGCCAAATCGGCTGCATGAGCGGCAATCTTATAGGTTACCACACCTGTGCGCACATCTTCCTTGTTAGGCAATGCGAGGTGCTCCTTTGGTGTTACATAGCAGAGCATGGCAGTGCCGAGCCATGCTATCTGGGCGCCACCGATGGCTGATGTGATGTGGTCGTAACCTGGGGCGATATCGGTAACCAATGGGCCGAGGGTGTAGAATGGTGCCTCGTGACAGTGGTCGAGCTGGCGCTCCATGTTCTCCTTGATCTTCTGCAATGGCACGTGACCAGGACCCTCGATGAATGCCTGCACGTTCTTGTCCCAGGCACGGGTAACGAGTTCGCCCATGGTATCCAACTCGGCAAACTGGGCTGCATCGTTGGCATCGGCAATACAGCCTGGGCGCAGACCATCACCCAAAGAAAGGGCAACGTCATACTGTGCCACGATGTCGCAGATGTCGTCGAAGTGCTCATAGAGGAAACTTTCCTGGTCGTGATAGAGACACCACTTGCTCATGATACTACCGCCACGGCTCACGATTCCGCAGAGACGGCTATCAGCGAGATGCACGTTGTGGCGACGGATGCCGGCATGGATGGTGAAGTAGTCAACACCCTGCTCGCACTGCTCGATGAGGGTATCACGGAATACCTCCCAGTTCAGATCTTCTACCTTGCCGTTTACCTTCTCCAAAGCCTGGTAGATAGGCACGGTTCCTACTGGTACAGGACAGTTGCGCACAATCCATTCACGGGTTTCGTGGATGTTGTCGCCGGTAGAGAGGTCCATCAATGTATCGCCTCCCCACTTGCAAGACCACACAGCCTTATCTACCTCTTCCTCGATGCTGGAGGTAGTGGCAGAGTTTCCGATGTTGGTATTGATCTTCACGAGGAAGTTGCGGCCGATGATCATCGGTTCGCTCTCTGGGTGGTTGATGTTGGCAGGAAGAACGGCACGTCCGCGTGCAATCTCATCACGCACATACTCAGGAGTGATATGGGTATCGATGCCCAACTCCTGGCAGTTCATGTTCTCGCGGATAGCCACATACTCCATCTCTGGAGTGATGATGCCCGCCTTGGCGTAAGCCATCTGGGTGATGTGCTTGCCAGCCTGAGCACGGCGAGGCAACTGGATGTGCTCGAAGCGGAGGTGGTCGAGGCTATGGTCAGCAAGGCGCTGCTTGCCATACTCGCTGGTAACTTCCTTGAGCTGCTCGGTATCGTTGCGGTCGAGAATCCACTGCTCGCGCATTCTTGGCAAGCCCTTCTTCAAATCTACCTGATAGTTAGGGTCGCTGTAAGGACCGCTGGTATCGTAGATATAAACCGGAGCGTTTGGCTCTGTATGAGGAATGCCGCGCTCATCCTTCACAACAGTAGGAGTGAGGTTAACCTTGGTCATTCCAACCTTGATCTGTGGGAAGAGTTTTCCCTGCATATACGCCTTTTCTCTCTGGGCGTAAGCTTTCTTATCGTTTGGCATAATTTTTTAAAGGTAAAAAGGTAAAAGGGTAAAAAGATAAAAAGAGCGTTCTTGCTTCTTTACCTTCATCCTTCATGCCTTTTATTATCTATATTATAATTAATCGTTGAGGAATGCGGTGAGAGGAGAACTTGCCTCAGCACAATCGCTGATGGCTCCGAGACCTGCCTCGTAAGCACGGCGACCGCATACTACAGCTTCCTTGAATGCCTTAGCCATCTCTACAGGATCACCGGCAACGGCGATGGCTGTGTTGACCAGGCAAGCGCTGGCACCCATCTCCATAGCTTCGGCAGCGTGGCTAGGTGCACCGATACCTGCATCTACTACTACAGGAACAGTAGCCTGCTCGATGATGATCTGCAGGAAGTCCTTCATTCTCAAACCCTTGTTGGTACCGATAGGTGCAGCAAGTGGCATCACAGTAGCAGCACCAGCCTCTTCGAGGTGCTTGCAGAGGGTAGGGTCTGCCTGACAATATGGCAAAACCACGAAACCGAGTTTTACCAGTTTCTCGGTAGCCTTCAGCGTCTCGATAGAGTCTGGAAGAAGATAGCGAGGGTCTGGGTGGATTTCGAGTTTGAGCCAGTTGGTTCCGAAAGCCTCGCGAGCCATCTGTGCTGCGAAGACAGCCTCCTCGGCGTTGCGCACGCCACTGGTGTTAGGAAGGAGCTGGATATTTGGGTTCTGCACAATATGAGAGAGCAGATCGTCCTGCTTGTCTTCGAGTTCGATACGTTTCATAGCAACAGTAACCATTTCTGTTTCTGATGCTTTGATGGCTTCAGCCATGAGGGCATTGTTGTTAAACTTTCCTGTGCCCAAGAAGAGGCGTGAGTTAAACTCTCTGCCTGCGATTACTAATTTTTCCATTGTTTTATTATAGAGTTGTTATTTTTGTTTTCATTTCTGTAGGAAAAGTACTTTTGGATGATTCTTTTCCGCAGTATTCTGGGACTGTTATCCTCCGCAGAACGCTTTTACGATAACGATGTCTGCTCCTTCGGCGATGATTGTGTTTTCCCATTCATCACGAGGCACCATTTCGTTACTGATAGCTACTGCAACTCCTGTAGCTGGCAAATCGAGTTCCTGAGCTAACTCCCTGATGGTTTTAGCCTGTGTCTCGGTCTCTTTGTTGTTGATAGTTACTTTCATATTCTGTTCGTTTTATATGATGAATAATCCGTTTGTTTACGCTTTTTCTATCGCCCGAAAGCGATGATAAGATAATATGTAATCAAACACGGTGAACTTCCAGATGAAAGCCTTAAGAGAAAGAATAAAGCGCTATCAAATATCCCTGCGACAGCATTACCTGCATCAGGTTCAATGGGTATCATCTCAGCCGAATCTTTCAGCACCCCGTGATAATCGCTTGCAAAAGTAATGATAATATCGGAAAAACAATAGAATTTCAAAAATATTTATGCTAAATTAACGCAGAATGTACCTTTCGCTTTACTGGTGTTTCTTTCTGCAATCCGGGCATTCGCCTTTGATGACAAAGGAAATAGAGTGGGGGTAAAAGCCTTCGGGCAGCTCGAAACTTGGAATATGGATATCCTCCATACAGAAGGAACGCTGGCAAGATTCGCAGTAGAAATGAATATGCCCGTCGTGATGATCGCAAGCCCCTTTTTCTTCGCAGAGTTCGTAGCAGAGTACGCCTCGCCCATCTTCGAAGGCATGTACCACATCATGTTCCAGAAAGAGGGTAAGGGTACGGAAGATGCTCGACTTGTCCATCGAAACCATCTTTCGTTCCAGATTGCTCAGACTCTGCGGGTTCTGTTCGCCCATCAGGGTCTTCATTACGAGTATGCGGTTGGCGGTTGGCCGAATGCCTTTCGATTCCAGCCTGCTGATTATATCTTGTGAGTTCATCGTTTCTTCTTTTTAAAATTTTTACTAACTGGTTGCAAAGATACAAAAAAAGCGTGTAAGTATGGTAACTTACACGCTTTTTCTTTATTTAAACGTAATTACTTTTTGCTTTCAATCTAGTTTATGCCGCAGCATGAAGGGATTGGAACCCTTATGCGCAAGCACAACCACGGCTTCTGTTCAAAGCCTCACCATACATTTCCATTGCGGTCATGTAATCTGCAAGAATAGCCTTCAAGGCCTTCTTGATGTTTGCATACATTGTTTTCATAATCGTTATCCTTTTTTAAAAAATTAATACTTGGCATTTCTGCCATTTCCTTTTTCCTTTTATTCATGAACGGTGGTCAATTTTACTTGCCCATCTCCATGTTGTTGTTTACATTTACAGCTTTGACAATCATTGCTGCCACAACTGCAAGAATCATTACTGTCGTCATCATAATTTGTTTCCTTTCTTTCTTTGTGGAGCCTCCATGTGAGGTCTCCTGTTTTACATTATCCTTATTACAATCTCACTGTTTTCTAGTGCAAAGGTAATGCCTTTTTCTTGAATATCTGTCACAAAGACATGACAAAATGATGAAAAAGGGGCTTTTTTTGATACACGTCAACTAAACAGCAATGGCGGCTTGATATACGTCAAGCCGCCATGCTGTCATATTGAGAAATGTGTCATATTTCTTATGTTTCTTCGGATTTCTGATGCTAGATCAGTTCCAGAATCTTGTCGAGAATCTTTTCTACGGTTGAAGAATCGGTTGCTTCATCGAGTTTCTGGTTGATTTTCTCTTCCAGTTTCTTGCTCACCTTGTCGGCAGCCTGATCCATGGCCTGGTTTGCCTTGTCTTCCAGTTTCTTCTGAACGGAAGCGCCCAGTCCGTCTTCTTCTGAACCATCGCTGTTATTATCGCTTACCGAAGGGGATTCATCGGTTGATGAGCTGGTGGTTTCTTCTATCTGCAGATTGTCGGCACCTTCCAGCGCCTTCACCATATCATCAGCATTCATCGTGTAAACGCTGCCAAGGATTCCGAAACTTACGGTGTGCTGCTTGCCATTAAACTCAACGGTTCCTTTAGAGCATACGATATAGTTGTGGTATTCGAAGAGCTGGTTCATCACTTCATCAATAGCGCTTCCTGCCATCATTTTGGCAATGGAACGGATGCTTTGGGTGAAGAAGTTGTTATCACTGGTTTCTGTAGCCTTGTCGATAGCCTTGGCAGCCTCGGTCTTTACCTTTTCTTTGTGGGCATCAGGTCCTGGATTGGTTATGGCGAAAACCAGGAAGAGAAGTACGATAAGACCTAAGATGATTTTCCAGAGGGTCTTGCTCGATTTTTTCTTTTCCGGTTCCTGTCTGTAGCCCTGGTTCATGGCTGCGCCGTGCTGAAAGCCTTGCTGGTAAGCTTCCTGCTGTGCCTGCTGGAAACTTTGCTGGTTTGCAGCCTGAAAGTTTGCTGCTTCTGTCCCGTTGTTGCCGGTTGCATCTGCTGATGTTCCTTCTGCATCTTCTTTGTTGGCAGCATTAGCCTTGATAGCTTCTATAGTTTCTAGAACAGTCTTCAGTTCTGCTATTTTCCAAGCAGGAGTCCAGTCTTTCATGCCTTGTGCCCAAACAAGGGTCTCGGGTGTGATAGCCTTCTGGACGAGTTGCTCCAGGCTGAATGGACCCGCTTGCTGTCCGTTATTCTCAATGATAAAATATTCCATCATGTATTCTTTTATATAACATTTTTCTTAAAAGCCAATAAGGAGTTTCTTTCACTCTTCATTGCTTATTAGTGTGTAGCTTTCCACCATGCTGTTTTCTCTCTGCCCTTGATAGCTACGCTGTGCTGGCTAGGGTCGGAGATAGAAAGACCGCAATAATTTTTCACTTTAAAGGTTGTACCTCTATAACTCATTAACCCTGTATAAGCCTGTTCGGTATGAGCAGCAGCTTTGATTGTGAGTTTCATCTGTGAATTAAATTTGTCTTTCAGAGAGCCGCTTGGAACAAGACTATCTACGTATACGCTCATGTCGTAGAAGAGGTTGGGAGAGAAACCATCCAGAGGCTGTATGGAATCGAGCGGAACGGATGATGAGAGGGTATATTTGCTATTGATTTCCTTCATCACTTGGGCTAGATTATCCATCTGTCTGCAGTCGATGGCCGCCATGTTGCAGAATGGAACGCTACTATTCTTGTAGAAATTGACCGTTCCGTTGACTAATCCTGAGTAGTTGGGTGCTGAACTGTTGAGGTAACTCCATATGGTTTTGTATGGATAGCCGGCTCCCATTACTTCGCTACTTGAACTGATCATGAAATTGGTAACATCTTTCAGTTCGTATGCAGTCTCTACATTGCCCATATAGCATGCATCGAAGAGAATGTATTGCATCTTGGTGCCGCTGAGTTTGATTCCTTCGGCAAGGGTAGGAACGTCGAGAGCGTTTTCTTCTAAACTTACGCTTCCGAAGAAACGGGTGATAGGATTGTTGGGATCGGGACCATACTGTATTCCGCTGAAATTACTGGTAGCGGTAGGGTAGCTGGTGCTTCCTTTCTGAGCAAAACCAGCATTAGGTCTTGCCATATAGGGATAGTGAACCCAATCGCTCTTGTAGGTCCATCCGCAGCCATGAGCTCCGATGATGAGCGAATAATTCAGGGCTTCAGCACGGCGTTTCACCTCATTCAGAATCTCTGCAAACCCTTCTGCTGTAGTATATGTAGCTTCATCATATGTCTTCAACGTGTCGCGGATGACGGCTTTCTTATTGCCGTCATACTGAAGATCTATGAGATAGCTCTTCCTGTAATTCTGGCTCATGAAGACCATTACACGCGAATTATTCAAGCCTTTCTTGGCAACAATACCTTCGCATATACTGTCAACGTTGTTTTCCAAAAAACTTGTGAGACCGGAAGTGTTGGTTCCACCCGTCCAAGGATAGAAGACGAAGATAGTCTGCTTATTGACGCTTTCTACATCAATAGCTTCATCGCCACAACTGGTGAAAGTTGCTGCTAGAGATAGCATACATATAAATAAGGTGAAAAGCTTCTTGATCATAATTAAAAATGTTGAATGTTGAATGTTGAATGTTGAGTTGCAATCTTGCTAACGAATCAGCTTGACTAATTCAACATTCTACACTCAACATTCAACATTAAATATAATACTATTATTTCTTCTTGAGCTCCTCGATGGTTGCCTTGAGGGCAGCAATCTTCTCAACAGAGTCGCTTTCCTTCTTGCGCTCCAGGGCTACTACCTTCTCAGGTGCGTGAGCTACGAAGTTCTCGTTGCTGAGCTTCTTGCGTACGCCCATCAGGAAGCCTTCCAAGTGCTTGAGCTGAGCCTCTGCCTTCTCAATCTCGGCAGCTACGTCGATGAGGTCGCCCAATGGTACGGCAAACTCGTCGGTACCTACCATGAAGCTTGATGCATCGGCACTCTTCTCAGCGATGACCTCAATCTTATCAAGGTTCGCCATCTTCAGAGTTACGTCGTTGTAAGCCTCGAAATCGTTCTTGCCTACTACCTGGAGAGACAACTGCTCCTTCTGGGCAATGTTCTTCTGGTTGCGAACGGTACGAACACCGGCGATGATCTGCTTAACTGCCTCGATATCGGCTGCCAGCTTCTGCTCCTCGGCTGTAGGTGCAGGAATATCCAGCTTCTCGCGCATGATGCTCTCGCCATCCTTGCGGTCGTAGATGTGCTGCCACAACTCCTCGGTGATGAATGGCATGAACGGATGCAGCATCTTCAGCAGGGCATCGAAGAAGCGGAGGGTAGCATCGTAGCTCTTCTGGTCGATAGGCTGACCGTAAACTGGCTTCACCATCTCCAGGTACCAAGATGAGAATTCATCCCAGAACAGCTTATAAACAGTCATCAATGCCTCAGAGATACGGTAGTCCTTAAACTGCTTCTGCATCTCCTCGTTCACCTCCTTGAGCTTGGCATCAAACCACTTCACGGCGATTTCTGCACTCTTAGGCTGCTCGATATCTGCAGTCTCCCAACCCTTCACGAGGCGGAAGGCATTCCAGATCTTATTGTTGAAGTTACGTCCCTGCTCGCAAAGGCTCTCGTCGAAGAGGATGTCGTTGCCCGCTGGAGCGCTGAGCATCATACCCATACGAACACCATCGGCACCAAACTTGTCAATCAAATCCAATGGGTCTGGTGAGTTACCGAGACTCTTGCTCATCTTGCGACCCAGCTTATCGCGAACGATACCTGTGAAATATACGTGCTTGAATGGCATCTTGCCGCGATACTCGTAGCCAGCCATGATCATACGTGCTACCCAGAAGAAGATGATATCCGGACCAGTTACGAGGTCGGAAGTAGGGTAGTAGTAGTTGATCTCCTTATTGTCTGGATGCTCGATACCATCAAACAGAGAGATAGGCCACAACCATGAAGAGAACCAGGTGTCGAGGCAGTCGCTCTCCTGCTCAAGATCCTCAGCCTTGATGTTGGCATTCTTCTCCTGAGCGAGTTTCAGAGCCTCCTCTGCAGTCTCAGCTACCACGAAATCCTTCTTGCCGGCATTATCGAAGTAGTAGGCAGGGATGCGGTGACCCCACCAGAGCTGACGGCTGATACACCAGTCCTTGATGTTCTCCAACCAGTGGCGATAGGTGTTCTTGTACTTCTTAGGATAGAACTCGATGTCATCGTCCATCACTGGAGGGAGGGCGATGTCTGCAAAGTGCTGCATCTTGAGGAACCACTGTGTAGAGAGCTTTGGCTCGATAGGCACATTGGTACGCTCAGAGAAGCCCACCTTATTATTATAGTCCTCAATCTTCTCCATCAGACCGGCGTTCTGAAGGTCGATGGAAATCTGCTTGCGCACGTCCATGCGGTCCATACCTACATAGAGACCTGCTGCCTCGCTGATGGTACCGTTGTCGTTGAAGATGTCGATGGTCTCCAAACCGTGCTTCAAACCGAGTGCGTGGTCGTTGATATCGTGAGCTGGAGTTACCTTCAAGCAACCAGTACCGAATTCGATATCTACGTATGTATCCTCGATGACAGGAATCTCACGGTTTACGAGAGGCACGATAACGTGCTTACCCTTCAGCCAGGTATTCTTCTTATCCTCTGGGTTGATACACATGGCAGAGTCGCCCATGATGGTCTCCGGACGGGTGGTTGCTACTACTGCATAGTATCCCTTCTCATCCTTGTGCATCACGTTCTCCTCATCCACCTGCTGGCAGTCCTGCTCTACTACATAATACTTCAAGTGGTAGAGTTTAGAGTGCTCGTCCTTGTAGATAACCTCCTCGTCAGAGAGCGCAGTCTGGGCCTTAGGATCCCAGTTAACCATGCGCACGCCACGATAGATGAGGCCCTTCTGGTAAAGGTCGCAGAATACGTGGATGACGGCACGAGAGCGGGTCTCGTCCATGGTGAATGCTGTGCGGTCCCAATCGCAACTGGCACCGAGTTTGCGGAGCTGCTTGAGGATGATGCCACCATGCTCGTGAGTCCAGTCCCAAGCGTGCTTGAGGAACTCCTCGCGGGTAAGGTCGGTCTTCTTGATGCCCTGCTGAGCGAGGCGGTTTACAACCTTAGCCTCGGTAGCGATGCTGGCATGGTCGGTACCTGGTACCCAACATGCGTTCTTGCCCTCCATGCGAGCACGGCGAACGAGAATATCCTGGATAGTATTGTTGAGCATGTGTCCCATGTGGAGCACACCTGTTACGTTTGGTGGAGGGATAACCACTGTATAAGGTTCACGACCATCTGGCTTAGAACTGAAAAGCTTGTTGTCGAGCCAGTACTGATACCATTTACTTTCCACTGCTTGTGGATCGTATTTACTTGCTAATTCCATTGTTTATATCTAATTTTTATTCTTTTTCTTTAAAAAACGGTGCAAAGATACTAATTTTTGGGCGAAAAATACTATCTTTGCATCAAAATTATTAATTTTTGCACAAAACGATGGTTAGTAATACAGGAAAAGGACATACGAAAGAAGAAAAACTGGCGGCGTTCAGCCGCTTGCTGGATGTGCAGGACCGTTTGCGCCTGCAGTGTCCATGGGATAAAAAGCAGACATTCGAGAGTCTTCGTCCGAATACGATTGAGGAGACTTTCGAGCTTTGTGACGCCTTGATGAAGCGCGATTACAAGGATATTAAGAAGGAGTTGGGCGATGTGTTGGAGCACGTGATGTTCTATAGCATCATCGGCAGAGAAGACGGCGAGTTCGATATTTGCGATGTTTGCAATCAGGAGGCTGACAAGCTGATGTTCCGCCATCCTTTCATCAACTGGAAGGAAGAGGGAAATTGGACGGTTTCGAATCCTGATATGTATATCAACGATGAGGGACAGGTGGTATATAGAGAGTCTGAAGAAGCTGAAACCGGGAAGGCTGGAACTGCCAATGCCGAAGAAACCTTGGCTCTTGGCGCCATCAAGCCGAAAACTGCTACTTCTGTTGAGAAAACCTGGGAACAGATTAAGCAGCAGGAGAAGGATGGAAATGAGCGGGTGTTGAGCGGTGTCCCTCATTCTCTTCCGTCTCTTATCAAGGCTTATCGCATTCAGGACAAGGCTAGAAATGTAGGCTTCGACTGGAAAGAAAAAGAAGATGTGTGGGACAAAGTGCAGGAGGAACTGGAAGAACTCAAGGTGGAACTGGCTAAAGGCGACAAAGAGAATTCTACCCAGGAATTGGGCGATTTCATCTTCTCAGTAATCAATGCAGCACGTCTCTATAAACTCAATCCGGATAATGCGCTGGAGAAAACCAACCAGAAGTTTATCCGCCGTTTCAACTACGTAGAAGATCATAGCTTAAAGAAAGGTAAAAACTTGAAAGATATGAGCTTAGAAGAAATGGATAAACTATGGAATGAAGCAAAACTTCAGGAGAAAAAGGATGATAAATAACGGTGAATCAGATAATCTTATCGACTCATCAATATAATAATAAAAACTAAAGTGTTATGAAGAAATTAGTTTATGTAACAATAGCTTTGGTGGCGCTTTTCGCAGCCAACAGTTGTAAGAACAAAAATAATGTTCCTGTTATCAGTGCAGCAGATTCGGTAGAGGTAGAGGATGCAATGAACGATTCTACTATCTATGGTGTATGCGGTGAGGGAACCTCTATGCATAGCCTGGAGCTGATTTCTGATGATGGTGACACCCTTTCGGTGTTTATTGACGATGAGAATCCTGATGTTGTTCAGGGAGGTTTGCTGGCTGGCGACCGTATTGCTCTTATCGGTTATAAGGCTGAGGATGGAGAGATGATGGCCCAGAAGATTATCAACCTGACATCCCTCTTGGGTAAATGGACTTCTCTGGATAAGAATTTTGATATCTTGGAAGGTGGAGAGGTGAAGAACAATGTGAAGGCTGAAACTAATCCTTGGACTAGCTGGAAGATACTCAATGGTAAACTCTTGCTGAATAAGGATACTTTTGCCATTGACAAATTGGGTTCTGACAGTCTTATGTTGGAGAATACTCAGGGTATCTTTGTTTTCAAGCGCCAAGAGTAAGGTCATCATGTTGAACCTGTAATTTATGATTTAGTTTTGGAACCATTTAAAGTACATATATTGGGGTGTGGCAGTGCTTTGCCCACCCTTCAGCATAGTGCCTCGGCCCAGATTATTGAGATGCGTGGCAAATGCTTTATGATGGATTGTGGAGAGGGTGCCCAGATGCAGTTCCGTCGCACTCATGTTCACTTTGCTAAGATAAATGCTATCTTTATTTCGCATCTTCATGGTGACCATTGCTTTGGCTTGCTGGGACTTCTTTCTACCTTAGGCATGCTGGGCAGAACGGCTAAGTTAAAGGTGTATGCTCCAGAAAGTTACGGAGATTTGTTTAAGCGTCAGATTGATTTCTTCATGCAGGGAATGGAATATGAAATAGAATTTGTTCCTGTAGATACCGAGAAGTCGCAAGTAGTATATGAAGATCATTCTGTAACCGTAGAAACCGTTCCTCTGCAGCATCGTGTGCCTTGTTGTGGTTACATTTTCAGAGAGAAACCGACATTGCCTCATATCCGTCGTGATATGATAGATTATTACGAGATTCCTGTAAGCCAGATTAATAACATCAAGAATGGAGCTGACTGGACAACGAAGGAGGGGGATGTAATACCTAATGCCAGATTGGTAATGCCTGCCACTACTCCCCGCAGTTATGCTTATTGCAGTGATACCCGGTTTGTTCCGGGGTTGGCAGAAAAGGTAAAGGGGGTTACGGTGCTTTATCATGAGAGCACCTATACTTCAGAGAATGAGGACAGGGCTAAACTCTATTATCACAGTACGGCTCGACAGGCTGCTACTATAGCCAGAAATGCGGGTGTAGGCAAACTTCTTCTGGGGCATTATAGTGCAAGATATAATAATGAAGAGGTATTGTTGAATGAAGCTAAAGAGGTGTTTACGGAAAGTTATCTTACTCAGGAAGGTAAAGTGTTCTCTATAGAATAATATAGAAATATAAAAAAGTGCCTTGTATCAAAAAAAAGTTCATTTTTGATGCAAGGTTTTCTCTTTATATCGTTTAATCTTTAAAAAGGATTTGAAATTGGAATCGGAAAAGAATCTCTTAGACGACATCAATAGCGGCAGTCGGGCAGCCATGCACAGATTGTACGAACGCTATGTGGGGTATGCCATGGCGGTAGCGCTGAGGTATGTCCCTATGCGCGATGATGCTGAAGATGTAGTGCAAGATAGTTTTATAAAAGTCTTTTCCGGCATTTCAAAGTTTGAATATCGGGGTGAGGGCGCTCTTCAGGCTTGGCTCTTGCGGATAGTGACAAATGAAGCGGTCAACTTTGTAAGGCAGCAAAAGCGCTTCACTATCGTGGACGAAGTTCCCGATGATATTGAGGATGAAGAGCCTGAAGTAGAAAGAGTTCCGCCTGCAGTACTGACAAGAATGATAGGAGAATTGCCTGATGGGTACAGACTGGTTCTTAACATGTTTGTTTTTGAACAGAAAAGCCATAAAGAAATTGCACAGCTGTTAGGCATCAAAGAAAGCAGTTCTGCTTCACAATATTTGCGGGCGAAAAAGCTGTTGGGCAAAAAGGTGAAAGATTATCTGAGCCAGGCAGATTGTAGTGATAATAAAGAGTTGAATCATATAAACGAGAAAAGTAATGAGTAACGATTGGACAAATAAACTTCGAAATCAGTTGGCAGACTACCAAGAGCCTGTCAGCCACGACTTGTGGGCTGAGATAGAACAATCGCTTGCTCAGTCTAAAAAGGTTGGTGATGAGGAAACTGATGTAAAAAAGACCCCACAGGCTCGTTATGTTGTCTTGAAAAGATGGTCGGTAGCTGCAGCTATTGCTTTATTGGGAGTAGGAGGCAGTTATGTTTATCTGCATGATGATGAACCGGGACAGGCTAACTTAGCTGTTCAGCGTTCTTTCTCTACAGCACCAAGTTCTAGCAGGACTTCTTCTGCTGTCCGTGCAGAAGCACAATCGGCAGGAAGTAAAAATGCTATCTTGCTTGCTGAAAACAATGCATATGCACATCAGGTGAATCGCCATTCATCGGGGCGTCAATTGAACCATAGTAAATCTTCTGTCTCTTTCCAGGAGAGGACTGTTGCTGATGATAATGAAGTAATGCTTGCAGCAGAGGTAGAAATGCCAGAACAGTCTGTTAATGCAGAGGTAAATGGTCGGGAATTATCTGTTTTGCAAATGCAAAATGAGGATTCTGAAAGACAGATGGCCGTTTCTTCTAATCATGCAACCAAGCCGTTGGAAGCAGATGGTGGGCAGAAGCTTTATGCAGGCAGGGCGCAGGATGGTTATTTTGAACGCAGTTATAAGGACAAGTATGAACAGAACTGGACCATGAACCTGTATGCAGAGAATGTAAGTCTGGGCTCTGGCAGTGATGGAATGTCAAACGGCATGTATGCGTCTTCAGATCCTCTTGCTGGTGGCGGCTTTGCTGATCATGGTGTTTTCCTGGCTGCTGCTTCTCCTTTAAGATATGCAATACCGAAATATGTTGAAGCGAAACATCATGCTCCTTTGGCTATAGGTGCTCAGGTTGGTATCGGACTTGCGCCTCGTTTGTCTTTGAGTACTGGTGTCGTTTATACGCGTGTTGCATCTGATTTCAAATCTTATGGTGTTTCAGAATTTGATACACATCAGGTTTTGCATTATGTGGGTGTTCCACTTGGTTTAAACTATGAGGTTTGGAGCACGGGAGGCTTTCATGCGTACGTAATGGCGGGTGGAGAAGCCGATTTCAACGTAAAGAATGATACAAAGGTTTCTGGTCATAAAGAGGACGTGAAACGTGATGGCGTTCAGTTCTCGGGTAAGGCTTCGCTTGGTGCACAGTATGATGTTACACCACAAGTGGGCTTCTATATTGAGCCAGGTGCAAAATATTATTTTGATAATGGCAGCGAAATAGAAAATACGTTTAAAGATAAGAAGTGGAATTTTAATCTCCAGTTCGGACTTCGTATTAATCTGAAATAGTGTTTGAGTCCAATTATTAATAAATATATGTACGAACTACATTTCATTTTATAACATTACATACGAGAAAAGGAAAGGGCAGTCTGCGTGATGCATGGCTGCCCTTTATTGTTTCCCGTTTTTCTTATTTATTCAATAATTTTTCGCTCATATTGAGAGCGGCCTTTCTGCCGTCTCCCATGGCAAGGATTACTGTGGCTCCTCCTCGTACGATATCGCCGCCAGCGTAGATTTCTTCGATGGAACTCTGCATCTGGTCGTTTACTGCAATGGTGTTCTTCCGGCCGAGTTCCAAGCCTTCGATACTTTGTGGAACGAGTGGATTAGGACTTACTCCTACGGCAACAATTACCTGGTCGCACTCCAGCGTGATGGTCTCTCCTGTAGCTTCTGGACGACGACGGCCGCTGGCATCAGGTTCGCCAAGCTTCATCACATCGAGAACTACAGCCTTTACTGCGCCCTTCTCGTCTGCCTCATATTCTTTAGGATTGTGTAATGTAAAGAAGTTGATTCCTTCTTCCTTGGCATGCTTCACCTCTTCGAGTCGGGCAGGCATTTCAGCCTCCGAACGGCGATATACCAAGGTTACGTCTGCTCCGAGTCGTTTTGCAGTACGGCAACTGTCCATAGCTGTATTTCCGCCGCCTACAACAACCACCTTCTTACCCAAGTTGATAGGGGTGTCGCTATGAGGATTGGCTGCATCCATCAGGTTTACACGGGTAAGATATTCGTTAGAAGACATGATGTTCAAGGCATTCTCTCCAGGAATATTCATGAAGTTTGGCAGACCCGCACCTGAACCAACGAAGATTCCCTTGAATCCTTGTTCTTCCAGATCTTTTACGGAAATGGTCTTGCCTACGATGCAGTCTGTAATAAACTTTACGCCCATCTTCTGAAGATTCTCAATCTCTACATCTACGATAGCATTAGGCAAACGGAATTCAGGAATACCATATTTCAATACACCGCCAATCTCGTGTAATGCTTCAAAGACGGTAACGTCGAATCCCTTCTTTGCCATATCGCCTGCAAAACTCAATCCGGAAGGTCCTGAACCAACTACGGCTATCTTGATGCCATTAGGTTCATCGCACTTTGGTACAGAGATGTTTCCACTCTGGCGTTCGTAATCGGCAGCAAAACGCTCCAGGTAGCCGATAGCTACAGCAGGCTCGTTCATCTTGAGATGTACACACTTGCTTTCACATTGCTTTTCCTGTGGACAAACTCGTCCGCAAACGGCTGGTAGGGCAGAGGTGTTCTTTAAAACCTTGGCTGCGGCAAGGAACTGGCCTCGCTCAATATTCTTGATGAAGGAAGGAATGTTGATACTTACCGGACAACCTTCCATACAGGTAGGCTTAGGACAGTCGAGACAGCGCTTGGCTTCGGTCAAAGCCATTTCCTTGGTTAAACCGATATTTACCTCTTCCGTACGGGTTGTGGCACGATAAAGAGGGTCAAGTTCTGGCATCTTTACGCGCTCTATAGCTGTACGTTCTTTTGCTTTCATCGAAGCGCGTAACTCCTTGCGCCACTCAGCGTTACGGTCGGTCAACTCTTCGATGCTCGCATCTGTAGGTTCTACGTCCATGATTACATCCGTAGTTTCTTTCTTCTTTCCTGCGTCTACAGTTGCAAGGTGCTCTTCGAAGTGTTCCATCTCTTTGCGTTCAACATCCTTGAAAGTGCCCATGCGCTTGAACATCTCGTCCCAGTCTACCTGGGCGCCGTCAAACTCAGGACCGTCGATGCAGACAAACTTGGTCTTTCCACCGATGGTTAAGCGGCAGGCACCGCACATACCGGTTCCATCCACCATGATGGTATTGAGCGAAACGTCTGTGGAAAGATTATATTTCTGGGTCAGGAGACAGCAGAACTTCATCATGATAGGAGGACCGATGGCGAAAACCTTATCGATATGTTCCTGATTGATAAACTTCTCGATTCCTACGGTTACAACACCCTTCTCGCCGTAACTTCCGTCATCGGTCATGATGATGAGCTCATCGCTAGATGCACGCACTTCATCTTCCATAATCACGAGGTCTTTGTTCCTACCCGCAATTACGGAAAGGACTCTGTTTCCTGCGGCTTTCAGTGCCTTGATGATAGGGAGCATAGGAGCTACGCCTACACCACCTCCGGCACAAATGACTGTTCCGAAGTTCTCGATATGTGTAGGATTTCCAAGTGGTCCCACCACATCGTGAATCTCATCACCTTCATTTAGGGCGCAGAGTTTGGTAGATGAAAGACCTACCTTCTGCACAACCAGCGTGATGGTTCCTTTCTCAATGTCAGCATCAGCGATGGTCAGCGGCATACGCTCGCTGTTGTTGTCTACACGGATGATAACAAAGTTACCTGCCTTTCGGCTCTTGGCAATAAGTGGTGCTTCTACATCGAAGCGGAATACTTTCTCTGAGTATTGTACTTTCTTGATAATCTTGTTCATGGGCTATTAAATTTCTTAATGCTGATATCTTAATATTTCTGGTTAGCTGATTAGAGTTTGCTTCATGGTACATAAAATGCAAAAGGATAACATCGGCTACCTTTGTGGCAGTCGAAGTTATCCTCGTACAATATATGTTATTTTTGTTTTTCGAATGTTTTGTATAATCGAGAAAAACAGAAAGTCTTACCGATACTTCAAATTAATCGAAATTTTTGTCATCAAGCATCTCGAAACCGCAGTATGGAACCAATACCTTAGGTACGCGGATTCCTTCTGGGGTCTGATTGTTCTCCAAAATGGTTGCTACGATACGTGGCAAAGCAAGAGCTGAACCATTCAATGTGTGGCAAAGTTCAATCTTCTTGTCATCTGTATGGCGATAGCGGCAGTGGAGACGGTTAGCCTGGTAGCTCTCGAAGTTAGATACTGATGAAACTTCCAACCAGCGACCCTGTGCAGCACTCCATGTCTCGAAGTCGTAGCAGATAGAAGAGGTGAAGCTCATGTCACCACCGCAGAGACGGAGGATATGGTATGGCAATTCCAACTTCTTCAAAAGACCTTCAACATGGTCGAGCATCTCGTTCAAACTCTCGTAAGAGTGACCTGGCTTATCGATGCGAACAATCTCTACCTTGTCGAACTGGTGCAGGCGGTTCAAACCGCGAACGTCCTTACCATAGCTACCTGCTTCACGACGGAAACAAGCTGAGTAAGCACAACGCTTGATAGGGAGATCTTTCTCATCGAGAATAACATCGCGGAAGATGTTGGTTACAGGAACCTCAGCAGTAGGGATGAGGAAGAGATTATCCAGATTAGCATGATACATCTGACCTTCCTTGTCTGGCAACTGACCGGTACCACGACCAGAGTCCTCGTTTACTACGTAAGGAGGCTGAATCTCCAGATATCCGCTCTTGCGAGCCTCATCGAGGAAGAATGCCTCAAGCGCACGTTGGAAACGAGCCATCTTGCCGATATATACAGGGAAACCTGCGCCAGTAATCTTAACGCCGAGGTCGAAGTCAACAAGATTATACTTCTTCAAGAGATCCCAATGGCAGAGAGCATCCTCGCCGAGGTTTGGCTTTTCGCCGCCTTCTTTCACAACAACGTTGTCGGCTGCGTCTTTACCTTCAGGAACCTGCTCGCAAGGGATGTTAGGAATTTCGAGCAACTGGTTGGTCATATCGTTCTGTGCTTTCTCCATGATCTCTTCAAGAGCCTTAGCGTCAGCCTTGAGCATAGCTACCTGAGCCTTTGCGCTCTCAGCTTCCTCTTTCTTACCTTCCTTCATAAGGGCACCAATCTGCTTAGCAAACTGGTTAGCCTGCTGCTTGTTGTTATCCAACTTCTGCTGAGCTTCACGACGAATCTTGTCGTACTCCAAAACTTTCTCTACGGCCTCACGAGCATTTGGAAAATGCTTTTTTTCGAGACCCTTAACTACACGTTCAGTTTCCTCACTGATAAGTTTAAGTGTAAGCATAAAATGTCTTTTAATTAAATAATTTACTATTTTGTAGGCAAAAGTACAAAAAATATTTGTGATAGCGTAAAAAATTGCTGACTTTTTTACAGGGAAGGGTAGAATTAAAGTTTTTTTGTGGTTTTACAGGGTTAAGGAGCTTAGAAGGGGGTAATCCGTGCCTAAAACGAAGAAAGCCTGCTCTAGGTATGAGCAGGCTTCTATGTTGTTTGTTTGGAATAGTTTTTTCTAAAACTTTAAAAATTAAGCGTCAGCTTTTTTGGTCTTCTCAGCGTAAACCTCTGGAGAGAGAACAGAAACTGTACTCTTGTCCTTGCGGCCCTTGTGGAAGTAAACGATACCATCTGCCAAAGCATACAATGTATCATCCTTACCCTGAGCTACATTCTCACCTGGGAAGTGCTTGTTACCACGCTGGCGAACGATGATGTTACCTGCGATGATGCTCTGACCACCCCAGATCTTAACGCCTAATCTTTGTGAAGCTGATTCACGGCCGTTCTTAGAACTACCAACACCTTTCTTATGTGCCATTTTCTAATTCCTCCTAATTTTAAGCGATTACAGATTTGATTGATACTTCAGTGAACTGAGCACGATGACCGTTCTTCTTGCGATAGTCCTTGCGGCGCTTCATCTTGAAGACGATTACCTTGTCACCCTTTACGAGTGGGTTCACTACTTCTACTACTACTTTTGCACCCTCTACAGCTGGTGCACCGACAGTGATTGAGCCGTCTTTGTCAACGAGCAAAACCTTGTCGAACTCAACAGTCTGACCTGCCTCAACATCCTTGATGTGATGTACGAAGAGCTTCTTGCCCTCCTCAGCCTTGAACTGCTGACCGTTAATTTCTACAATTGCGTACATTAAATTAATTATATAAACGGGTTTCTTCGGGAGGCGTCCTGCATTGTGCCGGATCTTCTTTGAGCCCCTTCGAACTAAACTTTTCTGTAACATTTGCCCAATCCATGAGCATTCGGGGTGCAAAATTACAAATTATCTTTGATATGAACAAAATGTTGGGGAAATAAAGATTGCTTTTTAGAAAGATTTAACAGAAAAGCCTGTTTTTTATAAGAATACCGATTATTTACTACCAGATAAGGGAATCGTGAATAGTATAATGTTCTTTATTGGGTTCAATAATATACTTCCTTAGGTTCAATGATGTACTTCCTTAGGTTCAATGATATGTCTCCTCTGGCTCAATGATATGTCTTCTCTGGTTCAAGGAGATGTCTCCTTAGGTTCAAGGATACGACTTCTCTGGTTCAAGAAGATGCCTTCGTTAAAGTTATGACTGTTGTCAGCAGCTCTGCTGAGCCTAGTCAGCAGGTCTGCTCACTATAGTCGGCAGGTCTGCTGACTGCAGTCAGCAAGTCTTCCGACTCAAGTGATATTACCTTTTAATTGTATACTTTCTTCTTGGGAACAATATATGCTATATGCTATTTGATGGAGGAGGTGTATAAAAAGAAAAAAGCGATGACCTTCACAGGCTACCGCTCCAAATCTTCAATAGGTATTAGTTTCCATTAAGGTAAAAAGATTGTTTTCAGGATAACTGGTTGCAAAGGTACACGATATTTTTCAAATCACCAAATATTTATTTGATTATTTTTGTTGCAACTCTGCTGTGTGGGCGCACATACTCAATATTTAACTTATATTAGGAATAAAAACTGTGCAATCGTTTGCGAAGTTCGCTTCTTTTACTTTTGTTTAGACATCTTTATAAGTATAAAGAGAAGAGCTATTTTATAAGTATAAAGAGAAGAACTATCGGATGTTTTAGTGAGGAAGAGAAAATAAAAACAGGTTGACGCTGTTGCGCCAACCTGTTCATTGAAAATTCTATTATCTTGTTCTATCTGTTCAAATCAGGATGGAGAAGCGATTTACTTCTGTTTTTTGATTTTCTCTACGTAAGCATCAATGACAGCTACTGCTGTGATGTTTACGATATCCTGTACACTGCTTTCTGAGTCAGTGAAGTGGATAGGCTTGTTCAATCCCATCTGGATAGGGCCGATAATCTCAGCTTCAGGATTCAAACCCTGGAGAAGTTTGTATGCACCATTGGCGCTACTCAAGTTAGGGAACACCAAAGTGTTGACGTCTTTGCCCTTGAGGCGGGAGAATGGGTACTTCTCATCGCGCAGATCCTTGTTGAGTGCATAGTTTACCTGCATCTCACCATCGATAGCGAGTTCTGGGAACTCCTTCTGCATCTCAGCAACGGCTTTCTTTACCTTAACAGGTGAGCCAATATTGTCTGTACCGAAGTTAGAGTAGCTTAGCATGGCCATAACCGGCTCTTCGTTGAAGAACTTCACTGTACCTGCAGACAGCTTGGCAACATCTATCAGCACATCTTCGTCTGGGTGGCGGTTGATGAGCGTATCGGCGATATAATAAATACCCTTCTGGGTGTTAAGGATATGCATGGTACCGAAAGTCTTGTATGGCTCACGGATTCCAATTACATCTTTTGCCACCTTAATAGTATTGCTGTACTTTGTGTAAAGACCAGTGATGAATGCGTCAGCATCACCCTGTTCTACCATTGACATACCGAAGTAGTTGCGCTCGTACATTTTATCATAAGCTTCCTCGAAGCTGTAGCCCTCGCGAGAACGCTTCTCTGCCAGATGCTTGGCAAACTTAGCACGGCGGCCCTGTTCGTTATCGGCACGCATATCTACAATCTCAATATCTGAAAGGTCAAGCTTCAAACGGCTAGCTACACGGTTCAGACGGTCAGGGTTACCCAACAGGATTGGCTGGCAGATACCCTCTTGCTTTGCCTGAACTGCAGCCTTCAGCATAGTTGGGTTGCCACCTTCGGCGAATACTACACGCTGTGGGTGAAGGCGCGCTGTATCGTGGAGCTTGCGGGTCAGTTTGGTCTCCTGACCAAGCAGCTGGCGCAAATCCTGTTTGTACTTCTCCCAGTCTGTGATAGGGGTGCGAGCCACACCACTTTCCATTGCAGCCTTAGCTACGGCAGCAGAAACTTCTGTAATCAAACGTGGATCTACAGGTTTCGGAATGAAGTATTTAGGACCGAATGTAAGGTCGTTAACGTGGTAAACATCGTTTACTACATCAGGAACCGGCTGCTTAGCCAAATCGGCAATTGCATGAACAGCAGCCATCTTCATTTCTTCGTTGATAGCACGGGCGTGAACATCGAGTGCACCACGGAAGATGTATGGGAAACCGATTACATTGTTAATCTGGTTAGGGTAATCTGAACGGCCAGTTGACATCAATACGTCAGGGCGGCTGTCCATAGCGTCCTCGTAGCTGATCTCAGGTACTGGATTGGCAAGAGCGAAAACGATAGGGTTGTCTGCCATAGAGCGAATCATATCCTTGGAGAGCACGTTACCCTTGCTGAGTCCTACGAATACATCGGCGCCTTTCACAGCCTCTTCGAGTGTATGGACATCGCGGCGGTCTGTTGCAAAGAGCTTTTTCTGTTCTGTCAGATTGTCGCGGTCGCTGGTGATGACACCCTTAGAGTCGAGCATAACGATGTTCTTTACCTGTGCACCTAGCGCTACGTAGAGTTTTGTACAGCTGATAGCAGCTGCACCAGCACCATTTACGACAATCTTCACATCGGCAATGTTCTTTCCAGCTACCTCAAGAGCGTTCTTCAAGCCTGCAGCAGAGATGATGGCAGTACCATGCTGGTCGTCGTGCATTACAGGGATATCGAGAGTTCTTTTCAGGCGCTCCTCGATGTAGAAACACTGAGGCGCCTTGATGTCCTCCAAGTTGATTCCACCGAATGTAGGAGCGATTTTTTCTACGGTTTCACAGAACTTTTCTGGGTCTTTTTCATCGATTTCAATATCGAAGACATCCACACCACCGTAAATCTTGAAAAGCAATCCCTTACCTTCCATCACAGGCTTTCCGCTCATGGCACCGATATCGCCAAGTCCGAGCACTGCTGTACCATTACTGATAACAGCAACCAGGTTACCCTTGTCAGTATACTTGTATGCATCGTCTGGGTTCTGCTGGATCTCAAGACATGGGAATGCCACGCCAGGAGAATAAGCAAGGCTCAGATCCGTTTGTGTGTGATAAGGTTTTGTTGGCTTAACCTCAATCTTGCCAGGACGACCAGTCTCGTGATAACTTAAAGCCGCCTCTTTTGTAATTTTTACCATAACAATATATTGGTTTAAAGTTTATTCTTCTTTCATATTCGTGAATTTTTCGCACGAAATTTAAAAGTTTGTGCAAAGGTACAAAAAACTTAGTAAAAAAGAATGGTTTTTTGTTTTTTTTTGTATCTTTGCACAAAAATAGTCTTCAAACAAGTAAAATGGCAGAAATCAATCAATATAGACAAGAACTGAAAGACAGAATCATCTCTTATGCGATGCCTGAATTCTATAAGCGTGGGGTAAAAGCTGTCAAGATGGATGAAATCTCACAGGGACTTCATGTATCTAAGAGAACTGTGTACGAGATTTTCGGTGACAAAGAAGAATTGTTGCTTGCAGGTATGATGCGTCAGCTAGAAGAAAATCGTTCGAAGTTAGATAATTTCGCCAAGACCCAAGCGAAGAATGTGATAGATATTATCAGCTATGTCTATAAATTGCAGATGGAGCGTAATGGGATGGTGGGCGTTCTTTTTTATGAGGAGGTTCATAAGATGCCTCGTGTTGTGAAATTCTTCCAGGAAAATCATGCTCATGAACGGGAGGAGAGTGTACGTTTCTTTGAGGCTGGTGTCAAGGAGGGGCTTTTCCGTAAGGATGTAGACTTCAATGTTGTTATGGACATAGGACATGTGATGATGGAGGAAATCATGCACCATCAGCTCTACCGTGTTCATTCGATGCAGGAGATATACGACAATTATATTTTGTGCCTGATTCGTGGATTCTGTACAGAGCGCGGCTTGGAGCAGCTAGACCGTGCTTTGAAAGAGTAGAGGCGTTGGCTTTAATATACAAAATGTACTTTTTGAGCGTATGTGTAATTACGCTTAAAAAAGAGAAAGAGGTTTCGGAGATGCTTTATATAGGCTCACGGAACCTCTTTTTCTTAATCCTTGTATAGCCAGTGGAGGAGCAGGTTTATAACTTTTGGATAGAAGCGGAACCAGCGAAACTTGGTAACAGGTTTGCCTCCGAAACCGAGAATGAATTCACGGTAGAGATTATTCTTAAGCGGCAGTCCTGCGTCCATAAAGTGGAGGTGTTGGGCATCCTGCTCCTGTGCATCAGAGAGTGCTTGCCAGATGGTCATTGTGTCCGGATGCAGATGGATGTAAGTCTTTCTCTTGAATGCAGAAAACCAAAGAAAGGCATTGCCTTGGTTGTAGATGCAGGTATAGCCGCCAATCACTTTGTCCTTATAGGTGATGATGACGTTTCTGGCATTACTACTTGTACTCAGTTCCTGAAAGAATGTTTCGTCAGGAACAAAACGGCGAAGTTTCAGCCGATAATAATTTTTGAGCAACTGGTGATAACGATGGATGTCTTCGGGTGAAGTTGCCTCTCTACAACTTATTCCCTTTTTCTTCATTTTTTCAATCATAGCAATTTGTTTGTCTGAGAGACGCTCTTGGGGAAGTTTGCTGTGTAGGGAGTTATGTATCTCTTGCCAGGCAATAGGTACATAGCCCAATTTTCTGAATTCCCGATAACCCAGCATCTTTTTGCTCATTCGGGAGAACTCGATGTAAAAGCAGAGTCGTTTGTGTAAGTGGATAGTTATGCTGCGGAGTAACAATGGGAAAATAGCATTCTGTTCAGCATCGGGTGCATAAAATCCCTCTCCATACGCGTGCGCGTGCGTATATAAATAAGGTGGAAATAAAGATTTGCGGTGATAGAGGATGACGAGCATTTGTCCTACCACCTTGTTCTCCTGTGTGGCGACAGCCATAAAAGGGGTTATGCCGGGTGTTTTTTCAAGAATCTGAAAAAGCTCCAAGCTATGAAAAAAGTCGCCTTCCAATAAATGCGGCATTTCTTCCAGTTTACCATATATTTCTACTTCATATTTTCTCACGAAGGCAAAAATAATAAATTTATCATAAAAAAGCAAGAAAAAGGGCTTCTCTATCGTTATTTTTTAGTATTTTTGCATAAAAAGTAGAACTTTAAACAAAATTACGTATGAAAATAGTGTTTATTGGGGCAGGTAATCTTGCAACCAATCTTGCGCTCGAAATATCGCAATCAGAACATCAGATAGTGCAAGTTTTCAGTAGAACTAGGGAGTCGGCCTCTCTATTGGCTGAGAAGGTGAATTGTGAGCCTGTCAATGAGATGAGTAAGGTGGTCTGTGATGCAGATTTGTACATCGTTTCAGTGAAGGATGATGCGCTTGAAATGCTTATTCCTGAACTGTGCAAAGGAAGAGAAGATAAGATGTTTGTTCATACAGCTGGTTCCATGCCGATGGATGTTTTCAAAGATTATGCCCGTCATTATGGCGTATTTTATCCGATGCAGACATTTACGAAAGATAAAAAGGTTGCATTCGAAAATATTCCTATTTTCATTGAGGGATGTGGTGCTTTCGAAACTTCTTTCCTGAAGAGGTTGGCAGAACAGATTTCTCGTAGTGTCTATGAATTGGATTCTGATAATCGTAAGTATCTGCACCTGTCAGCTGTTTTTGCTTGCAATTTTGCGAATCATTGCGTAGCTATAGGTCAGCAGATTCTCGAAAATCATCACATTCCTGGCAGTGTTCTCCGTCCTCTGGTTATGGAAACTATGGACAAGGCTTCTTCGCATTCGGCAGCTGAAGTGCAGACAGGACCGGCTATTCGTGATGATCGGAACGTAATGGAGAAACAAATGCAACTTCTTGAAAAACAGCCAGAACTACAGCAGATTTATGAAATGATGAGCAAAAGCATATTCAAGTTCAAGAGATAAAACTGTTATCGGTTTAAGTTTGCAGTTAGGAATTTAAGTTCTAAAAACAGAAATAAATATGATAAATTACGATTTAAATAAGATAAAAGCAATCATCTTTGATGTTGATGGAGTGCTGTCAAGACAGACCATCACGCTTTCCAGTGCCGGCGAACCTTTGCGTACTGTTAATATCAAAGATGGCTATGCCATTCAGCTGGCTCAGAAGAAAGGTGTTCGTATCGTAATTCTGACAGGCGGTAATTCTCATGCCATACAGGTACGCTATGAAAATCTTGGTGTAGAGGATATCTTCATGGGGTGTTCTGTAAAGATAAAGACTTATGAGGAGTTCAAGCAGAAATATTCAATTACAGATGAGGAAATAATATATGTAGGTGATGATATTCCTGATTATGAGATTATGCGTCGTTGCGGATGTCCATGTTGCCCAGCAGATGCATGCTCCGATATTAAAGAAATTTCTACTTATATCTCGGCTTGTAACGGAGGTGATGGTGTGGGACGTGATGTCGTAGAACAGGTACTGAGAGCCAAGGGTTTATGGCTTTCAGATGCTAAGGCGTTTGGCTGGTAGAATTTTGTTAATAGTTGAAAGTTGATAGTTTATAGTAGAAAGTTTGCAACTGATTTTTAATCATAAAGTTCAAAGTAATAAGGTTTAAAATAGATGAATTATAAGATTATTTTGGCGAGTAATTCGCCTCGTCGCAAGGAACTTCTGGCAGGTTTGGATATTCCTTTTGAGGTGAAGGTGATTAGTGGTATTGATGAAAGTTATCCTGCTGACCTTGATGCTTATCAGGTGGCAGAATTCATCTGCAAGAAAAAGGCTGAGGCTTATCGTCCGCTTTTGAACGGAAATAATAGTGTCGGAGAGTTGGACGAGTCAGAAACTTTGATTCTTACAGCAGATACGGTTGTGATTGCGCCAACAGCTGGCGAACAGAATGACCAGGAAGGAAAGGGAATCATTCTCGGGAAGCCTCGTGATGCTGAAGATGCCAGACGAATGCTGAAGATGTTGAGCGGAAAGACACATCATGTAGTTACAGGTGTTTGTCTTACTACCCAGCATAAGCAGCGTTCCTTTTCAGTAACAACAGAAGTGACGTTCAAACCGCTTTCTGATGATGAAATCAGTTATTATATAAATCATTATCAGCCGTTTGACAAAGCTGGCGCCTATGGTATTCAGGAATGGATTGGCTACATAGGTTGTACGGGGTTGAAGGGGAGTTATTTTAATGTGATGGGGCTTCCGGTTCAGCGTATCTATGAGGAATTGAGGCAAATTTAGATTTTTTAAAATTAAATATTGTTCTATGTCGTAGATAATGAGTATCTTTGTGCGTTTTATGTAACTAACAAGGATTATGAGTGAAGAAATTTTAGCAAAAGCTCATGAGGTTTTGGACAATTATATGGAGAGCAATCATCACCGGCGCACTCCGGAGCGTTCCACTATCCTCGACACCATTTATTCTATGGGAGAGCATTTCTCGATAGAAGATTTGGGCAGAGAGCTACTGAAAAAGAATTTTCGCGTTAGCAGGGCTACGCTTTATAACACATTGCATCTGTTCCTGGAACTGAGGCTTGTGGTAAAGCACAGTCTGGCAGACGGCACCAAGTATGAGGCCAGTTATAGCGAGGACAATCATGTGCATCAGGTTTGCACGATTTGTGGCAAGGTAACCGAAATTGTAGCACCGCAGGTTACGGCTGCTGTGAAGGATATCAGGATGCAGCGCTTTCGTAAAGATGCTTATGCTCTTTACATCTATGGCGTATGCAGCGGCTGTCAAAGCAAGATGACTCGCAAACGCAAAAAAGAATAAGTATCAAGATAAAAAGATAAAAAATGAACACAGGTAAAGTAGATGTCCTGCTGGGTTTGCAGTGGGGCGATGAAGGTAAAGGTAAGGTGGTTGACGTGTTGACCCCTAAGTATGATGTCATTGCTCGTTTCCAGGGTGGTCCTAATGCTGGACATACATTGGAGTTTGAGGGCGAGAAGTATGTGCTTCGCTCTATCCCTTCTGGTATTTTCCAGGGTGGTAAGGTGAACATCATCGGCAATGGTGTGGTTTTGGCTCCAGACCTCTTTATGGGTGAGGCTAAGGATCTTGAGAAGAGCGGTCATGATTTGAAGAGCCGTCTTTACATCTCTAAGAAGGCACATCTCATCATGCCTACTCACCGTGTACTCGATGCTGCTATCGAGGCTTCTAAGGGAAAGAACAAGGTAGGTACTACTGGTAAGGGTATCGGTCCTACTTATACTGACAAGGTTAGCCGTACCGGTCTTCGCGTAGGCGATATCCTTGACAATTTCGAGGAGAAGTATGCTGCTCACAAGGCTGCTCATCTCAAAACCATCGCAAGTCTCGGTTATACCGACTTCGATATTACAGAGGTTGAGAAGACCTGGATGGAGGGCATCGAATACTTGAAGCAGTTTAAACTTATTGATAGCGAGGTAGAAATCAATAAGGTGCTCCGTTCTGGCAAGGATATCCTCTGCGAGGGTGCTCAGGGTACTATGCTCGATGTTGATTTCGGTTCTTATCCATTCGTTACTTCTTCTAATACTATCTGTGCAGGTGCCTGCATTGGTTTAGGTATCGGTCCTAACCGCATTGGCAATGTTTATGGTATCATGAAGGCTTACTGTACACGTGTTGGTGCAGGTCCATTCCCTACAGAGCTTTTCGATGAGACTGGTGCCAAGATTCGTGACCTCGGTCATGAGTATGGTGCTGTTACCGGTCGTGAGCGTCGTTGTGGCTGGTGCGATCTTGTACAGCTCAAGTATTCTGTCATGGTGAATGGTGTTACCGAGCTTATCATGATGAAGAGCGACGTGCTCGATGGCTTCGATACCATCAAGGCATGCGTGGCATATAAGTTGAAGGATGGTTCTGTTACAACAGATTTCCCATACGAAATCGATGATGTAGAACCTGTTTACAAGGAGTTCAAGGGCTGGAAGACAGATATGACTAAGTTCACATCTGAAGATCAGTTCCCACAGGAGTTCAAGGATTATATTGCTTTCGTAGAAGAGTTCCTTGAGACTAAGATCGGTATCATTTCTATCGGTCCAGACCGTGCTCAGACTATTGTACGCAAGTAAATTATATAGTGTTTAATGTTTAGTGTTTAATGTTTACTTTGAGGGGTTAACATTGCGCTAGGCATTAAACATTTAACATTCATATTAAACATTAATAAATGGCTCAGAAACCAAGTATACCAAAGGGCACGAGAGATTTTGGTCCTGTTGAGATGGCGAAACGAAACTACATCTTCAACACCATCAAGGAAGTGTATGCTCTTTATGGATTCCAGCAGATTGAAACCCCTGCCATGGAAACCCTTCAGACTTTGATGGGCAAGTATGGTGAAGAGGGTGATAAACTGCTTTTTAAGATATTGAATTCAGGCGACTATATGAATAAGGTGAGCGATGAGGATATTCATTCTCTCGGATCACTCAAATTAGCAGCGAAACTTTGTGAGAAGGGTCTTCGTTATGACTTGACCGTTCCTTTCGCACGTTACGTAGTGCAGCACCGCGAGGAGTTGCAGATGCCTTTCAAACGTTACCAGATTCAGCCAGTATGGCGTGCAGACCGCCCTCAGAAAGGACGTTACCGTGAGTTCTATCAGTGTGATGCTGATGTGGTTGGCTCTGATTCTCTCCTGAACGAGGTCGAATTGATGCAGATTGTTGATACCGTGTTCACCAAGTTTGGTGTTCGTGTATGCATCAAGATTAATAACCGCAAGATTCTTACCGGTATTGCAGAGGTTATCGGCGAGGCAGAGAAGATTGTAGATATCACAGTAGCCATCGATAAGCTTGATAAAATCGGACTTGACAATGTAAACGAAGAGTTGCGCAATGACGGCATTTCTGAAGATGCCATTGAGAAGTTGCAGCCAATCATCTCATTGTCAGGAACTAATGATGAGAAACTTGAAGTGATAGCGAAGGTTCTCGAAGGTTCAGAAGTTGGTTTGAAGGGTGTAGAGGAAACCAAGTTTATCCTCGATACCTTGAAGACTCTTGGCTTGAACAACGAGATAGAACTGGATCTCACCCTGGCTCGTGGCTTGAACTATTATACAGGTGCAATCTTCGAGGTGAAGGCGCTTGATACTCCAATGGGAAGTATTACAGGTGGTGGTCGTTACGACAACCTTACCGGCATTTTCGGTTTGCCAGGTTTGAGCGGTGTTGGTATCAGTTTTGGTGCTGACCGTATTTATGATGTGTTAGGTGCGCTCGACCTTTATCCGAAGGAGGCTGTAAATGCTACTCAGGTACTGTTTATCAACTTCGGTGAAAAGGAGACAGCTTACTGCCTGCCTATAGTAAGTGCAGCACGTGCAGCCGGTATCCGTACCGAAATCTTCCCTGATAAGGCGAAGATGAAGAAGCAGATGAGCTATGCCAATGCCAAGAATATTCCGTTTGTGGTGCTTGCAGGTGAGAATGAGATGGCTCAGGGCAAGGTTACGCTTAAGAATATGGAAACTGGCGAACAAACCTTGGTTACTGCCGAGGAATTGATAGCCAAAGTAAATAAATAATACTCTCTTTCTCGTTCTCTCGTGCTTGTATATGTGAATATGCAGTGCGGCAGGGCGAGAGCTTTTTATGTGTTAGCGTGTATGCCTAACTATAATTTTAGTAACTTCTAAAAACTACAGACAAATGAAAAAAATAAAAGCTATTTTATGTGTATTCATACTGGCGTTGCTGATGACATCCAGCACAAAGACAACAACGATTTTTGTAATAGGTGATTCTACTGCTGCCGAGAAAGGTGGTTTTAGAAATAATCCAGAGCGAGGATGGGGGATGGTATTGCAAGGCTTTTTTGATGACAAGGTGATTGTTGACAATCATGCTGTTAATGGTCGTTCTTCTTTGAGCTTTATCAATGAAGGAAGATGGAAAAAGGTTTTGGATAGAATAAAGCCAGGTGATTATGTGTTTATCCAGTTTGGGCATAACGATGAGAAGTCAATGCCTGACCGTCATACTGATCCGGGATCTACTTTTGATGCAAACCTTGCCAGATATGTAAATGAGACCCGTGCCAAGGGTGGCATTCCTGTACTGTTCAATGCGGTGGTTCGTCGCTGCTATTATTCTGCAGAATTGAAGAATGATGATGACGAGAAGCTTCGCAATAAAGTATATGATGGAAAGGAACAGATTAATAGCGATACGCTTATTGATACCCACGGAGCTTATGTGATAGCTCCCCGCAATGTAGCAAAGCAGCTGAATGTTCCGTTTGTTGATGCTACCAAGATTACCCACGATATAGAAACGGGCATGGGTATTGAAGGCAGCCGCAAATTACATATGTGGTTTATGCCTGGCGAGAATCCGCAGGTTCCTAAGGGTAAGAAAGATAATACCCATTATAATGTATATGGTGCACGTGTGGTTGCCGGTGCGCTTGCTGATGCAGTAGCAGAGCAGGTGCCAGCGCTGAAGTCTCATGTCTGCCATTATGATTATGTAGTCTCTGCAGAAGGTCGAGGCAATTTCATGGATTTGCAGAAGGCTGTAGATGCGGTTCCTGTAGGCAAGAAGGCTGTTATCCGTATTTTGGGTGGTGAATGGAAGAAGCCAATCATCGCAAAAGGCAAGAAGATTAAGTTTGTCAAGTCATTTGGTGCTAAAATCAAATAGTAACAGGCTTTTTTAAAACTCCCGATATCTTTGAAATTACATGGCGATGTAGAAGTCTGTGCGTCGTGACATAGAACAAAATGCATCGCCATGTAGTAAACCTATACATAAAAGGGGTACTTTCACAAGCACCCCTTTTCATATTATACAAAAACATTATGAATTATTTCTATTAGCGAACAAGATTTTAATTTCTATCTTTGTCTCAATTATCTAAAAGTTTCAAACGTTCACCAGAATTGCTTTTGGCAAGGGGCAATTCCTACTCGTAGGATAACCTCAGTTCTGATGTTTATCATTTACGGTTGCAAAGGTACGAAGATTTTTATAATTGTGCAATACCTAAAAATGGGGGTTTTGATGAATACCTAGAAATGAGGAATGAAAATGGGAGAGAGTAGATATGAAAAAAGGAAGTCCTTATTGAAGAACTTCCTTTTTTATGAGGTGTCTAGCGGAGTCGAACCGCTCTACACGGTTTTGCAGACCGTTACCTAACCGCTCGGTTAAGACACCTTGTGTAGAACAATCATTTCTGATTTGCGAGTGCAAAGGTACTACTTTTTATTGGTTCTACCAAATTTTTATGCAACTTTTTTAATTAAAACAATCACTTTCTTTGTATCTTGCTCATAATGAACGGGTTCTGAAATGCTTTAATTTTTGTCTGGTTTCCTCGCTGCATGACAGTAAAAGTAGTTTTAGCAGCTTTTTTATGAGAACTGCTCTTGTTTTTTCCGCTGAGTAGCCTCTTTCTTTTTATTCTTTTGGCATTTCTCAACGAATGGGCAACCTGAGCATTGATAGTTTTTACACTCTCGTGCTTGTTTGATGGAGCGGTAGATACAAATGGCGGCATACGTGATGCATGCCGCCAATATGATTGCTATGATGATATACTGTATCATAAGCATAGGTAAATTAACATAATACTAACCTACGGCGTTATAACCATTGGTTGAGTTCTTGCGCATGATGTCGCGGATGTTCATCTCCTTGAAACCCTCTGCGCGTTTCTGCTCTTCAAGCTCTTTCTCTTCCTCGATGTCCTTTTCTGAACGGGTGAAAGTGAAAGCCTTGTACTTAAATTCTGCAATCGCCCAACCTACGAGGCCCACAGCGATCAATGCAACAAATCCAATTAATGCGTTCATTTCTCTTTATATTATAATAATGTATAAACTGAATTAATAATCATCGTCGGCTACATCTTCTGCATCATCAAGACCGAGGTTCTCCGGGTCTTCGAAGGTAGTACGGTAGCTTTCCTCAGTAAGCTTGTCGTCATCGAATGCATCGTCATCCTCATCTGGATCGTTGTAGTGATCCTCGATTTCTGGTGCATCCTCGTCTTCATCCTCGTCTGGGTCGAGCAGGTCGTCGTTGCGTTTCAAATCATTCTCATCATCGAATCTCATGCGAACCTTTTCTACCTTTGGCTTCTCCTTGGCAAAGATTGCTTCTACCCAAGAACCTTTTGGTACCACGAGCACCTCGTAGTCATCGGCGAGTTTCTTCTCGTAAAGACCACCCGGCTTTTTCAGGCGGTCAGCAGGAAGAGTAGTTGTGCTGATGTCGAAATTACTTTCGATGATGTCCTGGATGCTCTGAGGCAGACTCTCCCAGCCACCACCAAAGTTGCGCTCCAAGAGTTCGATGAGCTTATTGGCGGTGATGTGACTTACATTTTCGTAAGTAAGGTCAGTAACGCGCATGATAGGGCGCTTTTTGATGGCATACTTTTCCTTCTTGTCGTTGATGCGGAAAGTGCCAATCTTGAAGCCGCGTGCCATCAGCTTGTCAATCACTTCAGGACGGTCTACCGTCACTGGTTCCATTTCGAATGCGCTGCGGATAACTGCGATATACTTGTTCTGGAAATCCTTGAGGTCAGCATCCTTTTCTACTGCTTCCCAAAGACGGAACACATCGTTCTCCTGCAATTCCCAAATGCTACTTTTAGTAACATTCTTCAGTGTTAATATTTTATCTTTATTCATCTTCAATTGTGTTTGTGTGTGCAAAAGTAAGTACTTCTTTTTATATATCCAAATTTTCTTGCTGTTTTTTTGTGTTTTTGGTCACTTTTTTATTTGGAATTCGATTTTTTTCATTACCTTTGCACGTACTATGAGTGAACCGTTAGCTGAAAGAATGAGACCTCACACGCTTGCTGACTATGTAGGACAGCAGCATTTGGTAGGTGAGGGGGCCGTGCTGCGCAAGATGATTGACGCAGGGCGCATATCCTCTTTTATCCTCTGGGGCCCCCCTGGAGTGGGCAAGACTACCCTTGCTCAAATCGTGGCACAAACCATCAAGGTGCCGTTCTTCACCCTCTCTGCGGTGACTAGTGGCGTAAAGGATGTCCGCGAGGTGATAGAAAGAGCAAAGAGTGGTAGATTCTTTAATTCGGCTTCTCCTATATTATTTATTGATGAGATTCACCGTTTCTCCAAGAGTCAGCAGGATTCGCTTTTGGGTGCGGTAGAGAAGGGTATTGTTACGCTGATAGGTGCTACCACCGAGAATCCTTCATTTGAGGTGATTCGGCCGCTGTTGTCCAGATGTCAGCTCTATGTGCTCAAACCGCTCGAAAAGACTGATCTTGAAGGGCTTCTGCATCGTGCCATTACGCAGGATGTAGAACTCAGAGAAAAGAATATTAAGTTGGAAGAGACGGGCGCGCTGCTGCGATATAGTGGTGGAGATGCCCGCAAACTGCTCAATATCCTGGAACTGGTGGTAGAATCTGCCGGCTCTTCAGAGATTGTGATTACCGACAAGATGGTAGAAGAGCAGTTGCAGCAGAATCCGCTGGCTTACGATAAACAGGGTGAGATGCATTATGATATTATCTCAGCCTTTATCAAGAGTATTCGCGGAAGCGATCCCGATGCTGCGCTTTATTGGATGGCGAGGATGATAGAAGGAGGAGAAGACCCGCAGTTTATAGCCCGTAGGGTTGTAATCAGTGCCTCTGAGGATGTGGGACTTGCCAATCCGAATGCACTCCTGCTTGCCAATGCTGCCTTCGATACGGTGATGAAGATAGGGTGGCCCGAAGCGCGTATCGCCCTTGCTGAGGCTGTGGTGTATCTTGCCACGAGTCCGAAGAGCAACAGTGCTTATCTGGGCATTAATGATGCGCTGGCTACTGTACGGCAAACGGGTAATCTGCCTGTTCCACTGCACATCCGCAATGCTCCTACCAAACTGATGAAAGATTTGGGCTATCATGACGGATATAAGTATCCTCACGATTATCCTGGACATTTCACCGAGCAGCAGTATCTGCCAGACGAACTGAAGGATGCTCGCTTCTGGCATGCGCAGCATTCGCCTTCCGAGGAGCGCCTCTACAACTGGATGGTTACCTGTTGGGGAGAAAGATTCAAGAATTAGTGATTTAGAATAGATATATAGATAATTAGAAATTGATATTTAGAACAACTAACTGATACGAGAAAATGATGATACATGGCGATCCAGAATTCGTGCTCACGCTTCATAGTGTGATAGAATTCATCGGTACATTTGCTTTTGCCCTTTCGGGCATTCGCCTGGCAGCAAGTAAGCACTATGATTGGCTGGGCGGTTTTGTTTGTGGTGTGGCTGTAGCCATAGGTGGTGGAACCATACGAGATGTGATGCTTGGTGTGCGTCCGTTTTGGATGTTGAGTCCTATCTACCTGATTTGTACGCTGTTTGCGCAGTTGGTAGTGATTGCTTGCCACCGCTATCTTAAGCGTCTTGACAATACCTGGTTTCTGTTTGATACCTTGGGCTTGGCGCTTTTCAATATTGCGGGCATCCAGAAGTCGCTCGAATGTGGTTTCTCTTTTTGGGTAGCCATCATCATGGGCTGTATCACGGGTGCTGCAGGCGGTGTTATCCGCGATGTGCTTCTTAATGAAGAGCCGGTCATCTTCCGAAAGGAGATTTATGCGATGGCTTGTGTCGCCGGTGGTTTGGCTTATTGGGGATTGAGCTATCTGGGTGTGAGCCTCTATATTACGGTAATTGTAGCTTTCTGTGTGGTCTGCGCCATCCGATTGCTGGCTGTAAGATACCATATTTCACTCCCGAAGCTGAGGGATGAAGAACAAACTGTAGAATGAAAAGGAAAAAATGAAATTGATAAATAACAGATAACAGATGAAAAGACTGAAAGCGATTTTGATGCTCGTTGTTGCAATGATGCTGATGTCATCGGCAACAATGATGGCTCAGAACAAACGAGAGTTTCGTGGAGCCTGGATACAGTGTGTTAACGGACAGTATCTGGGCAAGAGTACGCAGCAGATCCAGGCGATGCTTACCAGACAGCTTGATGAACTGCAGAAGGATGGCGTGAATGCGATTATCTTTCAGGTTCGAGCCGAGTGTGATGCTTTGTATAAGAGTGATTTAGAGCCTTGGAGCAAGTTCCTTACGGGAGTGCAGGGAAAGGCTCCTTCTCCTTATTGGGATCCGTTGCAGTGGATGATAGAGCAGTGTCATAATCGTGGCATGGAGCTTCATGCCTGGATTAATCCTTATCGTGCCAAGCATAGCGTAACTTCCTATGAGCAGGTTTCGCCGAAGAATATCGTGAAGAGGCGTCCTGATCTCTGTTTTCAGTATGGCAAGCTGACGCTGTTGAACCCTGGGTTGCAGGCTGCAGCCGACTATATTTGCGAGGTGGCTGTGGACATTGTAAGCCGATATGATGTTGATGGATTCCATATTGATGATTATTTCTATCCATATCCAGAGGCCGGACGTCAGATTCCTGATCAGCAGCTCTTCCGCCAGCAGTCGCGCGGCATGCGAAACATCGGTGATTGGCGCCGTGATAACGTGAGCCGGTTTGTAAAGCAGCTCAGCGAATCCATTCATGCCGTTAAGCCTTGGGTCAAGTTTGGTGTTTCTCCATTCGGCATCTACCGCAACAAGCGTACCGATCCTAATGGTTCAGAAACTTTCGGCCTCCAGAATTATGATGATCTTTATGCAGATGTTTTGCTTTGGGTGAATAATGGTTGGATAGACTATTGTGTGCCTCAGATTTATTGGGAGATAGGCAATCGTGCTGCAGATTACAAGACGCTCATAACCTGGTGGAATAAGCATGCTGGCAACCGCCCATTATATATAGGTGAAGATATAGAGCGTACAGCCAAGTTTGCTGACCCAGTCAATCCGCGCAGTCATCAGTTGCCTGCCAAGCACCGCTTGCATCAGCAGATGCGCAATGTGAAGGGCACTGTGCTCTGGTATGCGCAGACTGCTGCCGATAATGTAGGTAATATCGGACATACACTCCGCAACAATTATTGGAAGTATCCTGCATTGCCACCCTCTATGCCTTTCCTTGATAATAAGGCGCCAAAGGGGGTAAAGGGTGTCAAACTGATGTGGACCGAGAAAGGTCCGCTGCTGGTATGGAAGGCTCCTAAGGCTAGCAAGAAAAAGTGGGGCGATCAGGTGAACCGTTTTGCTATCTACCGTTTTGAGAAAGGAGCTAAGGTAAATCTCAATGATGTTTCTGCACTCCAGGCAGTTACTTATGATAATTTCTATCGCATCCCTTATGTGAGTGGCAAGAAATATGTGTATGTAGTAACTGCTCTCGACCGTGTAGGAAACGAAAGTAAAGGTAAGAAAAAGAAAATTTCTTTTTAGATGGGTTAGATGATATAAACGGAAAGACCGTTTAAAACAGAAAAACCGTTGTACTCGATAGGAGAGAGTGCAACGGTTTTTTATTTTGTTGGGATGGGGGAGCGGGTAGTCCTTACATCCTGTATTTTTTTTATTCTTTCAGCAGGTCGTTCAGGAAGTTGTCCAGATCGTTGTCCAGATTCTCCATCAAGTCACCACCTACGATGATTGTATCATCGTCAGCAAGATAGAGCTCGCCAATATGCTCTTTATCGTCATCTTCGAGCACAAAGCTGTATGGCTTGAGGATGCCGAGATGATCTATGATATCAGCCTGTTTGCGCAATACATCGCGAAGCAGCTTTGCTACCTCGTCGTAGAAGTCTTCATCCTTGTTTTCTATCCATTGCTCAACAACGCAGCGGGTAATCTCGTTGTCATCGTCGTCAAAGGCCAGGAGTTCGCCACTGTCTTGCGAAACCCTTACGTGGATGTCGGTCATTTGAGAAGTCTCGTCGTCAGATTCTGGCGCTGGGAACTTTTGAGCCACTTTTCTGATAAAGCGCTCTACTTGCATGATTGTTTGCTCTAATGTTTCCATATCAATTCTTTAATAATCCATGCAAAGATACATAAAAAATTGATATCACCAAAAGAAGTTGCTAAAAAAAAGCATTTTTGCTTTTAATTTGTTCTCAAACTGCCTGATTCCAGGGTATAGATAACGTTTACGCTTCTTTTTTTATATTTTCTTTTCGATTTTGTTTGCCATTTCTAAATAATGTAGTATCTTTGCACTTGAATTGCAAAAATGCAATCTCAACATTACAAATGAATAACAAGATAAAACATTCTGGCATCGTAGAAAGCGTAGAAGAAGGTTGTGTGTGCATTCGCATTGTACAGTCATCTGCCTGCAGCGCTTGCAAGGTGGCTGCTCATTGTACTGCATCTGAATCGAAAGAGAAGATGATTGAGGTTTCTACCTCAGAGGCGTCTCTCTACCACAAAGGCGATAGCGTGGTGGTGACGGCTGATTCGGCTGTAGGCTTCAGAGCCAGTTTCTATGGCTATCTGTTGCCGCTGATACTGATGGTGATCGCTTTGGTGGGTGTACTGAAAGCTACTCACTCAGAGGGAGCCGCAGCGCTCTCGGCATTGGGCATTCTCATTCCATACTATGTGGTGCTCTACTTATTCAGAAACAAACTTAAAAACAAACTGAGCTTCTCTATTGAATCATAGGGTACGTGATGTGCTTCTGTAGTTTAAGTGGAGAACTCTTATTTAAAACAAAGAAAATAACAAAACAAAACACAAAAAATTATGAATTTTATTTTGATTGCTGTCTTGGTTCTCGGAGCAATCGCGCTGATTGCAGCGCTGGTTCTCTTCGGAGTATCTAAGAAGTTTGCCGTCGAAGAAGACCCTCGCTTGGGCCAGGTAGGAGAGATTCTGCCAGGTGCCAACTGTGGTGGTTGCGGTTTTGCCGGATGTTCCGGTATGGCTGCAGCTCTGGTGAAGGGTGCTGATGCCGGTTCTATCGATGGACTGATGTGTCCGGTAGGTGGAGCTGACGTGATGGGCAAGGTAGCCGACCTTTTAGGTATGGCAGTAGCCAATACCGAGCCAAAGGTGGCTGTGGTTCGTTGTAATGGTACTTGCGAGAATCGTCCTCGCATTGCCGAGTATGATGGTTTGCACACTTGTGCAGCTATGAATTCATGTGGCGCTGGCGAAACAGGCTGCGGGTTCGGCTGTCTGGGTTGTGGCGATTGCGTGGCTGCCTGCCAGTTTGGCGCAATCTCTATCAATCCTGAAACTGGCATTCCTGAGGTTGATGAAGAGAAGTGTACGGGTTGTGGTGCTTGCGCCAACGCTTGTCCACGTCATATCATCGAGCTCCGCAAGAAGGGTCCTAAGGGCCGTAGAGTTTACGTTCAGTGCGTAAACCACGACAAGGGTGCTGTTGCCAAGAAGGCTTGTAGCGTTGCTTGCATCGGATGCGGTAAGTGTCAGAAGGTCTGCAAGTTTGATGCAATTACCATTGAGAACAATGTGGCTTATGTTGACTTCAATAAGTGCCGCATGTGTACCAAGTGTGTTGACGAATGCCCAACAGGTGCTCTCGTAAAAGTAAATTTCCCAGTTAAGAAGGCAAAGCCAGCTGCAGAGGCTGCACCAAAGGCAGAGGCTCCAGTAGCTGCTCCTAAGGCTGAGGTTTCAGAAGAAAAGAAGGAGGATTAAATCATGAATTTGAGAACTTTTAGAATTGGTGGAGTTCACCCAGAAGAGAATAAGATTACTGCCGAGATGGCTACTCAGGTAGCTCCTCTCCCAAAGCAGGCTATTTTCCCACTTGGTCAGCACATCGGTGCTCCTGCCAAGCCTGTTGTTGCCAAGGGCGACAAGGTGAAGGTGGGAACACTTATCGCTGAGGCTGGTGGCTTTGTGAGTGCTCCTATTTACAGTTCCGTATCAGGAACTGTGTTCAAGGTAGATACATCTATTGATGCTACCGGTTATCGCAAGCCTTGCATCATTATTAATGTAGAAGGCGATGAGTGGGAGGAGAGTATCGACCGCTCTGATAAACTCGAGACGCTTGAGGCTCATACTGAGCTTACTCCAGAGGAAATCGTAAACCGCATCAAGGTAGCAGGTGTCACTGGTATGGGTGGTGCAGGTTTCCCAACTTTCATCAAACTTTGTCCTCCTCCAGGAGCCAAGGCTGAGTGCGTCATCATCAACGGTGTAGAGTGTGAGCCTTATATCACAGCCGACTATCGCCTGATGATGGAGCATGCCGATGAGATTCTCGTTGGCTTGAACCTCCTGATGAAGGCGGCTAAGGTAGAGAAGGGCTACATCGGTATTGAGGACAACAAGCCTGCTGCCATCAAACTCTTCGAGGAAAAGACAGCCAATGATTCTCGTATTGAGATTGTTCCTCTTGCCAAGAAGTATCCTCAGGGAGGTGAGAAGCAGCTGGTAGATGCGGTTATCCGCCGTCAGGTTCCTGCTCCTCCAGCTATCCCTGTCAACGTTGGAGCAATTGTTCAGAATGTAGGTACTGCCTTCGCTGTTTATCAGGCAGTTATGAAGAATAAACCTCTCTTCGAGCGCTATACTACCGTTACCGGTAAGCAGGTGAAGAATCCAGGCAACTTCCTCGTACGTATGGGTACTCCATTCTCTCAGATGATTGAGAATTGCGGAGGTTTGCCAGAGGGCGACAACAAGGTGCTGGCTGGTGGTCCGATGATGGGTAAGGCTGTAATCAGCCTCGATGTACCGGTAACCAAGGGTACCAACTCAATTACCGTATTGACCGATGCTGATGCTCATCGCAAGAAGGCTCAGCCATGTATCCGTTGTGCCAAGTGTGTGGATGCCTGTCCAATGGGCCTGGAGCCATACTTGCTCGCTACCCTGAGCGTAGTGAAGGATTATGAGCGCCTGGAGGCAGAGGAGGTAACATCCTGCATTGCCTGCGGTTCATGCCAGTTCACCTGTCCTTCACATCGTCCTATCCTCGATAATATTATCAACGGTAAGGGTGCGGTAATGGGCATTATCAGAGCTCGCAACGCCAAGAAGTAAGCGTTCACGTCAAGAATGAATTTCATTTAAGAAAGAATTTAAAAGATAAAATGGGAAAATTAATCGTTTCATTATCGCCACACGCTCATGGAAATGAGAGCGTAGAGAAGAACATGTACGGAGTGATTATCGCTCTCGTGCCTGCCATCCTCGCATCTTTCTATTTCTTCGGCTTGGGTTCAGCAGTCGTACTGCTCACCTCTGTGGCAGCCTGCGTCTTCTTTGAGTGGGCAATTACAAAATATCTCCTGAAGGAGGAGACCAGCCTGCTCGATGGTTCTGCCATCATCACCGGTCTCTTGCTCGGCATGAACTTGCCAAGTAACCTTCCTCTCTGGATCATCATCATCGGTGCCCTGTTTGCCATCGGTGTAGGTAAGATGAGCTTCGGCGGTTTGGGTAACAATCCTTTCAATCCTGCGCTGGTTGGACGTTGTTTCCTGCTCGTCAGCTTCCCTGCCCAGATGACTTCATGGCCTATAGCCGGACAGATGCTCAGCTATACTGATGCAACAACCGGTGCTACTCCGCTGGCTATCATGAAGACAGCCATCAAGACGGGCGATGCTTCTGTTCTCAACCAGTTGCCTGATGCGATGAGCCTGCTCTTCGGTGCCACTGGCGATACCTTCGGTGCCGGAACTACCGGTGAGGTTTGCGCCGTAGCCCTCTTGCTCGGTTTGGCTTACATGCTCTGGAAGAAGGTCATTACCTGGCATATTCCAGTCAGCATCATCGCTACCGTATTTGTTTTCAGCGGTTTGATGCATTTGGCTAATCCTGTTTATGCCAATCCTCTGGCTGTCATCTTCAGTGGTGGTCTGATGCTCGGTGCCATCTTTATGGCTACTGATTATGTAACCTCTCCGATGACCCACAAGGGCATGCTTATCTACGGTGTATGTATCGGTCTGCTGACCGTCATCATCCGTAACTGGGGTAGTTATCCGGAAGGTATGTCGTTCGCCATTCTTATCATGAATGCGTTCACACCTCTTATTAACACTTACGTTAAACCAAAGCGCTTCGGTGAGAAGCCAGCTAAGAAATAAGGAGGACAGAGACATGCAGAAATTAGAATCATCATTAAAGAACATGGTGCTTGTGCTGGTGGGCGTTGCGCTCATCGTAGGTGCTGTGCTTGCATATATCAATCATCTTACATCTGGTCCTATCGCCGAGAAGGCTGCACAGAGTCTGGCTGCCGGTATCAAGAGTGTGATGGGCACAGAAGAACTCCAGGTGGCTGAGCCTGAAGAGGTAAAGCAGGAGTTTGGCGGTAAGGAATTCTCTTTCACCATCCACAAGTGCTCAGACAAGAGCGGCAAGCAGTTGGGTGCAGCCGTAGAGAGTACTACCGGTGGTTTCGGTGGCGATCTGAAGGTGCTCGTAGGCTTCGATACCGAGGGCAAGATTATGGGTTATACCGTGCTTCAGGCTTCAGAGACTCCAGGTCTGGGTGCCAAGGCTACTACCTGGTTCCAGAAAGACGGAAAGGGTAGCATCATCGGTAAGACTCCAAAGGATGGCGACCTCCACGTATCTAAGGACGATAAGAGTGGCAATGCCGTAGATGCCATTACCGCTTCTACCATTACCAGCCGCGCCTTCCTCAAGGCTATCAATCAGGCTTATGCCGTTTATGCCAAGAAGGATGTTGACGGCGAGAGCGGTGCATCTCAGAAAGCAGATGCAGAGAGTGGTGCATCTAAAGTTGAACATAACGAAAAGAAAGGATAAACCGATATGAGTAATGTTAAGATTTTGATGAACGGACTCATCAAGGAGAATCCAACCTTCGTGTTGCTTCTCGGTATGTGTCCTACTTTGGCTACAACAACCAGCGCCATCAACGGTCTCTCTATGGGATTGGCTACCATGGCGGTGCTGATTTGTACCAACTTTGTTATTTCCTGTATCAAGAAGATTACCCCGGATATGGTTCGCATCCCTGTTTTCATCGTAGTGATTGCAGCCTTCGTAACCATCCTTCAGATGTTGATGAGCGCTTATGCTCCTGACAGCATCAATCAGGCGCTGGGTATTTATATTCCGCTGATTGTAGTAAACTGTATCATCCTGGGTAGAGCAGAGAGCTTTGCTGCCAAGAATTCGCCTATTGCCAGCCTCTTCGATGGCATTGGTTGCGGTTTGGGTTTCACCCTCGGTTTGACCATCCTGGGTAGTGCCCGCGAGATACTCGGTGCAGGTAGTGTATTCGGTATCACTCTGTTGCCGGAGACTACCAACATTCTGATGTTTATCCTGCCTCCTGGAGCTTTCCTCACCTTGGGTTACATCATTGCTATATTTAATAAGGTAAAGAAGTAAGCGTAGGCATCGCTTCAAATCAATGAAATAAAATAGAAATTATGGAATATTTATTGATATTTATCTCTGCGATATTCGTCAACAACATCGTCTTGTCGCAGTTTCTCGGTATCTGTCCATTCCTGGGCGTATCGAAGAAAGTTGATACAGCCATCGGTATGGGTGGTGCCATCGCTTTTGTCTTGACCCTGGCAACCATCATTACCTGGTGTGTTCAGAAGTATGTACTCGATCCGTTCGGATTGCAATATCTCCAGACCCTGGCATTCATCCTCGTGATTGCAGCCTTGGTTCAGATGGTAGAGATTATCCTGAAGAAGGTTTCTCCTGCACTTTATCAGGCACTCGGTATCTTCCTGCCTCTGATTACTACCAACTGTGCCGTGCTGGGTGTAGCCATCCTGGTTATCCAGAAGGATTACAATCTGCTAGAGAGCGTGGTTTACGCCTTCTCTACCGCTCTCGGCTTTGCCCTGGCTCTCATCGTCTTTGCCGGCATTCGCGAGCAGCAGGCTTTGGTCCGTATTCCTAAGGGCATGCAGGGCGTAGCTATCGTCATGGTAACTGCAGCGCTCCTCAGCCTCGCCTTCATGGGATTCTCGGGCGTAGATGGCGGTTTGAAATCGCTCTTCGGATTGGAGTAAAACTTTTACTGAAAGTTGATAAAATAATAATGGGAATTTGCGAATGGTATGAACCGATGCAAATTCCCATTTTTTGTACTTGATTTTTCTTACTCTCTTGCTTGAGGTCTTGATTTTCTTACTCTCTTGCTTGAGGTCTTGATTTTTCTTAACTCTCTGTCTTTATAAACTTGAAATTATAACTCTTTCTCTTTTCTTATCTTCTGTGTCCGAAGCTTCCACCGCCATTGTTCTTGCTTGGTGTAGAAGAGCGAGGGGTGAATCCGCCGCCACGGTTGCCAGACCCGCTGCTGAATGAACGGCTCATGCTGCTGCGGTTGCCCCCGAAGATATTACTTCTTCCGCTTCCGAAGCTGCTGTTTCCGAACCCACGGCTGCTGTTTCCGAACCCACGGTTGTTGCTAGTGCTGCTGTTGCTGCTGCCGAAACCGCGGTTAGGGCGACTGTTGCTATTGCCGAAGCCACGGTTGCTGCTGTTGCCGAAACCTCCGTTGTTATTTCCGAAGCCTCCGTTCTTAGGGCGGCTGCTGTTTCCGAAGCCAGCGTTGTTGTTAGGGCGGCTTGCATTACCGAAACCACGGTTTGGGTTCATCTGAGGTCGGTTCTCGCGGTTCAGATTTCCGAAAGATCTTCCTCTGCCGTAATCACCACGGTTGAATCCGTCTCTCATACCTACTCTAGGATGTCCACCTGGGTGAGGTCCGCCAAAACTTCTTCCGTGATACCAGCTTCTGTTTCCGTTTACTCTCCAGCTATGACCTCCACGGTAAGATACGTAGAAGTGAGGGCGACCGAAGTAGAAATAGTCGCGGCGCGGATAGCGGGCGTAGATGCCGAAGTGCCAGTAGCCCGCATTCCAGTAGAGCGGACGGTAGAAATAGGTGGCATTGAGATATGTTCTATACTGCCAGTCGAGCAGGATATAGCTCAAATCCATATTGCGCTGGCGCCAGTAAGCACCATAGAGGTCATCGTATGTATCTACACTCATCAGGTAGTCGAGGTTCACCTCGTAAGCTGCCTCATACTGGTCTTCCGTAAGATTGAGCTCGTAAGCCATCTTGTCTGTCAGGAAGAGAGCCTGCTGCCTTGCTTGCTCATAACTCATTGCAGAAGCGGTAGTGAATGTCATCATGAACATGGCTACCAGAGCTATTATCATTCGTTTCATAATCGTATATCTTTAAATTGTTATACTTCATGTTTCTTTTTTCTGGTGCAAAGATACGATGTTTTTTGCTTCCACGGTCGGGATTTCCCCTAAAGGGGTGGGGGAAAATCCCTACTTCTTTATTTTGTGCCTGCGCAGTTCTATATATAATAAGGTATAGAACCGGTGAGGAGCGTAAAGGTTTGCGTGAAGTTTTTCGCTGTTTTTGGAACAATCAAACGAAATATTTACTACCTTTGCACTCAGAAAAAAAACAATCTGATGAATAGATTGGAATTTAAAACGGAAAGTAAAATAATAAAGACAAAATAAACAAATCATGAAAGAGCTAAAAGCATTAAACAAGCGCACTGCTCCTAAGAGCGTCGCTCCAGAGAAAATCATTCAGTTTGGTGAAGGTAACTTCCTCCGTGCATTCGTAGATTGGATTGTATGGAATATGAACAAGAAAACCGACTTCAACGGTTCTGTCGTTGTAGTTCAGCCATTGGCTGGTGGTATGGTTGACTGGCTGAACGGTCAGGACTGCCTCTATCACGTAAACCTTCAGGGTAAGGAGAACGGCCAGGCTATCAACACCTTGGAGCGTATCGACGTTATCAGCCGTGCACTGAATCCATATTCTCAGAACCAGGCATTCATGGCTTTGGCTGAGCAGCCAGAGATGCGTTTCATCATCTCTAACACTACAGAGGCTGGTATCGCATTCGATGACTCTTGCAAGTTTACAGATGCTCCTGCAGCTTCTTATCCAGGCAAGTTGGTTCAGCTCTTGTTCCACCGCTACAAGTTCTTCGAGGGCGACCCAACCAAGGGTATGATCCTGATGCCATGTGAGCTGATCTTCCTCAACGGTCACCACCTCAAGGAGTGCATCTATCAGTATATCGAGCTCTGGAAGGGCGATATGGGTGCTGATTACGAGGGCTTCAAGGAGTGGTTCACCAACCACTGCTATGTTTGCGCTACACTCGTAGACCGCATCGTTCCTGGTTTCCCACGCGATACCATCAAGGAGATTCAGCAGAAGGTTTGCTACAAGGACAACCTCGTGGTTAAGGCAGAAAGCTTCCACCTCTGGGTTATCGAGAAGGCAGAAAATATGACAGTAGAGCAGATGCAGGAGGAGTTCCCAGCTCATAAGGCAGGTCTCCACGTGCTTATCACAGATAATGAGAAGCCATACCACGAGCGTAAGGTTACTCTGCTGAATGGTCCTCACACCGTATTGAGCCCTGTTACATACCTCAGTGGTGTAAACATTGTTCGCGATGCCTGCGAGCACCCGGTATTGGGCAAGTACATCCACAAGGTACAGTTTGAGGAGTTGATGCAGACGCTGAACCTCCCAATGGATGAGCTGCAGAAGTTCGCTTCTGACGTATTGGAGCGTTTCGAGAATCCATTCGTAGATCATCAGGTAACCAGCATCATGCTCAACTCATTCCCTAAGTTTGAGACTCGCGACCTGCCTGGTGTCAAGATTTATCTTGAGCGTAAGGGCGAGTTGCCACAGGGCTTGGTATTCGGTCTCGCTGCTATCATCACTTACTATAAGGGTGGTGTTCGCGAGGATGGTGCTCCTATCCAGCCAAACGATGACCAGAAGATTATGGACAAGCTCACCGAGCTTTGGGCTACCGGCGATACCCAGAAGGTAGCTGAGGGCGTATTGGGCTTCGACTATATCTGGCACGAGGATTTGAACAAGACAGTTCCTGGTCTTACCGAGTTGGTTAAGAAGGATCTTGACCTTATTCAGGAGAAGGGCATGCTGGAGGCTGTTAAGACTATCCTCTAATTAAGATATTCGTTCATAAATCAAATAACGATTAAGATTTGAAAAATAGTTATAAGGTTTTGTGTTAGTTGTTAGCTATAATCTTCTAGCTAATAGGTTAAAGGCGGGGAGCTTGTGAAAGCGCCTCGCCTTTTTGCTTATTGTCTGCTTTGTGATGTTTCAGAATCCTTAATAACCTTAATGACCTTGTCCTTCATGGCCGGATGGTTGATGATGAGCGGCACTCTTTCTACCACTACCATGGAAGTGTCGAGGCCCAATGCCTTAGGCTCGTCAATACCTATCTTGCTGATAAGAGCGTAGATACTCATCAGCAGGTTCTGTTGGCGATTATCTGAACTCTCCGGGTAATATACGCGGTGAATGATGATGAATCGGAAATCGCCCGGAATTCCGTATTTGCGCAGCGAAGGATAGGTGCTTCGCAAATCTACCTTTCCGTCTGTTATCAGATCTTCCACCACTTGTCGCAGATAGAGACTCACCCTAGGCTCTATGCGGAAACCAATGTGCATGGTTACGCTGTAGAGGGTGTCGGGAATCAGGGTCTCGCAGTTGTACTCCAGCGTGTCAGGAGTGTCAACAAACTCCATGTTGATAAGCCAGTAATGGTCAGCACGTTTCGGCTGCTTGTTGATGATGGAGTAGAGCAACTTGTCATCTACGGCACCTTCCTTGTTGGCGTGGTTCACATAAACCAGGTTGGAAGCGTACTTAGGGATGCTCTCGTCGGCCTTGATGTCGGAGATAATCTGATAATAATCATCCAGCGGTTTGGTGCTGATATAATGGCGGCGTATCTTCATGGCTTTCACCCACACGTACATCATCAGGAACAGGATTCCTCCAATGAGCATCGTACACCATCCACCTGCAAGAAACTTTGACAGATTGGCAGTCAGGAAGATGGCTTCGATGATGCAGTATGCGCCCATAAACAGCATCGTGAAAATCCGTGCCACTCCCTTGCTGTGCAGGTAGAAACCGAGCAGCAGGGTAGTCATCAGCATGGTGATGGTGATGGCGAGTCCGTAGGCTGCCTCCATGTGCGAGGAGTCGCGGAAGAGCAGGATGATGAGAACCACGCCGATGTACATGGCGAGGTTGATCATCGGGATATAGAGCTGTCCCTTAACATGGGTAGGATGCTTGATTCGCATGCGCGGCCAGAAGTGCAGGTTCATGGCTTCGCTCAATATGGAGAAGGTTCCGCTGATGAGTGCCTGGCTCGCAACGATTGCCGCACCCGTGGCCATGATGATGGCGAAGAAGAGCATGCTCTGCGGCATGATGGCAAAGAACGGATTCGCTGCCAGTGCCGTATCAGCATGATTCAGCACCCATGCTCCCTGTCCCAGATAGTTGAGAATGAGCATGGTCTTTACGAAGCCCCAGCTGATGGCGATGTTCTTTCTGCCGCAATGTCCCAGGTCGGAATAGAGAGCCTCAGCACCGGTAGTACAGAGAAATACGGCACCCAGAATCAGAAACCATTCAGGCGATTTTGCCAGCAGCATGGCAGCATAATAGGGGTTGAAAGCCTTCAGTATCAATGGGTAAGACGTGATGCTGAAAGCTCCCACCACGCCCAGCAGCAGGAACCATAGCAGCATAAATACGCCAAACGATTTGCCAATACTCTCTGTGCCAAACCGCTGCACGAAGAAGATGATGGTGATGATGCCCAGGGTGATGGGGATAACTGGCAGGTTGGGACTGATGCTTTCGAGTCCTTCGATGGCTGTGGTCACGGTGATGGCAGGGGTGATGATTCCGTCTGCCAGCAGGGTGCTTGCGCCAATGATGGCCAGTAGGTAAATCCACTTGCTCTTGAGTCGGCGCAGCAAGGCATAGAGGGCGAGGATGCCTCCCTCGCCATTGTTGTCGGCACGCAGCGCCACGCATACATATTTGATGGTGGTCTGGAGGGTGAGTGTCCAGATGATGCATGACAGTGCGCCCAGGATGGTGCTCTCGCTGATGCTTTCACCCGTATGCAGGATAGCCTTCATCACATAGAGAGGTGATGTTCCGATGTCTCCGAATACAATGCCTAATGTAACGAGCAATCCCAGAAAGCCTACTTTGTGATGATTGCAGGCTACTGAACTTTCTGCTTTTTCTTTCATTTTTCTTCTCTTATTTAAATTAAATATTATCCTTTTTGGGACATGAAAATGCCCTTTGTGATTGTAAATTTGCGTGCAAAGGTATAAACATAAGAGGTAAGATAGAATTTGTTTAACAAGATTTATCGTATTTAACCTTTATTCTTTGACGATATGAAGAGACGAATAGAGGCGAATGCCGATAAGACTACTCCCGAGAAACTTCTGAACTTTGCGAAACTTGAATAATTAATAAAGGCGGGGAGCTTGTGAAAGCGCCTCGCCTTTTGCGTATGTTTTGTAAGTTTCTTTTCAAGTGACTGTTGTAAAGAAAACAGTTATTCAATGATGTGGTTGATGACCATTCCTGCGATAGCCATTCCGAAGGTTGCGGTGATGTGACAGAGCGAACCGTTGATCTGTGCCTTAGTAGAGCACCATTCGTGTTCTACCAGTTGCTGGTCGCCCGGAGCATCATATACGGCAGTATCGGTACCCCTCTCTCCGCTAATGAGTTTGGCTTTCGGACATAGGCATCCGCCCGTGCCGCAGGCTTTGTTCTCCCCCTGGTTCTGCATCGGTTTTTCTTCACTGTATACGCACTGGAATTTTCGTCGTGGGAAGGTTTTGTTCTTCTTGAATTTCTTTCGCAGTGCTCTTGCCAGTGGGTCTCCATCCACCTTCCAGAATTCAGATTTTCTTACCTTGAAGGGGTCGGTGCGCAGGGCAGCTCCCATAGAAGATATAAAGGTGATTTCCTTAGGCAGGGTTGTGGCACGCAGAATGAGGTCAGCCTTATCCTTGAGCGAGTCGATGGCATCGATGATGAAGTCGTATTGCTCCATGTGGAATTCATCGGCAGTTTCTGCCTGATATATTTTCTGATAGGCTGTGATGTTAGCATCGGGGTTGATTTCGAGCAGTCGGTTGCGCAGCGCCTCTACCTTCACTTCGCCTAAGGTTCGGCTTGTAGCCATCAGCTGGCGGTTGCAGTTGGTTACGCATACCCTGTCGCTGTCTACGATTGTGATGTTTCTCACGCCGCTTCTCAGGAGTCCTTCTGCGCACCATGATCCTACTCCTCCAATACCGAAGATGAGCACTCTTGCCTTCTGAATTTTCTCAAGATTATCCTTTCCGAGGAGCAGTTCGGTGCGTCGCTGCATTCCCCGCTCCATTGTCGTTATTTTATTCTCCATTTTATTGTTTGTAAAGAATTCTAATGTATATATCTGATGCAAAGTTAGTGAATAAAATCCGATGTCGGCTGATATGAATAAATGTTTATAATTCTTTAACTCATTTCTTTATCCCATGCAGCTCGTTACTCCGAGCGTAGTAGCGATAGCGGTCAGAATGCTGATGGCTATCTGAAGAATTGTTTTCCAAGTTTTCATTTTTTTTTGAATGTTGAATGTTGAGTGTTGAATGTTGAATTTTTTGTGGGCGGATAGGCTGGGCTAGGGGCTAGCACCCTAGCCAGTCTATCCTTGGGCTATTCAAGGCCGTCGCCAGTATCGTCCTTGCCGGTAGTGCCGCCGCTTGATTCAGAGCCTTGGCCGTCGCTGCCCGTGCCACCGGTGGTTCCTGAGCCGCCCTGGGTAGAACCGCCGCCGGAAGTGCCGCCGGAAGTGCCGGTGTTATCGGTGCCGGTGAAGGCGCCATACTCTTCAATCTTGCACTTCTTTCTGAGCTCGGAGTTGCTCCAGGTTTTGGTGTTGCGTACAATCAGGTGAACGCCCTCTACGCTGGCAGCGGTTACCTTGTCGCGGGTGTCTTCCGCTTTTGAACTCATGCCGATGGAGAAGAGGCCGAGACCTGAGAGGCGGACGCTCTTGCCGTCGAGAATCAACTCCTGCAAGTGGTCGAGAGCATCCATCAGTACACCGTGGATGGTGCCTCGGCTGTATGGCGAGCCGTGGTCGGCGATGTGTGTAACGAAGCCTTCGAAATCTACTTCGCGGTCGGTTACTGAGGTGGCATACCACTTTTTCTTACCTGCGTTTTCTCCACTCTGTGGTGTACGCTGAATCTTACGATACTTCAATGTTCCTTTCTGTTCCATGTTCTTTTAGTGTTTAATGTTTAGAGTCTGGTGTTATGGGAAGCCGCCGCCATCTTTTGTCCGGAGCTTGATGAGGCTTTTCCTAATCACGATGCAAAGATACGCATTTTTTCTGTAACTGCCAAATTTTAGGTTGCAGATAGGGGCTGTTTTCAGCAAAGGGGGGATGGAGGGAGGAAGAGAAGGGAGGGGGACCAGCGATGGAATCGCAGGGAACGGGGGCAGGCGGGGAGGCGAGGCGAGAGGCGGGGGGGGGAGCGATTCTCGTTAATAAAGCAAAAAATATAGAGTAGGGGCTCGCTACTCTTAGAGTTATGAGGGATAAGTCATAGATTAGCGCAGAGAGAAACGCTATGGAGGGTGATTCTGGTGCTGCGTTTTGCTGACACTGACACTGACAGTTTTTTGTTTCTGCTAGCTGCACTAATAGGTGAAAGAATGTTAAGATAATATTTTATATTTATATATAATATATAAATATAACTTTTCTTCTTACTCTTTTACTACCCTCGGAAAAAATAACTGTCAGTGTCAGTGTCAGAAAATGATTGAAAAAAAATGTGTTCATTTGTTTGGTCATTCAAAAAATTATATATACCTTTGTGCTACTTTTCGCTTTAAGCGGGAATTGTATTAACAACTATATATTTTTAGATAAAGGATGAGGCCCTGCAGCTTTGTTTCCCGAGCCCAAGCTCAACAAACTTGAACCCCCGAACCGGAACCGCATCTTATACTTTACCCTAAAAACTAATTTAAACTTATAAAATTTATGAAAGAAACATTAGAAGGGCATTTTTGTGGAGCTGATGATGAACATTACTTTGTTTATCCTAAGGAGAAAACTCTTTCTGACTTGTATAAGAAAAAAAATACAACTGCGGAGAAGCAGAAAGAGAAGGTGGAGGATGAAGAGGGGAAAAAACATTCTTCTGTCTGTACCTACATCGATATGATAAATGACGCTAGCCAGAAGCTGAAGATTGGATTCGAACAGTATCTTAAAGCAAAGGAAGACGAGATTAGCAAGCTGAAGAAGGAGCTGGCTAAAGAGAAGAGTATCTCCGATAGTCTTCTTTCGAATAATCTGCAGCTGGTTCTGGATCTAGATGAGGCTAAGAAGGAAAATAAGCAGCAGGCTCTGAAGCTGGATAAAGTTCAATCGGAAAAACTGCAGCTGGCTCAGAGTCTGGATAAAGTTCAATCGGAAAAACAGCAGCTGGAGCATAGACTTCGCGAGGTTCAATCGGAAAAACAGCAGCTGGCTCATGACTTGGAAGCAACTCAAGCGGAAATCAGGCAGTTAGCGTATAAACTATATCAGGCTCAGGAGTCAAACAAGCAGCTGGCGCAGAATCGGGAAGATATTCTGAAAGCAAACCAGCAGCTGGCGCAGCAACTGGATGAAGTTCAGACGGAAAACCAGCAGCTGGCTCATGACTTGGGTGAGGCTCAGACGAAAAGTAAGGAGCTGGCTAGGGGGCAGGGAGAAGCTTTGGCGGAATGCAGCATGCTGGAATATAAACTGGAAGAGGCTCAGGCGGAAAACCAGAAGCTCAGTAAGAAACTTGATGATGCAAGGTTTGATATCGGCCGCCAGAATATCGCCATAGGCCACTTGAAGAAAAAAGCAGAACGTAAAGATGACGCAATGCAGGCTGATACATCTGAGGTGAAAGAAAAAATTGCCAGGGAAATGATTGACTCCGGTATCAGATTTGTTAAAGATATGAAGACTGCGATAGATGATTCGCAGACTTTTAAATGTATGGGGCTGTTAAACCATATGACAGATGATTGCTTTGGCAAACATGAATCTATACATCGCGAACTGAAGGATATGATTCAAGGCATTTTTGGCAGTCGTGAACAAGTTGCAAAGGAGCAGAATGAACCTAGACCTAACAATGTTACGGTAGAAAAAGGCGGGGTGTACAATGCTGAGGTTCATCATCAGGATATTCATCCTAAGGCGGACAAGCCGGATTTTCTGCCTAAGGGGTACCATCCGCTTTCTCTGTCTGAGGTGGACCAGCTGGATTCTCTGCCTAGAAATAAACGCAAAAGATTAGGATTAGAAGGAGATGATTATGAGTGGAGATAAGATTATTATATGCCCTGGGGCTGTTTACAACGAGCATGTTGAACAGCAGAATATCTTTGGCGTGGTGAATGTATATCCTCCGAAAGATGGAGAGAGAGGCGGACAGACGGTTTCTTCTGTACAGCTGATTGACTGTTCGGAGGATGAGGACCTCGAGGCGGAAGATGTTGCTGCTGCTGACATCAGCCAGAAGGAAACCGGTAGGGGCAGAAAGAGCGAGTGTCTCTTTGCCCTTGATGAAAACTACTGCGTCAAGGACGAGGCGGAAACCCGCAAACAGGCTGATCTCTTCTGCAGATTCCTAGAGCAAAATGAGTGGGCAGAGCTGCCTACCAGTGCTAGTAAAAATTCGCCCCTGAACATCGCCATCTTCTCCTTCCTTGATCATTGGAAAGAATATGGGGTAATTCCCCGCAAGCGAGCGGTAGGAGTGAACACCATCTTCCGATTCCTGACCGAAGACTGCAAAATCAAGAAGGATGCAATAAAGAAGTCGTTCAATAATGCCTTCTGTAACAACCCCCCGGAAAAGAATTCCGATATGGAGAAGCTGGTGGATGCATTTTTTGAAGAGAATATGTAGGATTAATGACTGAAAAAAGAAAAAACGTAGGCAGAAATAATTAATCCTATTTTGCCTATTTGTCCTAAAGGTGAAAAAGCCGTATCTTTGCCCCCGTAATCAGATGACAAGTCTGGTTGCGGGGGCATTTTTTTGTCCGTAAAATAAGATTTATTAATTTTTAAATTTTAAGTTTATGAAAAAGATGAAAGTAGTCAAGCTTCTTGACGTTCAGAGTGGTGTAAGCCAGCAGACAGGTAATCCTTGGAAATCTCGCGAGGTAGTGGTGGAATCAATGGAGAATGCGGTTCATCCCGACCGGTATGTGGCGCGGCTCTTCGGCGATGCGGTAGACAAATTTACGGCTAAGGAAGGCGATGTTCTGGGCATCGGGCTCCGCCACAGCGTGAGGGAGTATAACGGCAGATATTATGGCGAGACGCATATCTCGGAGTTTGAGCAAGTGCAGCCATTCTGATGTTAGTTAATAGTTGACAGTTAATAGTTTATAGAGTTTTGCTTATTATAAAAAAATAAAGAATTATGTATATTAAAATTCAGATTTCAGATGCTTTGTATCAGGCTCTCCTGACGCAGGGCAAACGCAAGAAGGGCTCTATCGCCCTGGTCAGCCCTAAGGAGGGTAATTTCAACGCATTCGCCAGCAATAGCGAAACGCGGAAACAACGCAAGTTTATACGGCTGGCTCATGGAAGTGCCAGCGTGGGCGATGAGGATGTGAGAATGCATCTGCGTATCAGCCGCAGAGAAGCCGAGGTTATGCCGGCTCAGGTTATCTGCAAAGAGAGTGAGATTGCCGGTGAGTTTGTAACGAAAAATTGCTAGTCTATGAGTTTTGGAATATCCGAAAGTGTAAGGAGCAGGGCAGTACAGGTTTGTACGCCCCAGCTCTTTCATCAGGCAGCCCAGAGCGGTGTGGTGGTGAAGACTTGCGCCGAGATAGAAGACGCACTTGAGAGCCTGCGCAGAGGCGAGATGAGCAAGGATGATTATGTGGCGCTGAAGACGAAGTTGAAGGCTAAACTCCCGATTCTCACTCCGCATGCTACCTTCAAGAACGGCCGACGACTGAATGCGGATGCCATCCCCAGCGGGCTTTCTATCTACGACAAAGACCATATTCCCGACCCGAGAGGGTGGTGGAAGACGAAGAGCCAGGAGCTGAAGAAGAATAAGCCTGAGGTGCTGGAATGCATCCTGCTGGTTCATGTTACGCCTTCGCTCGAGGGACTGAGGCTTGTCTTCGTTATCCCGGGAAGAATGAACCTGGCTGATGCGCAGAAATGGATGTCGGAGCAGCTGGGGGATAAGGATTATGATTCTTGCGTGAAGGACCTGGCTCGGCCTTCGTTCATCGTGCCCGAAGACTATATCCTCTTTATTAATGAAGAGGAGCTGTTTAAGGATAGAGAGGCTGCAACCCAGAGCGAGAAGCTGAAAAAAGACGGAGAGCTGAAGGGGGACGGAGAACTGAAGGGGGACGGGGCTTGGAAAGCCCCGGAACGGGGGCTGCCTGACGGGAGACCGGAGGGGGCTGCTGAAGGAGGCGAAGCTGGCGCTGACGGGAGACCGGAGGGAGCTGGCGCTGAAGGAGGCGGAGCTGGCGCTGAAGGCAAGCAGGCTGAAGGCGGGGGTGCTCCTACCAGCTACCCCAAGGAATACCAGGGGGTGCCTTATCCGGTTATCATAGAGAAGCTGATAGAGCTGCTGGGAGGAGAGCCGCAACATGGCTCCAGAAACTCGTTTATCTTTACATTAAGCTGCTATCTCCGCTATCTCTGCGATGATAATGCGGAATGGATCAAGCAGGTGATTCCAACCTTTGGCGAAGACCGGAAGAGGGCGTTCATAACCGTGGAGAGTGCCTGCAACAGAAAGCAGAGCTTCCGAATGCCCAGCATCGTGAGCAAGGCCATAGAGCTGGTAAGGAATGAAGAGATGAATACGCTTTCTGCCAACTATGATGACAGCGATTTCGGCGATATCAACAATCCGGAATCTTACTTCTATCATATTCATCAGATGCCGGAAAAATTGCCCAAACTCATCAGACTCCTGATTTCGAAAACACCGGGGATTTACCGTCCAGCCGTATCGCAGGCCATCTTCCCGCCACTGGCATCGCATCTCTGCGAAACCCGATTCCGCTATCTCGATAATGTAGAGCATGAGGCTACAATTTCTTCTATCCTGTGTGCCCCTACAGGAAGCGGAAAGGAAGCCATCACGCAACCTATCAACCATATCATGGCTGACATCAGAAAGCGGGATGCTGAACAGAGAGAAAGAGAGCGACTGTGGAAAGATGAATGCAACCGCAAAGGCTCGAACAAAGACAAGAGAGAAAGACCGCAAGGACTTGTTATACAAGAGGTTAATATTGATATGACGAACCCTGCCTTTGTGCTCAGAATGAAGGAGGCTGAGAACCATTTCCTCTATTCAAAACTGAACGAGCTGAACCTCTTCGATGCGCTGAAGGGTAAGACCAACCAGCACTTCCGTATCATGGAGCTTGCCTTCGATCTGGGTAATTACGGACAGGACAGAGTGGGCACACAGAGCGTTACCGAAACCATCAAGGTGCGCTTCAACTGGAATGCCTGCTGCACCCCGAAAAAGTGTCGCGAATATTTCAGAAGGGTGGTAACGGATGGTCCTATCAGCCGTATCTCGTTCAGCACCATCGAGCGCCGTCCATGCGGTTCGGAGCTTCCGGTATACGGCACTTATGATGCAGCCTTCGATGAACAGCTGAAGCCCTATATCGACAATCTGGTGAAGGCTAGAGGACTGGTAGACTGCCCTGGAGCCCGCAAGCTGGCTCAGACGCTTCTGGATGAAAATGCCCAGTTTGCCCGTCTGTCGCAGGATGTGGTATTCGAGAATCTCTCGTTCAGAGCCAATGTCATCGCCTATCTGAAGGCATGCGTGCTGTATGTGGCAAACGGCATGAAATGGGAGAAATCCATCGCAGATTTCGTGCGCTGGAGCGAGCGTTATGACCTCTACTGTAAGCTGAAATTATTTGGACAGATGATTTACGATGCAGACAGAGAGCAGGACAGCGTGCCTAAGACAGCACCGAGGGGTCCGAAGAATATGCTTGAGATGCTGCCCGAACAGTTCTCGCTCAAGGATTATGCCAATGTGCGCAGGGAACAGGGTTTCGACGACAACCGCAAGCGTACGATGGATGCTGTTTACCAGTGGGTATCGCGCGGATATGTGGTGAAGCTGCTAAAAGACGAAACTGCTGACACTGACACTGACAGTTTAATTTTCCGCAAGGTGCATTACAACAGAAGTTATCTTCTCAATAAAGAATAAGCTTATGGAAATAATAGTAAATCGAATAGCCAAGAAGAAGACCTATACGATAGGTCATCTTTATCTTCTGAAAGAGGATGAGGTAGAGAGCCGCCAGAGTTTCAGCAAGCATCTGGAAGACAAGCGTGAATTTCGCGATACCTTCGACCGCTCGTTGCTGGATAAGGAGCATTATTTCTGCGATACGCTGGAGCCTACCTGGCGCAATCTGCTGGGCATCACGCTGAGTCCTGGGGAAGTGGATGCCCGTCGGGGCAGGGTGAGCGGCAAGATAGCGCGCAAGGTTCGGGGCAAGACGGCGATACCCGAGGGCACTTATCCGCTGCTTGTTACCCCGTCGCCCAGGTTTAAGTGTTTTCTGCCTCTCGTTCAGGGAGTGCCCGGTTTCGAGGGCATCCGCATCCATGCAGGCAATTATCCTGACGACACGCAAGGCTGCATCCTGGTGGGCGAGAACAAGTTCAGGGGGATGGTAGTGAACTCCCGCATCTGGCTCAACCGCCTCATCAGCCGCATCGCCGAGGCAAGGGAGCAGGGGGAATCAGTATGGATTACGGTTATCTGAAAATAAAAAGAGGGTGAGTCATCTGGTTATGACACACCCTCTTTTTGGCTTTTATTTCTTTTTCTTCTTCTTCTTTTTGATGCCGAAGAAATCGCGGAGGCCGTTGAAGTCTTTCTTCATGATGAGACCGAGACCCTGCGTGTTCAGACTGTTGCGCGTAAAATAGCGGTCGTTGGTCTGATTGTACATGCGTATGGCGAGGTTGCCGTTAGGGAAGATGAGGTAGCGGAGGTCGAAATCGCCGATGAAACTCTGCGTGGCATTCGGATTGTCGCGATAACCGAACTGGCCATTGAAGAGTAACCGGTTGTTGAGCAGCTTGCCACTCAGAATGCCCTCATATTCGGCATTGTTGAAACCTTCATCGCCCGTAGATATGTTGGCACCGAAATTCCAGTTGTTGCTCTTCACCACGTTGGAAAGTACGGTGTTCAGCTGCTGCGAGATGGTGCCGCTCAGCAGGCTCTGCATCGCCAGCGAAGTCTGACTCTGCTGTTCGCCGTCCTCGCTCACCTGGTTGTTGTTGGTCTGGGCGTAGAACCGGCCGATGCCTAAGAGATAGAGCACCTGCTGGTTCATCTCTTCCTGCGAATTGATGATAGAGTAGATCATCTGCTTCGCATCGCTGTTAACCGTAGGCAGGTCCATAGAGAAATCTACCTTAGGCGATTGAGGCGTGCCGGTGATGTCCATCAGGCAGTCTACGCGGATGTTGTTGCCCGAGAACGAACGGCCTATGCGCAGGTCGCTCAGCGGCACTCCGTTTACGGTATATTTAGCCCGCAGGTTGAGTGGGGCGTTGTATGGATTGCCACCGAAGGCGATGGTGCCGCCCGGCATAAACTCGAACTCCTTCTTGATGAGATTCTGGATGGTGAGCTTGTAGGTGCCGTGGTCTACCACATAGTTGCCAAACATGTCGAACGAGCCCTTGTTGAAGTAGTTGGCGCGAATTACGCCATCTCCGTTCATGGTGATGTAATCGCCCGACTGCTCGTCCATGATCAGCTTGAGCGTGAGGTTCTGGTTGGTGTTTACGAGGAAGTTGATGCGCATATCCGATTCGAAATCGATGTCATCCTCTCTCTGTTTCGTAGTTGGAGCCCCGTTCAGGCTGTCCATGATATCCGGCACAATCTCGTGCCAGTGGATAAAGCTCTTGTCGCTGATGGCGTCCGGACTTGCCACATTATATACAAAGATGCTGCCCGGTTCGGGTTCGGCGTTGATATCGATGACGGTTTCGCCGCTCTTGCCGTGGATGCCTACCTCGCCCGTGGCATAGATGGTGCCATAGAAGGTGTTGTCGCCAAACTCGTGGGTATCGAAGCCCAGGAAGTTGTGCGCCTTGATATCGAGGTCGTAGCTCAGCCTGGTGAGGTGCTTGTGGTGGATGCCTCCGCTCAGGATGGCTATGTTGCGGTTGCGGTCGAAGATGGTATCATTCTCTATGAGGATATCATCTGGGATAGCGTGGGCATGGAGCGCATCGAAGGTATAATCGGTGTTGAGCTGCTTGAGGTGCACCTTGCCGTGAGCGGTAAGGTCGCCCACGAGATTGATGTTCTTCAAATCGCCCACTACATTGAGATGCCCATCGCCCCAGGCTTCTACCTGGTTCATGAAACTGCCGCAGAAATTCTCGAGGAATTTCATGCTGGTGCCCTGGGCATCGATACCCAGGTCGATATAGTTGCGCTTAGGCGAGACGTATCCGTTGATGAGCGTCTGATGCTCCGGACCATCATCGGCAACTGCATGAATATCAATCTGTTCCAGTTCCTTATTGAAGTTGACACCAGCATGGAGCACACCGAGCGGTCCGTTTTCGAAGGTAAACTCCTTTACGTCTAGCTGGGCGTAGGCATCAGGGTCGTTGAAGAGGCTCTTGATGATAGCCTTGCCCGAAGCCTTGCCGGTGAAATCTACCGAATGGAAATTGATGAGGTTCAGCACGTATGCCACATCCACATCCTTCAGGTCGGCTACGATAGAATCGGTCTTCTCGGGTGTAGCAAGACCGGAAACGATGACGTGCTGCTGGTCGTGGCTCACGGCGAAATGGTCTACCAGCAGGCGGTTCTTGCTGTAGATGATGTCGGCAGGATGAACCTCCCACGGCGTGCCGTCGATTCTGATTTCAGACGGGTGTATGGTTACGTGGGCGGTAGAAACCTGATCTTCGTTCTTGAAGAACTGCGCCCTCGTATCGATGATGCCCTGGATAGGGAGCTTAGCCGAATGGTTGTTGTAGAAGAGCTTGGCGAAGAGCTGGTTGTCGGCAGCGGCTGCCTTTACGTGGATGGCCGGTCCGTTATCGCCCCATTTGCCCTGCCTGATCTGCGCATCTATCTTGAGCGAATCGTTGATGGTATGCAGTCGCACTTTGGCTCCATGATAGTCTTTGCCGCCATAGTTGAAGCCAGGTACGCTGGCATAGATGTTGACGGTTTTCTCGGCATCGTTCATGAATCCATCGGCAAAGACGGGCTGCTCTATCTGCAGCGGAATGCCCAGCATGCGCTGCAGAATCTCGGTAGAGGTGATTTCTGCCTGGAAGGTGAAATGGTTCTTCGCACTCCTGTCTACCTTGCCGATGCCCGGAAGGGTAGGCAGTTTGCTGGCTACCAGGTTGGTGAAGCTCTTGGTGAGGGTAGCGTAATCGTACTCTCCGTCAACATGGATGCTGGCGAACGGGGCTTCGAGGTCGAAATAGCTGTCCTTGCCCTGGTTCTTGGCGCTTACGGTGATGTCGTTGAGACTGTAGGTCTTGTCGGCTACCTTCAGTCCCAGGATGGTTGGCAGCAGATGCTGAACATGGGCAGTAGCGGCATACTGCTTGCGGGGGATGGAGTAGGAGCCTTCTACCTGGATGTTGGCGTTAGGGTCGGCGATGGATGCGAGTCCTTCGAGCAATCCCCGGTTATAGCTGCCGTCTATCCGGATGTTGCGGTAGCTGTACTTGTTGAAATCGAAGCGCGGAATGCTGCCCTTGGCATAGAAATGCTGCTTGTTGCCGTGAGCCGAAAGCGATGCTGCCAGGATGCCGAACTGCCCGTTGTCGAGGATTCGGCCCAGGTTGATGCCCTGGGTGTTGATGCTAGCCTTGAGCTCGGAGCCAGCCTTTTCGGCCTTGATGGCTACTTCGCCCACGCCGGTCTTCAGCTGTCCGCGGGTGCCTACGTTCTTGCCAGCACCATATACTTCACCTATATAATATATGTCGCCCAGGCGCAGCACTTCTTTCGGAATGCTGATGCGTTTGCCCAGATTTCTGGAAACCTCTCCGATGCCATCGCCCGATATCTTGAGGGCTGAGATGTTTGCCTTCCAGCGCAGAAGGCGGTCCCAATCGCTCACACGGCCGTTAGCCCTGAGCAGCAGACTGCCGCTCTGAGTCTTGAATTCGAGGTTATGGATGCGGGCAGATGTACTGGTGCCCGAAAACTGGAGATGAAGCTGCAGGGCATCCTTGAACTTGCGGAGTTCAGGCACGAAGCAGGCAATATCGGCAAGCGTGATGACGGACGGCTTGATGCCGCCCTGAAACTGGAGTGTAGGCTTTACGATATGCTTGTTCTCGATGCGGTAGGTAGCGCGCAGGTCATCAAACTGCAATTGCGAATGAGGGAGCTCGATGCTGAAGTCTCTGAGCAGGGCTTGCTGCTGGTCGGCATCGAGTTTGAATCTCAGATTCCTGAGTTGAAGTCCTGATTTATCTTTCAGCGCTATCTTCTTGACAGCCAAATGGATATCCTTGTCGGTGAGATGGCCCAGAATAATGTGGGCAGAGAGGTCGGTGATGCCTAGATGCTGCGGCGAGAAGACGCCCGGCTTAGGCGCAATATCGCGCTGGTTGTAGGCAACGGCACCATGCCGGATAATCAGGCTTCCGATGTGGAGGTCGAGCGGAGTATGGCGGGTGGTATCTTTCGAAGCCAGCGAATCGAGCACGAACTGGATGTTCATCGGGCTCTTGGCATCCTGCTTGTAGATGTTGGCGTTCAGTCCGAAGAGCTGGGCAGATGAAACCGAAATTTTGCCATCCTTCAAAGGCAGGAAATCGAGCTTTGCCGATACGCGCGAAGCACAGATCATGCTGTCGCCCTTCTGGTCGAGCATCATCACGTCGTCTATGATAATGCGGTTGAAGAAGCCCAGGTTCACCTTTCCGATACTTACCTGAGTGCCGAATTTCTGAGCCAGCGCACCGGCTACTTCAGAGCCGATGAAGGCCTGTACTGGTGGCACGTGCAACAGTACGACAAGCAAGAAATAGACAGCAGCCAGCGTCCATATAATGCTATTGATGATATGTTTTAAATGTTTCAGAGTTGCTTTCTCTAGTTTACAAAAATGTTACTAATTTGAATTTTGCGACAAAATTACTGAAAAATCGGCATAAAATCGAATAATTCACACAATTTTTCTTTTTTATATCACTTTTTTTCACTATTTTTGCAGCACGTTTAGAAGTTTCAGCATAGAAGTAGATAAATATATGTTTTATGGCAGATGGCCAAGATAGCGTCTTGATGAGGGCGCTGAGACATATATCTTGAAGTGATTAATAAGTTTATATATAATATTTTTTTATGTAGTTATGGCAAATGTAATTAAGTTACGTAAAGGCTTGGACATTAACCTTACGGGTAAGGCTTCCAAGGATGTAACGCTCCAGGTGGCTCAGGCTGGCGAGTATGCGCTGGTTCCTGCGGCTTTCGTGGGTGTGACTCCTAAGGTAGTGGTACGCGAGGGCGATCATGTCAATGCCGGAGATGCCTTGTTTGTGAACAAGGCTTGCCCGGAGGTGAAGTTTGCCTCGCCAGTGAGCGGAGAAGTAACCGCCATTGAGAGAGGTGAGCGCCGAAAGGTGCTCTGCGTGAAGGTGAAGGCCGACGCAGTACAGACCTCTACGGATTTTGGTAAGAAAAACGTTGATGCGTTAGACGGTGAGGCTGTCAAGCAGGCGCTGCTTGAGGCTGGTCTCTTCGGATACATCAACCAGTTGCCTTATGCTGTGTCCACAACTCCCGACACCAAGCCTAAGGCAATTTTCGTTTCTGCCCTCCGCGACATGCCGCTCGCAGCCGACTTTGAGGTAGAACTCGAAGGCAACGAAGAGGCTTTCCAGACGGGTTTGACAGCCTTGAGCAAGATTGCGAAAACTTATCTTGGTGTTGGCGTTGACCAGCACAGCAATGCGCTCGGCGAGGCTAAGAACGTAGAACTCAATGTATTCGACGGTCCTTGTCCGGCAGGTAATGTAGGCGTACAGGTGAACAACATCGACCCGGTTAACAAGGGCGAGGTGGTTTGGACAGTAGATCCTGCATCGGTTATCTTCTTCGGAAGACTCTTTCTGACAGGTAAGGTTGATTTGCACAAGACTGTAGCTGTGGCTGGTAGTGAAATCAAGACTCCTGGCTATGCTGAAGTTTTGGTAGGTACACCTTTAAGCAGTTTTGTAGCCAATCAGCTGAAAGCTACTGACCATGTGCGACTTATCAATGGTAATCCTCTTACCGGTGTAAAGACGACTACAGCCGATTTCGTAGGTGGTCATACATCAGAGATTACAGCCATCCCAGAGGGTGATGACAACGACGAGATGCTGGGTTGGATTCTTCCACGTACCGATCAGTTCTCTACATCGCGTTCATATCTCTCCTGGCTCTTCGGCAAGAAGAAGGAGTACAATCTCGATGCCCGCGTGAAAGGTGGCGAGCGTCACATGATCATGAGCGGCGAGTATGACAAGGTGCTCCCGATGGACATCTATGGTGAGTACCTCATCAAGGCAATCATCACCGGCGATATCGACAAGCAGGAGCAGCTCGGTATCTACGAGGTAAGTCCTGAAGATTTTGCTGTGGCTGAGTTCGTGGATTCATCTAAGCTCGAATTGCAGAAGATTGTACGCGAGGGCTTGAATACCCTGCGCAAGGAGAACGCTTAGTTTTAGTTTACAGTTGACAGTTTATAGTTGATAGCAATGCTGCTAAACCCCTATAAACTTTTAACTATTAATTATTATAATAATGAGTGCATTAAGAAATTATCTCAATAAGATAAAGCCTAACTTCCAGAAGGGAGGTAAGCTGCATGCCTTCGAGAGCGTGTTTGACGGTTTTGAGAGCTTCCTGTACGTGCCTAATACGACAGCGAAGAGCGGAGCCAGCATCCACGATTCCATCGACTCGAAGCGCATCATGAGCTTTGTGGTAATCGCCCTGATTCCTGCATTGCTCTTCGGTATGTATAATGTGGGATACCAGAATTTCAAGGCTGCAGGTACACTGGATGCTGCCAGCTTCATCGAGGTCTTCGGCTTCGGATTCCTGGCAGTCCTTCCTAAGTTGCTGGTTAGCTACATCGTGGGTCTCGGCATCGAGTTTGCCTGGGCTCAGTGGAAGCACGAGGAAATCCAGGAGGGTTACCTCGTCAGCGGTATCATCATCCCGTTGATCATTCCTATCTCTACACCGCTGTGGATGCTCGCCCTGGCGTGCGCCTTCGCAGTTATCTTCTGCAAGGAAATCTTCGGTGGCACGGGTATGAACATCTTCAATGTGGCTGTGGGTGCCCGTATGTTCCTTTTCTTCTCATATCCATTGGCTATGAGTGGTGATAAGGTCTGGGTGGCTAAGGATGCTATCTTCGGTCTGGGTAACACCCTGCCTGATGGCTTCACAGCTGCTACTCCTCTCGGTCAGCTGGCTCAGGGCAGCATACCTTCAGCTAGTCTCTGCGATTCTATCATCGGTTTCATTCCTGGCTGTATTGGTGAGACTTCAGTCATCGCCATCGCCATCGGTGCCATCATCCTTCTCTGGACAGGCATCGCATCCTGGAAGACCATGGGTTCTGTATTCGCAGGCGGCATCGTGATGGCGCTTATCTTCCAGGCTCTCGGCATGACACCTATCGCCTGGTATGAGCACATCGTTCTCGGTGGTTTCTGCTTCGGTGCCGTATTCATGGCTACCGACCCTGTAACCTCAGCCCGTACTGAGAAGGGTAAGTACTTCTACGGATTCTTCATCGGTGCCATCGCCGTTATCGTACGTGTGATGAACCCAGGTTATCCAGAGGGTATGATGCTCGCTATCTTCTTCGGCAACATGTTTGCTCCACTTATCGACTACTGTGTAGTTCAGAGCAACATCTCACGCCGTGCTAAACGTGCTATTAAATAATGTAGGAGGAATGTAGATATGAAGACAAATTCAAATAGCTATACTATTATCTATTCGGTTATCATCGTGGTAATCGTGGCATTCCTGCTCGCGTTCGTGTCTTCTTCGCTGAAGGCAACACAGGATGCCAACGTGGCTCTTGATACTCAGAAGCAGATTCTCAATTCCCTCAACCTGCGCGACCTTGACAACGCTACTGCGGCTGCCAAATATAAAGAGGTGGTGAAGGACGAGAAGGAGAAGGACGGCATGAAGTATTACGAGTGCGAGATTGATGGTCAGAAGAAGACTGTTTACTCTGTAAAGGGTATGGGTCTCTGGGGCGGTATTTCAGGCTTCATCGCCGTGGATGCCGACAACAACACCATCTATGGCGTATATTTCAACCACGAAGGCGAGACAGCCGGACTGGGTGCTGAAATCAAGGACAACCTGAAGTGGCAGCAGAAATTCCAGGGCAAGAAGATTCACAAGGATGGAGTAGAGGGCATCGCTCTGGGCGTTGAGAAAGACGCTCCTGCCGGCGACCCTAACAATGTGGATGCCGTTACCGGTGCTACATTGACATCCAACGGTGTGGATGCCATGCTCAAGGAAGGTCTTGCTAAATTCATTAAATAATTAAGCGAAATTATGGCATTATTTAGTAAACAAAATAAGGAGGCATTCATCAAGCCACTGAACGGCGACAACCCTATCCTCGTCCAGGTGCTTGGTATCTGTAGTGCCCTGGCTGTTACTTCCCAGCTGAAGCCAGCCATTGTGATGGGACTTGCCGTTACTATCATCACGGCATTCTCTAACGTGATTATTTCCATCATCCGCAACACCATCCCTCAGCGCATCCGTATCATCGTTCAGCTGGTGGTAGTGGCTGCCCTGGTTACCATCGTGAGCCAGGTGCTGAAGGCTTTCGCCTATGACGTGAGCGTGCAGCTCTCTGTATATGTGGGTCTTATCATCACCAACTGTATCCTGATGGGTCGCTTGGAGGCGTTTGCCATGATGAACAAGCCTTGGCCTTCATTCCTCGATGGTGTAGGTAATGGTTTGGGTTACGCCCTCATCCTCGTGATTGTGGGTGCAGTTCGTGAGTTCCTGGGCCGCGGCTCATTGCTCGGTTTCCAGCTGATTCCAGAGGGAGCTTACGACTTTGGATATGTTAACAACGGTATGATGACCATGCCAGCCATGGCATTGATTCTCGTTGGATGTGTAATCTGGGTACATCGTGCCTATATTTATAAGGAGGAGAAGTAAGATGGAGCACGCAATAAGTTTGTTTTTCCGTTCGATTTTCGTCGATAACATGATCTTCGCCTACTTCCTGGGTATGTGTTCATACTTGGCAGTATCCAAGAACGTGAAGACCTCTTTGGGCTTGGGCTTGGCAGTAACCTTCGTGTTGCTCATCACCGTGCCTGTAGATTACCTGTTGCAGACCAAGGTGCTCAGCGCCGATGGCATTCTGGGTGTTGACCTCACTTACCTGAGCTTCATCCTCTTCATCGCCGTCATCGCCGGTATCGTGCAGCTGGTCGAGATGATTGTAGAGAAGTTCTCACCATCGCTCTATGCAGCGCTGGGTATCTTCCTGCCATTGATTGCCGTTAACTGTGCCATCATGGGTGCATCGCTCTTCATGCAGCAGCGCATCCTGATGGATCCTGCCAATACTCAGGCTATCACCTCTGTATGGGATAGCATCGTTTATGCCGTAGGTTCCGGACTGGGTTGGACTCTCGCCATCGTTCTGATGGGAGCCATCCGCGAGAAGATGCAGTATTGCGACGTGCCAAAGCCATTGCAGGGACTCGGCATCACATTTATCACAGTAGGCCTCATGGCAATGGCTATGCTTTGCTTCTCAGGCTTGAAAATCTAAAATAGGAGGACTATAGATATGGGTAATACATCATTTATATTGGCTAGTATCGGAGTTTTCCTCGTGGTGATTCTCCTGCTGGTTATCATCCTGCTCGTGGCTAAGAAGTATCTGAGCCCTAGCGGAAATGTAAATATCGAAATCAATGGCGACAAGACCATCAACGTGCCTCAGGGCAGCAGTTTGATGACTACGCTGAATGAGAACGGCATCTTCCTGCCTTCTGCCTGCGGCGGTAAGGCAAGCTGTGGCCAGTGTAAGGTTCAGGTGCTCGAGGGCGGCGGCGAGATTCTCGATTCTGAGAAGCCTCACTTCACCCGCAAGCAGATTAAGGACCACTGGCGTCTGGGATGCCAGTGCAAGGTGAAGGGCGACCTGAAAATCAAGGTGCCTGAGAGTGTGATGGGCGTGAAAGAGTGGGAGTGCGAGGTTATCTCCAACAAGAACGTTTCATCATTTATCAAGGAGTTCAAGGTGGCTCTGCCTCCAGGCGAGCACATGGACTTCGTTCCGGGTTCTTACGCTCAGATCAAGATTCCTGCATACGACTGCATCGATTACGACAAGGACTTCGACAAGGATCTCATTGGCGAGGAGTACATCGGAGCATGGAAGAAGTTCAACATCTTCTCTCTCAAGGCTCACAATCCAGAGCCTACCGTTCGTGCTTACTCTATGGCGAACTATCCTGACGAGGGTGACATCATCACCCTGACCGTACGTATCGCCACAACTCCATTCTTGCCACGTCCACAGGTAGGTTTCCAGAACGTACCAACAGGTATCGCTTCTTCTTACATCTTCTCATTGAAGCCAGGCGACAAGGTAATGATGAGTGGTCCTTACGGAGACTTCCATCCTAACTTCACATCGGGCAAGGAGATGATCTGGATTGGTGGTGGTGCCGGTATGGCTCCATTGCGTGCTCAGATCATGCACATGACCAAGACTTTGCACACTACAGACCGTGAGCTTCACTTCTTCTATGGAGCGCGTGCATTGGGTGAGGCATTCTTCCTTGAGGACTTCTGGGAGCTTGAGAAGGAATTCCCTAACTTCCACTTCCATCTTTCATTGGACCGCAAGGACCCAGTGGCAGATGCTCAGGGCGTGAAGTACTACGAGGGATTTGCTGTTAACTGCATCCGTGATACCTACTTGAAGGATCACGAGGCACCAGAGGATTGTGAGTACTATCTCTGCGGACCTCCAATGCTGATCAAGACCGTAACAGATTATCTGGATTCTCTCGGAGTAGATCCTGAGAGCATCATGTACGATAACTTCGGATAAAACGATAATTCAATTAAAAAGAGCAATGCTTGTTCTCAAAAAATGAGAGGCAAGTGTTGCTCTTTTTTTATTTTTCTGAATATATACAATATAATAGAGATAATTACGTTTTTATCTTGAAAGTATAGATTTAATTATGAATAAGATAAAGATAGGTGTATGTTTTGCCCTTTGCAGTCTGGCAGTCCCATCTATGGCACAGTATATGTGGCAAGAGGGGGATGGCACGGAGAAGATAGATCTTCGGGAAGATATACAATATGGTGTTGAGATGCAAGGGTCGTTTTCGAAAGGTAAAACCCCATTGTGGCTTAACGCAAACAAACATGGATTAAGTTCTTTAGAGAAGAATAACGGCTATCTCAGAGGTAGTCTGGTTCGTCCGCTTTCTGCAGATTCTGCTCGCCGCTGGGCTGTAGGATATGGAGTAGATGTGGCAGTACCGGTAAACTATACCAGCCATGTAGTGGTGCAGCAGGCTTATGTGGAGGCCCGCTGGCTTTATGGTGTGCTGACTGCAGGTGCCAAGGAATATCCGATGGAGCTGAAAAACCAGTCGCTCTCCAGTGGTAGCCAGTGTCTGGGTATCAATGCCCGTCCGATACCTCAGGTTCGTCTGGCGCTTCCTGAATATTGGACGCTTCCGTTTGGTAGAGGCTGGCTGCAGCTGAAAGGTCATCTGGCTTATGGTATGACTACGGATGATGGCTGGCAGCATGATTTTACGAAACGGCAGACTAAATATTGTGACCACATGCTCTATCACAGCAAAGCAGGTTTTCTGCGTATCGGAAACGAGAATGCTTTCTGTCCGCTCAGCATAGAAATGGGCTTGGAAATGGTTGCTCAGTTTGGTGGCAATGCATATCGTCCAATAGGTGACAGTATGGTACAGATTCCTACCGAGAAAAATCTGAAAGGCTTCTGGCATGCGCTGTCGGCAACGGGCTCTGATGCAGGTGAAGGGGCTTATGCCAATGTTGCCGGCAACCAGTTGGGCAGTTGGCTGATGCGTATCAATTATGACACTGACAGTTGGAAAGCTGCCATCTATGCCGATCATTATTTCGAAGATCACAGCCAGATGTTTCTCCTCGACTATAATGGATATGGTGAGGGCGCAGACTGGAATAAGAAAGTAAAACGCCGTTTCTTCATGTATTCGCTGAAAGATATCATGCTGGGCTTCGAACTGAATCTGAAGTATTCGCGCTGGCTGAAAAATGTGGTGCTGGAGTATCTCTATACCAAATATCAGAGTGGTCCGTACAATCATGATCGTACATCGGGTATCGCAGACCATATAGCGGGTACTGATGATTATTATAACCATAGCATCTATCCAGGATGGCAGCATTGGGGCCAGGTGATAGGAAATCCACTCTACCGTTCGCCTATTTATAATAACGACGGATATATTGATATCAGAAACAACCGCTTCATAGCTTATCATCTGGGCTTTGATGGTCAGCCTACACAGCGGTTGGGCTATCGTATATTAGGTACCTATCAGAAAGGTTGGGGTACATATAGCAACCCGTTTACAAAAAAGCATCATAATGCAAGTTTTCTGGTAGAGGCCCATTATGATTTTCCGCATCAATGGCAGTTGAAGGCAGGCTATGCGATGGATTTCGGTAGCGAAAAGATGCTGGGGCATAATGCCGGTATGCAGATAACCATCAGCAAAAGAGGTTTGCTGACGAAAAGAAATAATAATCGATAAGATAGAAAATATGAAAAAGATAATAGGGGTGCTTTCCCTTGCTGTTATGATGCTCACTCTAAGCTCATGTGAGGTAGAAACAAGCCAGAATGGTGATTTGGATGGTTTCTGGCATCTGGAGCAGGTAGATACTTTAGCTACAGGGGGTACTTGTAACTTTGCAGATAAGCGCGTGTTCTGGGGCTGCCAGTATAAGTTGATTCAGGTTGCTGATTATGATCGCTTCGAGGCTGGTAGAGGATTTTATCTCCGTTTTGAGCAAACCTCCGACAGTTTGCTGATTACATCTGTTTATCGTAATAAATGGCATGAAGATTATGGAGGCGATGTACTTTTAACAGAAATGAATGATTCTTTGCGTGCCTGTGGCATCAATCATCTGAATGAGCATTTTGCCAAGGAGGTAATGACCGGAGGTAAGATGCAACTGAAGAGTAAAACCCTGAGATTGCGGTTCAGAAAATTCTGAAAAAAGCCCTCGATGCATGTAGCACCGGGGGCTTTTTGGGTATGCTCGGTTTCTTACTTCTTCCTTTCTGATTCCTTGATGAAACCATGTCGGTAAGCATAGAGAAGCTCCTTCAGGTCTTCTATCTGCTTACGGAGTTCGCAACCTATATCTGTGTCGGCTACCAGCATTCGGCGGTTCGACATTTCTACAATCTGTGTGGTACTCTTGATGTCGGTACCTTGCTTGATGGCATCTTCCATACTCGTAAATGGCTCGTGCTGGACCAGCTGAAATCCGCGGGAGTGATATACTAAGGTGTAGCCGGCAATGCCAGTCTCGTTGTGGTAGGCTTTAGAGAAACCTCCATCGATAACCATCAGCTTGCCGTTTGCCTTGATAGGGTTCTCGCCCTTGGTTGTGCGAACGGGCACGTGCCCATTGATGATATGGCGGTTAGGACCGGTTACCCCAAACTCATCCATAATATGGTCGATAACCTGTTCGTTATCGCGCAACAGGAAGTAGTATCCCTTCTCTTCTTTATGAGTCTCCTTATCGGTAATGAAATAGCGTTCGAAGGTGGCCATCTTACTCTTGTCGAAGAGCGGACTGTCAGGACCGCACCATAGGTAGATGAAATAATCGATGGCATATTCCTTTTCATTCGGATCAGAATCTGATTGGAAAGCTGTGCGTATCTGCATGCCCGTATGATGCATCAGGGCTCTGCCGCTGAATTTCTTGCCAGGATATATTTCTACCTCTTTTAATGAACCATCTTCGTTGAGCGGACAGGAAGCATGGAAAAGCAGGTTGTTATTGAAGATAGCGTACATGCAACCATGCTGCAGCATAACGTTGATATGCTTGTGCAGCTTCTCGCAGACCATAAACGAATGATGCAGTTTCTGAATCAGAATTTCCTCTTCTTCAGATAGTTTGTCAGGATTGTCCGGATCGATGGTAGGGAAGTGGCATGAGGTCATGTCATACTCTTTTCCGTCAATCTCTACCTTGCCTTTCCTGTAATCGATATGGTCAAAAAGACAACGGTCTTTCATCTTCCATTCCGGATGCTTCTTGAAAAGCTGGCTCTCTAATTTAAACTGGATGATGGCTATAGCCTTGTGCATCTGAGAGGTGAGCCGCTGGGTCTTTTCATCCATTGCCGCTGCACCTCCGCTGAGCTTAGGCAGAAATTCTTTGCAATCATCCTCCTTGTAGGTTTCCATCGCAAAAGTAGCGAGTGGTACGAGGTTGATGCCATAGCCTTCTTCCAATGTCGAGAGGTTGGCGTATCGCAGGGAGAGACGTATCACATTACAGATGCAGGCATCATTGCCGGCAGCTGCTCCCATCCATAGTACATCGTGATTACCCCACTGGATGTCCCAACTGTGGTAGCGGCGCATCTTGTCCAAGATGATGTGGGCTCCTGGACCTCTATCGTAGATATCGCCCAGAATATGGAGCTGGTCGATAGCCAGGCGCTGGATGACGTTGGCTATAGCGATGATGAAATCATCGGCTCTGCCTGTGCTGATAATCGTATCAACAATAACATTGACATAGGCTGTCTTGTCATGATCTTCGGTGTGCTCGTGCAAAAGCTCCTGGATAATATACGAGAAATCGCATGGCAGCGATTTGCGCACCTTGCTTCGGGTATATTTGCTGGAAACATCACGGCATACAGCCACCAACTGGTGCAGGGTGATGTGATACCAGTCGTTGATGTCGGGTTCGTTCTGCTTGACGAGTTCCAGTTTCTGCTCAGGATAGTAAATAAGAGAGCAGAGTTCTCGCTTCTCCTGTTCGCGAAGGGTATTGCCAAAGAGTTCGTTCACCTTACGCTTGATATTTCCTGATGCATTTTTCAGTACATGCAGGAAGGCCTCATACTCACCATGGATGTCGGCAAGGAAATGCTCGGTACCCTTTGGCAGGTTGAGGATGGCTTGCAGGTTGATAATCTCGGTGCTCGCCTCTGCTATAGTAGGGAACGACTGAGAGAGCAACTGCAAATATCTCATGTCTTGTTCTATATTATAATGTTTCATGTTTTTTTCCATTTTCTTAGAGCCTTTTTACTATTTATCTTTTGCAAAGATAGTATAAATAATAGATAAAACAAAGGAAAAAAGTATATTTTTGAAAAATCTTTCTGTTTTTTCAGATTTTTGCAGTACTTTTGCAGAAGAAATATAATAATTCTTCAAACTAACTATATTTGATTATGAAACAAACTATTCTTGTTACAGGTGGTACAGGCTTCATAGGTAGCCATACTACAGTAGAGTTGCAGCAGGCAGGCTACAATGTTGTTATCGTAGATGATCTCTCAAACTCAAAGATAGAAGTACTCGATGGTATTGAGAAGATTACTGGTATCCGCCCTGCTTTTGAACAGGTTGACTTGCGCGACAAGGCTGCTACCGAGGCTGTATTCCAGAAATATCCTGATATTAAGGGTATCATTCACTTTGCTGCAAGCAAGGCAGTAGGCGAGAGCGTACAGAAACCATTGTTGTATTATCGCAACAATATCATATCGCTCATCAATCTCCTGGAACTTATGCCAAAGTATCAGGTAAAGGGTATCATCTTCTCTTCTTCTTGTACCGTTTATGGTCAGCCGAAGCCTGAGAATTTGCCTGTAACAGAAGAGGCTCCTCATCAGAAGGCTACTTCACCTTATGGCAATACTAAGGAGATTAATGAGCAGATCATAGCTGATTATATCCATAGTGGTGCAGCCATCAAGAGCATTGTATTGAGATATTTCAATCCTATAGGTGCACATCCTTCTGCTGAGATTGGTGAGTTGCCAAATGGTGTGCCAAACAATCTGATTCCATACGTTACTCAGACAGCTATGGGTATCCGCAAGGAACTCACTATCTTTGGTAATGATTATGATACTCCTGATGGAACCTGTATCCGCGACTATATTTATGTTGTAGACTTGGCTAAGGCACATGTAGCTGCTATGGCACGTGTTCTTGATAAGGAGACTGAGCCTATCGAATATTTCAATATCGGTACAGGTAATGGAAACTCAACTCTCGAAATTGTTGAGACTTTTGAAAAAGCTACAGGTGTGAAACTGAATTGGAAGTATGGTCCACGAAGAGAGGGCGATATTGAGAAAATTTGGGGTGATTGCACCAAGGCGAACAAGGTACTCGGCTGGAAGGCTGAGGCTAAGCTTGAAGATGTGTTGGCTTCTGCTTGGAAATGGCAGCAGAAACTTCGCGCTGATGGCATCATGTAAAGTGTTGGTTGTTTTAGAAAATAATGTGAATTGGCTTCTTTTTTCCTCTGAAAGGTTAAAAAAGCTAATTTTTGGGAAACTTATCGTCGGGAAGACGGTAAGTTTCCTTTTTTTTATATATCTTTGCAGAAAGAACTATTGGTTTAACGAAACTTGAAAATATATGAAACGGACTTTACTTTCAATATTAACAATTGCAATGTTAGCACTTTCTGTTCCTTCGGATGCTATGGCCAACGAGGGAAACATAGAATGGGCAGACCTAGATGTGGCAGATATCAACTTGAACTATGCTGGGGGCGTGATGCATATCACAGGCGCTAGCGGGCAAGTGGTGAGAATATATAATGTGGCAGGTGTTACTATCAAGACCTTCCGCATAGAAGGTAATGACAAGCGCGTAAACTTGCCATTGGCTGATGGTATCTATATTGTAAAGGTGGGGAATACCTTTACGCGCAAAATTTGCGTAAAGCATTAATAGTACCATAGAGGCCTTAGAATGCCGTTTAACTTTAATCAGAAAGTGAAAGTCTTTCATTTTTCGTTACTTATCATTTCTTGCTGTTTGATGTTCTGCTCTTGCCACGACAGGGTGCCAAACAGCAATTTCAAATTATCGTTAGATGATTATCAGGACTTACGTTCTTCTGCCTATGCTATCAATTCTAGGGCGGTAAGGAATCTGATAGACAGCATCATGCGAAATGATAAAGACCGACATGCTGCTGATTTGCATACCCGTCGCTATTATCAGAATGAAGGTAATCTGCTTTGGATTACACGTCATGGGGTAAATAGTCAGGCTGACTCCCTGGTGACTTGCCTGCGTACTGTAGCGGATATGGGATTTGATAAACGTCGGTTCTATGTGGATGCTATTGCCCGAGATATTGACAGGTTACGAGATTTAAATCTAGATTCAGCTGATAATCAGATAAATCAAGTGATAGCCCGACTGGAGTATCGCTTGACCAAAGCTTACTTCAGATATACGATGGGGCAGAATTTTGGATTTATGAATCCTAGTTTTGTTTTCAATCGTTTAGATACTCTTGCTCCCAATCCTTATGATAGTATCAAGAGACCCGTTAGGTTCAGAGGTCTGTTTGATGTAAAAATGGCTTATGCTGATGATGCGTTCTATCAGAAGGCTATGCAAATGGTTAGATGCGACTCGGTGGCTTCCTTCCTGAAAGAAGTTCAGCCTAAGAATCCTTTCTATTATCAACTGCTGGAGAAATTGAAGGCTGGAGGACTGGGCAAGGCGATGAGAATCAAAATTCTCTGCAACATGGAACGTTGCCGCTGGAGACAGTATGATAATCCCTGGCAACACGAAAAATATGTGGTTGTCAATATACCATCGTTCCATCTGATGGCTATTGATCATCAGGATACGCTCTCGATGCGCATAGGATGTGGAGCCAGTAAAACCAAAACCCCGATATTGAACAGTCATATCAAACGTATGGAGTTGAATCCTCAATGGTTTGTTCCCCGTAGTATCGTTCTCCATGATATGATACACCGGGTGGGGAATCATGGCTACTTTCGCGCGCGTAACTACTATGTAAGGGAAGTGGCAACAGGTAAGGAGGTTGACTTAGACAGAGTAACTCGATCTATGCTTATTTCTGGTGCTTATGGCATCGCTCAGCGGGGCGGAAAGGGGAATGCTCTGGGAAGAATCATCTTCCGTTTTGATAATAATTTCTCGGTCTTCCTGCATGATACTAACAGTAAGGGCGTGTTTGGACAAGAGGATAGAGGAGTATCGCATGGATGTATCAGAATAGAAAAACCGTACGATTTCGCTGTCTTCCTATTGGCTGACAAAAACGAGAAACTGAAGGAAAAGATATACTATTCGATGACAGCAGATTCGCTAGCCAATAAAAAACTTGTTGTGAATAACGTAAAGGTTAATCCTCAAGTTCCTCTCTTCATAACCTATTATACACTCTATCCGTTAGCAGGAGGCAGAATAGCTGAATATTCTGATGTGTATGGATTTGATGCGGTAATATTCGATATGTTGAGAAAATATCTATAAACAACACATTTGTAAAAGCAATGATAAACGATAAAGAACTCTTGGCGATGATTAGGGATTCTAAGACCCAACGCGAAGGCTTTGCTGTACTGGTAAGTCAGTATAGCGAGCCGTTGTATTGGAAGGTTCGCCATATTGTTTTAGATCATGATGATGCTGATGATGTGTTGCAGAATGCCTTTGTTAAGGCTTGGACCAATCTGGATTCGTTTCAGGGAAAGTCTTCGCTCTCAACATGGCTTTACCGTATAGCAATTAACGAAGCGCTTGATTTCTTGAGACGCAAGAAGCAGATGGTAAATGTCAGTACCGAAGACGAGCCGGGCTTGGCTTCACGTCTTCTTGCCGATGACTATTTTGATGGTGACCAGATTCAGGCAGAACTGCAAGAGGCTGTAGCCCAACTGCCCGATGTTCAGCGCACAGTTTTCACTCTAAAATATTATGATAATATGAAATATTCAGAGATGAGTAAGGTGCTGTCAACAAGTGAAGGAGCTTTGAAGGCATCCTATCATCTTGCTGTGAAAAAAATAACCGATTTTTTCAATCGTAAGGATTAAACCTTTTCGGTTAGTTTTCGTCTATTTAATAAAGTATAAAAGAAAGGAATGAGGAATATGTTAAAAGAAGACAATATATTGAATAGCCGTTTTGGTAAGAAAAAACATTTCCAGGTGCCGGCTGGTTATTTCGACCAGCTGACGGATAGGGTGATGGCAAATTTGCCGGAGCTGGAACCCCGCATCATTCACATGCAGCCTAGCTTATGGCAGCGTATGCCGATTCGAAAGATTGCGGCGGCTGTTGCTGTTTTGGCTGTGATGGGAGGTGGTTCGGTATTGGCGCTGAAATATACGGGAAGCAGTAAGCCTGCTATGGCACATGTGGACCATATGGTTCAGAAAGCTGCTGTGAATAATAATGAGGATGCTACTTTTAATGAGATGGCCGATTATACGATGATGGATAATGAAACTATCTATGCATCGCTGATTGCAGAAAATTAATGGTTAGTATTTCTTTTTGTCTACAGATAAAGATTTTAAAAAGATAAGGTATGAGAAAGATAATGCAACATAGGTTTCTTGCGCTTTTAGCTATGCTGATGATTAGCCTGGTTTCACTTGCTTCACAGCCTCAGGGTAGAAAACATCATGATGGATTTGATCCTAAAAGGTTTCAGGCTGAACTAGAACAGTTTATTACGACTAATGCCTGTCTTACGCCGAGAGAAGCTGCTAAATTCTTCCCGGTATATAGACAGATGGGTAAGAAAATGCGTATGATATTCGATGAAATGCGCCGATTCCGTCATGTGAATCCGAATGATAATGAGGCATGTGCCGAAGCTATCAGAAGACAGGATGAGTTGGATATTCAGCTGAAACAGTTGCAGCAAGAGTATCATTCTAGATTTATGACCATCTTGCCACCTAATAAGGTGTTCAGTGTCATCAAGGCAGAGGAACGGTTCCATCGGCAGGCATTCAGACGGATGAAGAAATAAATCTCTAAAAAAGTAGAGATAAAACTATTTAATATGTATTTATGTGACTTTTGGTCACATTAATAGGGTCGCGAAGATATTTTTAATAATATTTTCGCGATTTTATTTTGTCCTTTCCGTTATTTGTTGTACTTTTGCACTTTGGAAAATAATAATATAATATAATAAGGTATGTACAGAAGTAATACGTGTGGAGAGTTACGTCTCTCTGATGCTGGCAAGGAAGTGACACTTGCCGGTTGGGTACAGCGCTCAAGAAAGATGGGTGGTATGACATTCGTCGATTTGCGCGACCGTTATGGTATCACACAGTTGGTCTTCAACGAGGCTGATAACAAGGACTTGTGTGATGCAGCTAACAAGCTAGGTCGTGAATTCTGCATTCAAATAAAGGGTGTAGTAAGTGAACGACAGAGCAAGAATCCTAAAATGGATACTGGTGACATCGAAATCCTGGTGAAGGAACTCAATGTCCTCTCTCAGAGTCAGACCCCTCCTTTCACTATCGAAGATAATACTGATGGTGGTGATGATATCCGTATGAAGTATCGTTATCTTGATTTGCGTCGTCCTGCAGTGCGCAAAAATCTGGAGTTGCGTCATCGTATGTGCATCTTGATTCGTAACTTCCTCGATGCACAGAACTTCATGGAGGTTGAAACTCCTGTTCTTATTGGTAGTACACCAGAGGGAGCCCGCGACTTTGTTGTTCCTTCCCGTATGAATCCAGGTCAGTTCTACGCTCTTCCACAGAGTCCTCAGACTTTAAAGCAGCTTTTGATGGTTGCTGGCTTCGACCGCTATTTCCAGATTGCCAAGTGCTTCCGTGATGAGGATCTTCGTGCTGACCGTCAGCCAGAGTTTACACAGGTTGACTGTGAAATGAGTTTTGTTGATCAGGATGATGTCATCAACCTTTTCGAGGAAATGGCTCGCCATTTGTTTAAGGAGATTCGTGGTGTAGAACTTCCTAAGTTGGAGCAGATGACCTGGCACGATGCTATGCGCCGTTTCGGTAGTGATAAGCCAGACTTGCGCTTCGGTATGGAATTTGTTGAGTTGAAAGATGCTTTCACAGGTAAGGGTAATTTCTCTGTATTCGATGAGGCTAAGTATATTGGCGGTATCTGTGTTCCAGGTTGTGCTGATTATAGCCGTAAGCAGTTGAACGAATTGACCGATTTTGTTAAGCGTCCTCAGGTTGGAGCCAAGGGCTTGGTTTATATTAAGTACAATGCAGATGGTACCGTGAAGAGTAGCATAGATAAGTTCTACTCTCCAGAGGAACTTGCTGAAATCAAGACCGTAATGGGAGCCAAGGATGGTGACCTCGTTTTGATTTTGAGCGGTGATAATGCTAACAAGACACGCATTCAGCTTTGCTCTTTGCGTTTGGAAATGGGTGACCGTTTGGGGCTTCGTGATAAGAATGTATTCAAGTGTCTTTGGATTATTGACTTCCCTCTCTTTGAGTGGAGTGATGAGGAGCAGCGCCTGATGGCTACGCACCATCCATTCACTATGCCAAATCCTGATGATATACCATTGCTCGATGAGCATCCTGAGCAGGTTCGTGCCAAGGCATACGACTTTGTTTGCAATGGTATCGAAGTAGGTGGAGGTTCTCTCCGTATCCATGATACTCAGTTGCAGGAGAAGATGTTCGAGGTTCTCGGCTTTACTCCAGAACGTGCTGAGGCCCAGTTCGGTTTCTTGATGAATGCTTTCAAGTATGGTGCACCACCTCACGCAGGTCTTGCTTTCGGTTTGGACCGTTTCGTCAGCATTATGGCTGGTCTTGACAGTATTCGCGATTGTATTGCCTTCCCAAAGAACAACTCAGGTAGAGATGTTATGCTCGATGCTCCTTCTGAACTTGACCCTAAGCAGTTGGATGAATTGGAAATCAAACTTGATTTGAAGGCTGAATAAAAATAGAGAAACGAAGGTATTCACTCCATAAAAGAGTATGTGTAAAATGCCTTGAGAAAAATTCAATGATTTATAATAAGTAATTGATTTTTAGTAAATAAAGTGCTGCGCTTCTTGACGTAAATCAAGAAATGCAGCACTTTTGTTTATAAGTAGTAGTTTTTTCTGTTTTTCTAACACTATTTCGAAATAAAAGTTATAAATTTGCAGCAGATATTAAGGTTGAGCTGACGAAATGAGGCTCAATAGAATCATAAAATTCTTAAAACATGGTAGAAAAGAAAGCGACAACTAAGACTGCTGCAAAGAAGCCAGCAGCAAAGAAGGCTCCAGTAGCAAAGAAGGCTCCTGCAGCAAAGAAGGACGTTCTTTACTTGAACGCAGAGAACGCAGGTTTTAGAGCTGGTGATGTATATCAGGCATTGGCAGCTTCAGAAAAGGCTCTCACAGTAGCAGAAATTGCTAAGGCTGCTAAGATCAGTACAGAGGATGTAATCCTTGGTATCGGTTGGCTCTTCAAAGAGGGTAAGATTAAGGATGAGGACAACAAGGTTGCTCTCGCTTAAATAAGGTTTATTTTTCAAAGAGCCGCGGTTGCTTGTAAGTGAGTAACCGCGGTTTTTTCTTTTTGTGTCTTCTCTCTTGAAAGAGGACGAATGTTATGATTATTATATGAAACTTGATCAGGAGATATTCAATGTTCTTTTGGCTGCGGGTGCAAAAGGGTTGAAAGTAGAAAAAATAGCTCGTCATGTATATAATTCCTGTAATTCGATTTTTACACCTCTGAATTACAAGGATGTTCATAGCTATGTTACACAATATCTCACCAGATGCGCTAAAGACCCACAATCGCTTATAGAAAAAGGTAAGGGGTATGGTGTATATCATGTTAATTTTGATTCAAAGGCCGTACAGCAACTGATGCTCAATTTTTCTTCTTCTGTATTAGAAAATTGTAATGAAGAGGAGGACAAGGCTGACGATAGTGCTCCTCAAAGTCTTTTTGATGAGAATATGTTCTAAATTATTTTTTTTATGAGGGGAATGTTGTAGTATGTTCGTATAATATATGTAGACTTTATAAAAACTGATAAAAGTTAAACAATAAACATATAAACGAATAAACTATGGCTAGTAGATATTTATTAGGTTTTGACGTAGGCTCAAGTTCTGTAAAGGCTTCGCTTACTGATGTTGACAATGGAGAAATCGTAGCTTCTGCATTCTATCCGGATCATGAAGCACCCATTATGGCTGTAAAGACCGGTTGGGCAGAGCAGGATCCTCAGATGTGGTGGGATAATGCTAAGTTGGCGCTTAAGAAAATCATGGCAGAATCTGGTGCCAAGGGTGAAGATATCCTTGCTATTGGTATCTCGTACCAGATGCATGGCTTGGTTTGTGTTGATAAGAATCAGCAAGTTTTGCGTCCTAGTATCATCTGGTGCGACTCTCGTGCCGTACCTTATGGCGAGAAGGCTTTTCATGATTTAGGTGAGGACTTCTGCTTGCGTAATCTGCTCAATTCTCCTGGAAACTTTACTGCATCTAAACTTGCTTGGGTAAAGGATAATGAACCGGAACTGTTTGATAAGATTGATAAGGTTATGCTTCCTGGTGATTATCTGGCAATGAAACTTTCAGGTGAAGTTAAGACTACTATCAGTGGTCTTTCTGAAGGTATGATGTGGGACTTCAACCAGAAAAAGCCTGCTAAATTCCTGCTTGATTACTTTGGCTTCGATGAAAGCATTCTGGCTGATATTGTTCCTACTTTCTCTGTACAGAGTGTAGTAAGTAAAGCGGCAGCTGAAGAACTTGGTCTGAAAGAAGGTACACCAATATCTTATCGTGCGGGTGACCAGCCAAATAATGCTGTGAGTCTGAATGTGTTCAATCCGGGTGAAATTGCAAGTACTGCAGGTACATCAGGAGTTGTATATGGCGTATTGGGTGATGTTAACTATGATCCAAAGAGCCGTGTCAATACTTTTGCTCATGCTAATTATACTACAGACCTTGACCGTCTTGGTGTATTGTTGTGTATCAATGGAACTGGTATCTTGAATGCGTGGGTTCATCGAAATATCACTCCAGATGTAAGCTATGCGGATATGAATGATCTTGCAGCTTCTGTGCCAATAGGTAGTGATGGTGTTAAGATTATCCCATTTGGTAATGGAGCTGAGCGTGTATTAGAGAATAAGGAAGTTGGTTGTTCTATTCGTGGCATCAGCTTTAATAAGCATAATCGTGCTCATATTGTTCGTGCAGCACAAGAGGGTATCGTCTTCAGTTTCTGCTATGGAATGGAAATCATGCAGCAGATGGGTATGGATATCAAGAATATTCATGCAGGTAAGGCTAATATGTTCCTCAGTCCGTTGTTCCGTGATACCTTGGCGGGTGTGAGTGGTGCTACTATCGAACTTTATGAGACAGATGGTAGTGCAGGTGCTGCTAAGGGTGCTGGTATTGGTGCCGGTATCTATAAGGATCATAATGAGGCTTTTGCTTCATTGAAGAAACTTGCAGTCATAGATCCTGATGAGGCTAACCGTTCTGCTTATCTCGAGGCTTATTCTGCATGGAAAGAAGAGATGAAAAAACTTTAAACGTTTGTAATTTACTTTAGACAAACTTTTTTTATAATATCAGATAAAGGGTGGGAGAAGTCTCACCCTTTATTTTTCTTTTTCCCGATTCTTTTGACTTTTGGGGGAGCTTCCGTCTTATTTAAGGATTGGATTTAAATATCTGTAGTTGATTTTTCTGAGTATCTATCCACCTATGTTTTGCCATGATGAACCGCTTTAGAAGATAGATAAGTGATTATACAATGAAAAAATCCCCCAGCCCGCTTGAGAAAGCAGGATGGGGGATTGGTATTTTGAATCAAAAAAGTTTAATTCTTGAAACTGTGGATTGGAGCCGGAATACGACCGGCACGGTTTACGAATGCCTCGCAACTGAATGGGTTTACAGGCATGATTGGAGCATGACCGAGCAAACCGCCAAAATCTACATTGTCGCCTACCTTCATGCCCACAACTGGGATGATACGTACGGCAGTAGTCTTCTGGTTAACCATACCGATGGCAGCCTCGTCGGCAATGACACCGGAAATGGTGGTGGCTGGAGTATCGCCAGGGATGGCAATCATATCCAAACCTACTGAGCAGACACAAGTCATTGCTTCCAGTTTCTCAATGGTCAGCGCACCTGCCTCTACAGCGTTGATCATACCCTGGTCTTCGCTGACAGGGATGAAGGCACCGCTCAAACCACCTACATAAGAAGAAGCCATGATACCGCCCTTCTTAACCTGGTCGTTCAGGAGTGCAAGAGCTGCTGTGGTACCAGGAGCACCGGCATGCTCAAGACCGATGAGCTCGAGAATATCGGCTACACTATCACCGATAGCTGGGGTAGGAGCCAATGAAAGGTCGATGATGCCGAAAGGTACGTTCAGACGGCGTGAAGCCTCCTTGGCTACCAACTGACCTACACGGGTAATCTTGAAGGCGGTGCGCTTGATGGTTTCGCAAAGAACCTCGAAGCTTTCGCCCTTTACCTTCTCCAATGCATACTTTACAACGCCAGGACCGCTGACACCAACACTCACTACCGCATCGGCCTCTGAAACACCATGGAAGGCACCAGCCATGAACGGATTGTCGTCTGGCGCATTGCAGAGAACAACGAGCTTGGCGCAACCCAGAGAACCTCTGTCCTTGGTTGCCTCGGCTGTATCCTTTACGATTTCGCCCATCAGTCGAACGGCATCCATGTTGATACCGGTCTTGGTAGAACCCACATTGACAGAACTGCAGACAAAATCGGTCTGTGCCATCGCCTGAGGGATAGAACGGATAAGGAGCTCATCGCTCTTGCTCATACCCTTGCTTACGATGGCAGAATAGCCGCCCAGGAAGTTGACACCAAGCTCCTTGGCACACTGGTCGAGGGTCTTGGCAATCTTTACATAGTCGTCGGTAGTCTTGCAGGCAGAACCGCCTACCAGCGAGATAGGAGTGATGGAGATACGCTTGTTGACGATAGGCACACCAAACTCCTTGGAGATTTCTTCGCCGGTCTTCACCAGGTTCTTTGCCAGACGTGTAATCTTATTATGAATGTTCTGACAGAGCTCATCGAGATCGGTAGATGCGCAATCCAAAAGGTTGATACCCATGGTGATGGTACGCACATCGAAATTCTCCTGCTCTATCATCTTATTGGTTTCGATAACCTCAGATATATTGATCATATTGTTTGCTTTTTAAATTCTGTGCATCATATTGAAAATTTCCTCGCGCTGGCATTTGATCTGCACGCCCATAGCCTTACCAACATTGGTGAGTTCATCGGCTACTTCCTCGAAAGTTTTCTGCATCTTGCCCATGTCTACGATCATCATCATGTTGAAATACTCCTGTACGATGGTCTGAGAGATATCCAAGATGTTGATACTGTTCTCTGCCAAATAGGTACATACCTTGGCGATGATACCAACGGTATCCTTGCCCACTACTGTAATAATCGTTCTGTTCATGTATTTATTCCTTATTTTAAATTGGTAAGTTTTCGGCTGCAAATTTACAACTATTTTGTTAGACTACCAAATAAAAAGTCAGAAAACTTGTAAAATCACTAACGCTTTGCAAGTTTTCTGACTCATTTTTACCTTTCTTGTTTCCTTATCTTACTTGATACCTCTTTCGTTGAGTGCCTTAGAATATTTGGCTGCATTCTGCAAGTGCTCATCGTAAGTGCGGGCAAAATTATGAGTGCCGCTGAAATCCTCCTTGGCACACATGTAGAGATAATCGTGATGCACATGGTTGAGGACGGCATCGATACCTGCTACGCTCGGAATACGGATAGGCCCCGGTGGCAAACCTGGGTTCTTGTAGGTATTATACGGGCTCTTGATAGACAGGAGGTTGTTGTAGATACGCTTGAGGTCGAATCGCTGCCAGGCATATTTAATGGTAGGATCGGCCTGCAATGGCATTCCCTCTGGATATTCGGCATTGCGAAGCATCAGACGGTTGTAATACATGCCGGCTATCATCGGTTTCTCGCCGTTGTTGGCTGTTTCTTCGTCCACGATGCTGGCAAGGGTGATGATCTCAACCGGTGTCAGCTTCATAGCCTTTGCCTTTTCGGTACGCTCAAAGTTCCAGAACTTGTCGCTTTCTTTCTTCATGCGCTCCAGAAATTTATCTACCGAGATGTTCCAGTAGAGATCGTAGGTGTTAGGTACGAACATGCAGGCGATGGTGGCAGTATCGTAACCGTATTTCTGACAGACGCTCTCGTCGCGCAGGGCATGGTAGAGGTCGTTGCTGCCAAACATCATCTTCTTGCCAATCTCATCAGAGAGTTTGTCGAGCGTGCGGACCGAAGGGATGGTAAGGCTAACCGGTTCCTGCAAACCGTTCTTCATGTGGCGCCATGTCTTGAGGGCACCATCGCCCGGAGCAATGGCGTATCTACCGGTGCGGATATGATCGGCATAGCCGGAATGGAGGGTCAGGGTCTTGAATGCCTGGAACGGAATGCTCTTGGCAAATGGGCGGAGCTTGTTGTATACAGAGTCGATGTTATCATCGCTGTCGATGTAAACATACTCGGTGTTGCTGCTCTTCGAGAAGGAAGAGAAACAATAGATGTAGCCCACGATGGCGATGACTGCGATGCAGCCTATAGCACCATACAGATAGAGCTTAGAAAATGATTTTTTCTTTTTCATATTCTTCTTGTTTGTTATTTTTCGGGTGCAAAAGTACAGTAAAAATGGGAAATAGCAAAGTATAGGAATTTAAAATAGGTTAATTGTCATCTTTCTTTATCCGTTGTGTCTGCTTTTTTGTTACCTTTGCACTTGACATTGAGAATCAACATGTGTATCGGTGCTTTCGGGCACATTATTATAAAAGGATTATGAAAATGAAGTTTTCGATAGCGTATGCTGCCAAGTGGGGTCATGCCCTGCATGTAGAATTAACTTTTGCCGCCGCTGACGGCTATCAAGATACGATGGACTTGCCGATGACCACCCGGGACGGTTATCACTGGGAGGTGGAAATGGCGTCAAGGCAGAACCGCCATCACCCTTTCGTAGCTGTGGCTTACTGCTACTGCGTGAAAGATGCTGAGGGAAAGGTGCTGCGTAGGGAATCGCTCGCTTCTGCCCGCCAATATGTTTTTGATGAGAGTAAGAATTTCTATTTTCAGGACTATTGGCTGGAGGAGGATAATCCTTACGTGGAAAAAAATGCCTTCGTATTGCAGCAGGTAAAGTTTACTGATGTCAAGCCAGCGCGTCTGCCTCTCTTCGACCGTACTATCATCTTCAAGATTCATGCCCCGAAACTCTATGAGGGTGAGGCTGTAGCTCTGTTGGGAAATCATCCTACGCTGGGCAAATGGAATCCGGCTCATTTCCTGAAAATGCAGAACAATCATGGTAAGGACTGGGAAATATCTGTGAATGTGCAGGCTATCGATGAGCCGATAGAATATAAATATGTGGTGATTGATGCACAGACCCAGAAACTGAAGAGATGGGAATTTGGGGATAACAGAATCTTTGGCATTTCTGGTAATGAACAGGCTGGTGGACAGGGAACTCCTCAGGGTGAAATCCGCGTATACCATCAGGATGTTTATGTGCTACACGGCGGTGAGTTCCGTATCAAGAGGGTGCCGGTTCATGCCCAGTTCAATTTCGATACCTATATCTTCGATCTTGACGGAACCCTGATTTCTTCTCTCTACGACCTGGCTGCAAGCTGCAATTATGCGCTGAAGCTGAACGGGATGCCTGAACGTACGCTGGAGGAGGTACGCATGTTTGTAGGAAACGGGGTGAAGAAACTGATGGAACGTGCCGTGCCGGGAGGATTGGAGAACGAGAAGTTTGAGAAAACCCTACAGGATTTCCGCCAGCATTATATGGTGCACAATATGGATAATACGAAACCTTATCCGGACGTGATGGAGATGCTCGAGGAACTGAAAAACAGGGGAAAGAACATTGCGGTGGTAAGCAACAAGTTTTATGCAGCTACCCAGGAAATCTGCCGCCATTTCTTCGGCGACCTGGTAGATGTAGCTATAGGAGAGCGGGAGAATATCAAGAAAAAACCGGCTCCAGATACCGTAAACGAAGCCTTGCGCCAACTGCATGCGAATAGAGACAGGGCGGTTTATATCGGCGACAGCGATGTGGATGTGATGACGGCGAAGAACAGCGGAATGCCTTGTATTTCAGTGCTGTGGGGATTCAGAGATCACGATTTCCTGTTGGCACATGGAGCTTCTATCCTGGTATCATCACCCTTGCAGATATTATAAGAAAGGTAGGATAAAACTATCTGGAAGACCATCATAGAGAATGGTCTTCCAGATATTTCTTGATAAATTCAAAGTAGGTTTCTGATATCGGAATGCTCTGGTCGCCATAGGTAATGTGCTGCTGGTCTACCGTATCAAACTTTGTCATGTTGGCAAGGAACGAACGGTGTACACGCTTGAATTTCTCTCTTGGCAGCCTTTCTTCCAACTGTTTGAGGTTGCCCAGGGTTCTGATGTTAGGTCTGTCCTCAAGATGGAAACGGATGTAGTCTTTGTCGCAGTCAACAAACAGAATATCATCTATCGGGATTCTTACGCATTTGTAATCTCGTTTTACCACCAGAAAACCGTCGCGCTTGATTGGGTTGTAGTTATCGTCCTGCATGTAGCTTTCGAAGACTTTCTGGCATGATCCCATAAAGTCATCGTAGGTGATGGGCTTGAGCAGATAGTCGAATGCATTCACTTTGTAGGCTTCGATGGCATACTCCTTGAATGCGGTGGTGAAGACAATCTTCACGTTCTTGGGTACAACCTTTGCAAATTCCAGACCGCTGATCTGCTGCATGTGGATGGCGACAAAAAGTATGTCGAGATGGTTGTGATGGATGCCGTCTACAGCATCTATCGCACTTTTGTAGGCTCCGATCAAATGCAGGGTCGGAGTTTTCTCTATATACTGTTCCAGGAGTTGCAAAGCTTCCGGATCTTCATCTATGATGGCGCAATTTAAAATCATAATTTTACTGTTTTTGTGATTTTATTCTCGATTTTCGTAAAAACGAAAATTGTGTTTGTTTATTGTGTCAAGCTGCAGATTTTTTCAGATAAAAATCTATTTTCATGATTTTACCTTAAATTTGTTTAATCTATTTGGCTATTTGAGGAAAAAACCGTAATTTTGGAGATTGATAAGTCAGACTATAACTGTAGAATATGAAATACAATAAGAAACAACATACCAAATTGTCCTGTCGGAGCAAGTGTTTTTTCCTTGCCTTGGCTTTGGCTATGGCATCGGTTGATGCCTCAGCCCAGAAGATTTCGCTAGGCTCTTGCATCACCCGTGACGGAGGTCAGTTTAAAGGCGAAATGGTGAGCGGAAAGCCGCAGGGAAAAGGTACTACCATCTATAAGAATGGGGATACCTACGAAGGCTCTTATATGAAAGGTAAGCGCGAAGGTTATGGTGTTTATACCTTCAGTGATGGCGAAAAGTATGAGGGACAGTGGATGCAGGACCAGCAGCATGGTAAAGGCACCTACTATTTCCAGAACAACAACAAATATGTAGGCCTCTGGTTCCGCGATTACCAGCATGGTCATGGCGTCATGTTCTATTATAATGGTGATAAATATGACGGCGACTGGTATAAGGACAAGCGTCAGGGACGCGGCGTTTATACTTATGCCAATGGCGCACAGTATAAAGGCCAGTGGATGAACGATATGAAGAATGGAAACGGTTTCTTCAATTGGGGAGACGGAACTACTTATGACGGTCAGTGGCTAGACAACCAGCGCTCAGGAAAAGGTACTTTCAAATATGCTGATGGCGATGTGTATATCGGCGACTGGAAGGATGATATCCAGGACGGAAAGGGTATCTATAAATTTCATAATGGCGACATTTATGAAGGCGATTATGTGCAGGGAGAACGCACGGGTATAGGCATCTTCCGCTCTGCAAAGGGCGCCAAGTATAACGGACAGTTTAAGGATGGCCTGCGTACCGGTCAGGGTACCTTCATCTGGAAGAATGGCGATATCTATGTAGGCGACTGGATGGATGATCTGCAGAACGGCAGGGGTAAACTGACCAAGAAGAACGGCGACGTGTTTGAAGGTGAGTTCAAGAACGGTCTGGTTGATGGTAATGTCGTGATTCATTATGCTGATGGCAGAAGATTCAAGGGTGCCTATCACAAAGGTAAGCGCCAGGGACCTTGCATAGAAGAAGATAAAAACGGTAAGCGTTTCGAAGGAACCTACCGTAACGATGTGCGTGACGGAAGATTTGTAGAAAAAGACCGCAACGGACAGGTTACAGCCAAGGGAGCCTACGAAAACGGCAAACGATTTGAAGACTAATCTCTTCAGAAAATTAGAAAAATACAAAGAAATTATAAATAACGAGATAGAGAACCTTTATATTTTAAATAATGAGAAAAAAGAACATATTATAATGTTGAATATTGAATGTTCAATGTTCTGTTTTCAAATCTCAAAGTTAAAAGTAAATGTTCAAATCTCAAAGCTTAAACTAGAATTATGGTAGTAGATACTTTAGACAATCTGGAGAAATATGTTTCTCTCAATCCGCTCTTCGCTGATGTAGTGAAGTTTATCAAAGATAATGACCTCTCTAAATTGGAGGACGGTAAGCATTTTATCAAGGAGAGTAACCTCTTTGTTAACATAACGACAGCTCACGGAAAAAGCGAGGAAGATGCTGTTCTTGAAACACATCGCAAGATGATTGATATTCAGATTCCTCTTGACAACGAGGAGACTTATGGCTATACTCCTCTTGCTGGTCTTCCTGAAGTGGAATATAACGAGGCTAAGGATGTAACCAAGTATCCTGGTGTGAAAGCGCAGACGCTCGTTACCTGCAAGCCAGGTCAGTTTGCTATCTTCTGGCCACAAGATGGTCATCAGCCATGCATCGGTAGTGGTGATATCCACAAGGCTATCTTCAAGATTAAGAATTAAATAAGAAATCTTCAAGATAAAATTAAAGAATAATATAGAGTAACCATCTAAAATCATGATATATGGCAACAGAAAAGAAAACTACAGCCCAGAAGGCTGCAACTAAAAAGGCAACTGCAAAGAAACCAGTTGCAAAAAAGGCAGCGAAGGCTGTGGTAAAGCATATCGGACTCGTGAAGAACGACCCATATCTGGCAGACTATGAGGATGCCATCAAGGGCCGACACGACCATGCACTTTGGAAACTCGGTCAGCTGACTAATAACGGCAAACAGACATTGAGCGATTTTGCCAATGGATACGAGTATTTCGGACTGCATAAGACTGCCCGTGGATGGGTGTTCCGTGAGTGGGCACCTAATGCTACAGACATCTATCTGATCGGTGACTTCAACAACTGGCAGGAAACCGAAAAGTATCGTGCCAAAAGAATAAAGAATACCGGCAACTGGGAACTCAAACTTCCGGAGAAAGCCATGAAACATGGCGATCTCTTCAAGATGAAAGTTCATTGGGAAGGTGGTGAAGGCGAGCGTATTCCAGCATGGGCACAGCGCGTAGTACAGGACGACCAGACCAAGATTTTCTCTGCTCAGGTTTGGAATCCGGAACCATATAAATGGAAGAAGAAAACCTTCAGACCAAATGTGGCACCTCTGCTCATCTATGAATGCCATATCGGTATGGCACAGGATGCTGAGAAGGTTGGCACTTACACAGAATTTAAGGAGAATGTGTTGCCACGTATCATCAAGGATGGCTACAACTGCATTCAGATTATGGCTATCCAGGAGCATCCGTATTATGGCTCTTTCGGCTATCATGTAAGCAGTTTCTTTGCTGCAAGTAGCCGCTTTGGAACTCCTGAAGAGTTGAAGGATCTCATTGATACAGCTCACCAGAATGGTATTGCCGTCATCATGGACATCGTTCACTCTCATGCCGTAAAGAATGAGGTGGAAGGACTGGGTAATCTCGCTGGCGATCCTAACCAGTATTTCTATCCTGGCGACCGTCATGAGCATCCGGCTTGGGACAGTCTCTGCTTCGACTATGGAAAGGATGAAGTCATCCACTTCCTGTTGAGCAACTGCAAGTATTGGCTCAATGAGTTCCATTTCGACGGATTCCGTTTTGACGGTGTAACATCCATGCTCTATTACAGTCATGGTCTGGGTGAGGCATTCTGCAACTACGGAGATTATTTCAATGGTCATGAGGATGATAATGCCATCTGCTATCTTACCCTTGCCAACTGTCTGATTCACGAGGTTAACAAGCATGCCATTACAATTGCCGAAGAGGTGAGCGGAATGCCGGGCCTGGCAGCCAAGTTTGAGGATGGCGGTTATGGTTTTGACTATCGCATGGCGATGAATATTCCAGATTATTGGATCAAGACCATCAAGGAACAGAAGGATGAAGACTGGAAACCATCCAGCATCTTCTGGGAGGTAAAGAACCGCCGTTCGGATGAGAAGACCATCTCTTACTGTGAGAGTCATGACCAGGCATTGGTGGGCGATAAAACCATCATCTTCCGTCTGATTGATGCCGATATGTACTGGCATTTCAAGAAGGGCGATGAAAACGAAATGGCTCATCGTGGTATTGCTCTGCATAAGATGATCCGTCTGGTTACTGCCTCTACAATCAATGGCGGTTATCTCAACTTCATGGGTAATGAGTTCGGTCACCCAGAGTGGATCGATTTCCCTCGCGAGGGTAATGGCTGGAGCCATAAATACGCCCGCAGACAGTGGAATCTGGTAGATAATCATGAACTCTGCTACCACTATCTTGGAGATTTCGACCGAGAGATGCTCAAGACAATCACAAGCGAAAAGAATTTTAACAAGACACCAGTTGTAGAAATCTGGCATAATGATGGCGATCAGGTTCTCGCCTTTATGCGTGGCGATCTGCTCTTCGTGTTCAACTTCTCGCCAACCCGCTCTTTCACAGACTATGGCTTCCTGGTTCCAACCGGTTCCTACAGCGTAGTGCTTGATTCTGACAGCAAGGATTTCGGCGGTAATGGCTTGAATGATGACACGATGACGCATCTGACTAATTACGATCCACTTTATGTGAAAGACCGTAAGGAGTGGCTGAAACTTTATCTGCCAGCTCGTACAGCTTTGGTGCTGAAGAAAAATTAATAGATTGATTTATGAAAAATAAAAGGAGTAGTACTGCGAAGATGCAAATCGCCTGTGCTATCATCTTTATCACATTTACCTACGTCTACCTGGCATTTTACCAGGCAGACGTACTGGCAGTGGCTCAGCATGTTTTCTCAGGCGGTTTGACCAACTACAGTTACACGCTGGCTCCACTGCTTATCACGCTCGTACTCTATCTGCTGCAAGTGGGAGTGTACGCGGTAACCCGTGTGAAACGCCGTTTCCACGGGCTTACTTATTTCCCTTCGTTCCTCATCCTGACGATGATTACCGATATTCCCGTTGATATCGACCGTTATCATTCGCTGGGGGCGTGGTGGATTATCTTGCCACTCTGTCTGATTCTATGGGGCGGATTGATATGGATAGCCCGCCAATTGGAGCCGATAGAAACAGAGCCTCACAGCAACGGCTGGTTCTCCCGCTATATGTGGGTGAATCTGCTCCAGATGCTGATGATGATATTGCTTGTCAACTTTGTTGCTAGCAATGATCGGCTGTTTCATGGACGTATGCGCATGGAACATCTGATGAAAGAAAAACAGTATGAAAAAGCTTTGGAAGTAGGTGAAAAATCTCTGAAAACAGATTCTTCGCTGACAATGCTCCGTATAGCCTGTCTCAACGAAACAGGCGAGCTGGGCAGCCGTCTCTTTACTTATCCGCTGGTAGGTGGAAGTAAGGCGATGATGCCGGATAGCGTAACCGTGAAGGCTATGATGTGGAAGGCGCCAAAATGGATGCAGAAACCTTCGGCATGGATGGTTAAACATCATCTCAAGTATCGTCTGCCTGTTGACTATCAGCTTTGTGCACTCTTGCTGGACAAGCAACTAGACAAGTTCGTAGCAGAGGTGCAGAAACATTACAAAGTAACTTCGGGCAAACTGCCTGTTCATTATAAGGAAGCGTTGGTTCTTTATACGCATCGCCGCAGTAATCCAAGTATCGTTTATCACGATAATGTGATGGATACAGACTTTGAGGATTTCCAGCAGATGGATCACAAATATGCTAATGAGACAGAAAAGCAGAATGCTCTTCGGGATACTTATGGAAATACCTACTGGTATTATTATGAGTATGGAAACAAATGAAAGTTTTAATTTAGGAGATTAATATGAAAATACAGATATTCAGAAACTTATGGTTTTTACAGATAGCTTTTCTTCTGTTGGCGCCATTAGGGCTGCAGGCACAGAAGAAGGAGATTTCTGCAGCCAAAGATCTGGTAAAGGCTGGCAAGGATTTGGCGAAGGCCGAATCCAGTATGCGCAAACTCCTGACGGATTCTGCCAACCGGAATAACAAGAAAATTTGGAATATTCTCTTCGATGCTGTGAAGAAGCAGTATGAACAGGGTAATGAGAAACTCTACCTCAAACAGGCGTATGATACAGCCCAACTCTTCAATGCAACCCGACAGCTCTTCGTTATAGCCCAAGGACTTGATTCCGTTGAGATGATTCCTAACAAGAAAGGAAAATGTGAGTTTGGTTTCCGCAAGTCTCATTCTGAATATTTGAACAGGATACGTCCGAACCTCTATAACGGAGGAACCTGGTTTATCAGGAAGCAGAAATACAAGGAGGCTTATCAGTTCTTTGACCAGTACATAGAGTGCAGTACAGCCCCGATGTTCCAATCTTATAAGTATGCCCAGAAAGACAAATATCTTTCTTCGGCAGCTTATTGGGCTGTATATGCCGGATATAAGATGAAAGATACCAAAGCTACGCTTCATCATTCTTATGAGGCGCTGAAAGATACGGCTCATTATAACTATATGTTACAGTATCTAGCTGAGACTTACAAACTGGAGAAGGATACTGCGCGCTATCTCTCGACCTTGAAGGAAGGTTTTGAGCGGGATCCGAAATTCCCGTTCTTCTTCCCGCGTCTGGTAGAGTATTATTCGCAGGAAAACCAACTCGATTCTGCGCTCGCCGTGGCAGATAAGGCGCTGGCGATAGCTCCCGACAATGATATCTATCTCTTTACCAAGGGAACCATTCTCTTGAATATGGGTGATTTCAAGCAATGCATCGAAGTGAGCAAAAAGGCACTTGCCGTGAACGATTCTTTGGCTGGTGCTTATTATAATATAGGTTTGGCTTATTTCAATCAGGCGGTTGAAATGGATAAGAATTCGCAGCAATCCCGCAAAACTCATCAGGAGATAGACGGACTTTACGAGAGTGCGATGCCTTATCTGCAGAAGTACAGAACGATGGCGCCTGATATGCAGGACCAGTGGGCTTTGCCGCTATATACCATCTATCTGAACCTGAACATGGGTAAGGAGTTTGATGAGATTGACAAACTGCTCAATCAGAAAAAGAAATAATGCCTCATGATGAGGATTTTATGAAAACTTCTCTTTAATAAAAGAAAACTTCTCTTTAGAAATTGATTATTAGAAATTTATGATAGACAGAATTTTAGATAAACTGGGCATTGAGCTCAATGATATGCAGCAGGATTCCATGCAGGCAATCTTGCACGGGAACAAGGATGTGGTGATACTTTCGCCAACAGGTAGTGGCAAGACACTGGCTTATCTTTTGCCTCTTACCCAACTTATAGATGCTACTGATGACGAGGCACAGGCGGTGGTGGTAACTCCTGGTCGGGAACTCGCTTTGCAGTCGGCTAACGTATTGAAGAATATGGGCAGCGGTTTGCGTGCGATGGCTTGCTATGGTGGTCGTGCTACGATGGATGAGCATCGCGTGATGAAACAGGTTCGTCCTCAGATTGTATTTGGAACTCCAGGTCGTCTCAATGATCATCTGGATAAGGGAAATCTTTCTCCATATCATATAAAATACCTGGTGATTGATGAGTTTGACAAGTGTCTGGAGATGGGCTTCCAGGCCGAAATGAGCCGACTGATCAAGTCTTTGCCTGGCTTGCGTCGACATTTCCTGCTTTCTGCTACCGAGGCGGAGGAGATTCCTCATTTCGTACACATGGGCAGGGTAGAAAAGATAGATTACCGTGTGGATGAAGATCAGGTTCCTGACCGTGTACATATATATAAGGTGGATAGTCCGGTAAAGGATAAACTGGAGAGTCTGTCACTTTTGCTACGCAGTTTAGGCGATCAGAGTACCATTGTATTCCTCAATTATCGCGACAGTGTGGAGCGCACCAATAAATATCTGGTGGAGCAGGGATTTTCAACCTCTTTCTTCCATGGTGGATTGGAACAGAAGGAACGCGAGGCTTCTCTCTACCGTTTCAGCAACGGAAGTGCCAATATTCTGGTGAGTACGGATCTGGCTTCGCGCGGACTTGATATTCCTGATATAGATAATATTATCCATTATCACATGCCGGAAAGCGAAGATGGTTATATCCATCGTGTAGGACGTACGGCAAGATGGGAAGCCCAGGGCAAGGCTTTCTTCCTGTTAGGTCCTGAAGAGCATATTCCGGAATATGTGGATGCTGAAATTGAGGATTACGAGATGCCTGCTGCTGATCAGCTTCCTTCGCCAGCCAAACCTAAGATGGCTACTATATATATAGGTAAAGGCAAGAAGGATAAAATCAGCAAGGGTGACATCTTAGGCTTCCTTTGTAAGAAGGGTGGGCTGCAGTCGGCTGAAATCGGTAAGATTGATGTTAATGACCGTTATGCTTATGCTGCCATTTCCCGAACGAAGTTGCGCAGCGTACTGAATAATGTAAAGGGCGAAAAGATAAAAGGCGTCAAAACGATAGTGGAAGAGGTAAGGTAGTTGACAAACTGCTATTATCTTTTCTCTGTTGCTTGCTAATGTATAATAAATGTAAAAATAGACATAAATATGCAGTTATTATACTAAAATGACTAACAAAATGAAAGAAATCTGCGCAAAACGCTAAAAATGTGCAGAAAAATTTGGTAGTTTCAAATAAAAAGTGTAATTTCGCAGTCGTAAATACAATCCAAAGGTTTACTATGTATCCTATATGGGTGTATTGTGCACTAATTTTTCCTGCTAACAGGATTATATCGTATAAAACTTAAATAATTATACAAAGATGAAGAAGTACAATTTTAACGCAGGTCCATCAATGCTTCCACGCGAAGTGATTGAGAACACAGCAAAGCAGATTTTGGATTTTAATGGTTCAGGTCTTTCATTGATGGAAATCAGCCACCGTGCTAAGGATTTCCAGCCAGTAGTTGATGAGGCAGTCTCCTTATTCAAGGAGCTTCTTGACATTCCTGAGGGTTATTCCGTAATCTTCCTTGGTGGTGGTGCGTCATTGCAGTTTATGCAGATTCCAGCAAACTTCCTCATCAAGAAGGCTGCCTACATTAATTCTGGCACTTGGGCTAAGAAGGCAATGAAAGAGGCGAAGCATTTTGGTGAGGTCGTGGAGATCGCATCATCGTCCGACGCCAATTTCACTTTCTATCCACAGGTTCCTAACACTGTACCAGCCGATTGTGATTACTTGCATTTGACAAGCAACAATACTATATATGGTACCGAACTCCGTGTTGATCCAGATGTAAACGTACCATTGATTTCTGATATGTCTTCAGATATCATGAGCCGTCCAGTAGATGTTTCTAAGTATACTGCCATCTATGCAGGTGCTCAGAAGAATCTTTCTATGGCAGGTGTTACGGTTATCATCGTAAAGGATGATATGCTCGGCAAGGCTCCTCGCGAGCTTCCTACTATGCTCGATTATCGTACTCACGTAGAGAAGGGCAGTATGTTCAATACTCCTCCTGTTGTTCCTATCTATACCTTGATGGAGAATCTCCGCTGGTTGAAGGCTAACGGTGGTGTTGAGGCAGCTGATAAGCGTGCTCACGAACGTGCAGAAGTTCTTTATGCTGAAATCGACCGCAACAAACTCTTCAAGGGTACTGTTGAAGAAGCATCCCGTTCTTTGATGAACATCTGCTTCGTGATGAACGATGAGTACAAGGAGTTGGAGAAGCCATTCCTCGACTTCGCTACAGAGCGTGGCATGGTAGGTATCAAGGGCCACCGCTCAGTGGGTGGTTTCCGTGCCAGCTGCTACAATGCACAGACCATGGAGGGTGTTCAGGCACTCGTCAAGGCCATGCAGGATTTTGAAGCACAACATTAATTTTTGAATTTGTATGAAAGTATTAGTTGCAACAGAAAAGCCATTCGCAGCGGCTGCTGTGGAAGGCATTAAGAAAGAAATAGAGGGAGCAGGCAACGAATTGGTGCTGCTCGAAAAATATACAGAGAAGGCTCAGCTTCTCGATGCAGTGAAGGATGTGGACGCGATGATTATCCGCTCTGACAAGGCTGATGCCGAGGTGCTCGATGCAGCAAAGAACCTGAAGATTATCGTTCGTGCTGGTGCAGGTTATGATAACATCGATCTTGCTGCTGCTACTGCTCATAATGTAGTGGCTGAGAATACTCCTGGTCAGAACTCTAATGCAGTAGCTGAATTGGTATTCGGCTTGTTGGTCTTTACTGTACGTAATTTCTACAACGGCAAGGCTGGCAGCGAGTTGAAGGGTAAGAAACTGGGTATTCTTGCTTTCGGTAATGTTGGTCGAAATGTGGCTCGCATCGCCAAGGGATTTGGCATGGAAGTAGCTGCTTACGATGCATTCTGCCCAGCTGATGTTATCGAGGCTGCCGGTGTGCATGCTGTAAAGTCACAGGATGAGTTGTTCCAGACTTGTGACATCGTTTCTCTTCATATCCCTGCTACTCCAGAGACTATCAAGAGCATCGATTACAAGACTGTAAACCAGTTGCCTAAGGGTGGCATCCTCATCAATACTGCGCGTAAGGAGGTTATCAATGAGCCTGAGCTCCTGAAACTTCTTGCTGAGCGTGAGGACTTGAAGTTCATCACTGATATCAAGCCTGATGCTGATGCGGACTTTGCCAAGTTCGAGGGTCGATACTTCTCAACTCCTAAGAAAATGGGTGCACAGACTGCAGAAGCAAATATTAATGCCGGTATTGCAGCAGCTAAGCAGATCAATGCGTTCTTTGCTGATGGCTGCACAAAATATCAAGTAAATAAATAAAAATTAGGATATAAAAAAGCTCATAGAGGGTGCTTTAGCTAGTGCCCTTTATGGGCTTTTTATCTTTAGACTTCATGATATACTTGCCCTTCGTGGGCTTTTATTCATTAAAATCAATAAAACATTATGGCTATAGTTAAACCATTTAAGGGTATTCGTCCCCCAAAAGATTTAGTTGAGCAAGTTGAGTCTCGTCCTTACGATGTTCTCAATTCTGAGGAAGCACGTGCCGAGGCAGGCGATAACGAGAAGAGCCTTTATCATATTATTAAACCTGAAATCAATTTCGAACCAGGTACTTCTGAGTACGATCCTCGCGTTTATGAAAGCGCTGCAGAGAACTTCAGAAAGTTCCAGGAGAATGGCTGGTTGAAACAGGATGATAAGGAACTGTATTATATCTATGCACAGACGATGAACGGCAAGACTCAGTATGGTCTTGTGGTTGGTGCGTATGTAAACGACTATATGACGGGTGTCATCAAGAAACATGAGCTGACACGTCGCGATAAGGAAGAAGACCGTATGAAGCATGTGCGTGTATGCAATGCCAATATCGAACCAGTATTCTTCGCTTATCCTGATAATGAGGTGCTTAACGAACTCTTGATGCGTTATGCAGCAACAACGCCGGAGTATGATTTCATAGCTCCAATTGATGGTTTCCGTCATCAGTTCTGGGTTGTAAGCGATGATCAGGATATTGCCACAATTACAGCGGAATTTGCCAAGATGCCTAGCCTTTATATTGCTGACGGTCATCACCGTTCTGCTGCAGCAGCTCTGGTAGGTGCAGAAAAAGCTAAGCAGAATCCTAATCATACAGGTAAGGAGGAATATAACTACTTTATGGCAGTTTGTTTCCAGGCAAGTCAGCTTACCATTCTCGATTATAACCGAGTTGTGAAGGATTTGAATGGTCTGACTTCTGATCAGTTCCTCGATGCTTTGACAAAGAACTTCGAGGTGATAGATATTGATGCAATCAATGTGAATGTATCTGGTGATGAAGAGGGCATACCTTGCTATGAAAAGATGGCTATTGATGATGCTATCAGCCAGTTTGGCTTGGATATTCTGAAACCAGCAGCTCTCCATTCTTTCCTCCTGTATCTGGATGGTAAATGGTACGGTTTGTTTGCCAAGCCAGGAACCTTCGACGATGCAGATCCAATCGGCGTGCTCGATGTGGATATTTCATCTCGTCTGATTCTTGATGAAATTCTGGGTATCAAGGATTTGCGTTCTGATAAGCGCATCGATTTTGTGGGCGGTCTTCGCGGTCTCGGTGAGTTGAAACGTCGTGTGGATAGCGGTGAGATGAAGATGGCACTTGCTTTGCATCCGGTTTCTATGCAGCAGATTATGGATATCGCTGACAGTGGTAAGATTATGCCACCTAAGGCAACATGGTTTGAACCTAAGTTGCGTAGCGGTTTGATTATTCACAAGTTGGATTAATGATAGACGAATTTAAGACTATATCAGATACGATAGGCGAGGGATATTATACCGAGAAAAGGAGTAAGTTTCTCGCCTTTGCTCACCATGTTACAACTGTTGACGAGGTGAAGGAAATTGTTGCCGGGTACCGTAAGAAATATTACGATGCCCGACATTGTTGTTATGCATATATGCTAGGTCCTGAACGGACAGAGTTCCGTGCCAATGATGATGGAGAACCTTCTTCTACGGCAGGAAAACCAATCCTCGGCCAAATCACGAAATCAGAATTGACGGATATTTTAATTGTCGTCATCCGATATTTCGGAGGAGTGAAATTGGGAACCAGCGGACTCATTGTTGCTTATCGTGAAGCTGCCATTGATGCTTTGGCTCATTGTGAGGAGGTTACGCAACAGATAGAGGAAATAGTAACCTATGATTTTACTTATCCGATGATGAATGATGTGATGAGGATAGTCAAAGATATGAATCCGCGTATCCTGGATCAGACTTTCGATAATACTTGCAGCATCAAACTTTCTATCAGAAAGAGCGAGGCTGAGCAGTTACGTTCCCGTCTGAAAAAGCTGTCGTTTGAATAGCAGATAACTGGCAGACAGATGAATAACTGCTGGGTAAATAAAAAGAGGGTGAATCATTAATTTATGATACACCCTCTTTTTGATGGTTATTTCTTTTGAATTTATCCCTTTTCTTCCAATTCCTTCTGCAATCGGATGATTTCATCGCGATATTGGGCAGCTTGCATGAAGTCGAGGTCTTTGGCAGCTTGCTTCATCAATGCCGTAGTATTGGCAATGCTCTTCTCCAATTCTTCCTTGCTCATACTGCGAACAATAGGGTCGGCAACGAAGGCTGCACTTTCCGGTTCCACGTAAACGCGAGGCTTGGAACCCTCGGCTCCCATCGGAACAATCTTTGCTCCTTCTTCCTTGCTAGTAGGCAGAGCTGAGGTTATAGCCTTCACAATCTGTTTTGGTGTAATGCCATGGTCGGCATTGTATTTTAGCTGGATACTTCGGCGGCGGGCAGTCTCATCTATCGTTTTCTGCATGCTGTCTGTGATGTTGTCTGCATACATGATTACCTTTCCATTCACGTTTCGGGCAGCTCGGCCAGCTGTCTGGGTCAGAGAACGGTGACTGCGCAGGAAGCCTTCCTTGTCTGCATCGAGAATAGCTACGAGCGAAACTTCCGGCAAGTCGAGTCCTTCTCGTAACAGGTTGACGCCCACCAGTACATCGTATACTCCTGCACGGAGATCGTTCATGATCTTTACTCGGTCTAAGGTTGCCACATCACTGTGGATATAGGCAGCCTTTACGTTGTGGTTGAGCAGGAACTCGGTGAGTTCTTCTGCCATGCGCTTTGTAAGAGTCGTAATCAGAACTCGCTCGTTGCGGTGTGTTCTTGTCAATATTTCGTCCAGAAGATCATCTATCTGATTCTCACTTGGACGGACTTCGATTTCCGGGTCCAGGAGTCCTGTAGGACGAATCAACTGTTCTACAACCACGCCTTCGGCTTCTCTTAATTCATAGTCTGCCGGAGTTGCACTTACGTAGATGGCCTGCGGAATGAGATCGTGAAATTCCTCGAACTTCAGCGGACGGTTATCGAAGGCAGCAGGCAAGCGGAAACCATATTCTACCAGGTTCTTCTTTCGTGCCCGGTCGCCTCCATACATGGCTCCAATCTGCGGGATGCTTACATGGCTCTCGTCAACCACAAGCAGGAAATCTTTAGGGAAGAAATCGAGCAGGCAATACGGGCGTTCGCCTTCGTGTCTGCCATCAAAATAGCGGGAATAGTTCTCGATGCCCGAACAGTGGCCTAATTCCTTGATCATTTCCATATCATATTCTACACGTTCCTTGATGCGCTGTGCCTTGATTTCATCTCCAATACTCTTGAAGAATTCTACCTGTTTAACCAGGTCGTCCTGAATTCTGCGAATGGCACTTTCCTGCTGTTCTTTTGTTGTTACGAAAAGGTTGGCTGGATAAATCTCGTAATCTTCGAACGAGGCAAGGCGGTGATAAGTGAGCGAATCCACTTCTTCGATACTGTCAATCTCATCGTCCCACCATGTTACACGCAAAACATGATCGCTGTAAGCCATAAAGATGTCAACCGTTTCGCCTTTCACTCTAAAGTTGCCACGTTGCAGTTCTATGTCATTTCTAACGTAAAGTGCATCAACGAGTTTCCTCAGGAATTCATTTCTGTCGAGTCGCTGCCCGCGATGAATCTTGATGATGTTCTCCTGCATCGCCACAGGTCCGCCCATACCATAGATGCACGATACGGATGAGACAACGATGACATCCTTTCTGCCCGAGAGAAGGGCAGAAACAGCACCGAGTCGCAACTTGTCTATTTCATCATTGATGGCGAGGTCTTTTTCTATATATGTATCAGTCGTTGGCAGATAAGCTTCCGGCTGATAATAGTCGTAGTATGAAACATAATATTCTACAGCGTTCTCAGGGAAGAAACCCTTCATCTCCTGATACAGTTGGGCGGCAAGAGTCTTGTTGTGGCTCAAGATGAGCGTAGGCTTCCCCACGTTGGCAATCACGTTTGCCACCGTAAAGGTTTTGCCCGAGCCGGTTACACCTAGCAAAACCTGTGCAGGGTCTCCTTCAAGCACCCCCTCTGTGAGTTGCCTGATGGCTTGCGGCTGGTCGCCAGTTGGCTTATATTTTGATGTAATCTTAAAATCCATTTTCTTCCTGATTTCTTCTCAAAAGTTCTGTTTCAAGGTGCAAAATTACAAAAAAAACGCCATTAATCGTTATAAAGATTAATTTTTTACGAAAAAATGTATCTTTTCTTTTGATAATAAGTAAATTATGAGTAACTTTGCAGTTCAAAATGAGAATTATGAAAAAATTGACTCTTATTGCATCGTGTGTTGCATTGCTCTTGTCGAGCTGTGCCCACGAATATAACCAGGTATTTAAATCAGGCGATTATACTTATAAGTATGAGTACGCCAAGCAGAGCTATGCCCAGGGCAAGTATTCCCGTGCCATTCCTCTTCTGCAGGAACTGGTAACGATGAAGAAAGGTTCTACCGAGGGTGAGGAATGTTTGTACATGCTGGCTATGGCCGAGTATGGTATGAAGGATTATGAGACTGCTGCAGAGTATTTCAAGAAGTATTACTCTTCTTATCCTAAAGGTAAGTTTGCTGAAAATGCAAAGTACTTTGTGGGAGAGAGTCTGTATCAGAATGCTCCAGAGCCTCGTCTTGACCAGAGTACCACGATTACAGCCATCGCAGCCTTTCAGGAGTTCCTGGATCTTTATCCAGATGCCCGACTCAAGCAGCAGGCTACAAACCGCCTTTTTGCTCTTCAGGACCTCTTGGTTGAGAAGGAGTATAAGAGTGCCAAGCTCTATTTTGATATGGGCACCTATTTCGGCAACTGTACCAGCGGAGGCAACAATTATGAGGCTTGTATCGTAACTGCACAGAATGCGCTTAAGGATTATCCTTACAGCAACCGACGCGAGGAGTTTGCATCGCTCATCATGAAAGGTAAATACGAACTGGCAAAGATGAGTGTCGAGAAAAAGCAGTTGGAGCGCTATCAGGATGCTGAGGATGAGTGTTATGGCTTTATCAACGAATATCCTGATTCAAAGGACCGCGCACTTGCCGAGAAGTATATCGAGAAGTGCAAGCAGTATGAGAAAGAGCATCCGGAGTCAGCTCTCGACCAGCTTGGCAATAATGCCAATTAAAAAAAGCATATATATAATAAGGTAAAAACAATATAATAATAATAGTACTATAATTATGGATTTCAAAAAATCAAAGGCACCAGTAAACACAGTAACTCGCAACATTATGGATCTCTGCGATGATACCCATAATATCTACGAGAGCGTAGCTATCATTGCAAAGCGCGCTAATCAGATTTCTATCGAAATCAAGCAGGAGTTGAGCAAGAAACTTCAGGAGTTTGCTTCTTATAACGATTCTTTGGAGGAAGTTTTTGAGAACCGCGAACAGATTGAAATCTCTCGCTACTACGAGAAGTTGCCAAAGCCAACTTTGCTCGCTACAGAAGAGTTTATTGAGAATAATATTTATTGGCGCGATCCTACCAAGACATCTGCACCAATGGTTCACGAGAGCGAAATTTAATATTCCAGAGCTATATGATACAGCGTAAACAGACATTATTTCTGCTCTTTGCTGTCATCGCCATTGCTATCTGTCTTTTCCTTCCTATCGCCAGCATCGCAGCTAAGACGATGGGAGGAGATACTATGGTTTATAACCTCGGAGTGGTAGGGGAGGCAGGAATGCAGATTTCAACTACTTGCGTTCCTCTGTTCCTTCTGCTCGCCGTTTCAGCCATCATAGCATTGGTAAACATCTTTTTGTACAAGAATCTGAAGCTTCAGAAATCACTCTGTTCACTTGCCATGCTTTTTGCAGGTTTATGGTATGTAGATTATATCGTGATGTTCATGGGCTTGATTCCTGTTCCTGAAGCAGAAGGAACGATGAAGTTTCAGTTTGCCGCTTGCCTTCCTTTGGTAGCAATCATATTCGAATGGATGGCAATGAAAGGTGTGAACGATGACATCAAACTCTTGAGAGCAGCAGACCGAATCAGATAAAAAATGCTAAAATAGCATTTGAATATCGATAAAAGTTTGCTCAATTCAAATAAAAGTAGTAATTTTGCACCCGCTGTCACGAGATGGCAGCATAAAATTCAAACCTCATTATAAATTAAAATTAAGATTTAAAAATGGCAACAAAAATCAGATTGCAGCGCGGCGGTCGTAAAAGCTATGCTTTCTATAGCATCGTAATCGCTGACGTTAGAGCACCACGTGATGGTAAATTTACTGAGAAGATTGGTACTTTCAATCCTAACACCAATCCAGCTACTGTAGATTTGAATTTCGAGCGCGCACTCTACTGGGTAGAGACAGGTGCACAGCCAACAGACACAGTTCGCAACATCCTCAAGGGCGAGGGCGTTTACTTGATGAAGCACCTCAAGGGTGGCGTTAAGAAGGGCGCATTCGACGATGCTGAGGCTCAGAAGCGTTTCGACGCTTGGAAGAATGGCAAGGACGCTAAGATTTCTGCTGTTCGCGAGGGCGATGCTAAGGCAAAGAAGGAAGCTGCTGCTAAGGAGCTCGAGGCTGAGAAGAAGATGAACGAGGCAATCGCTAAGAAGGTAGCTGATAAGAAGGCTGCTGCAGCAGCTGCTGAGGCAGAGGCTAAGGCTGCTGAGGAAGCTCCTGCAGAGGAGGCTCCAGCTGAGGCTTAATCTTCGACAGAATCTTCTTTTGAGATTTTAAAGTATAAAGGTTGAATTTCTCTTTCGGGAAATCCAACCTTTTTTTGTTTCTTTTGATTATGGGTGATAAAAAGGAAAACAGTTATTCGCATATTCTGAAATATACAGGATTGTTTGGCAGTGTGCAAGGATTGGGAATTCTTGTAGGAGTTTTGCGCAATAAATTTACGGCGCTCTTCCTCGGACCTTCTGGAATGGGACTGCTGTCTCTTTTCAGCTCAATGATTTCTGTTCTCAGTTCTGCGTGTAATTTCGGCATTCCTACAAGTGGTGTTAAATTTATTTCTGAAAAGGAACATGCTGCAGATGAATCGCAGTCCGAAAAGGCTGATATCGCCGGGGCGGTTCTTCTTGTCCGCACCTATAGTCTGCTTGCTGCATTTTTCGGAGCCATCGTCTGTGTGCTTCTGGGTCCGTTACTCAATGGGTTTACTTTTTCCTGGGGCAATCATACGCTACATTTCATTCTCCTGGCACCAACCATTTTCTTCACGATTCTGGCTGGAGGTGAAACAGCCATTCTGAAAGCTACCGGACAGTTGCGTGCGTTGGCGATGCAGGCAAGTCTTCTGGCTATTCTTCTGCTTTTGGTTTCGGTTCCGGTTTATTGGATATTTGGTGAGAGAGGTATTCTGCCCGTTCTGTTTATTTTGGCATTTATGCAATGGGCTCTGAATTTTCGATATTCCCGACGAGTTGTACGGTGGGGTGTAAATATGCGAAAAATGACGCTAGTTGCAGGTTTCCCACTTTTGCGACTTGGCGGGGCATTTGTACTTTCGGGTTTGATGAATAGCGGATGCGAATTTCTGATTCGTGCCTTTTTGAACCAACAAGGCGATCTGGAAGTTGTCGGACTTTTCAATGCCGGTATAACGATTGTCTTTGTTTATGCGGGAATGGTGTTCTCGGTCATGGATCAGGATTTTTATCCCCGTCTCTCCGGCATTTCGGGTTCCAGAAAAAACGAGGAGTCTGTTAAAGAGCGCAATCTCTGTGTAAACCGCCAGCTTGAGATGAATGTCCTGTTGCTGGGGCCTATCGTTGCAGCTATCATTTTAGGTCTGCCTCTCATTATTCCGATATTATACAATGCCCAGTTTATGGGGATGCTTCAGATGACTCAGCTTGCTGCTGTTGCCATGTTGTTCAAGGCCGTTTATCTTCCGATAGAATATCTCCCGTTGTCAAGAGGCGATTCCAGGCTATTTCTCATTCAGGAAAGTTTTTGTGTTATCTTGCTGATAATCTGTGAAATAGCTGGTTATCAGTTAGATGGATTGAGAGGAGTAGGAGGGGGTATTGCCGTTGCTTATGCCATAGAGACCATAGCAGTATTGGCTTTCAGCAGAGCCGTTTATGGTTATCGTTTATCCGCTCTTGGATTCAGATTCTGTATCTTTCAGCTTCTGATTCTGCTCCTGGTGTTGTTCCTGGTTTTCATGATCAGTTATCGTGATTGGCTTTACTGGCTTATTGGCGTTATCATTGCACTCATGAGCACATCGTTTAGTTTTAGGAAAATTAGAAAACTGGTTAGATAAAAATAGAAACTCTGTAGGATAAATTATTTTCTCCGAAAGATAGAAGAATATCTCCGAAAGATAAAAAAATATCTTTCGGAGATATTTTTCTATTCCAGTAGGATATAAGATTATTCCAGTAGGATAAATAAAGAAAAAGCCTTGAGAATCAGTTGATTCTCAAGGCTTTTATATGTTTTGTATCTCAAAGAAATTACTTCTTGTTGATAGCGAGGTCGATAGCTACGGCAATAGCAACAGTAGCACCTACCATAGGGTTGTTACCCATACCGAGGAAGCCCATCATCTCTACGTGAGCAGGAACTGAAGAAGAACCTGCGAACTGAGCGTCTGAGTGCATACGACCCATAGTATCAGTCATACCGTAAGAAGCAGGACCAGCAGCCATGTTATCTGGGTGCAAAGTACGGCCTGTACCACCACCAGAAGCTACTGAGAAGTATGGCTTACCAGCAGCAATACGCTCCTTCTTGTATGTACCAGCTACTGGGTGCTGGAAACGTGTAGGGTTTGTAGAGTTACCAGTGATTGATACGTCTACATCCTCGCTCCAGTTGATAGCAACACCCTCGCGAACGTCGTCAGCGCCATAGCAGTTAACCTTAGCACGTGGACCGTCGCTGTAAGCGATGCGGTTAACAACCTTCAACTCACCTGTATAGTAGTCGAACTTTGTCTGTACGTATGTGAAACCGTTGATTCGGCTGATGATCTGAGCAGCATCCTTACCAAGACCGTTCAAGATAACGCGCAATGGGTTCTTGCGAACCTTGTTTGCCATCTCAGCAATCTTGATAGCACCCTCAGCAGCAGCGAAAGACTCGTGACCAGCCAAGAAAGCGAAGCACTGAGTCTCCTCACGGAGCAAACGAGCAGCCAAGTTACCGTGACCAAGACCAACCTTACGGTCGTCAGCTACAGAACCTGGGATGCAGAAAGCCTGCAAACCGATACCGATAGCCTCAGCTGCATCAGCAGCAGTCTTAACACCTTTCTTGATAGCGATAGCAGCACCAGCTACATACGCCCACTTAGCGTTCTCGAAGCAGATACGCTGAGTATCTTCACACATCTGATAAGGGTCAACACCTGCGTCCTCGCAGATTTGATTAGCCTCTTCCAAGCTCTTGATACCGTTAGCATTAAGAGCAGCAAGAACCTGCTTCTCGCGACGTTCCTGACTTTCGTAACTTACTTTTCTAATCATATCTGTATCTCCTTATTATTCTTTACGTGGATCAATTGCTTTAACAACACCCTGCTCAGCAGTTGTACGACCGTAGCTACCTGTGAACTTCTTGACAGCCTCGTTAGCGTCCATACCATTCTTGATAGCTTCCATCATCTTGCCGAGGTGAACATACTCATAACCACAAACCTGGCTGTCCTTATCGAGGAACTGCTTTGTGATGTAACCCTCTGTCAACTCGAGGTAACGTGTACCCTTAGCTACAGTACCATAGAGAGTACCAGTCTGTGAACGAAGACCCTTACCCAAGTCCTCAAGACCTGCACCGATAACGAGACCGCCCTCAGAGAAAGCGCTCTGGCTACGACCGTAAACAATCTGGAGGAAGAGCTCGCGCATAGCTGTATTGATAGCATCGCATACGAGGTCAGTGTTCAAAGCCTCAAGAATAGTCTTGCCTGGGAGAATCTCAGAAGCCATAGCAGCTGAGTGAGTCATACCAGTACAACCGATAGTCTCAACAAGAGCCTCCTGAATAACGCCTTCCTTGATGTTCAAAGAGAGCTTGCAAGCACCCTGCTGAGGAGCACACCAACCCACACCGTGAGTATAACCAGAGATGTCTTTGATCTCTTTTGCCTGAATCCATTTTCCCTCTTCAGGAATTGGAGCTGGTCCGTGGTTAGGACCCTTAGCGACAACGCACATGTTGTCTACTTCTTTAGAATAGATCATATTCGCTAAATTTTATATTAATGAATATTATAAGTATAAAGTTCTGTACTTAATTCATATTGTTTTGCTGAAACATCGGTGCCATCACCTCAATTCCGAGCACAAAAGTACAAAAAAAATCCGGAAAATACCTAAAATTGGGTATTCTTTTTAACTCTTTAACCTAATATTTAGATTTTTTCTTGGGTTTATGCACAATTTCATGTATCTTTGCAAACTGAAAATTGCAATTTTGTAGATTATGATCGAAGTAAAGATAAACGATGCCAAGCTTCAGCATGCTGCCGAGGCGGGCATGGATGAATTTGTAAAGGCTTTCGTGGACGCTATCCGCGAAGCGATTGGTGGTGAACTGACTGCCGAGACCATGGCGCAGCTCAACAGCGACCAGATTACTCTTCTGGCTTGGGATATCCTGCATGAGGAGATGATGGATGGCGGAATGGTTCAGCTCATACATAACGGTTACGGTGCTTTCCTCTGGAAGAACCCTACCGACAAGGCGTTTAAAAACTGGGGATTGACAGAACTCGCCAAACTCATCAAGAAGAGTCATTTCCTGTATAAGACAAACCATGAGGAGATTGAGCGCGATCTGACCGATGAGGAGTTTATGGCGCTCTACGAAAAATTTCCTGAGTTTGATGATTTTGACGATGAGTTCGTTGAGAACGAAGAAGAGTGGACCAGCAAGGTTGCCTTCTACATCGATGATCATATCGACAATTTCTGCGAAATTGTCAAACAATAAACTTATAATACATTATTATATATATGAACAAGCAAGAACAGGAACTCCGTAAGAAGAGTCCGATACAGATACGCAACAAGAAGGCTTCGTTCGAGTACTTCTTCGTTGATACTTATACCGCAGGCATTGTGCTTACGGGTACAGAGATAAAGTCAATCCGTGGCGGAAAGGCTTCGCTGGTAGATTGTTATTGCGATTTCTATCAGGGCGAACTTTGGGTCAAGGGAATGAACATCTCTCCTTATTTCTATGGTTCTTTCAGCAATCATGAGGCTCGCCGCGACCGCAAGCTTCTTCTCACCAAGCGCGAATTGCGCCGTCTTGAAGAGGACAGCAAGCAGCCTGGTTTCACCATTGTTCCAACCCTCATCTTTATCGATAATCACGGTAGAGCCAAGGTGGATATTGCCCTCTGTAAGGGAAAGAAGGAGTATGACAAGCGCCAGACTCTGAAAGAAAAGGAAGACAGAAGAGAGATGGATAGAGCAATCAAGCACTTTTAGACAATGATGAATTTAAGAGAGATTGTGAAGGAGAAAATTCTGATTCTCGATGGTGCCATGGGTACTGAGATTCAGAAGTATAATCTTACAGAAGAAGACTTCAGAGGAGAGCGGTTCCGCGATTTGCCGGGTATGATGAAAGGCAACAACGACATGCTCAACATTACTCGTCCTGATGTGATATCTGATATTTACCGACGCTACCTGGAGGCTGGCGCCGATATTATTACCGCGAATACTTTTTCGTGCCAGCGCATTTCGCAGGCTGATTATCACCTGGAGAACTGCGCCCGCGAAATGGCATTCGAGGGTGCACGCCTGGCACGTATCGAATGCGATAAGTTTTCTACACCTGATAAACCACGCTTCGTTGCAGGAGATGTGGGACCAACCAACAAGACATGTTCCATGAGTCCGGACGTCAGCAATCCTGCCGCCCGCGAGATTACCTACGATGAGCTTTTCACCGATGTATGCGAACAGGTGGACGGACTTATCGAAGGCGGTGCTGACGTGATTCTCATCGAAACCATCTTTGATACACTCAACTGCAAGGCGATGATAGATGCAGCGCTCACCATGATGAAGAAACATGGAGTAGAGTTGCCTGTCATGATCAGTCTTACGGTAAGTGATCTGGCGGGCAGAACGCTCAGCGGTCAGACTGTAGATGCTTTCCTTGCTTCGCTTTCTCCTTATCCTATCTTCTCTGTCGGCATGAACTGCGCCTTTGGTGCTCCTCAGATGAAGCCTTTCATCGAACACATGGCTCAGGTTGCACCTTATTATATTAGTGCGCATCCTAATGCCGGTTTACCTAACGAGATGGGCGAATATGACGAGACAGCCGAATCGATGGCTCCGCAAATAGCCGAATTCATCGATGAAGGTATCGTGAACATCATTGGCGGATGCTGCGGTACAAGTCCTGAATTCATCGCCCATTACGCCCGTATAGCCGAGGGTAAGAAACCGCACAAAGTAGTGGAGAAACCTAAGTATATGTGGCTCTCGGGATTAGACCTTCTGCAGGTCGATGATTCCGTACATTTGCCGGTTGACGCCAGCCGGTTCGTCAATGTGGGCGAACGCTGTAACGTAGCTGGTAGCAGGAAGTTCCTGCGTTTGATTAACGAAAAGAATTATGAAGAAGCCATCGGTATTGCCAGAAAGCAAGTGGCTGATGGAGCAGCTGTCGTTGACGTGAATATGGACGATGGTTTGCTCGATGCGAAAGCCGAGATGGTTAATTTCCTGAATATGATTGCAGCCGAACCAGACATTGCGAAGGTTCCGGTGATGATCGACTCTTCCAAATGGGACGTCATCGTGGCTGGCTTGAAGTGCTGCCAGGGCAAGTGTATTGTCAATTCCATCAGTTTGAAGGAGGGTGAGGAAGTATTCCTTTCTCATGCCCGCGATGTGTTGCGCTATGGTGCAGCCGTTGTTGTGATGTGTTTTGATGAGGTTGGTCAGGCTACCACTTTCGAGCGCCGCATCGAGATAGCAGAACGTGCTTATCATCTTCTGGTAGACAAGTTGGGTATGAATCCGCTCGATATCATCTTCGACCCGAACGTACTTGCCATAGCTACCGGTATGGAGGAGCATGATAATTATGCCGTTGAGTTCATCCGTGCAACGGAGTGGATTCATCAGAATCTGCCTGGTGCACATGTCAGCGGAGGTGTCAGTAACCTCTCGTTCTCATTCCGTGGCAATACTTATATCCGTGAGGCTATCCATTGTGTTTTCCTGCATCATGCCCAGCAGATAGGTATGGACTTTGGTATTGTAAATGCCAAAGCCAGAATGGATTATAATAAGATTCCAGAAGAACAGCTTCAGCTCATCGAGGATGTGGTACTGAATAGGAGAAAAGGTGCAGCTGATGAACTCATCGAGCTTGCGGCAGAGATAAAAGCCCAGGCTGATGCTGCCAAGGCTGCAGCTAAGGCAGGCGGTGTTGCTCCCAAGAAACCGGCTGCTCCTGAATGGCGAAAGGAGAGTGTGGAAGAACGTCTGAAGTATGCGCTGCGCAAGGGAATCACCGATTTCCTGCAGCAGGATATTGATGAAGCACTTGCCAAATATCCTCATGCAGTAAACGTAATTGAGGGTCCTCTGATGGACGGCATGAACCTGGTAGGCGAACTTTTTGGCAAAGGCGAAATGTTCTTGCCGCAGGTTGTCAAGACGGCTCGCACGATGAAATCGGCAGTTTCTATCCTTCAGCCTCATATCGAGGCAGAAAAACAGGGAGGAGCAACAACTGCCGGCAAGATTCTGATGGCAACCGTGAAGGGCGATGTTCATGATATCGGAAAGAACATCGTCTGCGTGGTTATGTCATGTAACAATTACGAAATCATCGACTTAGGTGTGATGGTTCCAGCCGAACAGATTGTACAGAAAGCTATAGATGAAAAGGTAGATGCAATCGGTTTGAGCGGACTTATCACCCCTTCGCTTGAAGAAATGGTTCATGTGGCCCGAGAAATGCAGAAAGCTGGTTTGCGCATTCCTATCATGGTAGGTGGGGCAACGACGAGCGAACTGCATGTGGCTCTGAAGATTGCGCCTGAATATGACGGACCGGTCATCTGGGTGAAGGACGCATCGCTCAATGCCGGAATCTGTGCCCGATTCCTCAACGAGGCTGAATGCCCTAAGTTTGAGGCGGAACTGAAGGAACGCTACGAGAAACTTCGCCAGAACTATCACGAAGAGCAGGCTAAGATAGCCTCGCTCTCAGAGGCTAGAAAGAACAAGCTGGAGCTGTTCTGACAAGATAAAGAATACAACGTTTTTAGGATAATTATATGATTAAAACTGTGATTTTTGATATGGGTGGTGTCATCATCACCCTCGACGAGAATGAGGCAGGCAAACGTTTCATTGAGTTGGGTATGAAGGAGTTTGCGGAGAAGATGGACCCTTATAAACAGGTGGGCTTGAACGGCCAGCTGGAAGAGGGCAAGATTTCCGAGGAGGAATACCGTCGGGAAGTGTGCAAGAAGATTGGCCGCGAGGTAACCTTCGAGGAACTGCAGCATTGCTGGCTGGGCTACATGAAGGAAATTCCAGAACGCAATCTGGTTACTCTCCGCAATCTTAAGAAGCAGGGCTACCGTGTAATCTTGCTCAGCAATACCAACCCTTATGTATCAGCCTGGGTAGACAGCGAGGCATTCTCCGGCGACGGTCATCCTATCGGCGATTATTTCGATGCGATGTATCGTTCTTATGAGGCAAAGTATATGAAGCCGGATGAGAATTTCTTCCGTTATGTCCTTTCTCAGGAGAAGATTATGCCAGAGGAGTGCCTGTTTATTGATGATGGTCCCCGTAACTGCTGTGCAGCCTCAGAACTGGGACTGTTTACTTATTGTCCGCAGAATGGCGAAGACTGGTGCGATAAGATTTACGAGCATTTGAAGTAATTATTTGTGGTGATTATTTGCACTAAAATGCAAATAATTGCCATTTTATTTTGTGCTCTGCAATAAAAAATGTACTTTTGCAGTCGCAAATATTAAATACATAATACAATGGTTAAGAAGAAAAGATGGCATTGCTTGCCAGGTCAGCCTCTTACAGAGCTCGACAAGCAGGTAATGTTTTGGGAAAACAAGGGTAAACTTGTTCCTACCCGTGACTTGATTAAAACTCCAGAACAGATAGAAGGCATCCGCAAGAGTGGTGTCGTAAACACCGGTTGTCTTGATGCGGTAGCCGAGATGATCCGTCCGGGAATCAACACCCAGGAGATTGATGATCTCTGCATGCAGTATTGCAAGGATCATAATGCCATTCCTGCGTGTCTCAATTACGAAGGCTATCCTAAGAGCGTTTGTACCTCTATCAACGAAGTGGTTTGCCATGGTATTCCAAAGGAAGAGGATGTGCTCGAAGAGGGTGATATCATCAATGTGGACATGACAACCATCGTAGATGGCTATTACGCTGACGCCAGCCGTATGTTCATCGTTGGCGGCAAGACTACTCCTGAAAAGGAGCAGCTGGTTCGCGTAGCCAAGGAATGCCTGGAAATCGGTATGGAGGTTGCCAAGCCTTACTCGTTTGTAGGTGATATCGGTCATGCTATCGAGAAGCATTGCAAGAAGTATGGTTATGGTGTGGTTCGCGATCTTTGCGGTCATGGCGTAGGTTGCCAGTTCCATGAAGAGCCTGAGGTTCTTCACTATGGTCATAGAGGCACGGGCATGCTGCTTGTTCCGGGCATGGTGTTCACCATTGAGCCAATGATTAACATGGGAACCTGGCAGGTATTCCTCGATGCCGACGATCCATACGGATGGGAAGTAATCACCGGTGATGAGAAACCATCTGCACAGTGGGAGCACACGCTTGTGATGACAGAGACAGGTGTGGAGGTTTTGACACACTAGTGTTAGTTAATAGTTGATAGTTTATAGTTAATAGGGCATTTTTTTGCTTGAGTCTTATGGATAAGGCGGTTTATGCTATAAACTGTAAATTATAGATTATAAACTTTGATATAATGAAGGATATATATATATTAGGTATAGAGAGCAGCTGCGATGATACCTCTGCCGCAGTGCTCAAGAATGGTGTGCTGCTGAGCAATATAACCGCCTCTCAGGAGGTTCACAAGGCTTATGGCGGTGTTGTTCCGGAGTTGGCTTCCCGTGCCCACCAGCAGAATGTGGTTCCAGTCGTTGACCAGGCCATCGCGCGTGCAGGCATCAAGAAGGAAGATCTTTCTGCCGTAGCTTTCACCCGTGGTCCGGGTCTGATGGGCTCGCTTCTCGTGGGTGTGAGCTTTGCCAAGGGATTCGCCCGTTCGCTCAATATCCCGATGATAGATGTAAACCATCTGCAGGGTCATGTGATGGCTCATTTCATCAAGGAGAGCGATGATGACCAGAGTGCGCCTCCATTCCCGTTCATCTGTCTTCTCGTGAGCGGTGGAAATTCGCAGATCGTAAAGGTGAATGCCTACAACGATATGGAAGTGCTGGGACAGACCATCGATGATGCGGCTGGCGAGGCTATTGACAAGTGTGCCAAGGTACTGGAGTGGGGCTATCCTGGTGGTCCTGTCGTAGATAAGTATGCACGCCAGGGCAATCCGAAGGCATTCAGTTTCTCTGAGCCTCATATTCCGGGTTTGAACTACAGTTTCTCCGGTTTCAAGACAAGTTTCCTCTACAGCTTGCGCAAATGGGTGGCTGCTGATCCTGATTTTGTTGAGAAGAACAAGTACGATCTGGCTGCCAGCATAGAGTTTACCATCGTTGATATTCTGATGAAGAAACTCCGCATGGCTGTCAAGCAGACTGGTATCAAGCATGTGGCTGTAGCTGGAGGTGTGAGCGCCAATAATGGTTTGCGCAACGCTTTCCGCGACCATGCCAAGCGCTTCGGCTGGACTATCTACATCCCTAAGTTCAGCTATACTACCGATAATGCGGCGATGATAGGCTGCGTGGGAACCTTCAAGTATCGTGATGGCGAGTTTGCAACCATCGACTTGCCAGCCTATAGTAAAGTAACATTTAAGTAAGAAATATGGAATTTGAAACAAAGATATTGAGCAAGGGCATCCAGGAGATGCTCTACAACAGTGACAAGACAGTAGGCACAGCAGAGAGCTGCACAGGTGGTCGTATCGCCGAGGCGCTGATTTCTGTGCCAGGTGCCAGCAATTACTTCAAGGGTGGTATAGTAAGCTACACCAACGAGGTAAAGGAGAATCTTTTGGGCGTGAGCCATGAGGTTCTGGAGGAGCAGACTGCCGTTTGCGAAGAAGTGGCTAGGGAGATGGTGCTCGGCACAATCAAGACCCTGAATGTAGACTTCGCCATTTCAGCAACGGGTGTGGCTGGTCCAACGGGTGGAACTCCAGCCATTCCTGTGGGCACAATCTATGTAGGTTATGGCGATAAGAACGATGTTCGCGTGGTAAAACTTACCGAAGATTTCGGACGCGACATCAACCTTGCAATTGCCACAAATACAGCGCTTAAAGGCATGCTCGAATTCTTGAAAGAACATGCTGAAGAACTTAAAAAATAGGCTTAAATTGCTAATTTAAGGCTATCAAATATTAATAATCCTTAAAAGACAGCGTTCTTTTAGGGATTATTTTGTTATTACCAAATTATTTTGTAATTTTGCACTCTGTTTGGAATAGGTATCAATTAACGAATTACAAAATTAAAGATAGAAATGTCTAAGATTTGTCAAATTACAGGTAAGAAGGCACAGTTAGGTTGCAATGTGTCTCACTCAAAGCACCGTACAAAGAGAAGCTTTGATGTTAACCTCTTCAGCAAGAAATTCTACTATGTAGAAGAGGGTTGCTGGATCAGCCTCAAGATCAGCGCTGCTGGTCTTCGTCTTATTAATAAGGTAGGTCTCGATGCTGCTTTGAATCAGGCAGTAAAGAAGGGCTACGTAGATTGGAAGGACATTAAAGTTATAGGAGAATAAATATCATGGCAAAGAAAGCAAAAGGTAATAGAGTACAGGTTATCCTCGAGTGCACTGAACACAAGAACAGTGGTATGCCAGGTACAAGCCGTTACGTGACTACAAAGAATCGTAAGAACACTCCTGAGCGTCTTGAGTTGATGAAGTACAACCCAATCCTTAAGAAGATGACTCTTCACAAGGAGATTAAGTAAGCTTAGCTTACAAGTTTAATAATTTTATCAATTTAAATAGACTATGGCAAAGAAAGCGGTCGCTACCCTCCACGAAGGTAACATGGATGGTCGCGCATATACAAAGGTTATCAAGATGGTTAAGAGCCCTAAGACTGGTGCATACGTTTTCGATGAGAAGATGGTACCAAACGAGGCTGTTAAGGATTTCTTCAAGGATTAATTTCCTTGCAGATGAGCATCGTTGAATTTAGATTACATCAAAATTCAAATATAAAGATAAAGGTCGCTACCCAGATAGGGGGAGCGACCTTTTTTTTCGTGTGTCGGTGCTGGGGGGTAACTCCCCACATCTACTCTATTAGCCGTAGCTTACTCTAGTCCATCGCTGCCGCCAGGAGTGGTAGTGCCGCTGTCGCCGCCGCCAGGAGTGGTAGTGCTGCTGTCGCCACCGCTAGGGGTAGAGCCGCCGCCTCCGTCGTTGTCCTTGCCGTCGCCCGGCACAGAGCCCTCGTCGGTAGTGTTGCCGTAGGTGTCATACTCCTCTATGCGGCATTTCTTGCGCAGCTCAGCGTTGCTCCAAGTCTTGGTGTTGCGCAGGATGAGGTGTACGCCCTCCACGCTCGCTGCCGATACCTTGTCCTTGGTAGCCTCGGCACGTGATGTCATACCGATGGAGAAGAGACCCAGGTCGGAGAGTCGTACGCTCTTGCCATCGAGGATGAGCTCTTGCAGGCAGTCGAGTGTATCCATCAATACGCCGTGTACGGTGCCTCGGCTGTAAGGAGAGTTGTGCTCCGAGATGTGAGTTACAAACTCCTCGAAGTTCATCTCACGGTCAGTTACAGCAGTCGCGTAATACATCTGCTTGTTCTTGTTAGGTCCGCTCTGAGGAGTGCGAGTTACTTTACGATACTTCAATGTTCCTTTTGTTGCCATAGTTCTTTTTGTTTTAAAGTGATTGAAAAATAGTTTATACCCCCATGCATGATGTTACTCCGAGGGTAGTGCCGAGCGCCGTCAAGATTGTGAGTACAATCTGAAAAATCTGTTTCCAAGTTTCTTTCTTCATAATTTTCTAGTTTTTTTAGTGATTAATAATGTTCTTGATTACAGGTGCAAAGGTACTACATTTTTCCTAAACCACCAAAAATCACCTTGCAGAGTTATGTGAAATTCCATTAACATTTCTGCCATATTGCGTTAAAGAAAATAACTCATCGTTTTGGGATTCTTAACATAAAGCTCTAAAGCAGCCAAAGGAGAATAAGAGAAGTTGGAACGTAAAC